>Ga0315314_1004802_pt1 | contig 9993 bp, 8 predicted proteins | sample TDP9_MG_FD_203631 | JGI IMG/M metagenome (GOLD analysis project Ga0315314, IMG submission 203631) | Freshwater sediment microbial communities from Lake Towuti, South Sulawesi, Indonesia - TDP9 | ecosystem: Environmental > Aquatic > Freshwater > Lake > Sediment | place: Indonesia: South Sulawesi... | reverse complement strand
GGGTCGCAGCCAGCGCCAACCTGGGTTAGGCTTCATCTGACGGAGGCTATCTTCTTTCGGGAAATCGGTTGTCCATTCTGCGGGCGGCTTCAGCGCACCTGCCGGCGCCGCTTTGAAGATCACCTTCTCCATCTGCTCACGCGTGTAGGGCAGGAGTTCCGGGAATTCGCTGAAGCCGTTGAGAATCATGGGGCCGTGGAAGGTGACCATTCCGGTGCGAGCGTAGATGCCCATTAGAAGACAGGTGATGTCGCTGTAGCCCATAAATATCTTGGGATGATGCTCAATGGCTCGCCAGTCCAGTAAGGGAAGAAGTGCATTTGCATTGGAACCGCCGGCTATGCAGATGATGGCCTTGATCTCTGGATCAGCGAACAGACTGTTGAGATCGTCTGCACGCTTCTGAGCAGGTATAGCCAGATGCTCGCGGTATAGAAGTGCGTTCTCTGCAACGCGAACCTGTAACCCGAGGCGGCTTATACCTTCCAGACCTCGCTTGAAGTAATTCTCTAGAGCGGGAGACAGAGGCAAAGCAGGTGCAGCTATACCAACGACATCCCCAGAGTTGAGTTTAGGTGGCCTGGTAACGCTTTTCATCTCCATATCGTCCTCCATTTTCCTTCCTTGCGTCTCTGCTTTCGCCAGGAATTTGGGTATCATAGCACTTGTCAAAAACCCTGTTAACGCCAACAGAAAATCTCTTCTTCGCACCAGTGCCTCCTTCTATTGTGAATGCTTTATAATCGTTGTTAATGTTCCACCGATGGAGAGACAAGTATGAAGAGGCTATACAACTTTTCCAATCCGTCAACGATCCTGGGGCCGGATCTGAGGAGGATGTCCGGATTCACCGGGTAGATCCTGCCGTTTTGTACTGCGGGGATGGTTTTATATTTTTGCCACACGCTGGCATTCGCTTCAGTCGCGGCGTCTCCCTCTGATGCGACGTGCGGCGCGGTGATGATCACATCTGGCGCCTTCATGATCACCGCTTCAATGCTGTACCGAGGCCAGTCAGTGGGCGCATCGCTGGCGATGTTGATCCCGCCGGCGGCACTGATCAGGTTATCCACGAAGTTGCCCGGTCCAGCCGTGATCAGCGGGTCATGTCCGATCTCGTAAAACACCTTCGGTCTTTTCTCCACGGGGATAGAAATGACTTTTTCCCTCACCGCCTCGACGCGCGCTCGCAGGTTTCCTACAACTTGCTTCGCCACATCGTCTTTGCCAGTGACTTTCCCCAGAGTCAGCATGGTTTCCAGAACCTCGTCTATCTTCTGTGGGTTGACGAGAAATACGGAGATCCCTGCCTGATCCAGCTTCTCTATCCTTTCCTTGCTGTACCCATCGGGCGTGGCTATGATAACGTCGGGCGCAAGCGACAGGATCGTCTCGATGCTGGGGTTATAATATCCGCCGATCTTTGGCTTCTGACGCGCTGCATCCGGGAAATCGCAGAAATCCGTCACGCCGACGATCTCCTCGTCCAGACCGATAGCGAACAGCATCTCAGTGACGTTGGGCGCCATGGACACTATCCGCTTAACAGGTCTGGGAACGTTCACCTGTCTCTGCATGGCATCAGTGAATACTTCCGCATCCCGGCGCGCAGCCTTCTTGTCTGAACCACCACATCCAGACAATAAATACGCGATCACGAATACCGCTATTATACAAAGCGCGATTGGGTTTTGTGAATTCGTAGAGACACGGCATGCCGTGTCTCTACAAAAGCGTGTCAGAACCAGATTCACAAATCTGAATTGCGGTTGGTATAACTTGCTTACCCTATTCATAGCTCCTCCATTGACACAATCCACCTGGCTGCGTCCAGAACATCCTGCGCCACGAAGTCCGGCTCAATATCAGCCCACCAGTCCCGGTACTGCCCAAGTGACCCCTCGCCCAGACCAGTGCGTACCAGGATCGCCTTACATCCCACAGCCCGCGCCAGTACCATGTCCGTGTCTCCACGATCACCGACCAGATAGCATCCAGATAATTCCAGGTCGAAGTCTCTTTGCGCCTGAAGCACCATCCCGGGCGCGGGTTTCCTGCAGGAGCAGTTGTCCGCCGGTATGTGCGGACAGCAGTAGACACCGTCCAGTTTCGCCCCATGTTCAACAAGTTCCTGCTTCAGGTCATGAACACGCCTCTCAAATTCATCATAAGTGAAGTACCCTTGCGAGATGTGAGTCTGGTTAGTGATAGCGATGGTCAATAGATCGGCCTCATTCAACAGCTTGATCGCAGGCACAGCGAACGGGAAAAAGGCGAAACCAAGAATATCACCGAACCCGTCGCCGCCAAGTGTACCCTGCAAGTCCAGAAATACGGCTTTTCGGTTGCCCATAAATTCGATCCATCCTATGGATTCCTTAAGACCTATAGACCCATAGACCTACCTTACGTAATCTTAAAAACCAGATGAATACTCATCTGGATTTCGTCCTGTTTCATCTCTTCTGGGATCGGCGGGAAAGGAGCAGCGTCGAGGATGCTTTGCAGCGCGGCTCTGTCCAGAATCTCGTATCCTGATGACTTCACAATCTCGACTTTCTCCAGTCGGCCATCCTTCAGTATAGTCATTTTGATGCCTGTGCGTCCCTCGATCCCGATCCTCTGAGCCGCTACGGGGTATTTCTTTCTGGATTCTATCTTCCTGCGTACAGCTTCGGCGAACCTTTGCAAAACATCGTCAGTAACGTTCACACCTGGCGTCGTCTTCGGTGATGCGATATCCCCAAGTAGATTATGTCCTCCGAAGATGCGCGGTTGTGTCTGGCTCTCCCGCAGATGTGGTTCCTTGCGAACCTCGATTGTCATTGGGCTGGGCAGACGCTCCTTCAACTCCACAGAGGGTCGTTCAATGTCATTATCTCGGAACACCTCCTGGCCAATGCTCTTGACCGCTGAATACTCTCTCTCAGGCGTGCCGATATAGAACTCCGTGGATGATCTATACTCCGGGCGAGCAGTATACTCCTCTGGGGAGTGGCGCCGGGAGGATTTATCAAGTGAGATCATCGGTCGGATAGGGATTGATCGCCGCAAAGGTGCCAGTTTTTGCTCACCGAGGAATGTGACAGGTACATTGTCCTCGATGCTCCAGTCCGTATACAGCTTCACTCCCGCAAAGATGAGCAAAACGAGGATATGTATTATGATGGATGCTGCTGCCGAGATCTGCGCCTGTCGGGTTATCATTTCTGATCATGGGTAATGAGTGACAAATAATCTGCCTATAAGGAATCTGAAGTCACAAATCAATAGATAACAATCCGAATAATACACTATGACGGTACTCTCGTCAAGGGAATTCTTCATGGCGAAAGATTCCTTGACTTCTCAGATTCTTTCTGCTATAAATCACAAACGAGATGGTTGCTGACCTCATAGACAACATCAAGATGAACGCAATCTTTACCATTCTCATCTGCTATAGAGGATTTCTATAAGAGGTGAAACTTATGAAGCGATACATTAAGGCTATCTTTCTCATGTTCGCGGTTCTAGTTGTACTTCAAGGCAGCGGCGGCGATCTTCCGAAGGAAGTAAAGACCAAATCCGGAGTAGATATGATTCTGGTTCCGAGCGGATCGTTTACGATGGGGGACAAGCAAGGCGATGTGGATGAACAGCCGCATAAGGTATATGTAGACTCCTTTTACGTTGACAAGTATCTGGTAACGCAGGAAGAATACGAGAAGGTCATGGGAGAGAATCCTTCCAGATGGAAAGAAAGAAAGAATCCAGTGGAGCAGGTTCGCTGGTCTGACGCGGTGAAATACTGCAACGCCCGTTCTCGATTGGAGGGATTTCAACCTTGCTACAATCTGGAAACGTGGGAATGTAACTTTGATGCGGATGGATACAGATTACCTACCGAAGCAGAATGGGAATATGCCTGCCGTGCAGGCACGGAAACCAGCTATTCATTCGGAGACGACGCCAGGAAATTGAAGAACTACGCCTGGTTCAAAGACAATTCTGGTGGGAGACCTCGTCCGGTGGGGCAGAAATTGCCGAATCCCTGGGGAATATACGATGTATATGGTAACGTCTGGGAGTGGTGCAATGATTTCTACAAAGTAGATTACTATCAGGAAAGCCCTGAGAAGAATCCCAAAGGGCCAGCAACCGGAGATACTAAGGTTTTACGTGGTGGCTGCTGGAATGCAACTGCTGATAAATGTCGCTCATCTTACCGTTATAATGAGAATCCGGGATACACTGACGTCTGCTTTGGATACGACATCTACGGCTTCCGCTGTGCGAGGAGTTTTAGACCGTGATCTGGACATCTAGCCACGGATGAAATACGGTCAACACTGGAAAAAAACATCCATGAGAATCCGTGTTAATCCGTGGCTAATAATTCTTTCAGTGGAGGTATAAAAGACAATGGTTAAATATGGCATAAACTTCCTGTTATGGTCGGGTGATTTTACGAGGGAATCTCTGCCGTTGATACAGAAAGCGGCGGACATGGGTTTCGATGGCGTCGAGATACCCATTTTTGAGCCTGATAATGTTGACGTAAAAGCTACTAAAAAAGCTTTGAAAACGGCCGGTATGGAGTGCACCTGTTGCAGTATCCTGGGGGATGATCGTGACTTGATAAGCGATGATCCGAAGATCCGCGAGAACGCGAGGAAGTACATGAAGGACTGCATTAGGATCTGCGCCGGCCTGGACAGCCCCATCTTTTGTGGGCCACTATACAGCGCGGTGGGCAAGCTGGTAGGAAGGTCACGCACACAGGAGGAATGGGATCTGGCAGTAACTGGGTTGAGAGAACTGGCCAAGATCGCCGGCGAGAACGGCGTGACGCTGGCTATAGAGCCGCTCAACCGATTTGAGACTTATTTCATAAACATAGCCGAAGACGCGGTAAAACTTGCCCGGGATGTGGATCATCCTAACATCAGGGTGCATCTGGACACATTCCACATGAACATCGAAGAGAAAGACCTCTACAAAGCCATCAAGAGCACCGGTCCGCTCCTGGCGCATATGCACTGCTGCGAGAACGACAGGGGAGCGCCAGGCAGCGGGCATGTGGACTGGGATGGTGTCTTTAAAGCCCTCCATGAGCTAGACTATAACGGCTGGATCGTGATAGAATCCTTCGTGCCCGCTATCGAAGCTATAGCCAAGGCTGCTGCTATATGGAGGGAACTGGCTCCGGGCGGCGCTGATGCCGTAGCGCGAGAAGGTCTGAAATTCCTCAAAAGCTATGAGTGAATAAACACCCCACACCAAACACGCGGTTGGAGTTCCCATCACCTTGCCGGTCGCAAGCTATTAGTAAGAGCGTGTCTGAAAAGATTCGGACTATAGAACGCGGATGACGCGGATCTTGCAGATTTACGCGGATTTCAAACATGTCGTTAAATCGTGAAACGACTTAAACGTGTAACGCTTTACGATCTCGATGTCTGTCCGACAGTAGAGGCGTTTGATTAAACGCCCCTACTATCCGCGAGTATCCGCCCAATCCGCGTTATCCGCGTTCTATATAAGCGACTTACGGCTTCTTATGACTGGCGGCTGAGAGCCATCTCCTTCCTATACACAATACCCTTCACTTAGCACACCGGCCTATTTTTCGCCTTGACAACTTAACATAGGTGTGGTATAATATACTTATCATATGTTAAGCAAACGTATGATAAGTATTATTCAAGATGCAAGCCGCACAGCATGAAAAACTGAATTGTTAAAATGGTATTATCCGCCGAAAGTGGGGGATGAAAAATGAAGCCCGAGAAGACGAATGTTCACAGCGTGTTTTACTTTTTCGGAAGGTTTATTCACAATTCATATCCGATTATACTGTTCATCTACATACTCAGTGCATCGGGCAGTACCTATGCCCAGGAAAAGGAAATTGTCCATCCTGGGAAGACTATGACGGCGATTCGCGTTAATCCAGAGACGCCCAAGATTGATGGGATCCTGGATGACGAGGTCTGGCAACATGCACCTGCTTCCGGCGACTTGCTACAGGTAGATCCCAAAGAAGGCGAGCCGGCCACTGAGAAAACAACCATCCAGATTGTCTACGACGATGAGGCTCTGTATGTGGGTGTCATGTGTTACGACAGCGAGCCAGATAAGATCGTCGCCAGATTGGCCCGGCGAGATGGATGGACAGAAGCCGACCTTGTTTCAATTGATCTGGACACTTATCATGATCATCAGACAGCCAGGTGGTTCATGGTTAACGCGGCTGGCGTGAAGAGCGACGGCCAGATATATAATGATACGTGTAAGGATGGTAGCTGGGATGGTGTATGGGAAGCCAGGACTGCCATCCACGACCAGGGGTGGAGCGCGGAGTATAGAATCCCCTATCACACATTACGATTCAGCCCTAAGGAAGAATATGTGTGGGGAATGCACCTGGGCCGGTATATCAGCCGGAAGAACGAGAGCGATCAATGGTGTCTCATAAGAAAGGGAGTGAACGGCTGGGTCTCACAACTGGGCCATATCGAGGGGATCCGCGGCATCCATCCGCCGAGGCATCTGGAGGTTATGCCATTCGCATTAGGACGCTCTACATTCCTGCCAGAAAGCCCGGCGAACCCTGATGGTATGGATCTGTTCTCCTCAGTTGGTCTGGACATGCGATATGGTATCAGCTCAAATATCTCCCTCAACGCCACTGTCAATCCCGACTTCGGTCAGGTAGAAGCCGACCCGGCTATACTGAACCTTACGGCGTTTGAGACATTCTACGAGGAACGGCGGCCGTTTTTCCTAGAGGGAAGAGGCATCTTTAGCACGCCGGGATCAAGTCTTTTCTATTCCCGGCGCATCGGCAGGCAACCAAGTCGGTTCCCCATACCCGAAGACAGCAAACTCATAGATAAGCCGGACGCCACCACCATCCTGAGCGCGGCAAAGCTGACAGGGAAGACAGCAGGTAAGACATCGTTCGGCATTCTGGAGGCCGTCACTGCAAGGGAGTATGCCACAATAGAGCGGACATACACTGACCCGGCGACGAGTCTTGAACAGATCATGCGCGAGGAGCATCTCATCGAGCCGCTGACTAATTACTTCGTGGGGCGCGTGCAGCAGGATGTGATGAAGAGTTCCAACGTTGGGGCGATGCTGACCGCAGTGAACCGGGAAGACGACGTGCCGGCATACACGGCTGAGGTGGACGGGAACCTGAAATGGTACGATGGTAAATACTCACTTTCCACGCGGCTGGCTGGAAGCCATACGGGCCCGGCCGGTGACAGGAAAGACGGGTATGAAGCAGTGGCACATTTACACAGGTCAGAGAAATGGATCGGAGGTGGGCTAAACCTTAATGCTCGCTCCCCGGGCTTTGATGTCAATGACCTGGGCTTCGTGGGCAGATCCGGCAAGATGGACTCCTTCGGCTTTATCCATGTGGATATAGATAAGTCCTGGCTGTTCGTCCGCAGGATGGGTTTCTGGACATGCAACTGGACCAACTGGAACTACGATGGTGTAGACCTGGGGAAAGGCGCCAATTTCTATAACTGGATTGAAACGAAGAACCGCTGGTTCATGGATTGGTGTATCAGCAAAGGCTTCGAGGCTTTCAATGATACAGAGACGCGAGGCGGCCCTTTGGTGCTCCAACCATCATCCATCGGCTACTTCGCAAGTTTCGGAACAGATGAAAGCAAACCCATAAGCATGGGTCTCTACATTGGGGGACAGGCAAGTGAGGGATTAAGCTCCAATAATAGTCTCTACGTGGGTCTAGGCATCCGGCCAGCGTCGTATATACAACTTCACATCGGGACCTCATACGGAACTGGACATAACTATGCCCAGTGGGTGAAGGACACAGAAGATGCGGCGGGAAGGCACTATGTCTTTGGGGAATTGGACAGTCAGACTCTCGATATCTCAACACGCTTGAACGTAAGTTTCACACCGGATCTCAGCTTCCAGATTTACATGCAGCCATTTGTGGCGACGGGTGATTACAGCAACTTCAAGGAGCTTGCGCGTCCCAGGTCATATGAGTTCACACCTTATGACGGGCTTGACTTCAACCCGGACTTCAGCCGCAGGTCGCTCAGAAGCAACGCGGTGCTGAGGTGGGAGTATAGCCCTGGTAGTGTCCTGTTCCTGGTCTGGTCACAGTCCCGCAGCGCGTCTATGGAGACGAACAGCCCGTCGCTAAGGCCTTATGAGGATTTAAGGAGCAGTCTCACTGACGAAGGCCAGAACGTTTTCCTTATCAAACTTAACTACTGGTTAGGTTTATGAGATCGAGTGTCAAAATCGGTTTCAGATAATACTATAACGAAGGTTCAGTGATGGACGAAGCGAAAAGGCGCATTATAAAGCGAAAGCTACAAGAAAAAGGAAAACCAGAAAGCCGGAAGGCCGGAGAAGAAGAGATCAATCACGAATTTCACGAATAGACGAATATCACGAATTACTCGTGCTATTTGCTGTTCCCCGGGTACGCGGGGGCTGTGCCACCGGACATAATTTCCTAGATAATGAAAAAGCCGGAAGGCCGGATGTCTGGCTTTCTGGTTGCCTGGTTTTGTCATTCCGGTGAAAACGGGAATCTATAACTGAACCTTCGTTGTAGTATTAGGATGGTCCTATACAAAGGGGGGTATGTGATATGCGTATACAGAAGGTGTCCATTGCGTTGGTTTTTACACTAATGTTTGCCTTGGTAGTTACACTAATGTTTACTTTGCTGACGGAGAAGACTGCTCCTGAGCCGAAGACAGGACAGATAGGCAAAGCTTTTGCTGCACAGCCGTCAACTGACATCATTGAGAAGGAGAATACAGGCAGGGACGGTGCTACCATGGTACTCATCCCAGCGGGAGAGTTCCGGATGGGCAGCAACGATGGTGATGGCGATGAAAACCCTGTGCATACTGTATACCTGGACGCGTTCTACATTGACATATATGAGGTGACAAATGAGCAATATGCTCGTTTCCTGAACCAATATGGTAGGAACAGCGACGACTCAGGAAACATGCTGGTGCGAATTGGTGATGAAGACTGCCTCATCGAGAAGGTGGGGAACACCTACAGACCGAAGTGGGGTCATGAAGACCATCCAGTGGTATATGTGAGTTGGCACGGAGCAGTGGAGTATGCTCATTTTTATGGTAAGCGCCTGCCTACAGCGGCTGAATGGGAAAAGGCAGCTCGCGGTGGACTGATGGATAAGCAGTATCCCTGGGGTGATAGCATCAGCCATGACGATGCCAACTACCATGGAACCGGCAGCAGGGACGCGTGGAAGGGAACTTCCCCAGTGGGCAGTTTTCCACCTAACGGGTATGGGCTATATGACATGGTGGGTAACGCAGGGGAGTGGTGTGCGGACTGGTATGGTAATGACTACTACTCGGCGTCTCCCACAGCCAACCCGGTTGGGCCCGGTTCGGGCAATTATCGCGTATTGCGCGGCGGCAGTTGGCTGTGTAATACAAACGGCCTGCGCGCGGCGAACCGCGGCATGTGTCCTCCCGCGAGCACATACAGTTGCCACGGGGGATTTCGCTGCGTAGAAGACGTAATCCCTTAGTTCCTTAACCCTTGTCCCGAGTGAAAATGACATTTACTTCAATGATGGCTTAGCCAAGCGTAGTTTAGTCCCCGCGTGTGCGGGGATTGATGCCGATCTGCGAAAAGGGCCTTCGAGTAAATTCGAGGCTGAAAGCTCAAGTCGGCTCAAGCCGACTAGACCAGGTATTTAAGCGGATGGAGTCCGTTTCAACGGACTTCAGCTTTTAGCCTGAACTTCCCAGGGACGGACGTCCCTAGAATACGAGTTTTTCAGTTAGCCCCCGCGTACGCGAGGGGTAACTGAAAAACTCATATAATGATAAGCTTTCTAAGGGGGGTTAGGGGCTGGTAAGGGTAGATTTTTGCGAACGCGCTTTTTTGCGCTTTGGCTATCGCGTCGCATCCCGTAGGGGCAGGTTTTCTTGTGCTAAAAAGACGTCCATTGAA
>Ga0315314_1004801_pt1 | contig 9993 bp, 11 predicted proteins | sample TDP9_MG_FD_203631 | JGI IMG/M metagenome (GOLD analysis project Ga0315314, IMG submission 203631) | Freshwater sediment microbial communities from Lake Towuti, South Sulawesi, Indonesia - TDP9 | ecosystem: Environmental > Aquatic > Freshwater > Lake > Sediment | place: Indonesia: South Sulawesi... | reverse complement strand
CTTATTTGCTTTCGCGAAGATATCTTCTGGTAGTCTGTACTCTAAGTTCGTGCTCCAGTCGATTACTTTGTCCACCGAAATGTGAAGTTCAATAGATTCACGATTGATTTTCTTGCTACCCTTCACTCCAAATTCAGTTTGCTCGAAGCCATATCTCAACAATTGAAAAACGCCACGCAGAGCAATTAAGTCCTTAATTGTTGTAATGAAATCAATGTCTTTTGTGAACCTCCAACTTCTAGGTTCGGTATATGCTCTTACAGCGTAGCCACCGATTAAAATGAGGTTGATCTCAAATTTCATTGCTTCTTGGTCTATTCTTTCCAGATCCTTCAAGCTAGCTTTTTCTATTTTGCTTGCTTCACTTTTTTCCAAGTCTAACACCCAAGTCTTCCAAAACTTTGCGAACAACGTCTCTAGGCAAAATTGATTGAAAGCCCCATTTTTCGCTCAATGCCCTGTAGCCTTCAAATCTTCCCTTCATTCTTTTGAGTTCTTCCATCTCTTCTCTTGTTAGTAGCGCTTGATGCGCTAGTTTGTTCCTCATCTCTCGAAATCTTGACAAGAATATTTCATCCCTTGGGAATATCTCGTCACTCTTTCCTCTCGCATCTTTCTTTATTTCTTGGATAATTCCTGCTTTAATCACAGGTTTATGCGATTCAAAATTTATTGCGTCGAGCAAAAACCCAAGTCGTCTTGAAAGACCGAAGTGTTTTGCGAGATTCATAATGCCTTCGTCGCCATACAATTTGATCTGGTCTTTTTTCTGCAAAATTATTGCAATTGCTTCTGTCATACTGGTTTGGGTTTGTCTTTCTAAGAGTTCCATTAGAAGAAACTCAGGCTTTTCTATATAATATCCTTCTTCAGTCTTTGTTCTTACCAAATTGATTGGTCTATCAGAATGAAGAAGTTTAACATAATTGCTTATCTTTCTTACTTCTATTATGTCGCCAGCAAATACCCGGGTTCTTTCATCCGTCAAGAAAGCTATCCACTTACCTTCTTCTTGTGGCTCGATTTTTATCTCAAGGACCTTTGCAGGGACCATGTAGCGATGATAATAATAGGCAGCATAGCTTCCTGTTATTGCATAGGACAGTTTGTCATTTACTAAAACAAGTTTTTCAATCAAGCTCTGCTTTCCAAGTTTTTCCTCCTCTACTAAAGAATAAAGTCCTGTGGCAAAGCTGATATCTTCAGGTGAAATCAGTCTATATCTCCTTGCTCTATAATCGATTTCACTTCTCCCTTTATTCAAAAATCCTCTCTGTTCCAACTCCCAAAGTGTTTTGATGGTCATTGCTCTGCTTATTCGAAGTTCTTTTGTTACATCCTTAAATGTGAACGATTGATTTGTGTATCTCATCCATAGCTTGTTATAGTATTTTTTCAGCCATTCTGGCAGTTCTTTGCGCATGCGAATCACTGGTAAACTAGTTTGATTATATTACTAAACTTGGTAAACAAATTTAAATAGTTTACCGATATAAGACTTCTCATCATCGGGACGAAAATAATCCTCAGAGAAATCTATACAAAAAAGAGGAGGTTGCGGGAGATTTCTTCACTTCATTGTCCGTCCATGCATGTCATGTACGTTGCAATGTCCTTCATCTAAAAAAATACGGGGGGGTGTAAAATTTGTCAACAAGAATCTATCGCAAATTGACCATTATCCAATGTAAGCGATCTTAAGAAAACCGCAAAAACTGATACACAGTGGACACGTGCTAAAACTCTCCATCACTTGGAGGAACTCTTCGATTTAGCTTCACCACATGCTAAAAAGCATGAAAAACCGCTGAAAAAAAGAATTCTTTTTTTAACATTCAGTGAAACAGAAAAAGAGGAGTGGCGCGCTAGTCGCAACCTGTTTATAAATATCTTGCGATTGAAATCTCAAGACCCTTATAGGAAGCTTAATTGCAAGACTGCTACCAGATAAGATTTTGTCTTCAAGAAGTAGAAAAATGGGGAGATGCTGGATAAAGTGGAGACATCCCCACTTTGGCAGAAGGTACCTCACCTCGGCCACTTTAAACATTGTTTTTCCTGACTCCGACCATTTCTTTAAGTGGTTGATATTTATTTACGTTTTCGAAAGGTGAACGCACCCACAATGGAAAAGATGGGTATGGTTGCGAATGGTGAAGACGCTCTTGGCATGAACGCCGCTATAAGAGCCGTTCGCATATTTTCTTCGATGAGTCTTCAAGTTATGGGCGTAGAGAGATAGGCACAATCAGCGTTTTTTGACGTCTTGCCAGTTTTCTAGGACAACGTTTATATTTACCGATTTCTATTCGACGAATGTCGAATTAAAATCGGTCCATGCCTATTAGAAAGAGGTGAAAATCTATTGTCAGAGGATTTGAAGGATGAAATGAAGAAACTGAAGGAAGAGTTAGCTAACTTAAGAGAACAATTAAAGGAACTGTCAGAAATAAAATCGAAAGAAGAACGCAGAGGCATCTACATAGACATTGGAAACAGGATTCGCGACTACGTTGAAGACGCGCTAGAAGGCGTAGCCGAAGGAGTTAGTGGCGAACTTGAAAAATCCGTTTTCATAGGTCCTTACGGAATAAGAGTCAACCGCGAAAGAAAAACACCAGAAGAAGAAACCAGAATCAACCTTGCAAAAGCGTCGTCTGCGATGAGCGCCCTCGGAAACGAGTATAGACTCAAAATCCTCAAAGACCTAATGTACGGAGGAAAATACATTAGCGAGCTACAAGAAAGGCTTCCTGAGATTACTTCAAGCACTCTTTCAAGCCATCTCGACGTACTTCAAGAAACGGGACTGGTTGTTCAAGAAAAAACTAGGGGAAGATACCTAATCACAATACCCGGAAGAATAGCCTATAAAATGGCAAACAAAATCGCAAAACTCCTCGAAAGAGAACAAAATGAAAAATCAACACCGCAATAAACGAACAGAATCTCCAATTTTCACTTTAAATTTCTTTGCTGCGTTCCCTTGGTTCACAGAAATCTCGAGAAACTCATGGCTACCTACAAGTGCTAAAGGCTGTCTCGCAGAAGCATCGCCATAAGTGGAACAAAATCTTAGATGAAAGATTTTTTCTCTAAACTCCACATTTAAAAAGCGATTCTCTTTTGCACCTATCTTCTCTAAATCTTCAATCGCAATGTTGCTGATAACATTTCCAAAGTCATCTATATGCATAACCTCTCCAAGCAATTTATTTCCTCTTACTACAGGTCTAGCAAATTCCGGAATCACATAGTTATGAATCACAGGGCCAAATTCTGAAAGTGCCTTTCCTTTTGCTAAGTAAGCTGCTGCAGGCGCAAATATGTCCCTTCCATGAAAAGTTTTTGAAACCTTAGAAAGTATAAGCAAAGGATTACTAATTTGACAAACGCGTTTTATCTCTTCTTTTTGAGCCGATAGCATTAGAATGCCGTTGTCTGGTCCAACATAGAGGCACTGGTGAGTCTCAACAATTATTGGACGTCTCTTTGTTCCAACACCGGGATCTACAACTGCAACATGAATAGTTTTCTCTGGAAAATAAGGTACTGCAGAGGCAAGTGTGAAAGCGCCCATACGTATGTTAAATTTTTCAATTTGGTGACTTATGTCAATGATTTGGGCTTCTGGACAGATAGAAATAATAACCGCCTTCATTTCTGCCACGTAAGGGTCTTTTGTTCCAAAATCTGTTAACAATGTTATAACTGGCAAAGTCACAGCCCCACTTTGACTATAAAAGTTAATAAACGAGCGAATTAATGCTTTCTACTTGTTTTCATTATTTGACCTGGGAATTTATTTGAATCAAAGCAATGTCGTCTATTTAGAAAGATTTTTTGAGGAAAAATACGGCATAGTTCTATGTTATCCTAAGCATGATTTAGCCGAGTTGAAAAATCGTGTTGATGAGTTGAATAGGTTAGGAGTTAAGGCACTAGAATTCATCGGCAAAAAGACTGTCTCTAATATGTCAGTTCTAGGCAAAGGTTGTGTAGGCATTGTCGTAGTCGCCTATACAAAAAAGGGAAAGGTGGCTCTAAAAATTCGTCGGATGGACGCTGACAGAAACGAGATGCAGCATGAAACAGAAATGTTGAAGAAAGCAAACACAGCTAAAGTTGGCCCGAAATTACATGGCGCAAGTGAAAACTTTCTCTTAATGGAATTTATCAACGGACCTCTACTTTTTCAATGGATTTCAACGCTGAAAGGAAGAGGAACAAAGTCTAGGATTCAAAGGGTTTTGCGAGATATTTTGGAGCAATGTTGGAGGTTAGACAGGATAGGTTTGGACCATGGGGAATTGAGCAAGGCTCCTAAACACATTATAATAGATGAAGAAGATAAGCCGCATATAGTGGATTTTGAAACAGCCAGCATCAACAGAAGAGTTTCCAACACGACTTCGATATGTCAATATCTCTTCATCGGAAGCGAAGTTGCCAAAATTGTGAAAAAAAGGCTTGGCATCGTTGATAAAGATGTGTTAATCGAATCTCTGAAAGACTATAAGAGACGGCGTAGTCGACGAAGTTTTGAAAGTATTTTGAAAACATGTAAGCTCTATGATGTTTAAGAAGAACTGCGGCGACTCTTCGCACTATTATTCTTTATTTGCAAACGAGATTAATATAACAACGTTCCAAGAATTGAAGGTGAATATGTGTTGAATACTGAAGAGATTATGGAGTTAGCTTTGAATCTTGCAAAGTTAAGAGGAGTTCCAGAAGACTGTGCCACATACGTAGGCGGTGGCAACATCAGAAAAATCTTGTTCTGCATAGATGCTGGTGTTCCGGAACTTTTGCTTGCAAAACAGTTAGGTTATGATGCTGTGATTGCTCATCACCCGCCAGGCGGAACAGCAGCCATAAATTTCTTTCAGGTTTTCAAAAGGCACATTCAGCAAATGGTTAAGGCAGGAGTTCCATTGGAAGAAGCGGAAAAGGCTGTTAGAAAGAAACTTGAAGAATTAGAGGTGGAAAATCATACAAGAAACTATGCTCACACAGTTGATGTTGCAAAGCTCTTGAAGATGCCTTACATGAACATACACACGCCTTTAGATGAAGTTGGAAGAAGAATAATGAGTGAACAAATTAACAGCAGAATCAGAGAAAATTCTACCGTGCAAGATGTGGTTTCTGCTCTAAGAGAGTTGACTGAATTCAAGAATGCCGTTACCGAAATCAAGATTCGATTAGGAAAAGCAGAAACCCCTGCTGGAAAAGTTGTGGTGTCGCATGGTGCTGGAACGAACGGAGGCTATGAAATTGCGAAAGCATACTTCAAACATGGCATCGGAACAGTTGTATACATCCACATAAGCCCAAATGATTTGGAAAAACTGAAAGCCGAGAATAAAGGGAAACTCATAGTGACTGGACACATTGCAAGCGATTCTGTGGGCGTAAATCCACTAATTCATGAACTTGAAAAAAGGAACATATCTGTAAAAAGAATTGGAATTGTTCCAGGCTAAAGGAAGAAACTTAATAGCAAAACTGAAAAACTAAAAACGCTTCAGAGATAAGTGATGTGCCAGATATTATAGTAGTGCCAAATGTTATATAGAATCTAGTTATGGAAGTAGATAAATATGAAAGTAAAAGGAAATCCGTTACTCCTTTATTGGCGAAGTGCCAACTGTTGGAGGAAGTTGCGGTTACTAAGAAGTTAAGCAGCATAAAAACATCCACGCAGAAAAATACATAAAAGAAATGACTCAGCTTCGAATGAAGGACGGTGGCTTTTCGAGAACGTCTAATGAGGCATCATCCGTTACCCCAACTACAGAAGGAATAATAAACTTAACTCAGTTGAGTAAGAAACCACTTTCAAGTATCATTCGAGAAGCCGTAAACTTTCTGTGGAAATTACAAAAGGAAAATGGAGGTTGGCATGAGAATCCAGAACTGCCAAAAGATAAAATTCCTTTCTGGTCAAGCACCGAGAAAGGGGTTCCCATCCTCACTGCAGATTGCATAGAAGCATTTGTGGAAGCTAGTTATCGAAATGATAAACGTATAATAAAGGCGGTAAAGTGGTTGAAACAAATGCAGTCTCCAACAGGCATGTGGTTAAGCCTTAAATACTGATCCATGTGACACAGAACCAGATTCTACACAGAGAGCAATCTCAGCGTTATTGAAATTTGGTTTGCTAGAAGATTCACATACAATAAGAAGCGCTTGCAATGCCTTAGAAAAGTTTATCCTAATAGAAGCAGCGGAGTGGGCGAAAACACACCCGCCAGTTTGGCCTTGGATTGCCTATCTTGATGGGCTTGTAGCAACTGGCTACACTACTGAAAATAGAGCGGTACAATTCGCATTACATAACATTTTAGAACAACAACAAAGTGATGGAAGCTGGCCAAACGGATACGAAGTTAGGGTGGTCCCTACATTAATTAGTCTCAACATAATACCTTTAAAGCAAGCATTGCAAACCATCAGAACAATGGAACAAAAAACATTTAGCTCAAATTGACCAGCAAGAAGCTTCATCACAATTTTTCCTCAGTTTGGAAATTTGTTAAGAAGTGGGCCGGGAGAGATTTGGACTCTCGACCTTTCGGTTATCAGCCGAACGCTCTAACCAAGCTGAGCTACCGGCCCGCTCTGTCTGGCATAAAGAGAGAATAAAGAAGTAGTTTATTAAAACATTTCTTGAAACCTGAAGACTAGTAAGACGCCGCAAAGTGAAGAAGAAGATGAAGAAGAAACAAAAATAATTTTGACTCACACACAGAGACTAGACTACTCAAATTCACAAAGAAAACATGTGGACTGACAGCGAATCAAAGAAAAAGAGGCTGTCACTCGAAGCTTTCTATTTGATCTAACCCTAAATCAACTTGCAATCCTTTTTCTTGTTCTGGATATGGATCTATGTTGTAGATTTGTTGCATCATCGTTTCAAATTCACTGGGCAAATGCGGCGAACGCATGCCAGTCATCATGAGGGTTACTCTTAACATGCCTGCTAAGTTTGGATTCACTTTTGCACCCCAAGTTACTACAGCATTTTTATTCATCATCTCCGAAACAACTTCTCCAACCTTATTCACTTCTTCTATTGTCATATGGTCATCACCTGAAACATGAATTAACGCGCCCTTAGCACCCTCATATGATACGCTGAACAAGGGATTTCTTAAGGCATTTCGAACTGCCTCTTCGGCTCTGTTAGGTGCATTTGATTCACCGATCCCAATGGTTGCGACTCCTCCATCTTTGATAATGGTCTCAAAATTCGAAAAATTCACATTAATCATGCTTTGACCTGAAACTGTTTCCACGATTCCCTTTACCATGTTTGCCAATGCATTGTTTACAAGTCTAAACGTTTTGCTCAAAGGAGCACGTGGCAGTGACTCTATAAGCCTATTATTGTCTATCACCACAACTGTATTACATTCTTTTCTCATTTTAGCTAGGCCCTCTGACGCTTCTCTGATTCTTTCTCTTTCAGTTTTCAGAGGCATCACAACAATTCCAACTACAGTTGCCCCATTACGACGAGCAATCTCAGCAACTACTGAAGCCGCACCTGTCCCTGTTCCGCCGCCCAAACCCACTACAACAAAAAGCACATCGGCTTCTTTTAGAAAGTTTTCCACCCATTTTCTTGATTCTCTAATCGCTGCTTCGCCAATCTCAGGATTACCTTTTGCACCATAGCCTTGAGTAACTCTTTTTCCAATAAGAATTTTATGAGGGACTTCTGTTGCGTTTAGATCTTTAATGTCAGTGTCAATTGCTATACACCTTATGCCAGGAATCTCCTTCATCAACAGAGCAACTATCCTACTTCCTGCATTGCCAACACCAACCACTAAGATGCGACGGCACCTTGGAGATGTCTCATTCCACAGTGATTTAGCCATTATGCCTCTTCCCCCACGCCTCAACACTAAGAAGATCACGAACAGCAACTCGAATAGCTTCTGCCCTATTCGGGTAATACTTTTCCTTCACCAAGCGATCCAAAGCTTGAATATAAGGCTCGGGGAGATGCAATGTAATAAGTTTCATTCACGTCCCTCCACTAAATTATGTTTGCGAGAGCAATAGTAGCCATCTAGATATATTACTATATGTTAAGATATAAATATGATTCAAATATGATCTGGTTTTTCTCTTATAAAGTTATCTTTCATCCTCTTGGCCATTTTGATTCATCTTATTTTTCGTTGTGCGATTAGATTTGCGCTTGGATTTATGTTTGGTTTATTTAGGAGTTTTTGTCTTCTAACTGGTGAGGCTAGCGGAACCCTAATGACTAAGACGCCTAAGCGAATTTATATTAGAAGTTTCGGGTGTCCTACAAATCTCGCAGATGGAGAAGTCATCATAGATTGTCTTTCGGAGGCAGGTTACGAACTTGTTCAGAAAATAGAAGACGCCGACGTCTTGATTTACAATACTTGTGCAGTTAAAACGCCGACTGAAAATCGAATCATGAACATCTTGAAAAATTCGCCTGCCAATAAGAAGTTAATTGTGACCGGATGTCTCCCTCTAATAAACTTCGAAAGATTAAGAGTAGAGGTTAAAGCCAACGCAGTAGTTGGACCATCGCCCGGCATTAGAATTGTTGAGGCTGTAAGCAAGGTAGCCAATGGACAAGAAGTTACCATGGTAGAAAAAGATTTCAAACCAAGCTTCAATGTTCCCAAAGTTAGAAAAAATAAGATCATCGGAATAATTCCGATTAACTATGGCTGTCTCGGCTCTTGCTCCTACTGTTGTGTTGTCTTTGCTAGAGGACATTTGAGAAGTTACAAAATCGACGAAATAGTTGAAAGAATAAAATTTGATTTGGCTTCTGGTGTCAAAGAAATATGGCTTACATCTCAAGACACTGGATGCTATGGAAAAGACATTGGAACAAATCTTGTGTCGTTATTGAAGCAAATTTGCAAGATTAATGGAGAATTTTTTGTTCGTGTCGGAATGATGACTCCAAATTATGCGTTAGAATCATTAGATGAACTGATTCAAGTCTATAAAGATGAGAAGATTTTCAGGTTCTTGCACTTACCGGTTCAAAGCGGAGACAACGAAGTTTTGAAGAATATGAATCGCTTCTACTCAATAGAAGACTTTAAGGAGATTGTCTATCGTTTTAGAGAAGAAGTTTCTGGCATAACAATTGCCACAGATGTCATCTGCGGCTTCCCAGGCGAAAGCGACGAAGCTTTCAGCAATACTCTGAAACTCGTCAAAGCAACTCGGCCAGACATCATCAATATATCTAAGTTCTTTCCAAGACCACGCACAACTGCAGAAAAGATGGAACCACGTGTTCCCTTGCGAGAAGTAAGTGAAAGAAGTAAAAGGATGGCAGGATTGTCCAAAAAAATCTCTTCAGAAAAAAACAACAAGTGGACAGAATGGGAAGGAAAGATTCTGGTTGATGAGAAAGGAAAAGTTTCTAATTCATGGATAGGGAGAAATTTTGCTTACAAGCCAATAGTTGTAAAAAGCAGTGAAACTCTGCTTGGAAAGTCCATTAATGTTAGAGTTGTAAAAACGTTTGCAACTTATTTAAGGGCTAAAATCCTCTAATCCTTCATCCCCCGCCTACAGGCGGTATAATGGCGATTTTATCTCCATCCTTCAGCTTCGTTTCAAATCCTTTTAGGGTTGTTATGCTTTTGCCATTGATCAAGAATTGAAGATGACTTTTAGCTCTTCCTTTCTCATTATATATATATTCTTTGAGTGCTTGACCATAGCTTTCAGAAAGGTGCTTTAACACCTCTTTAATAGTGGTTCCCGTTGAAAACTCGAACTCTTCTTCCCTTTTTCCCACTATTTCGCGGAGAGCCGTGAAGAATTTCACCGTGACTCTCATTTAGTTAAATGCTCCATATTGTTCGAATGTATTCATTTGTTAACGGATTGGTTGATTGCCTCTTCCATTGTATGCCCATGACAATACACTTGAGCCTTTTTGACGCCTTTCACCTTGTTGGC
>Ga0315314_1004799_pt1 | contig 9994 bp, 11 predicted proteins | sample TDP9_MG_FD_203631 | JGI IMG/M metagenome (GOLD analysis project Ga0315314, IMG submission 203631) | Freshwater sediment microbial communities from Lake Towuti, South Sulawesi, Indonesia - TDP9 | ecosystem: Environmental > Aquatic > Freshwater > Lake > Sediment | place: Indonesia: South Sulawesi... | reverse complement strand
TGATTTGGTTGGAGGCATCTTACGCCTTCTCCTTTCACTTCGTCAAGATGGAATTTACACCAATTATGGGACATCACCACCGATGAAGAAAATGGAACAACGCCGCTCCCCCAAAAGATAATAAAGCATCATCGGTATAGCGATAAGTAATGCTGTCTGCTTGGTCAGAAAGGAAAGTGAAACGAGCAATCCGGCAAAAACAGTTGACCTCCATGAGGTATGAAATCTGGTCAAACAAATTGCTGCCAATAGAAAAAGGAGGGATAGTGAATCCACTCTTGCGATATCGAACCATGCACCGCTTATGTGGAAAGTGGCGGCGAATAAAGAAGAAGCAACGACGCCCCAAAAATTAGTTCTCGTTTCTCGCCTAACGACAAGAAAAATGATAAAGAAACAACCCAGCGAGGCGATGAAAGACACGAGTCTAAGTGGTATAAATCCGACCCCCAAGATATTTGACACTCTGGCCGAAAGATAAAAATAGAGAGGAGGATATATAAAGGGTACAAATTCTAGCGACGGAGCAACGTATAACTTTTGTCCGGAAAGTATCCTTCTTACATGATCAAGTGAGCCTCCTTCCATCCACTCCAGTTCAAATGGGTACGGGATACGGTAAAGAGCAAGAATAGAGTAGACAACAATATAGAGGGTTGCACCCGCTAACAGTGCGTACCTAAAGGATGTAGATATCCAATTTAGAGTGCCTGGTTTCATCGTGGTATAGATTTCGGGGAGTTTCGACCAACTCGTCGATATCTGCTTTTGCGGCAGATCGGCAACTTCGCCCTACGGTCTCTTTTATTACCTTTGCCGCCAGTCTGCCTTCTCGCCCTTTGAGAGTGGGCATTAGATCTCAAAACACTTCCTCCACCTAATCTACTGCGTCCCTCCTCGTGTATTTTGTGCCCGCATAGACCAGGGCGCCCGCGATTTGCCTGCCTCACTCCGACTGAGCACCCTTCCCAAAGATGTTGCCGAATATCTCTGTCTCTTTCAATCCTGTCCCCAGGCGCTTGGGCCGGGCTTGTCCTTCTTTCTTGAATAGATCGCCCAGACCAACAGGATCGCTGTAGCAAGAGGAATCAGCAGATCTCCTCTCGGAGCAAAGATTGACAGAAAAGGTAGCGCGAAGACGGTAAGGGCTGCAACGGCAAGGTTTCTCCGATCGAGATGTCCCATGGCAGCTGCTACCGCCAGAAGCCCGTATTCTCCTCCACCCGCAACCGGATCAGCCAATATGGTCGACAGAAAGGTAATCCGTCTGTTTTTGGTCCAAAGGCTCAGTAAGAGCAGAAAGGCAATTAGAGCGGCAGAAGAGACGAGCCAAATCAGCGATCCAAAGGGTAGCCAACTTGTGGCTGCGGCTACATGATGCGATTGGGTTTCAAGATATTGCCCAGAAACAGACTTCCAGAGAAAATCTCGGTAGAGACTCGGCCTCCAGATGAAGAGCGGAAGGTTTATGAGCACCAGAAAGCCTGATGCTTTGGCAACGTGATTCCAGCCACTCCGAAGGAGCCACACGACCATTGCCACTAGACTCAATTGTGGTTTAAGGAGAACCAGTGGCACAGCGAGCCATGAATGTCGCCAGTTGAATAGGCCTAGAAGACCGATCCCTACCAGGCCGATAATGTTGCCGAAGAGTATGTATGGCCATGCAACCGGGCTCGCTGCCAAGGCTGCAATCCATAGAAGTCGGTAGCGGTGCTTGGTCGAGACACAACCGATACAGGCAACCAAAGCCCCAAGATTCAGCATGAACCACATCGCAGCCCCAACCTTCGTTGGCAATAACGAAAAAGGAAAAAGGAGATAGAACAACCATGGCGGACTGAAGAAGCCTTCCTTGGCATATGGGTTGAGGCCGGCCGTTAGATCCGCAACAGCCTGCATGAAGACGCCGAAATCTATGAGAAACCGCTCATCCATGTCTAATCCTTTTTCATACTTTGTTCCTATGTTCCCCTTTCCTGGACACCTAACAGCGATGGCTTTCCGCTGTACCCTAGACAACCGTCATAATCTCTCTAGCATTCATGCCCCGTGGCTCTTCCCCAAGTTTGAGCAATTGAGAGTATATCGACAGTCTGGAAGCCCGGTATCTGTCCAGTCCAATCTTCCACCCTCAAGATTATATGCCTCATTCAGCCCCCTGGTCAACAACGGCAGAGGCCTCTCTTGATAACTCCTTGACAGCCTTCTGGCGCAAGGGCTATAATCAATTTAGAGGAGGTTACCTTGAACTTCAAGGAGTTTCTAGAAAGTCTAGGGGCTAACGAACTCCCACTATCCATATCTAACCTCTATATCCTCTCAGGGATGTCCAAGAGGGAGATGGAGGCCTTCCGCGCAGTGTGGCCTCGACTCCCTGTGGAGCGCCGGCGTACCATCCTTCGCGCCTTGGTGGAGATCACCGAGGCCAGTTTTGAGGCTGATTTCAACACCATCTTCCGTTTTTGTTTGAGCGATGAAGATGAGGAGGTTAGAGCCCAAGCCATCGAAGGGCTCTGGGAGGACGAAAGTGTCTCCATCTTGCGCTCTCTCATCGCTCTCGTACAAGGGGACCTTTCCGTTTTAGTGCGAGCCAAGGCTGCGGCTGGGTTGGGACGGTTCGTCCTCTTGGCAGAGTTAGATGAACTTAATAGTAAGTTGGGGGCGGAAGTGCGCGAGGTGCTCCTCCACACCATAAACAACCCCCAAGAGGTTTTGGAGGTTAGACGTCGGGCCGTGGAGGCAATCTCCTTCTCCGGTGAGGAGGGGGTGCGAGAGATCATAGAGGCCGCCTACCAAGACGAGTCTCAAAAGATGCGGGTGAGCGCTCTTTTCGCCATGGGACGGAGCATCGATCCTTATTGGGGTGAAACCCTCCTTCGGGAGTTGAAAAACCCGGATCCCGAGATGCGGTACGAGGCTGCCAGGGCCTGTGGGGAGTTGGAGTTAAGGGAGGCTGTGGCCACCTTGGCCAGCCTAATAAACGATGCTGATCGTGAGGTCCAGGAAGCAGCGCTCTCGGCTTTGGGACGGATCGGGGGCCAAAGGGCCCGTCGGCTCTTGCAAGCCTGCTGCGAGAGCGACGATGAGGTCGTGGCTGAGGCGGCAGAGGAGGCGCTGAGCGAACTGGAGTTCACCGAAGGCATCTTTGAGATCCCCATCTATGGGGAGGAGGAAGAGTGAGGTCGCCTTTATCTTTCAAGGGCGCTGATCCTAATTACATGAACAGCTCATCGAGTGAACGGACCGGGGGTTAGTCATCCAGGTAAGCATCCAGATATTTACTAACATCATCCTTCCCATCTTCGTCACCGTGGCCCTGGGCTTTGCCTTGCGACGTCTCATCTCCGTCGATCTCCGTTCTCTCTCCCGGGTCACGCTATACGTTCTCTCTCCCTGCCTCATCTTCTCCAGACTCTCGCAATCCACTCTCAAGGCCGATGACCTGGGCCGGATAGTGGCCTTCACCTTGGTTACCTTTTTCGCCATGGCCATTATCTCCTGGGGAACAGCCAGGATACTTCGTTTCGACCGGGGTAAGGAGAGCGCCTTCCTTCTGGCTACTCTATTCGTTAACGCTGGGAATTATGGCCTCCCTCTCAACCTTCTGGCCTTTGGAGAGGAGGGGTTGGCACGGGCCATCGTCTTCTTTGCCACCAGTTCCTTTCTGGTGAACACTATAGGGGTATACCTAGCCTTCCGGGGCCAGGCAGGGGCGCGAGGGTCGATGGCCAACATCTTCAAGATCCCGCTGATCTATGCGGTAGTGGCTGCTCTAATTGTCAACTTCGGAAACCTTGAGATCCCGGAGCCTATCTTCAAGCCCTTGGAGATGACCGGTAGCGCGGCCATCCCGGTAATGCTTCTCATCTTGGGGATGGAACTCTCTCAAGGCTCAGTAGGGGAGGAGAGGGGGATGATAGGGGTGGCTACTTTCATCAGGTTGGTAGTGGCTGCGGCGGTAGCCCTCTGGATAGCGCCCCTTTTGGGGTTGGCGGGGGTTACCAGGCAAGCCTGCGTTGTAGAGGCGAGCATGCCCACGGCGGTGATGAGCACTATATTGGCTGTGGAGTTCGATGCTCGACCGAAGTTCGTGACCGGAACGGTCTTCACTACCACCCTGGCCAGTATCGTGACCCTTACCTTGTTACTCCGCCTTTTGAGGTGAGACATCGGATGTGAGAGGTGCGCAACCTGGTTTTCTTCGATCTGGAGACTAAGAGGGCCTTCGCCGAGGTGGGAGGGCGAGAGAATTTCCATGCCTTAGGCTTAGCGGTGGCGGTCACCTATAGTTCGGCCTCAGAGGAATACTCGGTCTATATGGAGAAAGATGTGGATGCCTTAATAGCGGAGTTGACGAGCGCCGATCTGGTGGTGGGTTTCAACCTCAAGCGGTTCGACTACGAGGTCCTGCGGGGCTATAGATCCCTCCCCTCTATCCCTACCCTCGACATCTTGGAAGATATCTACCAAGAACTGGGCTTCAGAGTAGGGCTCGATGGTTTGGCTAGGGCCACCTTAGGGATGGGGAAGTCGGCTCATGGCCTCCAGTCGGTAGAGTGGTTTCGAGAGGGGAGGCTCGATTTAGTGATCGACTATTGTCGTCAAGATGTGGAACTCACACGGTTGTTGTATGAATACGGCAGAGAAAATGGCTATCTCCTCTACTGGGATGAGGGGTTACAGGTGAATCGGCGGATAGCGGTGAGTTGGGGTAAATTAGGCTCATCAATCCAGCCTTGAGTAGTTGTAAATACAAGGAGCATAGACAATGATTGATACTGGATTAAAAGATAAGGTCGTCCTTGTCACCGGAGGCAACAACCCGAAAGGCATCGGCGCAGCCACAGCGAAAGCCTTCGCCGCACAAGAGGCAGCGGTGTTCGTCACCTATCTCGGCCCGCCATCCGCCAATGAGGTTATCCGGGCTATCTGCGACTAAGGTGGACGTGCTAAAGCCTGGGAAGCCGATTTAGCTGATCTAGCGGTCATTCCCCAACTGTTTGACCACGCGGAAGAAGCGTTCGGCCCTGTGGATGTGCTGGTAAACAATGCGGCGGACTGGCAACCCGATACCTTTATCCCGCTGGGACCGGAGGCTCGAGATTGGATGGCGCGCCACATCCGCACGATTATGGCCGAGAGCCACGATCGGCACTTCGCGGTGAACAGCCGTGCCGTAGCGCTCATGATGGCCGAGTACGTTCGCCGCCACGTTGAGCGGGGCGCGCGCTGGGGCCGCATCATCAACGTGAGCACCGGCGGGGCGTACTGCTTCCCCGGCGAGGTCTCCTACGGTGCCAGCAAGGCGGCGCTGGAGGCCTACAGCCGCAGCGCGGCCAAAGAGGCAGGCAAGTATGGTATCACGGTGAACATCGTGGCGCCGGGGCCGATTCAAACCGGCTGGATCACGCCGGAAGTAGAGGAAAAAGAACTGCCCGCCATCCCGCTGGGGCGCGTGGGTCTGCCAGAAGATGTGGCTGACGTGATCGTCTTTTTGGCCTCGGAGCAAGCGCGCTGGCTCACAGGACAACTGCTCCATGTCGGCGGCGGGCACGACATGGAGCTACAACCCGCTGGACGCTGGGGGTAAGATGGCTTTCGAACCTTCTTATCTGGAATTGAGTCGCTCCGGCGAGTTGAAGAGGAGGGCCGAGGAAGCCCATGCTCGCTTGGAGGAGTGTCGATTTTGCCCTCGGGAATGTGGCGTCAATAGGCTTTTAGGCGCCAAAGGGGCCGTTTGCCGCACCGGGGAGCGGGCTGTGGTTTCCAGTTACCACGCCCATTTCGGCGAGGAGTCGCCCTTGGTGGGGTATCATGGCTCGGGGACCATCTTCTTCTCCTGGTGTAACTTGAGATGTCAGTTTTGTCAAAACTACGAGATCAGCCAACTGGGCCAAGGCAGAGAGGTAGAACCCAGGGAAGTGGCCCTCATGATGCTCCATCTCCAGGCCCAAGGTTGCCACAACATCAACTTCGTCAGTCCCACCCATGTGGTGGCCCAGATCCTGGCCGCCCTAGTAATAGCCGCCGAGAAGGGGCTCCGCATACCCCTAGTTTACAATACCGGGGGATACGATCGTTTGGAGACTTTGGCTCTTCTCGATGGGGTGATCGATATCTATATGCCAGATATGAAATACTCCGATGAGGCTACCGCTCGGCGGCTCTCCAGGATCAAGAACTACCCGGAGGTGAACCGCCAGGCGGTCAAGGAGATGCATCGACAGGTGGGCGATCTAGTCCTAGATGAGGACAGCATCGCTCAAAGGGGGCTCCTCGTTCGTCATCTGGTCTTGCCCCACGGCTTGGCTGGCACAGCCCAGGTGGTGGAGTTCTTGGCAAAAGAGGTATCGGTCAACACCTACCTCAATGTCATGGATCAGTACCGCCCCTGCCATAAGGCCCATCAATTCCCGGAGATCTCCCGCCGTCCTACCCAAGCCGAGATCGCCGAAGCGGTATCTTTGGCCCGAGAGGCGGGGCTTACACGCCTCGATGAACGCCGCCATTGGCTAATATTCAGGTTATAGAAGGAGCGAAGAGGAGGGGCCTTCTCCTTGTCAAAAGAAGAGGCCCCTGATATAATGAACTATAGCCTTTTAATGTCCGTTCATAGGGGGTTGGTCAGCGGGTATGATTTCCGTCTTGCGCTTTGTTTCCAGTTACGCCAACTGGATTTACCTGTTCTGTGTTGTTGGCCTGGCTCTTTGCCTAAATGCAACCCGAAGCGCTATCCGAGAGAGGAACGCTTCCCTCTTTACCCTGGAAAGAGAGGTTGCCACCTCCAAGGCGCGAAGGTTTTTAGGGCTCACGGTAGCTGTTCTTCTGGTGGCCGGAGCGACAGCCTTCATAGATCTATCCCTCCTGCCGCGGATGGATCTCCCCCGAGAGACAAGTATTCGGACCCCTCTCCCCTTGTCCACGCCCACCAATCTCATACTGCCGGCTACGCCTTCACCTACTCCGGCCCAACCCTCCCCTACGCCCACTCGGCCGCCCCGCCCTAGCCCGACCCCTGAGGAGATGCCGAGCCCCAGCCCTACTACGGCTTCTCCCCCTCCCTATCTAGCCTGCCCGAACCCTGGGGTGAATATCACCTGGCCGGAGGTGAACGCCCATGTGGCAGGGGCGGTGGAGATTCAAGGTACGGCCAACATCGAAAACTTCTGGTATTACAAGGTCGAGTTTGCTGCCGGGGCGAGCCCCTCCGATTCTGATTGGCATTGGATAGGAGAGGGGAGAAACCCCGTGGGAGGAGGGGTGCTTCTTACCTGGAACACAGCGGGGCTCTCTCCTGGGGTGTACTCCCTGCGCCTAATGGTGGTCGATAAGACTGGTAATTATCCGCCACCTTGTCAGGTGCAACTATATATAGAATGAGATGGGGGATGTCAGAGCGAGCACGGATGCGAGCCATCATCCACGGCCGAGTGCAAGGGGTCTTCTTCCGCGACTTCACCCGAACCCACGCTATGCGGTTGGATCTTTCAGGCTATGTACGCAACCTTTGGGATGGGAGTGTGGAGGTGGTAGCAGAGGGGGATAGGGAAGCGTTGGAGAGCCTATTAAAACAACTCTATGTTGGGCCCTCGTCGGCTAGGGTGGAGAAGATCGATCTGGAGTGGGGCGAGCCCAGCGGCGAGTTCATCTCCTTCGAGGTGCGATACCGGTGAGAAGAGACCCACAGAAAGTCGCTTGGGCGATCCTCCTGGCTTCGTTTTTTGTCTTCGGCACTTTGGCGGTGACTATCCCTCTCACTATCCGCTGGTGGGTCATCACCGCTGCTACCTCTCACGATGCTACCTTGGAGGTAATTAGCGGGACTGTCCTGGTGAGGGTTAGAGGTATGGCTCCTGATGTAGGGGTGACCAGCCAGCGGGAGATCCCCGAGGGGAGCGTCATCCGCACCGATGCTAACTCCAAGGCGCTCTTGACCTTCTTCGACGATAGCAGGGTCACCATCTTCCCCAATAGCGAGGTCCGCCTCATCCAGGCGCGCTCTCCCTCCTTTGGCTTGAGCCCCCGGCCTAACGTGATCATCCTGGAGCAAAGCGCCGGACGGATCAGGGTGGGCCCTGCTCTCCCTACTAGCCGCCCCACAGATTGGCAACTCGTGACCCCCCATAGCCAAATCTCCCTGAGCGAGGGGAGTTATTCGGTTGTGGTGAGCAACGAGGCTTCCGAGATAGCGGTGCGAAGGGGTGAGGCTGCCGTGGAAGCGGGGGGCCGGAAGACCATCCTGCCGCCTGGTAAGAGGGTGGTGGTGGCCCTTGGAGAGGGGCCTTCCGATCTTTTGCCCGCGGCACGCAACCTCATCGTCAACGGCGATTTCAGCCGTGGTCTCTCCGGGTGGCGCCCTTACCCTACCTCAGCCCCGGAGGGGTTGGAACGAGGGGAGGCCGAACTAACTACCTTTGAGGGAAGACAAGTCATGAGGCTCTATCGCCAGGGGAAGGAAGGCGTTCATACCGAGGTGGGCATCATCCAAGAGGTCGATCAAGATGTCTCCGACTACCTCTCCCTTCAACTCCGCTTAGATGTGAGGGTAGACTCCCACAGCCTAGGTGGTGGTGGCTCTCTCAGTAGTGAGTACCCGGTTATCGTGCGGATCGACTATGAGGATGAATACGGGAGCGCTGCCCACTGGTATCACGGCTTCTATTGCCACAACGCCCAGAATAACCCCACCTTGAACGGAGAAGAGATACGATGCGGGGTCTGGTACCCCTACGAGGGAACCAATCTCCTGGAGATCCTCGAACCTACGCCCTTCTACATCAGATCCGTTCAGATCTACGCCTCCGGCTGGAACTATGAGAGCCTGGTAACCGAAGTAGGCCTTCTGGTGGAATAAGAAGTGAGGAAAAGGGTAAGCGCTATCCTTCCTCTCGGCCTCGCGATACTTCTTTTCTTCACCCTCTCCCTATACCAGTTGCCTCTGCCCGGCCTCCATTACGATGAGGCCCAAGAGGTGCTCCCGGCGATGCAACTCCTCCTGGGACAGCCCACGGAGCCCTTCCGGGGGGCGGCCATCCAGATCGCCGGTCGAGTCTTCCCCTTGATGATCTACGACTATCTGGGAACCCTGAACACCTATCTATCCATCTCCTTCTTCGCCCTCCTGGGCATAAACATCATCTCTTTGCGGTTCCTGGCCCTGACCATAGGCGCTCTCACCATCGTCCTAGCCTATGGCGTGGCCCAAAAGATCTTCGATGAAAAGGTAGCCGCCATAACAGCCCTCCTCTTATCCGTTCACCCCTCCTTCATCTTCTGGAGCCGCCAAGGGGTTTACCTCACCTCAGTGATTAGCGCTCTAAGTATGGGCAGCCTTTTAGCCTTCCTTCAATGGTATAATAAAGGGAAGGCCCGCTACTTCTATCTCGGCTCGTTCCTCCTGGGCCTGGGCCTCTTCGCCAAGTTCTCCTTCCTTTGGTTCCTGGCGGGCCTTCTCCTGGCTGGACTCCTGGTAACGGCATGTAAAAGATCTCTCCCTCGCCTCCTTACCCCGGCCCAAGGAGCGCTCTCTCTCCTCTTTTTGGGGTTAGGCTCTTTCCCCCTCATCCTCTTCAACCTCCAGACCGGGGGCACAGTGGAGATAATCAAGAGATATCTATTCACCTCCTATCTGGGGGTGAACAATCTGGCCTTTGGGGCCAACTTCCTGGCCCGCCTCGAGCAGTTCATGGTCCTTCTTAAAGGTGGCCAGTTCTGGTACCTGGGCGAGGTATGGTCAAACAACCTCTATCCGCCCCTCTTCCTTTTGGCCCTTCTCAGTACTATCCCCCTCTTATTCAAAGAGCGAGAATGGGTACTCAAGATCGCCTTCTTGGCCACGATATTAGCCACTATGTTGCCCCTCAGCGCCTTCACCCCCACTGGCCTGAAAGTTGCTCATTACGTGATCCTCTTGCCTCTGCCCCAGATCCTTCTGGCTGCCTCTCTTGGCCTCTGGATGCGCCAGGAGCCGAGGCGTCTCTTTCTGCCAGCA
>Ga0315314_1004798_pt1 | contig 9999 bp, 8 predicted proteins | sample TDP9_MG_FD_203631 | JGI IMG/M metagenome (GOLD analysis project Ga0315314, IMG submission 203631) | Freshwater sediment microbial communities from Lake Towuti, South Sulawesi, Indonesia - TDP9 | ecosystem: Environmental > Aquatic > Freshwater > Lake > Sediment | place: Indonesia: South Sulawesi... | reverse complement strand
CCTTCTCAAGACGCGTAACCTCGGCAAGTGAAACGAAGGTCTTCTTAGCTGTAGTCTCTCTCTTCACGTCGCCTCTAATCTCCTTTGGCACGACTCGACGAAAAGTGAAGCGCCCCTACTCAACCAAGTCCCCCAGCCTCTGGGCTCCTTTCGCCTGCGATCTCCGAGAGACCTACGCTTCATCGCGTCCTCGAAAAAGCACTATCTGCGTAACGTTTAAATTTTCCTTGGCAACGCAACTTGGCCGAAAAGAGGAGGAACTATGTTTGGCGTATTTGGCAGGTCAACCTGTACTCATTCTGAAGGAAGGTACCTCTAGAAGCCGAGGAAAAGACGCTCAGCGTTCAAACATGGCAGCTGCCAAGATCATAGCAGAGCTTGTCAAAAGTACACTTGGTCCGCGCGGAATGGATAAGATGCTTGTCGACACGCTCGGCGACGTGACTGTAACCAATGATGGCGCAACGATACTAGACGAGATTGAAGTTCAGAATCCAGCTGCGAAGATGATGGTTGAAGTCGCCAAGGCTCAGGACAAGGAGGTAGGTGACGGGACGACTACCGCGGTTGTTCTGGCCGGAGAACTGTTGAGAAAGGCCGAGGAGCTTCTTCAAGACCAGATCCATGCGACGACCATAGTTGCAGGCTATAGGAACGCGGCTGACAGGGCGCTTGAGATGCTGAACGATATATCTGTGCCAGTAGAGTTGGATGACAAAAAAACGATGAAGAACGTGGCACTCACATCGATGCGTAGCAAGATAATCGAAGGAGCGCGAGATCACCTCGCGACGATATCTATAGAAGCTGTCGACATGGTGAGGGAGAAGAGAGGAGACATCTTCACGGCAGACGTTGACAACATTCAGCTGGTCAAGAAGCAGGGAAAAAGTGTGTTGGACACCCAGCTCGTCAAAGGTGTCATCATTGACAAGGAGGTCGTTCATCCACGGATGCCTAAGACAGTGAAGAACCCGAAGATAGCGCTTCTCGACGCAGCCCTGGAGATTGAGAAGACAGAGATGAGTGCCGAGATCAGAATTACCGACCCTCTGAAGATGAAGATGTTCCTAGATCAGGAAACACAAATGATGAAGAAGATGGTCGACAAGATCAAAGGTTCCGGCGCCAATGTCGTGCTCTGCCAGAAAGGCATAGACGATATGGTTCAGCACTTTCTGGCCAAGGAAGGAATAATGGCTGTTCGAAGGATAAAGCAATCAGATATGGAGAAGCTTGCGAGAGCGACCGGAGGCAGAGTCGTAACGAATCTGGACGATCTCAGACCGGGAGATCTCGGCAGCGCGAGCTCAGCAGAAGAGAGGAAGTTCGGAGAAGACAAAATGGTCTTCATTGAGGGCTGCAAAGACCCGAAGGCTGTTGGAATACTCATCAGAGCTGGACTTGAGAGGCTTGTTGACGAGGCAGAGAGAGGACTCAAAGATTCACTCCACGTTGTTGCAGACCTGACAAAGAAGAACAGGCTCGTTGCAGGCGGAGGAGCCATTGAGACAGAACTGGCTAAGAGACTGAAAGAATATGCAGCGAAGGTTGGTGGAAGAGAGCAACTAGCCATTGAAGCATTCGCCGGGTCCATCGAGTCGATTCCGAAGATCCTGGCTGAGAACGCCGGCCTCGACCCGATAGACATCATGGTAGCGCTGAGGTCTTCCCACGAGAAGGCAGGTGGACTGTGGATGGGCGTCGACGTGTATACCGGCAAACCAGTAGACATGATGAAGAGTGGAGTTGTCGAACCGGTCGTCGTGAAGGAGCAGGCGATCAAATCGGCTGTGGAAGCAGCATCCATGATCTTGAGAATAGACGATGTCATAGCTGCAGCGAAGCCACCGCCGACTCCCCCGCCCAGGGGCGGGCCGGAAGGAATGCCGCCGGAAATGTAAGGAGGTGTATGAAGCATGGCTGAAGCGGTTCCTGCCACAATCGGTGGCCAACCGGTCTTGATCCTCAAAGAAGGGGCACAGAGAACTGTAGGAAGAGAAGCACAGCGGTCTAACATCTCTGCAGCAAGAATAATCGCGGATGTTGTGAGGTCTTCCCTAGGCCCGAAGGGCATGGACAAGATGCTGGTAGAGAGCTTTGGCGACATCACTGTCACCAATGATGGCGCGGTCATACTGAAAGAGATGGACATTCAGCATCCAGTCGCCAAAATGATGGTGGAAGTCTCAAAAGCCCAAGACGACGAAGTAGGAGACGGAACAACGACAGCCGTCGTCTTGGCCGGGGAGCTTCTAACCAAGGCGGAAGGCCTTCTCGACAAAGACATCCATCCAACAGTCATCGTTGACGGATACACAAAAGCGACAGACAAAGCTCTACAGCTTGTGAAAGGATTAGCAATCAACGTCAAGCCTGACGATAGGCAAATGCTCAAGTATGTGGCTGAGGTCTCGCAGTCAGGGAAATCCCTCCGAGAATACGCCGGTCACATCGCAGGCATATCAATAGATGCTGTCCTACAGGTTGCTGAAAAGACTGCAGAAGGCTACAAAGTAGAGATAGACGACATCAAGGTCGAGAAGAAAGCCGGTCAATCGACCACGGACACGAAGCTTGTCAAAGGTATTGTACTAGACAAGGAAGTGGTTCACTCAGGGATGCCAAAGAGGATCGAGAACCCGAAGATAGCACTGCTGAATTGCCCACTGGAAGTTGAAAAGACCGAGTTTGACGCAAAGATCAGCATCACAGATCCCGAGCAGATGAGTGCGTTTCTTGAAGAGGAGGAGAAGATCTTGAGGGAGATGGTTGAGAAGGTCGCCAAGACTGGCGCCAACGTCCTGGTAGGTCAAAAGGGAATTGACGACGTGGCTCAGCATTTTCTAGCGAAGAAGGGAATCATAGCGGTCCGGAGAGCCTCGGAGAAAGACATGGAGAAGTTGAGCAAGGCAACAGGGGCAAAGATCGTGACGAACATCGACGACTTCTCCGCCCAAGACCTTGGATCTGCCGCACTCGTGGAGGAGAGAAAGATTGCTGACGACAAGATGACGTTCATAGAAGGATGTAAGAATCCGAAGGCAGTCACAATAATGGTCAGAGGAGGAACAGAAAGGACAGTCGACGAAACGGAGCGATCCATACATGACGCCTTGTGCGTCGTCAGAGATGTCGTCCGAGACCCAAGAGTAGTCGTAGGCGGTGGAGCTGTCGAGATCGAATTGGCGTCCCAGCTTAGGCGCTGGGCTGAAGGTCTTTCAGGGAGAGAACAGCTGGCGGCCTTTGCGTTCTCAGAAGCGCTTGAGGCGTTACCCATGACTCTGGCTGAGAACGCGGGACTTGACCCCATTGACATACTGGCCGAACTGAGATCAAGCCACGACAAAGGCGACAAGTGGGCCGGTATAGATGTCTTCTCCGGTAAAGTTGGAGACATGAGCAAGCTGAATATCTATGAACCCATAGCCGTCAAGGAGCAGGCCCTGAAATCTGCAGGAGAAGCCGCAACAATGATCCTAAAGATAGACGACGTCATCGCCGCAGGAAAGCCGAGAGAAATGGGCCCGCCGAAACCTGGAAAGAGGGAGGAAGAAGAGCCCTCCTCCGAATTTGAGTAGAACACAGGAAAGACATCTAGGTCAACCACTCCTACCCTTCTTTTTTTGTCCTCTTCCCATCTCTCTTTTCGTTAAGGCATAGTCATGAGCAGTATGACCGTGCCCCCTATCCCAGGGCACAGAAGCTCTGTGGAAGATGCCACAGAATGGCTTGAACGATCGAAATGCGATGCTATCCTTCTAAGCCTCCCCGAAGATCTTCAGCAGTTCGTCCAAGGCTATGCTCAGGGAACGGTCTCCGAAGACGAACTCTGGAACAGCTACCAACTCATGACCGGCCTATCTAGGCCGCTCGTGAACTCGCTTAGATCAAGGCTGAAGCCGCTTACCAGATATCTGTCCAACGTGCCCAACGGACGCAGGATTAGCCTATACTGCTACGAAGATTTGGCTTCACATGTCGAATCGGGAAGATTCGCCGAGAAGAGCCTACTGCTCTCATATCGCGCGAGGGTCCGCCATGACATAGACCTAGAGGAGTGGCGCCAGGCTCTACTCGAAGAGTCTCAGGCAGCACAGTCAACTTGGCAGCGATCCATTGAGAATCTCTTTGATAAGGCCACCCAGAACCGAGAGAATGCAGTATTCTACGAGGGGCTCATCGGACCACTCACGAAGCAGCTGCGCGAACTCGGAATATCAGTCAAGATCGCATACATGTCAACCTACTGGCGGCCTCCACTTGACGTACTACGGATAATGATACGCCTTAAGGGACCGTCTGAGCTGACGGACGACAACATCAGGAACGCCGTCGAGCTCCATATCAAGTACCTAGACATTGTGATCTCATCTGATGACCTAGACGAATCTCAAGAAAAATGGGCTAACGCTGTCTCCTTCAGAAGAGCCAATAAGGTTACGTGAGCGCTCCGCTCCCCAAGACACGTTAAGAAAGCCCCATCTCTCCAGCGGTATGACAATCGCAGAAAACCATTGACCAGTGTCGGTCAGAGCTCGAAAACCTGTCGGGATTCTGACCGTAATTGATAATATGGCGTACCGAACATGCTGAAGCAGAGCAAAACAAGGCTCAAGGAAAAACAGGGAGATGCCAAAGAAAGGCAAGAAAGGAAAGAAGAAGTAGGCATGGACCCGCGCTCTGGTATTCCCTTCCATCCTTTTTTCTGATGTGAGTGGTTTACTGCGCGATTTTGTATGAGCTGGTCATTCGAGCCTTATCTTTGAGCATGGCTCGCACAGAACAGTATTTCTCCTCTGACAATTGTATCGCTCTGCGGATCTTCCTCTCATCTAGACAGGATCCTTTGAGGACGTATTCAACATGTATGCTCTGATAGTATCTTGGCGCCTCTGATCTCCTCTCTCCAGTTATGCTCATCGTTAGTGCACTAAGATTCTGACGTTGCTTCGCAAGAATGTTGACGATGTCTATTCCAGTGCATCCTCCAAGGGCCATCAGAAGAAGCTCCATCGGAGTGACGCCTGCAGGGCGACCTTGCACTTCCGTCGCATCGATAGTTGTAGACTTACCATGCGAGTTCACTGCTGTGAACCTGAGGCCGCCTTGCCATTCAACTCTGACTGCCGCCTGCAACCGCTTCACCAGTGCAATGGTTCACTTGGCTCCAATGTAAGCGACGAGTTCTATCTCGACCTTTATGCCTGGGGGCAGAGTTACTCCAACCGTAGATCGCGCGGGAGGATCTACAGGAAAGAACTTGGCATATTCCGCGTTCATTCGAGAGAACTCATTCCTGTCTGCCATGAAGACCGTTGTTTTCACAGCGCTGTCCAGAGAAGCGCCGGCCGCCTTCAGCACAGACTGCAGGTTTAGCAGTACTTGCCGGGTCTGCTCCTCAATAGTTGTTCCTATCTCGCCAGTCGCTGGATTCCGTCCTACCTGGCCTGCGCAGAAAACATAGTCTCCGACCTTTATTGCAGGACTGTAAGGACCAGCAGGCTTCGGAATTCCGTCACCCTTCACCGCGATCTTCACCATATCAACCACCTCCCAGCCTTTGAGGACTTCATGTATTAGAAGCTGCGGTGAGCAGCAAAAGGTTAAGACTTTGGAAGCGAGAAGGAAGAGGCTTGCTGATATCTAGACGAAAACTTCACCCATCTAGAACGATCGTAACGATGCCGTAGAAGTTCCTAAGAGATCACAGCCTATCATGCAGCGTGCTTTCTTCGCAATCGAAGCAGGTTCGCGAGCGATCTTATGTCTGAGAGTTTCTCTAATCTTTCTACCGTCCTCACGATCTGCTCAGCCCTGCCCTTGCTGGCGGTAGTGCTCGCGAGTAACTGGAATTTTTCGTATATCTCCTGTTTTGAAATAGGATTCTCTGATGTTCCGTACGCGAAATCTACTCGCTCCTGATAATGTTTCCTGTCTCTGGTTGTCAGCTCGACTATCGATGTATATTTCTCTGGAAAATTCTTCGCAAGCTCGTCATCTGGAAAGACGATCACATTTCGTGCGAGCCGTTCTATCCTAGCGTCACCGTATCCTTTCTTCAGAATATCGTCTATGGTTACAGTATGCCTAAACGCAGCAGTTGCTAGTACGAACTGTGCATTGTGCGATTTCAATCCAGCATTATCTATTAGCGGTGCCCCCGGTGTTGGAAACCTCAAACGGATTTCCGATATTTCCTGGCCCATGATATTATTCTCTTCAAGGATCCGCAACATCGCGTCTAGCCCGGGGTGTAGGAAGGCACAGCAGGAATATCTCTTGTAAGCCAAGTTCACAACCTCAAACTGCCTCCCCAGTCTACGGGTCATTCTGTCTATATCGCGTTGACCAGAGAAGGCGTTGAATATGTCATATTTGCCTTCCAAGACCTCTGGTCCCACGTAGCCCAGCTTAGCGAGCAAAGCTGCTGTGACTCCGTTCCTAGCTGCTATCCCGTCGTTCAACGGTCGCGACATCTCGGTAGGGTCGCTCTCCCAAGCGAGAAGCCCTGAGGCCTGGAGAGCTGCGAGTCCAATGGAATCTGAGAACTCTACGTCAGTCAGGCCTAACACCTTCCCCGCCGAAGCAGCCGCCCCGAACGCTCCGCACACCGCTGAAGGATGAAAGCCTCGTTGGTACTGACCTGTTGGAGTCAAGCCGAAACTAAATCTTGCCGCCACATCTATTCCAAGAACCACTGATGCTATGAATGTCTTCCCGTCAATTGCCTCTCTATATCCTGTGACTAGAGCTGCTGGCACCACTACCGCAGGACCATGAAGGATAGCATTAGCATGATGGGGCTCTATGTCGCAGTAGTACCCGAAAGTTCCGTTCACCAATGCCGCATTAACGCAGGAGGTTTTTAACGTGTGTCCGACGATCACAGATTCGGGCCTTCCCCCGACTGTCTGAGCAAAATTCACCAGTCGTCTAGCTATCGGATACTTAGGAGATGAAGCCGCCAACATCGCGCCGAGCGTGTCAAGAACTATGTTCTTCGCCTGTTCTACAACCCGGTGTGGCAATGCATCATAGCTGAACTCTTCTAAGTATCTTGCCCAATCTTGTGTAATTCTAGACCGTTTGACATGCATATGGCTTGTCATGATATGCGATGCGGTGAAGATGACTTATTTAAGAGTTCGAGCATCTATCGATCGGGCAGTATACGCCGTCGCTCCATCTCACGAACCTAAATATCCGGAGGCACTCCTTCTCAGTGAGGAGAAGGATCGGCTTCGGTAGGTCCATACATCCTTCGATGACTCACCCTAACACCAACGATAAAATATGCCGGAAACTGGCTGAGGAGCCAGCAACAACATTTTCCAATAAGAGCGACAAGAATTTCGTCCACTCGTCAGATGTGCCAGACGAACTCATGCGACACGGTGATCCTACGATGGCCTGGTAGGTGTGAAAATGTATTGCCTTGATCTCATCGCAAGCTCACACGCTTCGGGGCCCTGCCAGAATATCCGTTGGTGTCGTACCCCGTCTCAAGGAAGTTGATGTTAGCAGGTTAATACTTGAGGTTCTACGGGTTGTGGCACGGAGCTCACTGATTGCGGGTCTATACTCTGGAGAGCCTCTGTAATTCCCTTTCATCGATGTCTACGCCTATCCCAGGTTGGTCTGGAACGAGAACCTCGCCACTCCTATACTCGATTCCCTTTCTCGTCAGGTCATACCTGAGCCTCAGGGGACCGAACAGCTCACAACCATACTCTAGACGACGCATGGAAGCTGCAAAGTGAAGATTGGCCGCCGTACCAAGCGATGTCTCGATCATGCAGCCCAAGTAATTGCCAATCCCATAAACGTTTGCAAGCGACTCAACTATCCTGCAGTTTTGAACTCCACCCATCTTGGTCAGCTTATAACTGAACACACTTGCAGCTCTCTTCACTATGAGGGATACCGCGTCGCGAATACCGCACAAAGACTCGTCTGCCATTATTGGTATGTATGTTCGCCTAGAAAGCTCTCGTAGTCCGTCCAAGTCCCATTTGGGTAGAGGTTGCTCTAGAAGATCTATGCGAATCTCCTGTAAAGTTTGAAGTGACGCTACAGCTTCGTTGAGAGTCCATCCTTGATTTGCGTCAACTCTCAGGCTTATTGAATCCCCCACGGCGTCCCTCACAGCTCTGATCCTTTCCAGATCTCTATCTAGAGGTAGTGAGCCTGTTTTGAACTTCAGAATGCGCCAGCCTTTATTCACATATTCCTTTGCCTCTTTGACGTCGGATTCAACATCGTTGTTTGCTAGAGTCCAACTGAGTGGAATTGAGTCACGATATTTGGCTCCTAGGAACCCATAAAGGGGGATATTCAGCTCCTTGCAGACCGCGTCTAGGACCGCTACCTCAACGGCTGCCTTCGCGAAGCTGTTACCTTTCACCCGGTCGTCCATCGTTCTCAATATGCGCAGGTAGTCTAACGTATCAGCACCTAGCACGATCTTTGACAGATAGCTATCTATGATCGCCTTGATCGTTTCCTGACTTTCCTCAGACCAAGTTGGCCCTTGAAGCGTGGCAGCTTCTCCGTGCCCAATGAATTCGCCCGCCTCTACGCGCGTGATTATGAAGTCGACCCTTTCCAGCTTTCCAAAAGAAAGATTCTCAGGATTCACAAGTGGGATGCTTACTGCGAATGAATCAAGAGACCTGATCTTCAATACTCTCACAATTGAGTCTATGCTCTGCCGATACATAGTCATTCCGATACGTGTGAATGCGAGCTATCTCAAGATGCATTCACCTGTCAGGAATCGAGTATGATGAAGCCAAACTCAGGGTTCGTTTCCTTACTTTGGGTGATGAGACACAAATCTCCTTGACTACGTGTATCACCGTGTTGTTCGCCTTGTTAGTCATCTCAAGGGCGCATCATCTGGTGAAGTACGATAGACAGAACGATAGGCTGCCAGAACCAACCCGACTTCCTTCAGTTCTTGGAGCCCGTCATCGTTTGAGCTTAACCCAACGCTCCGAGTGTCGAGATTTGGAGAGAAAGACTGGCATCTTCAAGCTTCCGCCGGTTTCGGTGAAGACCTTTTAAGGCAACATATGAGACTAAACAGAAGAGCTGCTCACGATGAAGTCCATCAAGCCCGAATTCTTAGATGTCGTTAACTATGCCCTGTGCCAAGCAGTTGACGACTACATAGGCAAGGACGCAGTCAGTTTTTTCAGGAGAGTTGGTGAACATCATTTGGACGAGGCTTTGAAGAGAGCGTTTGTCACACTCAATCCCAAAGGCAAGCCATTGGACAACTTGATAAGAATTGCCCGCTATCTGGAGTCGACTGGCTACATGGAAAAGATACTCATAAACAAACTTAGCGAAAGTGAAGCGATCGTCGAAATGTATGGAGTCTCAGTGACCGAATCCTCTGCAGATCTGCTGAGAGCAGGCAAGCAACCCTCTCACTTCATGACGAACATAATGCTAGCGGCACTGCGAAGACTGGGCATTCAGGCAGAATTGAAGGACGTGGATTATAACAGGGATGAACGTCGCTTTAGGGAACGTTGGACAGTCCTAGGACCGTTGAAATAGCGCTTTGACATCTGTCCCCTAGTATCTATCTAGGAATGTTGTGTCTACACCAAATCTCTTTCCAACGTCGATCAGGTCTCTGGCGAACTCTTCGCGTACCGGGATCCCGTGACTCCTTCGCTGCTTTTCCGTCTCAAATTCAATTTCCCCATGAACATAGATTCGATCTTGCCCTGCCGCTTTCGGCGAGCTCTTAAGGGTCCGAATGAGTTCATCCATATCTCGCTTGAACTCGTCTGCAGGTCTGAAAGCGTCTATGCTAACCGCTGCGAACAAATGGCCTATGTTGGAGATTGTAGGCTCGTAGGGACTGCCAACGTTGACAGCGTAACTGGCTCCAGAAAGGATTCCAGAGAGTATGTCTACAACAGTAGAAAGACCATAGCCCTTGTGGCCCCCTGTTATTCTCGGTCCTCCTAAGGGCATCAA
>Ga0315314_1004797_pt1 | contig 10002 bp, 9 predicted proteins | sample TDP9_MG_FD_203631 | JGI IMG/M metagenome (GOLD analysis project Ga0315314, IMG submission 203631) | Freshwater sediment microbial communities from Lake Towuti, South Sulawesi, Indonesia - TDP9 | ecosystem: Environmental > Aquatic > Freshwater > Lake > Sediment | place: Indonesia: South Sulawesi... | reverse complement strand
AAGAAAATGATTATGCCGCAGATAAAACCATAACGTTTCATATATGATTTAACTTAGCAAGACCTCTTCATTCTTTTCAGGCAGATAGGGAGAGAGTCCTGATTGCTTGAGATAGTCAGTGAACGGTTCTGATTGGTCAATGTCGCCGTGGACAACGAATATCTGTTTTAGTTTAGCAGTTTTACATTTCCTGATGAATTGATATAATTCTTCTTTATCGGCGTGGGCGCTGAAGGCATTGAGTTTAACCACCTCAGAGCGCAGGGCATATTCCTCGCCGAATATCTTTACCACAGGCTGGTGGTCTACAATCTTCTTGCCCAGCGTATTTTCAGCCATATAACCGACTATGAGAACGGTATTGTCAGGGTTTTCTATGTTGTTTCTGAGATGATGCAGGATTCTGCCTGCCTCGCACATTCCTGAAGCAGAGATGATGACCATCGGTTGTTTATCAGCATTCAATTTCTGTGATTCCTCGCTGGAGCGGATATATTTAATTCGCGAGAAGCCGAATGGGTCAAGTTGCTGACGCATCATATTACGGGTGTTTTCATCCAGATACTTGATATTTTGCTGGAAGACCATAGTGATGTCGGTTGCCAGAGGGCTGTCCACATAGATTGGCAGAAGCGGGATTGTTCCTTTGAGCGAAAGTTGGTTGAGGAAATAGACTATTTCCTGAGTTCGTTCAAAGGCGAATGAAGGGATAATGACCTTACCACCGCGCGAGACCGTGCGATTGATGGTCTCGGCTAATTTGTTCCTGGCAGTCTCTATCGGGTCATGCAAACGGTTTCCATAGGTGCTTTCAATGATAAGATAATCAATATCTTCAGGGACTTCAGGGTCTTTCAATAAGGGCAGGTTCTTACGGCCCAGGTCAACCGCATAAGCAAGTCGGACCCAGCCCTTGCTACCAACCTTGCAGTCCGTCCCAGTAGCAAGGGCTGGGTGAATATCCAGCACACTGATGGCTGAACCCAGGACATGACCCGCGTTGTAAAAGGTGCATCTGATATCCTGAGTGATTTGGATAGGTTCTCTGTATTCCACGGGGTGGAAATATTCCAGAGCCGCACGGGCATCCTCTTCAGTATAAAGCGGTTCACGCTGGGCTAATCCCTTACGCCGATGAATCTTATTGACGAACTTGATATCTTCCTCCTGGATATGTCCGCTATCAGGAAGCATTAAATCACACAAATCAACCGTGGCAGAGGTGGCATAGATAGGCGATTTTAAGCCGTGTCGCACCAGATTGGGGATATTGCCGCTGTGGTCAATATGGGCGTGAGAAAGGACCATGGCGTCTATTTTAGGCGGATAAAAGGCAAAGTTATTATTAACGGTATAAAAATCCTCTCGCCTGCCCTGAAATAATCCGCAATCAATGAGGATTTGGCTTTTATCTGTGGTGACGAGATGCATTGAGCCGGTGACCGTGCGTGTCCCGCCACAGAATTTTATCTTGGTTCCCATATTTTTGTAAGCGGATTAAACAGATACAACTGATTAAGCAGATATATAAATCGGCTAAATCCGTTAAATCCTGTTGTTATTTCTTGCCACCTGAATATCCAGATAAAGTTACATTATACATATTCTTGATTTATAGTATAGAAAATTATATTAAAAGCATCTAACAAAATGACTAACGAGATTGCTTCGTCGCTTACTTTGTTCGCTCCTCGCAATGACGTCATTGCGAGCGTAAGCGAAGCAATCTCATTTTGTTACAGACTCTAAATTTATGGAAACTACTATAGAGATTCAGAATCTTACCAAGGTATTTAAGAGAGGCCGTGGTCTTCTGGGACTCTTCCGTAAGAAGGGTGAAGTGAAGGAAAAGACGGTTCGTGCCGTGGATGATGTGAGTCTCCAGATAAAAAGCGGTGAGTTATTCGGGTTACTCGGTCCTAATGGTGCCGGGAAAACCACCCTGATTAAGTGTCTGGCGAGTCTGCTTATCGCAGACCAGGGCAGTATCAGGATAAATGGTTTTGATATACTCAGGAACCCGGTTGAATCCAGATATCAGATGGGATTGATGACGAGCGGTGAACGGACGATGTACTGGAAACTTTCAGCCCGTGATAATCTGCGTTATTTCGCTGCCCTTTATGGACTTGAGCCAAAAGCCATTGAGCAAAGGATTGATTATCTGATAAAATTAGTGGATTTGACCGAGCGCCAGGATGACCGGGTGGAAAAATACTCCAGTGGGATGAAACAGAAGGTTTCATTAGCCCGGGTCTTGCTCCACAATCCGCCGATTTTGTTTCTGGATGAGCCGACCCTGGGATTAGACCCGACTTTTGCTAAATACATCAGGGGTATCATCAAGGAAAAACTTAATCAGGAGATGGGTAAGACCATTCTTCTTACCACCCATTATATGGATGAGGCGGATAAACTCTGTGACCGCATTGCCATTATGAACAAGGGTCGGATTGTGGCATTGGGTAGCCCAAAAGAACTCAAGCAGTCAATCCCTTTTGAGACGGTCTTAGAAATGAATCTCACCGGCGAGATAGACCTTACTCCCTTGAATTCAATCAGCGGTGTGGAGAAAGTTTATCAAGAGAAGAAGAATGAGATTACACGGCTCAAAATCTACGGCAAGGACCTGCCGGTCGTATTAAATCAGGCGGTGCAGGTCGTGTTAAGCCAGAATGCCCGGCTCGGTTATATCAATCTTACCGAGCCGAATCTGGAAGATGTTTTTATCTATATGACCGGAGAAAGGTTGTCAGATGAGACAGAACGAGATGAGAATTCTTCTCGCCCAGTTCATTAAGGAACTTAAGATATTCCTCTGTTATCCGATGGAGTATGTTGCCTGGGCGGTTTTCCCATTCCTCTGGGTGTTTCCCTTTATCTTTCAGGGTAAGGCATTAGCCGGCGGAATAAAGAGCCAGTCATTTGCCGCAATGACCGGCACAGAGCAATTTATCCCCTGGGTCCTTGTCGGCACCGTGATTAGTTCACTGGTAATGGGGTCAATCTGGGGTCTGGCAATGGGATTGAGAGAGGAAGCATATTGGGGCACTCTGGAATTAGTCCTCATCAGTCCAGCCAGACAGAGTATTATCCTTCTGGGGATGGCTTTGACCCAGACTGTCTGGGGGATGCTCTCGGCTATGGGTCAACTCGCGGTCTGTGTCCTGTTCTTCGGTGTCTCTGTTACGCTCGGTAAAATTCTGCCCTTGATTCTGGTGATGGTTCTTTTAACTACTGGATTGTGGGGTCTGGCAATTGCCATTGCCGGGCTGTCGTTGTATATAAAAGAGATAGCCGGGTTTATTAACGGCGTCCAATATATTATTTATCTCTTTTCGCCCTTGAGATATCCGGTAGAAGTAACCAGATTCACCTATCTGGTCAGTTTATTTGTTCCGCTTACTTATGCCCTGGTCTTGACCAGAGGGATTATCCTCTTAAACAAACCTCTTTATCAACTCTGGCGTGAGGCATTGATTCTCATAGCGTTTGATATCCTGCTGTTGACATTAGGTTATGGTGTCTTCAGGCTGTTTGAGAGGAAGGCAAGAAAAACAGGCGTGGCGTCTATTTATTAGAAGTTACAAGTGTTACAAGGGTTACAAGGGTTACAAAGGTTACGGTAACTTTTGTAACTATTGTAACCTTACATAGATATGGAAGCGATACTGAAACGATTGAGACATTATACTCGTGCGACCTGGGCTGAAAATATTAAGAGTTGGAAGATAGACCTGTCATACCGGACCGATTTCATCAGGGGATTATTGGAGCCGTTCTTCTGGCTGTTGCCTTTTGTTCTATACGGGATGGCGATTGCCGGCGGCAGGCATTCAGAAAGTCTTGCTAAACTGGTCGGCAACGGTGATTTAATAACCTTTACTACCCTGGGATATATCTTTATGGCATTTCTGAATACCGCCCTCTGGGGAATGGGTTATGCCTTTCGCCAGGAACAATGGTTCGGGACGTTGGAATCGGTATTTGTTGCGCCCATCCCGCGCTGGGTTTATCTCTTAGGCCGCGCCTCACATTCTATGATGCACCAGGGCTTGATTATCCTCATCCAGATGGTGCTGATTTATTTCATTCTGGGACTGGTTCTGGATATCAGAGGTATCCTGCCGGCTCTGTTATCAATCGGATTAATGTTAATCGCCCTTTATGGATTAGGTGTATTTATTTCCGGGATGATGCTGGCTTTCAAGCGGGCGATGCTCGTGGTTGAATTACTTGACAGTTTAATCATTATGCTTACGCCGATTGCCTATCCTCTATCGGTGTTACCTCTTGCCCTGCAGAAACTCTCAATAACCCTTCCCACAACATACGGCATAATGCTCCTGAGGCATTTTCTGATAGGTGAAGAAATGGGTTTCAGTGTTGGGGTAGTGGTATTCCGCCTGATTATCATTGGTTGTATCTGGGTGATATTCGGGTTATTTGTCTTTAACTTGATAGACCGTCGTGTCCGCCGAATCGGAACACTGGCAGAATATTAGGCTAATATGGATTCGGTAAGGTTTACCCGCCGTAGGAGGGCGTCCCCCGAATTCCTATGGGTAGCCCATCGGGAAATGCTTTCGGGGTGCTCAATCTCTTAAATCCGCTAACCCCGATTATTCATCCCTAACGGGACTGCTTTCTTGGGTCTCGCCCCGTCCCTGACGGGACTACCTCGGGATAGCAGTCCCGTAGGGGCGTAGGGGTAAATGCTTTGCCCGATGGGCAAAGCGTTAAGTTTAAGGTAATCGGGATAACCCCTGCCTGCCTGTCCGCCGTTGGCACAGGCGGGCAGCAGGCAGGCGCCGTAATGCTCTCCCCCGATGCCCCTACGGGACTACCCAAGGATGCTCGTCCCGTCAGGGATGTTACATCGGGGTGCGAGCATAACGGACATAATTCATAAAAACTTATGAATTATTCGGGATTAAGCAGATTTATCGGATTAATCTGCTCTATCCGCTAAATCAGTTTACTTCTTACCAAATATGACAAAATATGACAAGAAATATAGCAAAATGTTGCAGGATGTAGCAGGTTTAGGTACTGACCCCCACCATACCTCCCCCCATACCCCGGTACTCCCCATACTATCCATAGATATTGTGCATAGTGTGGCAAACCCAATCCCCCTATATACATTGGTATTGTGCATAGTGTGGCAAACCCAATCCCCCTATATACATCGGTATTATGTATGGTGTGGTAAACCTAACCCCCCTATATACATCGGTATTATGTATGGTGTGTCAAACCCAGCCTCCCCATACCCAAAAGTCCGCTCCATACTATCCAAAAGTCCGCTCCATAATATACCCGGGACAAGGGGATATGGGGGTGGCAAAAAACTCGGGTAATATATTAGCAGATTGAAGCATAACTCCTACCACGAAGGCACTAGGACACCAAGAATAAATTAACCTTTCTTCTTTGTGCCTTAGTGTCTTGGTGGTTAACTTCACTCGGCTAAATAATTACAAATTCGGTATGAGGTACTACGAAGGGAGCGCTTCAGCGGGATTCGTGATATGCACCATCTGTGTAAGCTGTGGCTATTTTTCAGGATAATACTCGTATACCCAGACGGTCTGTTCTCCAGGAATCTCCTGGACTTTACCGTCTTTTTCCTCTATCTTATACCGGGTCATCTTAATCTTATTGCCCCTGTCATCATATTTGTAAAGGGTCTTCCACTTTAACTTGCCATCGGCATCATAGACAGCCACTTCAATCAGATTGTCCTTGTCATCGTATTTGTATTTATAAAAGAACTTCCTTTCTAACTTACCATTGGCACCATAGTCAGTCCGCTCAATCTTATTGCCCTTATCATCGTATTTGAAAAGGTTCTTCCATTCTAACTTACCATTGGCACCATACCGAGCCCACTCAATCATATTGCCCTTGTCATCGTATTTGGAAAGGTACTTATCTATTAACTTACCACCGGCATCATACCGAGCCGACTCAATCTTATTGCCCTTGTCATCGTATTTGAAAAGGTTCTTCCATCCTAACTTGCCATCGGCAACATACCAATCCCCTCCAATCTCATTGCCCTTGTCATCGTATTTGAAAAGGTACTTGCATTGTAACTGACCATTGGCACCATACCCAGCCCACTCAATCTGATTGTCCTTGTCATCATATTTGTAAAGGGTCTTTCCCTTTAACTTGCCATCGGCATCATACGAAGCCACCTCAATCTTATTGCCCCTGTCATCATACTTGCAAAGAGACCTCCATTCCCTGGCGGGGACCTCATCCACATAGTAACCCGCCTGTTCAATCTCATTGCCCCTGTCGTCATACTTGTAGATTGAAAGGACTTTTTCGTATTTGCCGGACCTTTCTACGAACTTATGTTCTGATACTATTTTCGTCTTGAGTCCCTTGGGTATTTTTTCCTTCGCCTCTCTGGCTAACGACTGCTCAAGTCCACTGAAATAGAAGAATAAACCGAGTAATATTATCCAGACAACCATTATCTTTTTCATTGCATTATCTTCCAGTCTGTCTAATCCCGCTGAAGCGGGATGTAACCACAGATTTCACAGATTACACTGATTATATTCTGGGAAAGAAATCTGTGTCTATCTGTGTAATCTGTGGTTTCGTTCTCTGGTTACGAGGTTTTCTTAACCAGTGCTGATAGATGCGCCTCAATGCAGAGCGGTAGTCCCTGGAGGTCATAGCCGCCTTCAAGGGTGCTGACCAGCCGTCCCTGACAGCATTCGTCAGCAACAGCAGTAACCATATTCGTTAAACTCGCATAATCCTCTATTTCCAGTCCCAAGCCGCCCAGCGGGTCGTCTTTATAGGTATCAAATCCGGCTGAGATAAAGATAAAATCAGGTTTGAAGGGCTTGACTACCTCGGTCATCAATTTAGAAAAGACTTCTAAATATTTCTTATTTGAAATAAAGCCCGAGAGCGGGATATTGACCGTGAATCCTTCGCCTTTACCCTCACCTGTTTCCTGTGTTGAGCCACTGCCGGGATAATATGGATAACGATGCAAAGAGCAGAAAAGCACAGAGTCATCATCATAAAAGGCGTCCTGAGTGCCGTTGCCGTGATGGAGGTCCCAGTCAACTATGGCAACCCGTTTGAGGTGGTGCTTTTTCTGGGCATAGCGTGTAGCGATGGCAACATTATTAAACAGGCAAAAGCCCATTCCGTGATTGACTAAAGAATGATGTCCGGGCGGGCGGACAAGACAGAAGGCGTTGCTAAAGTTCGGAGTTCGGAGTTCGGAGTTCGGAGTGCGGAGTTCGGAGTTCGGAGTTTGCTGATTCGTTTCCAGCACCTTGTCAACCGCAGATAAAAGACCGCCTGCGGCATAGAGTGCTACTTCGTAGGATTTCTCAGAGACAGGCGTATCGCCGTCCAGATACCCGCTACCCTGTTTCGCCAGTGATTGCACGGATTTGATATAAGATGGTGAATGGATATAAGATATTTCCTCGGTTGTTGCCGCACGCGGTGATAATAAGGTTACTTTTCCCCTCTCGGGACGAGCCTCACTGGGACTTGCACTGGAAGTGTCTAACCATCCTTTTCTTTTGAGATATGCGATGGTATTACTGAGCCGTTCGCTGTTTTCCGGGTGTGCTCCGGTATCGTGCTCAAGATAAATATCCGAATAAACTAAATAGGTGGTCATATCGTAGAGTAATCAGTAATCAGTAGACAGTAGTCAGTAAGCACTAGTCAGTTTACTGTCTACTGACTACTTCATTATGTTATCTGCATTCTGTCTATGCAGAGTCGCCATCTTTCAATGTTTTAATAGTGGTTCGTTTTGAGCAGACCGGACAATTATTGTTTCTTTTTATTTCTATGGTTCTGAAACTCATCTCTAAGGCGTCAAATACGAGGAGCCGATTAGTCAGGAGTTTACCTGCTTTGATAATGAGTTTGATTGCCTCAGTTGCCTGTATCAATCCGATGATACCGGCGACAGTATTGAGGATACCTGCTTGCTGGCAGGTCGGCACTGTATCGGGTGGCGGCGGTTCGGGGAAGATACAGCGGTAACAGGCGCTCCGGTGCGGGATGATGGTCATTACCTGTCCGTTGTATCTTAATACCCCAGCGTGAATCAACGGAATATTATTTAGCACACAGGCATCATTTAAGAGAAACTTTGTGGCGAAGTTATCACTGCCGTCTATAACCACATCATAGTTCCTGATTATTTTTACGACATTATCCGTCTTGAGTCTTTCAGAGAATATATTTAATTTAAGAGCAGGATTTATTGCTTTGAGTCTTTTTTCTGCCGCAGTAACCTTTATTTTATCAAGGTCGGAGGGATTATATAATATTTGACGTGGAAGATTGGAGACTTCTACGCTATCGCTATCAATCAAACCGATGGAACCGAGGCCGGTTGCGGCAAGATAAGTGGCAGAAGAAGAGCCCAGGCCTCCGGCGCCGACAATGGCTACTTTTGCCCGGCTAATCTTTTTCTGACCCGCGGCACCAAAATAGGGGAGTCTGATATGACGGCTGAATTGGTCCCCCGCACATAAATTGTCATGAGCGTTTCTTTTATTCATAATATAATTCCTCTATTTATGTGCGGGGTTAAGTCCTGATTCGTCTGGACATAATTATACCAAAAATCGCAAAGATTAGTAAAGGTAATGTTACGCTAAAGAAAGGTGGTAATATTCCTTTGTTGCCCATACCTTCTGATAAGAATTTGACAATAAAGAATGTCAGACTGATAACGAGGCATATTCCTATTCCCTTTGCGAGACTCTGTGATTTTCTGACGATAGCAAACGGTAATCCGATGAATATCAGAATAAGAGCGGTGAGCGGTTCGGTCAGTCTGGAATAATATTGCACCTTTAGAGGACTATTCTGAGGTTGTGCCGAGAGCAGGCTTCTCAGTTGAGATAGACTTTGATAAGAAGATGACTCCTCAAGTTTTTCAATAGAGCGGGGCGTCAGGCCTGAGGTGAGTAAAAAACCGTCTTGCTGGAATGATCGGGGGGCTGACTTTCTGAAACCGTTGGTGTCATAAGAATAAATCAGCCCGTTGGAAAGCAGCCAGCCCGGTGTTTTTCTGGTAGACCAGATTGCGATTTCTGCAACAATCTGGCTAATCAGATTGTTTTCACGGTCGTATTGGTTTATCCAGACATCGTTCATCTGTTGTTTGGGGTAGTTATATTTTTTTATAGTGAATTGGTATTTGCCCTGATTGGAATCGGGGTCGTCTACCTCGCGGGTAAGAAAACGGTCCGTCCCTTCTGACTTGAGAATCTTTTCGGAAAGACCGATATTTTTACTCAAGGCCGGAACAATTCTTTCATTGTTATAATATATTATTACTATTACAAAAAGAATGGTTATAAAAATCGGCAGGACAATCCGATGGATGGCAATACCGGTGGCTAACATTGCTACCAATTCCCTCGTTTTCATAAATCGCACGATGGTTATCATTACAGCAATAAGCATTATTATGGGGGTGAGTTTGGAAAGAATCAGAGGTAGTCTTATGAGATAGTAGTAGGGGATGAAGGTAAATAAACTTTCCTGTGATACTTCTATGAAATCGCCGATGTTGGTAAAGAAATGAATGACGACGTATAAACCGGTCAGGGATAGAATGGATATGATTAATGCGAACAAGAATGATTTCAGGATGTAAATATCAAGTTTCCTGATAGAGGGCAGTAAGTTCTTATTTATCATGTTTTAACACTATAAAGAAATTATATGAAACCACAGATTACACTAATTCATTAAACACGAATAAGACGAATGAAACGAATGTCACCCCGAATGCTTTCGGGGTGTAATTCGCCATATTCGCGTCATTCGTGTTCCTCTTTAATCTGTGCAATCTGTGGTTGCTTTTTACTTATCATGTTTTATGATATAGTATAATAATATCAAAGCGACTATTCCGAAAACAATATTACTCAGCCAGACTGAAATAGATACGGGTAGGGTATCTTTTTTGGTGCCGACGAG
>Ga0315314_1004796_pt1 | contig 10003 bp, 6 predicted proteins | sample TDP9_MG_FD_203631 | JGI IMG/M metagenome (GOLD analysis project Ga0315314, IMG submission 203631) | Freshwater sediment microbial communities from Lake Towuti, South Sulawesi, Indonesia - TDP9 | ecosystem: Environmental > Aquatic > Freshwater > Lake > Sediment | place: Indonesia: South Sulawesi... | reverse complement strand
CGGAAGGGTACCATGCCGGCAGCGGTGATGACCTCTTCCGGGGCATAGCAGCAGAAGTAGCCCATCACCTTGCCCCCCTGCTCAATCCACTTCTTCAGCTCAGGGTTAACGATAGTCTCGGCGGCGGTGGTGAATACCTTTAGTGCTTTGGACTTTGTCTTTGCTCTGGACTTTACCTTGGTCGCCAATTCATTTCCCTCCTTCCGTGGGCTCCTTTTCATGGTCGCCCCACTCAATTTCTGCCGCTGGACGCTGCTTACCAGTATACAAGAAAGATTAGTGCATGATGCCTAGTTCTGTGCAATCGTAGCGCTGCTGGGTGACTATCCTATTCACTGGTATAGTCCATCCTACCCTACTATGTCCTCTTGAACGTTTCGCGCATCTTCTTCATTTCGAGTCTATACTGCTCAACCAGGGAATCCGGCTCCTCTTTCCCCGGCTCCTCCCATGGCTTGCCCAGTCCCAGGTCCGTAGCCATAATCCTGTAGCAGTTGTAGGCCTCAGTTCCGGCCACATTTGATCCCACCCACCATTGTCCCCCTGTGCAATAGAGGTTCTTTATCGGAGTCCTGTGGTTTGCCAGCTCAGGGGTAGGCCTATTCTCGAAACATTGGTACGGTGTACGGTCGCCCTGTGCCATGGCGCCGTGGGGTGCCAGGTTCTTCATTCGCAGGTTATCGTAAGGAGTGTTATAGTCGCAGCCGATAATGTTATCCCAGTTCATGTTAGGGGCATGTTTCGACCACAGTTTGATGATCTCCTCAGCATACCACTTCTTCAGCTTCAGCCACTCCTTCTCCGTATGGGCGCTAGCACGCGGCCCCACCTGCTCCATATTGGCAATGTGTTTCCCCGGGGGTGCGTAGGAGGGGTCAACCATGCTGTGACACCAGACAGTGGGGCACCAGTCCTCCACTGGAGGCCACATTCCCAGCTTCATGAAGTAGGTCTCCCTGGCGATATGTTCAGGGTCGGCATTCTCTGCCAGCCCAAGCCAGAAAGTCTCATTGATATCGGGGTTAAACGCCGCTGCCTCGTATTTGGGCCGCTCGTGAATGGCGAAGCTGTACCACATCAGGCAACCGAAAGTATCTTCCCAAAGGTCCACACGACGCGCCATCTTGTCGCTCAGATACTCTCTGCCTATTAGGTCGAAGCAAAGCTGCCGCGGGTTCAGGGTGCTCAACACCAGCTTCCTTGCCCCGATTTCAGTGCCATCGGTGAGGCGGATGCCTTTGGCGGCTCCATTCTCTATGATGACCTTCTCCACCTCAGCGTGGGTGAAGAACTTAGCCCCGCCAGCCACCAGGATCTGGTGGGCAGCATGAGCGATCTGGTGAGTTCCTCCTCGGTTAAAACCTAGAACTGGCAGCTGCGGAGCAAAACCTAGGGCTTCAGCCGCCGTGTGGTTAACATCAAATGCCCCCGAAAGAACCAGTCTCGCAATACAGTACTGCAGTTCCTTGCTTTCCCACCATTCCCGTAGCGCCCGTATATGGCTAATTGAAAGGATTAGCGAATCTGGCTCGAAACCAGCTTCCACAAGTTTTGGATACATAGCCACTTGCCTCTCCAGCACCTCGGGCCGCACGCGCCACTCCGCTGGATTGAACAGCTGATCCAACCGAACCCTCATTCCTTCATCACTCTTCCATGCCTTCCACATTTTAAGCCACTTCTCAGCATCCTTCTCCGAAAAGCGAGCAATCTCCTTCGCCGTACGCTCTTGGTCAGGGTCATGTTTCTCACTGTAGATGGCCAGACAGGTCTGATTGTTTCTGAAGATGGCCCCATCGCTGCAGAGATACTGGTCGTGCCGTGCCCCGTAGTCCCAGAATTCAGGGAAATCGCGATAGAATGGCAAGTGGTACCAGTTAAACATCATTGTAGCATGTTGATTGCCACGAAAACCCGGGGCGGCCGCCTCCTCAGTGGAAAGGCAGCCGCCAATCTCATGCCTCCTCTCAAAGATACCAACGCTCATGCCAGCGTACTTCATCAGATACATAGCACTGTATAGACCCGTAGTCCCCCCTCCGATTACTACCGCATCAAACGTTTCATCAGGCATCACTACCTCCTTAAGAAATTTTTATCCTAAATGTCTGTGGCTAAAACCGGACTACGCCGCGTATTATCTCTCCCCGTTCAAGTGCTCCATAAGCTTCATTGATTTGGTCCAACCTGTAGCTCTTGGAGATCAACTTATTGAGAGGGAGTTTGCCATTCATATACAAATCAACGTATCTGGGCACGTCAACTAACGGTTTTATGTCTCCCTGGGTACTTCCAGTAATGGTCTTCCCCAGGTTAAACTCCCAGGGGGCGATATTGAGCATGGCGCCCAGAGGGGCCATTCCCATCACCACGCATTTCCCTCCAATGTGAATCGAGGCAAAGGCCTGCATCATCACCTCAGCGTTGCCGATGCACTCCAGAGCGTAGTCTGCCCCAGCCTGCAGTGGGGTCAATACGTCCTTCCCGGTCAGGCTGGCGATACGCTCCTGAGGATTCTCCTGGGAAGCGTTGATAATGTAATCAGCCCCAAGTTCTTTGGCCATTTTCAATTTTCGATCCACTTTATCAACGGCTATGGTCATCCCTGCCCCAGCCAGCTTAGCGGCCATAACGGCGCCCAGTCCCACACCACCACAACCATAAATAGCTATGCTTTCGCCAGCCCTCAGGCCAGCCGTGTTGAGGACAGCGCCTATGCCAGTGCTGGTGCCACAGCCTAAGAGACACACCACTTCTAAGGGGGCATCCTCCCGGACTTTCACTGCGGAACGCTCATGCACCACAGCATACTCAGCGAAGCAGGCCAGGCCGAAAAGGTGGTGCAGCTCTTGATCGCCTTTGTGCAGACGTTTTTCTCCCCCAGGCAGGGTAGCCATCATCTGAATAGGCAGATTCTCCACACAAAGGGTAGGCCGACCTCCAGCACAGAAAGAGCACTTACCGCATGAGAATCCCACCATAAGTATCACGTGGTCACCGGGCTTGAGCGTGGTTACCCCACGCCCCACCTTTTCTACAATGCCAGCTCCCTCATGCCCTACCACCACAGGCGTGGGCATAGGCATGTCGCCCCTCATGAAGTGGAGGTCGCTGTGACATGTTCCGCAAGCCATGATTTTTATTAGCACTTCATGGTCTTTTGGCTTATCAAGAGTAACCTCTTCCACTTGCAAGGGTTTGCCTATCTCATAACATACAGCCGCCTTCATGATTTATGCCCTCCTTTCCATAATGGAATTAGCTCACCCTTAAAGAATATTCGTCAACCTCAAATCATTTTTCTCTGTCAACCAGTAATTAACTTTACCCTCCCAAACAAGGCTCGTCAAGCTCCTAAGGTTGACTGAACTTAGAGATCATGTCCTCCTGAACGTTTCCCGCATCTTTTTCAAGAGGAGTTTCATCTGCTCAACTAGGGAATCCGGCTCTTCTTTCCCCGGCTCCTCCCACGGCTTGCCCAGCCCTATATCCTTAGCGATAATTTTGTAGCAGTTGTATGCTTCGCTTGACCCCGAGGTGGGCATATGCCAGCCGGCCCCAGTGGCATAGAGGTTCTTTATCGGGGTCCTGTGGTTCGCCAGCTCGGGGATGGGCCTGTTCTCGAAAAACTGACACGGGTCATGATCGATGATGTTCATATTGCCGTTGGGAGCCCTGTTCAGCGTCCGCAAGGCGTCGTATGGGGTGTTATAGTCGCAGCCGATGACGTTGTCCCAATTCATGTTAGGGGCATGCTTCTGCCAGATGCTAATCAGGTCTTCAGCGTACCGCTTCTTTATTTCCAGCCATTCCCTCTCGGTATAAGCCGTGGCTGGAGGACCAATTTGCTCGTTATTGGCGACATGATACCCTGGAGGTGCGAAGGAGGGGTCAACCAGGCTGTGGCACCAGACGACGGGACAATAGTCCTCAATGGGAGGCGGCCACTTACCCAGCCGTGACCAGAGGCACTCTCGGGCGATATGCTCGGGATCAGCATCCTCTGCCAGCCCGAGCCAGTAACACTCATTTATATCTGGGTTGAACGCTGCCGCTTCATACTTTGGCGCCTCACGGATGGCGAAGGTGTACCACATTAGGCAGGCGAACTTAGATTCCAGAAGCTCCACGCGGCGCAAGGCGTTATAGCTAAAATGCTCTCTACCGATCAAATCGAAGACGAGTTGCTGCGGACTTAAGGTGCTCACCACCAGCCTTCTCGCTTTGATCTGAGAGCCATCGGTGAGGCGAATGCCCTTGGCTTCGCCATTCTCAATGATGACCTTGTCCACACGGCAATGGGTAAAGAACTTGCACCCGTCGCGGACCAGTATCTGATGGGCAGCGTGAGCTACCTGGTGGCTTCCCCCTCTGACGAAACTTATATTAGGCAATGTTGCAGACGAGCCGATCATTACGTACCCAAGCCCCGGTTGATTAACATCGAAGGCCGATGAAAGATTGAATCTGACCACACAGTACTGCAACTCCGGGCTTTCCCAGAATTCACGTGCTACGCGTATATTGCTGGCTGTTAGAATTAGCGAATCTATGTTAAACCCGGCTTCTAAAAACTCTGGATATACAGCTACACTCCTCTCGAGCACTTTGGGATCGGCACGGTCCTCGGCGGGATTGAATAACAAATCCAGCTGCACTCTCTGCATTGCATCCCCTAGCCACACCTTCCTCAGTTTGAGCCACTTCTCGGCATCCTTCTCCGAAAAGCGGGCAATCTCCTTTGCCGTGCGCTCCTGGCTCATGTCATGCTTGTCACTATAGATGGCCAGGCAGGTCTGATTGTTCCTGAAGATGGCGCCGTCGCTGCAAAGGTGTTGATCGAGCTGGGCTCCGTAGTCCCAAAACTCAGGGAAATCGCGATAGAGTGGAAGGTAATACCAGGGCAGCTGTATGGCAGCATGGGTGTTGCCGCGAAAACCCGGCGCAGCGATCTCCTCAGTGGCCAAGCCACCGCCAAGTTCGTGCCTCCGCTCAAAGATACCGACACTCATGCCGGCATACTTGATCAGGTACATCGCCAAGTAAAGGGCTTTGGGCCCACCGCCGATTATCACTGCATCAAACATTTCGTCGGGCATTACCGCCTCCTTTCAAAAAGTTTGATATCTGTCTTTTTTAATAAGCCTGGCTCTTGGACTTTGACGAAGTGAGTGTATGTCATCTTGTAGCAAAATATCAGGTATCCTCTCCTCTCGCTTTCAGATATAGTACAGATCTACAAGGTCACAAGAGGTTGCGATGATGGAACAATAGAAATCATAACAGGGAGTCTCCCTCACGGCACTGGACATGAAGAGGGATTAATCCCTAGACGGATAGCGGGTTTCCATGCCAACCAGTCAGGCGACCAGGTGGCGGCGCACTGCGATGGCGGCTGCCTCGGTGCGGCTGGTGACACCCAGCTTGCGGAGGATACTGCTGACGTGGAATCTCACAGTGGAAGGGCTTACCACCAGCTGCTCCGCTATTTGGGGATTGCTCTGCCCCTCTGCGATCAGAGTGAGTATCCTGTGTTCGCTCTCCGTCAGGTGGTATTCCTTGGCCATTGCCGAAGCCGCCGCAGCTTCAGCCCATGCTGCTTCGTCCCGGAAGCGCCTGCTGATTTCGCGGATGGCAACAATGATGCCTTTGACAGCGGGGTGGTGGAGAAGGTTGTTACCGACCGCATCGATGACACGCCACGTACCGTCTTTATGCTTCACACGAAACTGCCCACGATCAGTGCCACCCGGAGTCTGCGCCAGTTTGGTGAGCCCATGGGCTGCCTTGAACATATCGTCTGGGTGAATAGGTCCAAGCGCATCCTTGTCAACAAATTCCCCCGATTCATAGCCGAGGATTCGGGCGGCGGACGGGTTCTCATATATGACTTCTAGCTCACTACCTAGAATCACAATGCCGTCTGGAGAATTCTCGACAAGCGCTCGGAAGGTGCCTTCTTGCCTCCCAGGCGGCTCCTTAAGCCGTGTGCGCTGGGTTTCTGACGCTTGTAGCTCAGCAATTCGCCGCAATGTTGCTAATTCGTGCATAGTTGTCTCCTCTCCATGCTGGAGGGACCGCAACATCTTTATCATTTGAGTATCTACATCTTTTAGCAAGTCAGGCGGCATCTTCTTAGCCAGGCCAAATAGCTCATCCGTGTCCACATTGTTTGCACCAAGTACCTTGGCCAAAGCCAAGATGATCTTTTGCCTCGGTGGGGGCATGACACCAGTTTCAAGCTTACTCACGTATGCGAAGCTAATTCCTGTCTTTTGGGCCAGTTCTCTTTGGGTTATGCCTTTGGCTTTCCTCAGTTCCCTCAGTCGTTGCCCAAATGTCATCACAATGTTCCCTAATGCTGTACATTAATCCTACGTTTTGTTGAGCTGATTGTCAATTGCCACCAGGTGCTTGCAATTACCCGTCCCTGAAAACGCTGACTTTGTCAATAGTTAGCAGGTTTTGGGTCTACACTCTTAAGGAGGTCTTATTAGATGCCGCTTTGTTAGAGTATGAAGGGCATGAGCGCCTTGCGCTTCTTAGGATATTCTGGGAACCGGTTAAGGTACCAGCGGTGGTGAGATATCGCACGAGGTACTAGATTTGCGGCAGTCCAGACGCAGTAACAAAGGCCTGGCAGAGACCATGTGGCAGTGGCCCAGCCACACCACTGGACGATCTCGCCAAAATAGTTACCACATGAAACAAACTTGAACATACCCCCACACGGAATCTTGTAGCAGGCCTCGCCTGGTCTGCGCAGATTACGCAGGATATTGTCTGAGTGGAGATTGAGAGCCATACCGGTGAAGAACGCTATCAAACCGATGACAAAGCGAGGATCTGTTAGCCAACCAGATGAGTAAACATCTGAGAATTGGGTAAGGTAACGGCCATTGAGATAGCCATTGACTATATAGAACAACATAGCTATTGCTATCACTGGTAGTTTCAATGTTCGTCTGGGGCCGCGCATCAGCAACGGGAAAACATATGTCCTTTGCAAGTAGTGCGTCTCCCAAAGAGCTAGGAATATCAGTGGGAGCATGTTGGTGGCATATTTACCTAGAGCAAAGAAGACAGCAAAAGCGATCACAGAAGGTGACCCCTGGATCATCCAGCCTATCTTGACGTTGATGCTGGGTCCCCACGCAGCCGCCCTTCCTTCGCTATAGCGTCCGTAAGGAGCGGTTATAAAAAGGAGTAACACGAAGACGATTGGAGCCAAGGCAAACACAGCCATCAACAGGGCATCGTAGACTGCTTTTTCGCTCATGTTGGCAATGGGAATATGAATGCTGCATTGAATCCCGACATCGGTAAGATACGCAAAGGCAATGCTAAGGCAATACTTTGGATTTTCATAACCCTATCTAAATCCACCTCGTATTGACTTGGGAAGCCGGGGGCAGCGCCTTCGGGTCAGCAAGGTCCAGCTTTTCCCCGTCGACAAAGTAAGGGCCCATCCACAGACCATAACGGCTTGCTCATAATGCCCGTGGGAGTCTCCCCCAAGCCAGTCAGCCAGCAGCGACTTCTGAAGAAAATCCTGCACCTCCTTTCGGAATGCCTCCTCTTCAGCAAAGCGAAGTTCATTGTCCTCCGGGGCAGTTCTTAGCTGGGCAATCCCAGTCCATATTTCCCGGCGATAATATTCCTGGACATCTCACTGGTGCCACCGGCAAGACTCCAACCCCTTGAACTTAGATACATATGCCTCATCCTGCCCCCCAGCTTCGTCCACTTGGATTTCTCATCCAGTTGCCCATAGAGCCCGAGGATTTGCATCCCCAGACTAGCCACTCTCTGAGCAACATCAGCGCCATGGATCTTATTCTGGCAGCTCGGAAGCACAGTGAGCATTTTCTGGCTTGCCATCCAGTTCAGTCCTTCGCCCATGTTACGCCCCACTTCAATCTCAATAGCCATCTCAGCCAGTCTACTTCGAATGACAGGATCCTTGGCTAAAGGCTGACCATTGACGTGGGTCTCCTTGCAATACTGCAACAACTGCTCAAAGTATCTCCTGGCATTGTGGAGTATGACGAGCCCGTAGCTTCTCTCAATAGCGAAGGCATGCATACTTACATCCTTCCCTTTGTTCTTCTCTCCGAGGAGGTTCTCCTTGGGAACCCTGACATTGTCGTAGAAGACCTCACAAAAGGCGCCAAGCCCGGTCATCTGCGTTATCTGGCGCATGGTAATCCCCGGACTCTTGGGGTCGACAATGAAAACGCTGATACCCAAATGCTTCTTGGGGGCGTTAGGGTCAGTTCGAGCATAGACCACGCACCAGTCGGCATGTTGGATGCCGCTGGTCCAGATCTTCTGCCCACTAAGGACAAAGCAGTCTGCTTCCTCTACTGCCCTCAATTGAAGGGCGAAGAGGTCTGAGCCGACATTGGGCTCGCTCATCCCTATGGCATATTTTACCTCCCCACGGAGAATGGGAGGGATGAACCTCTTCTTCTGTTCCTCAGTGCCGAACGCCAAAATAAGATCGCCTTGGACTGCGGCAATGTCCATGCCCGGTACTCCATAGTAGATCAGCTCCTCCTTCAGGATCCAGTCCTTCGCTAAGTCTTCCTGCCCCCCATGTTCCTTGGGCCAGCTCAACCCTATCCAACCTTTGGCCGCTAGCCCGCGCCATACCTTCTTGGAGAGCTGGTAAACCTCCTCCCTTGCCTCTTCTTCAGGTCCAGGGTCTACCCCATGCCAATCAGAAGGTAACACCTCCCGAATGAAATCTCTTACCTCCTTTCGGAAGGTCTCCTCCTGTTCAGTGTAACGAAAATCCATCATCCTCCTTTCGCTAACTTAGAGCTCCTCACTGAGCATCCATGCCACTTTGTATAAACTAACTCAACCGCTATTGACATCGATGGATCGGAAATGGCTACACCGGTTCAGCACCAGCAACATTACCCATACCAGCAAAAATAATAGGGTACTTTATATGCAACAAGTCACACAATCTCATGGAGAGGGTGCTTGTATCTAGGTCCTCAACAACCTCATGGTTAACGCCTCAGGCCCGCAGACGACGGCACACAGGCCGCAGCCATAGCACTTACTTTCATCGATCGTGGCCTTGAGCTTCTTGGACAGGGGAGTCTTCTCCATCTCGATGGCCTTGAAGAAGCACCTCTCAACACAGTCCTGGCAGCCGCTACAGAGCTCCTGATCGACTTCAGCACGAAAGCGGCTCTTCTGCAATATCCGTTCTATGTTACCAACCTCCATGCCGATAGCGAAGATGTCACAGCATTCTCGACAGCAGCTGCATATTGCGGTCAGCTTTTCCGGTGTGTTGGAGGCCCAGGTGTGAACCAGGCCGGCTTCCTCAGCCTCACCGGCAACGGCAATGGCCTCTTCCGCAGAGATGCGGCGGCCGGCGCCCCGGTCTATGGCATATTGTGCCCCGCGGTTGAAATGCAGGCAGACGTTCAGCGGGAGATCGCACCTCCTGATCGACCTGCGGCAGGGACAGGGGACCACAGAGATGGGATTTGCTCCTCTAATCAACCCCTTGATGTCCTCTTCGGGCAGAAGTTCACCCCGGTCCGGGCTCCGCTCCATGGCCTTCCATGCAGGAATGACCTTGAGCACCTGCACATACGAGTCTCCAAGCCCGCCGGCCATGGTCTGTTTCCACTCAGCGTCCCGGAAATCCCGCCACAGGTCGAGGAGCTCGGTATCGATCCATTTCCCCGCGCTGGAGAGGTTGGAATCGTGTAACTGGGTCATATCGTGAGCAAAGCAGAATAATCCCTTGCTGGTGCGGATGACCAGTCCCCGCTCCATGAACTCCTGCAGTTTGCGCTGTGCCGCCTCTTCGTCCAGCCCCGATTTTTGTGCCAGCTCCGCAGGTTGCGCCGGCAGCTGGAGCAGCAGTTCTGCCTCCTCAAGGGTCACCAGCTTCTGCAGTATGCGACGCAGATACTCCGATGGCGGGTATTTCAGTCTCGAGTTCAATTCAGTGTAGACATCGCCTGTTGTC
>Ga0315314_1004795_pt1 | contig 10004 bp, 5 predicted proteins | sample TDP9_MG_FD_203631 | JGI IMG/M metagenome (GOLD analysis project Ga0315314, IMG submission 203631) | Freshwater sediment microbial communities from Lake Towuti, South Sulawesi, Indonesia - TDP9 | ecosystem: Environmental > Aquatic > Freshwater > Lake > Sediment | place: Indonesia: South Sulawesi... | reverse complement strand
ACCCTCGCATCCGGGATTTGCTCCTTAACGAGATACGCATGCTTAGCCGTGTACATACAGCAGACTCTGGAACAGTATTCATTGCCTACGGTCTTGTCTCTTGATCCCACACATTGAATGAAGACAATGTTCTTAGGTTCCTTCCCATCGATTTGGAGCTTTCCTTGGGTGGGCCCGCTCACGGAAATCAATCTTTCGAATTCGAGGGCGGTGATCACATTTTTATAAAGCCCATATCCAAACTCAGGTTTGAGCTTCGGATCGAAAAGGTCGTATCCCGTTGCAATGATGATTGTTCCTACTTCAGTCTGAAAATCCATCCCTACCTCTTCAAACTGAACCGCTCCCTCGGGACAGACTTCTCTGCACTTTCCACATTCCCCTTTCTGGAGATAGAGGCAGTTTTTTGAGTCGATCACATAGGCGAAAGGGACGGCATGAGGAGAAGGGAGATAGATGGCTCTTCTCTCGGTCAATCCCTCATTGAATTCACTCAGGACGCTCACAGGGCAGACCTCCTCGCATCTCTTGCAGCGGTTGCATTTCTCGGGATTCACATATCGAGGATCATGTCTGATCCTGACTTTAAAATTCCCCACAAACCCTTCCACCTCCACAACCTCGCTCTGAGTGAGGAGGTGGATGAAACGATGGTTTTCCACTTCCTTCATTTTAGGAATCAGGATCGGAGGGGTCTCTTGTAGGTTGGGTAAAACTCGATCTATTTGTCCGAGGTGACCACCTAACGTAGGAGATTTCTCAACCAGAAAGACTTCAAAGTCTGAATGGGCGATATCAAGGCTCGCCTGGATACCAGCAATACCACCCCCAATCACTAAGACCGCATGAGTCACTCCCACCTCATTTTCTTCTAAGGCTTCATGGAGAGAGACCTTTGCCACGGCAGAGGCAATTAAATCCATCGCTTTTTTGGTCCCTTCCTCTTTCTCAGGATGAACCCAGGAGCATTGCTCACGGATATTGGCCATCTCAAAAAAGTAGGGATTGAGCCCTGCAGACCGACAAGCATTTCGATAGGTGGGTTCATGCATTCGAGGAGAACAAGCAGCCACAACCACCCGATCGAGGCCCAAATTTTTGATATCGTTTTTAATCAAGTCCTGACCAGGATCAGAACACACATATTGATAATTGCGAGCGATCGTGACATTGGGAAGAGCTTGGGCGAAGGCTGTCACCTTCTCAATATCCACCGTAGCAGCAATGTTAATTCCGCAATGACAAATGTAAACGCCGATCTTCATACTTAACTACCAAAATCCGAAATCCGAATATCGAAACCTGTTCCTGACAGGTTCAGGAATCCGAAACAAATCCAAAATTCGAATGATCAAAATTTCCCCCTCACCTTCATCCTCTCCCCTCAGGGGAGAGGGCTAGGGTGAGGGGTTTGGGACATTTGAATTTTGAGCATTTGAGTTTGTTTCGAGTTTCGCCTGCCCGCCGAACAAGTTCTTTGGCAGGCGGGGATTTCATGCTTCGAATTTAAAATACGCAACCTAAAGGTTGCGGCTACGTCCTTTGGCTAAAATCGCGCAAGCCAAAGAGGCTGCGCCGCTGGCTTGTGCGACGGTATCCGGAATATCCTTTGGTCCCTGACAACATCCGGCAAGAAAAATCCCTTCCGCTCCACTCCTAATGGGATCGAGGCCAGGTGCCTCCGAATAGAATCGGTCCGGAGATTTTTCCAATCCGAGCATGATTTTTAGAAAATCATCTTCTTTTCGAGGAACGAGTCCCGATGCCAAGACAACCAGATCCGCTTCCAATTCGAAGGGTTCTCCCAAGAGGGTATCTTCACCTCTGACCACCAATCTCCCATTCCTCCGATAGATTTCCGAAGGATTGCCTCTGCGGTAGACAATTCTTTCTTTTTGAACCCTCTCATAAAATTCTTCAAACCCTTTGCCGAAGGCCCTCACATCCATAAAGAGGACAGTGAGGTTAGCCTCCGGAAGCTTATCCCGAAGAAGATGAGCCTGCTTGGCGGTATACATGCAGCAGACCCTTGAGCAATATTCGTTGCCCACGGTTTTATCTCTCGATCCCACACAGTGGATGAAAACCACCTCCTTAGGTTTCTTCCCTTGAATTAAAATTTCACCTTTCGTTGGTCCAGAAGCGGAGCAGAGCCTCTCCACCTCGAGACCGTGGAGAACATTGGGATAAACCCCATATCCAAATTCAGGTTTGTTTTTTGGATCGAAGGGATCAAAACCGGTGGCAAGAATGATGGCTCCCACTTTGAGTTCGACTATCTCTTCTTTCATCCCATATGCGACGGCCTTGGGTTGACAGTACTTAGCACACTCTCCGCAATCTGAACATCCGCCGCAATTGAGACAACGCTTTGCTTCCTCCATTGCGTCTTCTAATGTGAGGCCTGGTCCGAGAGGCTTAACCATATGAGGCGGGACTTCCCTTTCCAACCTTTTTGAATCAGGCAAGAGGCTTCGCAAAGGAGAGATTTGCTTTCCTTCAGATTCTCTTCCGCTTATCAGATCCTCTCCTCTGAGGTATCGATCGATGGAAATGGCTGCCTTTCTTCCATAAGCCATGGATTCGATAATTGTTCCAGGACCAGTCACCACATCTCCTCCTGCAAAGACTCCTTTTAGACCTGTTTCAAGGGAGACAGGATTGGCTCGAATCGTTCCCCTTCGAATCCTCTTCAGTCCTTTGAAGACCCTTGCCATTGATTCTGTCCCTGCCATACCCGCAGCGATAAAGATTGCATCAAAGAATTCATAAAGAGATTCGGGAGAGATATCCTTGCCAATTTCGGTATTGACACGGATCTCTATTCCCATCTTCTTAATGATGGAGAGATCTTTTTCTACCACTTTCCTTGGGAGGCGATAAGTAGGGAATCCATGGGTGAGAAGACCGCCTATTTCATTTCGGGACTCAAAAAGGGTGACGGTATAGCCCATTTTTCTTAAATCATAGGCAGCCGTTAAACCGGATGGACCTGAGCCGATAATGGCTACCTTCTTATTTCTCTCCTCGGGAGGAGTGAACTCAAACTCAGGTTCCTCGACATTGTCAATGAGGAATCTTTTAAGATCGCAGATGGAAATGGGACGATCTTCTTCGATTCGTTTGCACTCTGTCTCGCAGGGACGGGAACAAACATAAGCGAGGATTCCTGGGAAGGGAAGCTTCTCCCTCACAAGGGCGAGGGCTTCTTTGAGCTTGCCTTGGGAGATAAGAGCTACATATCCCTGGGCATTGCAATGGAGAGGGCAGGTCGCTGTACAGGGAGGAGTCCCTCTGCGGTCGATGGTATATTTGAGAGGGACGGCTTGAGGGAAAGGGATGTAGATTGCCTTTCTTTTTCCAAGCCCCATGTCAAATTCATTGGGCAAGGAGACTGGACACTGAGCAACACAGTCTGCGCAGGCCGTGCACTTGGTGATATCGACATAACGCGGCTTCTTTCTTAAGATGACCTTGAAATCACCAGCCTTTCCTTCGATGTGAATTACTTCTGTATAAGTGAGGAGATGGATATTGGGATGATTGGCCGTATCCACCATTTTGGGTGTAATGATGCAAGCAGAACAATCAAGAGTAGGGAAGGTCTTGTCCAACTGGGCCATATGGCCGCCAATGGAAGGATCCTTCTCTACCAGATGGATCTTAAATCCCTTATCAGCGATGTCTAATGCGGCCTGCATCCCCGCAATCCCAGCACCGACCACAAGAGCTTCTGGGATAACTTGGTTCAGTTCGTCTGTTCCCATCAGTTCTATTTACCCGATCCGTAACTCTTACAAAATCCGAAATCCAAGTTGTTTAAACTCTAAACACCAAACTCTAAATCCTAAACAAATCTAAAATTCAAAACTCAAAAGACAATTTTGATTTCTCCATAATTGAACCGGATATTTTCTAAGTCAAACGGCCTTGAGTTTTGTGCTTTGGACATTTAACCCTTCGATAAGACTCAGGGCCATGAGCCTGTCGAATGGGTTTGTTTAGAGTTTAGGGTTTCGAGTTTAGGATTTAACATCTCTGTTTCCGATTTCGTGCTTCGAATTTAAGACTCCGCCCACAATTACTTTAATTTTCCTATAAGGGCGGAGGCGATGGTGTTCTTCTGTATCTCCTTCGTGCCCTCGTAAATCTCTGTAATCTTGGCATCCCGATAGAAACGTTCTACTTCATACTCCGTGATGTACCCATAACCCCCAAAGAGTTGGATGGCCTCATCAGCCACCTCCACAGCTACTCTTCCTGCAAACATCTTGGCCATGGAGGTCAATTTTGGATCGATCCTTTTCTGGTCATAGTTCCATGCAGCTTTGTAGACCAAAAGCCTCGCGGTCTCAACCTTTGTCGCCATATCAGCCAATTTGTGTTGGGTGATCTGGAAATCGACTAATTTTCTTCCAAACTGCTCCCTCTGTTTGGTGTAGTCCAAGGCGCGATCAAAGGCTCCTTGAGCAATGCCAAGGGCTTGGGCAGCGATCTCGATCCTGCTTTCGTCGAAGAATTCAAGAACTTGATAGAATCCCTTATTCTCCTCACCCAGAAGGTTGGCCAAAGGCACTCTCACATCGCTGAAGGAGAGCTCAGCTGTGGAGGTCATTCGGATGCCCATCTTGGGCATGATCTCTGTGGCCTCTAAACCTTTTGTTCCTTTATCAATGAGGATCGTGCATTGACCACGGTATGGAGGCTTTGCATTGGGATCGGTCTGACAAAGAGCGATAAAGAAGTCTGCGATGCTCCCATTGGTGATAAATGTTTTGGTTCCGTTGATCAGAAAGGAGTCGCCCTGTTTCGTCGCCGTTGTGGACATTAAGGTAATATCACTGCCGTGGTCAGGTTCTGTGTAAGCACCTGCGGAGATGAATTCACCTTTGGCCACTGGAATGAGATATTTCTTTTTCTGTTCGTGTGTTCCAAAACGGAGAACCACCTCTGAGGAGAAATCGACCAGACTTAGAGCAATGCCGACCCCTGAATCTTTGCGGCAGAATTCCTCTACGATCAAAATGTTTTCAGTAACACCGTAACCCTGACCACCGTACTCCTCAGGATAGTGAATTCCTGTAAACCCCAATTTGCAGGCCTTTTTCCAGAGTTCCTTGGGGAAAGCATGGGTCTGTTCCCACTCCAGGATCTTTTCCTTTTCAAACTCTCCCTGAGCAAATTCCCTCGCAGCCTTCTGAATATCTTTCTGCTCCTGCGTCAGTTCAAAGTTCATTGCTCACCTCTTCCAAATTCCCCCAACCCCCTTTTGTAAAGGGGGGAGAAGGGGGGATTATTTCCTCAATTCTTTGACCTTATCCTTCAAAACAGGAACGATTTTAAACAAGTCTGCCACGATTCCATACTGGGCGGCGTTGAAGATAGGTGCCTTTGGATCTTTATTAATGGCGATCACGGTCCCTGCTCCTTTCATTCCGGCCACATGTTGGAAAGCTCCGCTGATACCAATGGCGATATAAACTTTTGGTTTAACGGTCTTCCCAGAAGTCCCGACCTGGCAGCCTTTGGGAAGCCACTTTTTATCCACGACAGGCCGTGAGCAGGCGAGGACTCCCCCTATTGCATCGGCAAATTCTTTTACCATTGGAATATTCTCTGCGTCCTTAATCCCCCTTCCAATGGAGACCAGAATATCGGCCTGCGTGATATCCACTTCACCCACCGCTGCTTCCACATACTGGATGAAGCGTTTGGCAAGACCTTCGTCCGTCAAGGGAGAAGGAATGTAGACAATCTCACCCGGAAGCGTTTCTTTTTCCACTACGGGAAAAGCACCTGGACGAACCGACACCATGTAGGGTCCCTGTTTCAAGAAGGAGACTGATGCATTGATCTTCCCTCCGTAGAGTTGGCGGGTGAGCAAAAGGTCTTCGCCATTCACGTCGATCCCAATGCAGTCAGTGGCCAGGGGCATCTTGAGGCGAACGGAAAGGCTTGGGGCGAAGTCCATGCCCGTTGCCGTATGTCCGACCAGGATAAGAGACGGCTTCCTTTCTGTGATGAGTTGCATTAGGACCTTTTCATAGGTCTCTGAATTGTAGACCTCGAGGCGTTCATCATCGACGACAAAAACCCTTTTGGCTTTTGATTTGAGGGCATCTGCAAATGGGTTTACTCCTTTTCCTAAAACGGCCACCCCGAGATCCGCACCCATACTCTCTGCCAATTGCCTTCCTTTGGAGAGCATCTCCCATGTGATATCCCTCAGTTCTCCCCTTCGATGTTCTGCGATGACAATGATCTCTTTCATTAGGTGAGCCCTCCTTTATCTTTCAGAATATTGAAAACAGTGAGTGCCAAGTCTTCTGGTTTTCCCTCCAACATCTGCGCCCCTTCGCCCACAGGAGGGAGAAAAACCTTTTCCAACCGAATATGCGAACCAGAGAAACCCACCTCCTCTGTTTTCAGATTGAGATCCGAAGTCCCAAAGGTCTTGATCTCTTTCTTGGCCACCTTTCGGATGCCCATAATTGAGACATAACGGGGTTCATTGATTCCGGTTTGTATGGTGAGGACAGCGGGGAGATCGATTTCAAACACCTCCTCCAACCCTCCTTCAAGCTCCCTATGGACCTTCAACTTCTTATCCTGAACCTCGATGCGGTTCACCAGAGCAGCATGGGGGATTCCGAGGAGCTCGGCAAGGACGACACCCACCTGCGCATATCCGTCATCTTCAGCCTGGGTACCCGTGAGGATGAGGTCGAAAGGGATTTTCCGGATTGCCTCTGCCAGAACCTTTGCTGTAGCAAAACCATCTGAGCCATCGAAAGCAGGGTCGGTCAATCGGATGGCATCATCTCCGCCCATGGCCAGACACTTCCTCAACGATTCATTTGAATCTTCACCTCCCATGGAAAGGACCGTAACCGTACCGCCCAGCTTCTCTTTCAACAGGATGGCTTCCTCAATGGCATAACTGTCCCATTCGTTGAGATCGAAGACCAGCCCGCTTTTGTCAATATCTTTCCCTGACTTGTCGACAAAGACATCTGCATCTGTTGTCTCCGGCACCCTTTTTATACAGACAATAATATTCATTCCATTCCCTCCCTTCTTAAAGCCTCACAGAAATATTGGGTAGGGGAGGCCTTAGCCTCCCTTTAACCTCTCCACTTTAGCGAAAGATATTCTTCCTTCATCGAGGATGGAACAGGGGTAAGGGAGAGTGATCACCCCTGAAACAGGTCTTGAAGAGTATTCCACCTTCATTTTCATAGATCGGCCTTTTTGAGTCGAAACTTGAACTACTTCTCCGTTTTCGATCTTGATAAGTTGAGCATCCTCAGGATTCATCTCCAAATGAGGCTTTTCAGCGACCTTTCTTAAGAAATCACTTCTTAAACTAAGGAGACCCGATTGGAAGAGAGAAGGCCTTTGAATCAGATAAAAGGGATAAGCTTCGGGTTTAGGTTGAGGTTTTTTCCCCTCCAAGGCAATCAACTTCGCCCTCCCCATGGGAAAACCCTCTGAGTAGAGATACCTCTCCCCACTTGGCCACTGCTCCCCTTCCTGAAGCCCCTGATAATTTGCGATCGTCTTAGTGATCTCACCAAAGACAGCCTCAGGCGTCTCTCCGTCCACTGGATACTCAAGAAGCTTTAATAAACGAAGAAAGATTTCAAAATCGGACTTGGACTGATGAAGAGGTGGCCGAAAGGGATTCAGTCTCTGCACCCTTCGCTCCAGATTCGTAAACGTCCCTTCCTTCTCCACAAAGGAGCAGGCCGGCAAAACCACATGAGCCATCTTCGCTGTCTCCGTGAGAAAGAGATCCTGAACCACAAGGAACCGCAACCCTGCCAGAGCTTTCCTCATCTGTTCTGGATGAGAGGATGTGCTCAACGGATCCTCTCCGACCACGTAGAGAGCCTTGGCCCTCCCTTCAGAGATCTTCTGAAGAAGATGGCTTTCCTCTGTCTCCTCATCATCCGAGAAGACCCCCATATCGATCGCTCCCTGAGCGTTACACTTCTCCAATAGGAAGAAAATCCCTGAGGACTCCCTGCCGAGGTGCCCTGTAATCAGAGATAAGTTGGAAGAGGCAATGGCGACCTCCTCCTGAGAAAGGTGTGACCAGGAACCCGAACCGATGAGGATCATGGCATTTTTGGCTTGCGCAAAAGCTCGAGCTGCCTTCTTAAGTTCTTCTCTGTTCAGTAACTCCTCCTCCAGAGAGGCCAACATCCTCTCCCTCAGAACCTCTATCCCCTCGGTCCTCTCTTTTACAAACTCCTTATCCTCCAAAGCCTCCCTTAAAATCACTCCCATCATTCCATTGAGAACCGAGACCTCCATCCCTGGTCTTTCCAGAAGCGTGAGGTTCGGATGGAACAAGGGAGAGATCTGGGTGGCTCGACTGAGGCCAATGTCATAACTCCCAAGGACGATCAGCTGAGCCCTATTTCTTCGGATGGCCAGATGGATCTCATTCTTGATGATGGGGTGGGTCTGAGCAGGGTCCACTCCAACCAGGAGAAGGCAGTCGGCGTTGCGAATCTCCCGAATGGAGTTGGTGGAGGCCGAAAGACCCAAGGTCTTTTTCAATCCTCGGGTGAGTCCCCGAAGGTCCCCGTTTCCTGTTTGACCGATTTGATGCGTCCCGATGGCACTTCGGAAGAGCTTTCCAAAGAGGTAGTATTCCTCATTGGTTAATCGCTGGGAGAGCACGCAAGCAATGGCGTCTGGGCTGTATTGGTCTTTGATCTCTTCGAGCTCCTGGGCAACCAAGCGGAGGGCTTCCTCCCAAGAAACCTCTTTGAGGTTACCATTCACCCTTAACAAAGGAGACTGAAGTCTTTCGGGGTGGTCGACGAAGTCCCAGCCGAAGCGGCCTTTAACGCAGAGGTTTCCATCACTGGGGCCACACTCTGGTTCGGAGAAGACTCTCTTCACTTCTCCCCCTTTGGAGCCTATCGTGACGAGGCAGCCGCAGCTGCAGTAAGGGCAGGGGGTGGTGGTCTCCTGAAGTTCCCAGACCTTGGACGAGTAGTCGAAGCAGCGGGAGGTGATGGCGCCCACGGGGCAGGTATCGAGACATTGGCCGCAGAATTCGCACTTCAGGGATCGATGGAAGTCGGTATCGATGGCTGTTTGGATGCCTCTTTGGGTAAAAGAGAGTTCTCCAATACCTTGGACTTCGTCGCAGATTCGGACGCAGCGGCCGCAGAGGATGCACTTATTAGGATCCCTCTGAAGAAGAGGGGAAAAATCGTCGACAGGAAATTCGACTTTCTCCCATGGGTAGATTGTCTCATTCACTCCATACTCATAGACCAAGGTCTGGAGGCCACAGTCCCCCTCTTTTTCGCATCTGGGACAGATCATCGGATGATTGAGGAGGATGAATTGAAGTTGGAGCCTTCTTGACTCAAAGATCTTTGGGGATTGGGTGATCATCTCCATCCCGTTTTTCGCGGGAGTAAAGCAGGAGGGAAGAAGCTCAGACTTTCCTTTCTCCTGAACCACACAGAGACGGCAGGCACCAAACGGGGTAAGCCTTCGGTCGTGGCAGAGGGTAGGGATTCGAATGCCGACAGACTGAGCGGCCTCAAGAATCGTCTTTCCTTTTTCGACCTCTACCGGGATATCATCAATGGTAAGTTTTATCATTCGATTGCTCATTAGCGATATCTCGTAAAGATACCAAATGCCAAAGTTCAAAGTTCAAAGGAAATCCAAATGACTAAATGTCAAAATGTCTTGTTTTGAACTTTGACATTCCTTTGTCATTTGGTTTTTGACATTTGACATTTCCTTCTTATTCGATCGCATTAAATTTACAGGCCTGGATACAGGAGCGACAACGAATGCACCTCTCCGAGCGGATCACCGCTGCGGTCTTCTTCTCCCAAGTGATCGCCTCCACAGGACAGGCCTTTTTGCAGAGACCGCACATCTTGCACCTCTCCGGATCCACCCGAAACTGAATTAAGTCCACACAGACCAGAGCCGGACAGCGCCTTTCCAGAATATGGGCCTCA
>Ga0315314_1004794_pt1 | contig 10009 bp, 8 predicted proteins | sample TDP9_MG_FD_203631 | JGI IMG/M metagenome (GOLD analysis project Ga0315314, IMG submission 203631) | Freshwater sediment microbial communities from Lake Towuti, South Sulawesi, Indonesia - TDP9 | ecosystem: Environmental > Aquatic > Freshwater > Lake > Sediment | place: Indonesia: South Sulawesi... | reverse complement strand
GACGACTGGTGCATCTCCCGCTCTAGGATATGGGGCTCCCCCCTGAACGTCTGGAGGTGCGAGAAGTGCGGAGCCAAGAAGACCGTGGGAACGATCAGGGAGCTGAGGTCGCTGGCGAAGTCGATGCCGGAGCACTTTGAGCTTCACCGCCCATGGGTGGACATGGTTGTTCTGAAGTGTCAGGGGTGTGGAGGAGACATGAGGAGAGTCGAGTTCGTCCTCGACTGCTGGTTCGACTCAGGGATTGCCCACGCCGCCCAGGTTGACTACCTCTCCGATAGGAGACCGCTCCGCAAGCTCTACCCCTACGACTTCATAACGGAGGCTGTAGATCAGACGAGAGGCTGGTTCTACTCGCTGATCTTCACGGGTGTCGTCGACTTTGACAAGAGGCCGTACAACAACGTGCTGTGTCAGGGGCACGTCCTTGACAAGTTTAACGAGAAGATGTCCAAGTCCCGCGGGAACGTTGTCTGGGCTATGGACGCGATGGACAGGGTCGGAACCGACCCGTTCCGGATGTACATGCTGTGGAAGGCATCCCCCTGGGACCCCCTCGCCTTCGACTACGACGAGCTGGGACAGATCACTAGGTGGCTCACGATCCTCTGGAACGTCTTCGGTTTCGCGACGACTTACATGGACCTCGACGGCTTCGACCCTAAGAGGTGGTCGACCGATGGATTGACGGACCACCTGAGGGTGGAGGACAGGTGGATCCTCGCCCGTACCCAGTCTCTCATCAAAAGCGTCACAGAGGGCCTAGAATCGTACAGCCTCCACGCTCCTGTGAGGCTGATCATGGACTTTATAGTAGACGATCTCAGCCGGTTGTACGTTCGACTTGCCAGGAAGCGCACTTGGGTTGAAAAGGACGATCCTGACAAGCTTGCTGCCTACGCCACGCTCTACAGGGTCCTCTCAACCCTCCTCAAGCTCCTAGCTCCCTTCGCTCCCTACATCGCGGAGGAGCTCTACCAGAGCTTCGTGAGAAGCGTCGACTCGGAAGCGACCGAAAGCGTCCACGCCTGCGACTGGCCAAGGGTGGAAAGAAGGCTAGCCGATGAACGACTCGAGGCTGAGATGAAGATCATGCAGGGCCTCGTATCCAGCGTCCTATACGCCAGACAGAAGTCCCAAGTGAAGCTCAGGTGGCCTGTCCGCGCCCTGTGGGTGGTTCCGTCCAATGCTGAGGTCGCCGAAGCCGTGTCTAGACTGAGATCGGTGCTGCTCGACCAAGCCAATTCAAAGACGGTGGAGACCTTGGAGAGAGGAGTGTACCCGGAGGGTGTTGAGGTTTCTCTGGAGCCAGAGTATTCGGTGCTTGGACCGCGTCTGAGAGGCAGGGTTCCAGAGGTGGCTGCAACCCTGAGGCTGGTCGGCTGGAAGGAGGCCAAACGGAGGCTGAGGGAGGAGGGAGGGCTGAGGGTGACCCTGCAAGATGGTTCGGCTGTAGAGCTTCGGCCCAACGAGATCCTGTTCAAGGAGACTTTGCCCTCGAATCTGTCGATGGTGGAGTCCGAGCACGGTAGGGTCTACGTCGATCTGACCAGAACGCCTGAGCTCCTCGCGGAGTCGCTCGCGAAGGAGGTGGTGAGGAGAGTTCAGACGATGCGGAAGGAGATGAACCTGAGAATAGAGGAGTTCGTCGACGTGGTCCTGAAGGTTCAGGAAGATGAGTCTCTTGAGCTACTCAAACCCCTGGAGGCGTACGTGAAGTCCGAGGTCCGGGCGAGGAGCCTTGTTCTCTTAGGTCCGAATGAGGAGCACAGATACCCATCCGAGGCACACGTCAAAGCATGGGATGTGGATGGTGAGACTGTAGAGATCGCCGTAAAGAGGCGCACGAAGTAGAGGCGCTTGTCAGACAGGCTTGGGCATACTCGGAAGCTTGCCGATCCTCCGCTTTACTGGCTCAGGCCAAGCGTCAAAGTCGAAACCCTTCTGAGCAAGGAAAGCCGCAGTCAACCTCGTGGTTCCGACTCCAAAGCATCCCGTCCAAAGAGCCTCGCCTGTTGTACACTTTATCCCGAAGTTCTTTGTGTAGTGGTTGCCATGGGAGTTGAAGGAGGCGCATGCAAGCCACACGTCCTTGGCATCTGACTCTCTATCGCCTTTGAAGGGAAGATAGAACTGCCACTCGTACTTTGGGGCTTGCGGCACGTCGACATCCTCGTCGATCTTCTGGTCCTCCGCCAGGTAGAACGTGTCGCCCGCGTACTGGATCCGCCACTCCAGCTCGAATGACTTCTCGAACGCGTCTACAGCTTTTGCTATCAGCTCTTCCCTTACGGCCTCAACCTGCTCGGGCGTCCCCAGCCACACGTGCTCGATCCTCCAGAATTCGCTTAGCCGCTCAAGACCCCTTACGCCGCCCGCCTCGTACCTGTAGGTGGGTCCGCTGCAGTCGAACACCTTGATGGGTAGGTCGTCTTTGCGGAGCGTCTTGTTTCTGAGGAGCTGGTAGAAGGGCGTGCACTGGGCTGGGTCGAGGACGTAGCCTGGGTCCTCGAGGAGCTCCTTCAGCTCCTTTATCGGAAGCTCCCTTGTGATCTCGGAGATGACCTGTAGGGGAACGTACTCGTGCTTTTCTCTGACGCGAGGGGGACAGACGTAGAACATTCCTCCCGGCTCGCCCTGGATCTTCTTTGCGGTGAAGGCGAGGTCGAGCGGAAGGATCTTCGGAAGAATGATTTCGACAAAACCCCGCGGTTTTGTCACCTCTTCAATGACTATGTCCCTAAGACAGCTCTGTAGGACTGCGTACTGGGGCATGTAGAACCACTGCCCTCGACCAGGGTATCTCTCCACCCACCCAAGACGCAACGCTGTCTCTGTGGGGTCGACTCCCGGGGCGACGGTCTTCGCCTTCGATGTTCGGGTGATCGTTCCAACCCTGCTCGCGAGCTCCTTCTGTATCGTGCGAACCTCGGGCGCCACGAACTTCATCAGGCGGCCTATGTCGCCGCGATCAAGGACGCTCTCCTCCACGCTCCTCAGGGTGATTCTAGCCTCGCCGTCGAGCATCTCGACTCTCTCGACGTACGAGTAGACCTTGATCATCTCGAGTCTGTCAGGTGAGGCAGGAACCTCCATGACGTACTTCTCGATCATCAGCTTTCGTAGACCTATCTTGGCTTGTCGCGCGAGACTCTCTGAGAGGAAGTTCTTCAGCCGCTTGAGGGCGTCATGGGCGTAGACGAATCTGGTTCCTTCGATCTTGACTCGAATCAACTCCCCACTTATGGTATAGGCTGAGACTGACGCCCCTTCGCCGCCCTTGGGGACGCCTCTCCTTAGCACATCCTTGTTCGCCTGGTCGATTAGCCCCCCGATCAAAGAGGGGTCTTTGTCGAGTTTCTCAGTTCCTTCAATAGTGCCCTCGAGCTCAAATCTCATGGTACTCGCCTACCTGCCGCCTCAAGATGTGAGTGGTTACAGGAACAAGCCGTGGATGATGGGGTCGGGTAGCCAGAATCAACTCGATTGGCAGGACATCACCGATCCCCGGGGAATTAGAGGCGCCTCTCCTAAAAAGGGCTTTCGAGCTCATAGAGCCCTTGCACACCGTCGGGAGGGCGGTGAATCCGATTCTTAATTAGAGACAATGCATCCTACCTGTGTTGAGAGCGGGTGGCACTCGAATTGAGCTCGCGGGAAAGACCGTTGAAGGAGGCGGTCCTGTACGAGCAGCTTCAGGAAGGCAGTGTCCGCTGCAATCTCTGCGGCAGGGGTTGCACGATACCTGAGGGCGCGACTGGCTTCTGCCGTGTTAGAAGGAATATCGGAGGGAAGCTATACTCGGTGGTCTACTCGAGGCTCTGCTCGGCGAGCATCGACCCCATCGAGAAGAAGCCGCTGTACCACTTCTATCCTGGCTCAGCGGTTTTTTCGGTCGCGACCGTAGGCTGCAACTTCAGGTGCGCCTACTGCCAAAACTGGGTGATCAGCCAGGAGGAGAGAATCAGCGGTCAGTACGTTGACCCTAAAGACGCCGTCAAAACAGCAAAGGACAACGAGTGTGATGGGATATCGTATACCTACACGGAGCCGACGATCTTCTTCGAGTTCGCCTACGACACCTCGAAGATAGCTCATGAGAACGGGCTGTTCAACACGTTCGTGACGAACGGGTACATGTCGCCCGAGGCGGTGAGGATGATTGCTCCGTTCTTGGACGCAGCTACCGTCGACTGGAAGGGAAGCGGGGATCCCGAGTTCTACCGGAAATTTGCGGCTGTGCCGAGCGTCGAGCCGATCTACAAGTGCCTCCTAGAGATGAAGGGGGCGAATATTCACATCGAGATAACGGACCTCATCGTGCCGACGCATGGGGACAGTATGGACCGTTTGAGAGAGCTTGCTTCGTGGATCTGTCGAAACCTGGGGGTAGATACCCCGCTCCATCTGCTCAGGTTCCATCCGGACTACAAGCTGACGGATGTCCCCGCCACGCCTACAAAGACGCTGGAGCAGGCGAGGGAGGTCGCGCTAAGAGAGGGACTCAGGTACGTCTACACGGGAAACATACCCGGAAACAAGGGAGAGAACACGTATTGCCACAACTGTCAGACGACTGTAGTCCAAAGATACGGATTTCAGGTATTACGCTGGAACCTTCGTCCAGACAATACCTGTCCAAAGTGCGGTGTGAAGATGCCAATTGTTGGGACCTACCAACGGCGTGGACAGCCATTTCCGATGAGTATTCTCTGAGAAGGTCAACTTCCAAGCGGAGCGCTGTGACCGCCCCTAGTAACGAGACCTTGTCTGACCTCCGTCTCGCGGAGAGAGATGAAACAGACATCCCTCACCGGGTCCACGAAGCCTTTAGACAGCGTCTAGTATCGCGAATAAGACGCCGAAGAGAACCGAACAGATCATCAGGCTCCGTCCGGTCCGCTTACTCAGCCGCGAGGTCCAGAGGATTAGACCGAGGATCGCCATCGCAGGCGACAGTATTCCTCCTATCCTAACCAGAGACTCCAACGCGCGCTCTACCAAGGACTCCAACGCAAGGTCGTCGAGGAGCTCGGCCACGATGCCCCGGATTAGCCTCACCCCCAACCATGTCCCTAAACAGACGGTCTTAAGCTCCACAAATGGCGGGTTAGGGGCCGTTGTCGCGAACAGAAATGGATATAAGCGGTGATCGCTCTGTGAAAGGGTCACATAGTGGTGCTCGGAATGGCGAAGATAAAGATCGATCTGAACAAGTGCGATGGAGACGGCACCTGCGTCTCTGTCTGCCCTGTCGAGGTTTACGAGGTTCAGACAATCCAAGGGAAGAAGAAGGCTGTCGCCGTGAACGCCGATGCATGTATCGTCTGCAGGGCGTGCGAGAACGAGTGCCCAAACCAAGCGATTGAGGTTACCGAGGAGTAGCCATAGCCCACTCTGCTTGGTTTCGCTGAGCGGACGAGCGTTTCATACCTCTTTTATCTAATAACCTGTACTCTCATGCGGAAGAGTAAAGCGTGAGTTCCCCCTCAATTACACACGCCACCACGCCTGCGAGCAGGGGATGTTGCGACACGATAATTACCGTTCAGTTCCTAGGCCGTGTCGAGATCATAACCAAGAGGAAAAGCGAAGAGGTGCGAATCAAGGAGGAGTCCACAGTCTCGGACTTGATGGCTATCCTCGCCGAGGAACATGGGGGAAGGTTCAAGACCGAGATACTTGACCCGGTCAAAGGCGGGTTGAGAAGCGAGTTCGTGGTTATGCTAAACCGCAAACTCTCGGATAATCTGAAAACCCCTCTAAGAGAGGGGGACATCGTTGTGCTCATGCCCGTTATGAGCGGGGGTTAAGGTGGAAAACTCCCGTCTCAACCTCAGATCAATCAGAGGACGCGCCTAGTCCCTAACGACGTACCGATAGGCTATGCTCTCTCCAGCTGTGATGCTCTTCCGCGTTATCTTCAGGATGTCTCCCGGCTTCGCCCCGATCGCCCTAACAGCCGGGTCAGACATCTTGATCCACGGAAGCTGGTATGGCTGGATCCTGTACTTGGACAGCAGCTCTGCCACGCTCGACTCCGAGAGAATCTCGTGCCTTGGGACCATCTCATGGTCGAAGATGTCGAAGGTCGGGAACGCCTCGGTGATGAGTTCGACCATGCTCTCCTTCGCCTTGTTCTTCGCTGGGTAGGAGTACTTCCCCCCGCCGACCAAGATGCTCCGGGTCACACCCTTCTTCTTGGCATCTCTCATCAGTTTCTCAATGTGCCGTACCCCAATGGTCCCTGAGACGGGGAGGCACCGGAATAGAACTTTCTCACCGGTCTTAGGGTTCGTGGCGAGGATGTCGGCTGAATCAGCCTTCTCCTCCCGCTCCTTCTCTTCGTATCTCCTCGACTTCAGCAGCGTCTCCGCCTTCTCTAGCATCCTGTCAAGGCCGGACAGCGAGAACCCTCCAGGTCAGGTTCCAGTTTAGGGGAACCGGGTTCTTTTAAACCCATTGATGGACTCGATCATGCACTTCCCCGGCTACTCAGCCTTCCACACCGCTCCCATAGCCCTTGACCAAGTCTTGGCAATCTAAGAGACGTACCTGACTCGGCCCCGGAAGCCCGGTAGACGCGTCGGGACCACCCGCCCCGCCTAGTGCGAAGGCTTTTTATGTCTCATGGGTTAGGGTAGCTGTGTGCTCTCCACGGGGTTGCTTTTTCCATGCCGAAGTTTGTCTTCGTTACCGGCGGGGTCTTGAGCAGCGTCGGGAAGGGGATTGTCTCCTCCTCCATCGGTAAGATGCTTATGGTTCGCGGTTACAAGGTGACCGCCATCAAGATCGATCCGTACCTCAACGTGGACAGCGGCACCATGAACCCCCTTCAGCACGGGGAGGTCTTCGTAACGGATGACGGGGGCGAGATCGACCTAGACATGGGTCACTACGAGAGGTTTCTGAACCTCGATCTCTCGCGGGATCAAAACATCACGACCGGCCAGATATACCGGACCGTGATCGAAGCCGAGAGGAGAGGAGACTACCTTGGTCGCTGTGTCCAGATCATCCCCCACATCACGGACGAGATCAAGCGGCGCATCCGGGTGGTCGCCCAGAGGACCCCCCTCGACGTTGTTCTCGTGGAGTGTGGCGGAACGGTTGGAGACATCGAGAGCCTACCTTTCCTCGAGGCTTTCAGGCAACTACGGTTAGAAGAGGGGTACGAGAACACGGTGTTCGTGCACGTTGCACTGGTTCCAACTCTCGACGTAACCGGAGAAGAGAAGACGAAGCCGGCTCAGCACAGCGTCCAAGAGCTGCGAAGGATAGGTATCCAGCCCGATGTGATCGTCGCCAGATGTGAGCGTATGCTCCAGCCCGAGCCGAGAAGCAAGATCGCTCTCTTCGGCAGCGTTTCGGAGAAGGCGGTGTTCTGCTCCTACACAGTCGACTGCACGTACAAGGTTCCAATCATACTCGACGAACAAGGCATGGGCGACTTTGTTTGCAACAGGCTCGGCTTCCCTCCCAAACACCCCGAGTGGAGCGGATGGAGGTCCATAGTCAAGGGCTTCACCGAAGCCAGCCACGAGTTTAGAGTCGCGATGTGCGGTAAGTACGCGAAGCTGTCCGACAGCTATGTCAGCGTCAACGAGGCTTTGAGATCCGCCGGCGCGATGATCAACGCCTGCGTAAACATCGACTGGGTTGAGACCGAGACCTTCGAGGTGAAAGACGCAAACCTAGACGTGCTATCGAAGTACGACGGGATTATCGTACCGGGGGGCTTCGGTCCAAGGGGTACAGAGGGTAAGATCGCGGCGATCGAGTACGCCCGGACGAACGACGTGCCCTACCTAGGACTCTGCTTGGGCTTTCAGCTCGCTGTGGTCGAGTTCGCTCGCCACGTCTGCGGTCTCAGGGAAGCGAACAGCACCGAACTGAACCCCAAGACGAGACACCCAGTGGTGTTCTTGATGCCAGAGCAGAGGGGAGTTCGGAAGAAGGGAGGGACTATGCGGCTGGGGGCGTATCCGATAAGAGTTCTGCCTAACACCGCTGCCCGCAAGCTGTACGGTTCCGATGTCATCTACGAGCGCCATAGACATCGGTACGAGATCAACCCCGAGTACTGGTCCACACTCACCGAGCGAGGGCTCGTCTTCTCAGGAACCACCGAGGACGGTACGAGAAAGGAGATTCTCGAAATCCCCGGTCACAGGTTCTTCTTCGCCACCCAGTTTCACCCCGAGTTCAAGTCCAGACCCGGAAACGCCGATCCAGCTTTCAGAGGCTTTGTAGAGGCGTGTCTCGATAGGAAGCTCCTGAAGGTGCGGCTGAGCAGCAGAAAGTCTCGTCAGAGCTGAGGCTTCCCGAGGTCTTTCGATGGACGGTGATTCGAGCAGGGGCGGAGTCTTCTACATCCCGCTCAGTCGGGTATTCTTCTTCATCCTGATCGCGGTTCTCGCTGTCATCTCCCTTCTGCTAATCATTGGAACAATCGGAGTCGCCTTCAGAAGGGTGTTCCCTGGCCTGGGTCTGTTCGGCGTGCTGATGCTCCTCGCCGCGTGTCTGGCGGGTAGTGTTGTGAACATCCCCCTCTTCAGGGTTGAAACAGAGGAACCCGTGCTTTACCTGAGATACGTCACGGTATTCGGCGTAACCTACCCGGTGCCTACGCTCGGGAGGAGCGTGTCGCACACCCAGATCGCCGTGAATCTAGGCGGCGCCATCATACCCGCCATCGCATCCCTGTACGTCTTGGCGATGCTACCGTCGGTCATACCTCAGGCAGTCATAGCCACGGTAATAGTCACCATCGCCGTTCACCAGATAGCAAGACCAGTGAAAGGGTTAGGCATCACCACCCCAGCCTTGCTTCCTCCTCTGATCACCGCGATCACAGCGATGTTCGTGTCCGCGCTGTTCGGCGGTGAAGCCGTCTACGCCATCGCCTACGTGGCGGGCACGCTGGGAACCCTTATCGGAGCGGACCTCCTCAACCTGAAGACCATACCTAAGCTCGGTGCACCCATAGCGAGCATAGGCGGAGCCGGAACCTTCGACGGCGTCTTTCTCACGGGCATCATAGCCGTCATGCTAGCTTAGAAGCGCCAAGCCGGAGTGATGGGATGATATTAGAAACCGAAGCAAGCAGGTACCGTTGGGTGGTGCTTGCCTGTTGCATTCTGGCGGTTTCGATCGTCTCCATAGATAACACGTCGTACACCCCCCTCCTCCCCTCGATCAAGAGCGACTGGGGCTTGACCTACACCCAGGGCGGGCTGTTGACGACGGCTTTCTTCGTGGGGTACACACTAGGTCAGATACCTTGGGGATACCTGGTGGACAAGATAGGCGGCAGGAAGGTCATCTTCTTAAGCCTCACAGGGCTAACGGCTGCCTCCCTTCTCTTCAGCAGAGCCGGTGGCGGCGTGGAGGGGATGGCTTGGCGTTTCGTAGCCGGCCTCCTTGGGGCCGGGATATTCGTCCCGAGTACGAGGGTTCTCTCGGAGTGGTTCCCGGCGCGCGAGAGGGGAACGGCCATCGGCATCTTCGGAATCGGAGCAAACGCCGGCTTCCTGATCGCCGCAGCCCTGTCTCCTGTCATAGCCCTAAGTCTCGGGTGGCGGTTGAGCGTTGGTCTCCTGGCGGCGTCGGGGTTTCTGGCCGCCGCCTCCGTGGCGATCTGGCTCAAGGACGCTCCCGAAGGAGGCGCTCGGACGATGAGCAGACCAGCACCATCCCTGAGCATGCTAAAGGACTTCGCGTTTCTGATCCTAGGCTACGACCAGTTCGTGCGGCTCGGAATCACCTTCGCGTTGGTCGCTTGGGTTCCCACCTTCTTGTTCGAGACACACGGGTATGACTTGGTCGCCGCGGGGGTCTCGATCTCGGTGATGCACGGAGTAGCCATCATAGCTAACCCTGTTGGCGGAGTAGCATCAGATAGGTTCGGGAGGATCCCCGTGATCGTGGCCACTCTCCTTGCCTTCGTCCCGTGTCTGTATCTCTTCGGGACTGTTGAGCGTGGAACGGTCTTGTGGGCTCTCATTGT
>Ga0315314_1004793_pt1 | contig 10011 bp, 10 predicted proteins | sample TDP9_MG_FD_203631 | JGI IMG/M metagenome (GOLD analysis project Ga0315314, IMG submission 203631) | Freshwater sediment microbial communities from Lake Towuti, South Sulawesi, Indonesia - TDP9 | ecosystem: Environmental > Aquatic > Freshwater > Lake > Sediment | place: Indonesia: South Sulawesi... | reverse complement strand
ACCATGCGATCTCTCCAATACTTCCGAAACGTATTCGGGTGAACGGAACTCCATGAACGTCCGATGTCTGTTAGCTTCTTGTGCTGAATACGGGTCGCTCGGGCTGCCTTGTCCACAATCCTTCCTATTTGTCTCTGGGAGAGACTGACTAACCATCCTCCCTCGTACAGTTGTAGCTCACCTAACAGCCGCATTGTGTCCCGGCCCACTACGAATGTGTATGGAAGTCCTGACTCGTTCACGTTCTCTCCTCGTGGGTTTCTCAGGATCGGAGGGATTTTGACTATGCCGTGCCCGGAAGCTGTGCTTGTGATCATGTTCCTTTTTATGGCGGTCAGAACTCCAATCCGCTGACCAGTCTGTGCAAGGAAGGCAATGACAAACTGGTCACGTCTGCTGTTTACCGGGCTCTGAACCATGCGCTTCACTTCGTCCTGAGAGGGCGATCTGCGTTTCTCATAGACAGACTGAACGGCGACTTTCTCGGGATACCTACCAAGGTCCACACCATTTGCGCTGAAAAAACTCCGCAGCAAGGCATACCACTGAGCCGCCGAACTCTTCGCATTCTTTTTCTCATCTATGAGAAACGCGTAGTATTCTCTCAGCATACGCTCGGCTTTCTCAGGTCCACGACCGCCTCGTCTAGCTCTTGTCAGCAGAGCATTGGGCTCCGTTCCATACGTGTGTTGTAACCATTCTCCGAATCGTTTCAGAGCTCTGAATCTTCGCTGGCGCTCACGTTTCCGCGGGTACTCATTCAGCCACGTGCTTGTGTATGGGTCCAAATCACGACGCCGCCCGCATAGGCTTCATCCCAACGGCCCACGAGGTCTTATTAGGATGTCGGGTTTTCTTAAAACCATGACGGCTTCGTCGTCGTTCGGGCGGCGGGGTCTTGCGGCGCACTGCAAGATCCACCCAGAAAATCGAACGATCGACGACGCCTGAGGGAATAATGGAGGTGCTGCATGTAGCTCTCAGGCAGCCGTTGCAGGGATTTGGACCATCTTGAACCTGTGGAGGTATTTTGACGCGTGCCAGATCTGGACTTCGTCAAGGCCATCCCAGATCAGATCATCTTCGATCTTGAAGGAAAAGACATCCTCGAAGAAATTCCTGTGAGCGGTTGATCCCTGAAGTCTCGCGTTTGTCGGTCGCCCTTCCATTGCGCAGACGAACTTGGGTTTCAGTCCTCCCTCGTATCTAAGACCTGCTCTCATGTCCCTCAGAATCGCTCCCAAGAATGATCTGTCGACATAGCGAGTATCTGCCACTATCCGCATCATGCTCGGCCAGCGGAATTTCGCAAAGCAGACTGCATGATAGCCTCTTGCGGTCCTGAGAACGTAGATATTGCTTAACCCATAGCGGCTTTGCACGACGCCAAGTTCCACGATAATCGGTTCTAAAAGAGAGAGGTCAAAATCCCAGAAAATGACGTGGAGCCCATCATGACATCTTGTTGAGACCACCTTTATGTCTATCTTCGTCGGAGTAGGGCTTCCAATTCTCCGGTACCGAGACCCAAGAAGCTGCACGAATCGCCGCACCGGATTCAAACGTCTCACCTGTCACGTCCCAAGACTACCAAGTCTTATCTCTCGATGAGCAACACTCATTCAAGCGCCCACCTTTCCGGGGCGACGACGATGCCAGAGAAAATCGGACGAAGAGGTTTTCTCTCAATCCTAGGTTGGGTCTTCGCGGCCGCGGCAGCTTCGTATCTCCTCGGCAGTGCGACTGGCCCGAAACTACCTCCGGTCACAGTCACCACTACTAGAACTGCCACTGCGACTACCACTGTCAAACAGATTGCTGTCTGTCCGAAAGTTATAGCATTTCCCGAAGTTGTCAGTTTCAAGAAAGGTTCTGAGAACCTAGTCCAACTGGAGTTCCTCAACTTCGACCCTTCGCTATTCCCCTACGACACGCGGGCGTACGCATCCATGAACGGGATCGTTGTTGAGTATTTCGACAAGAAGAAAGAACTGGTTCAGGTTAGGACTTGGAGGAAGAACGACCCTCGGAGGATAATCTACTACTTCCACAAGGAGGTGTTCGTCGGGCACGTGGATGTGGGCCCGGTCTATCTTCAAGTATCGGTCCCTCAAGCAGGATTCGAAACCATTGTGAAAGTCACCATCATGGACAAGCCGATGCAGACATTGGCCGGGAATAATGTGCGACTAACCTCCGGAGGCATCCCGATAGTCTTCAGTCATGTAGAGCAAGCAGGTACGACAACTGTGCGAATCGCACAGAACGGCCCAGAGCCGCCAGGAGGAGTGACGGTAGTGTCACCATTCTACCATGTTGAGACTACGGCGAAGTATTCGGGGCCACTTCTTATCGTGCTTCCCTTTGACGATGAGTATTTCCCTGCTGGGACAGTGCCGCGAGTGATCCACTTCAATGACAATGAGGGAGGGTGGGAAGATGTCACATATTCCATCGATACTGAAGACAAGCTGATTTGCGGACGAGCTTGGAGCTTATCAACTTTCGCCGTCGGCAAGTCAAATGAAGCGTCGTGATTTCATCCATCATAGGAGTCGTTTCTGGTCGTCGCGCACCAAGACAGACACGCAACAATGAATGACTCGCTCTCTGCGTGTGAGTCTCCTTATGCGCTACAATATGTCGATTCCGTGATGTACCGACTGGAGTTGTGTATCACTCATTTGTGGGATGTATTGCACCCTGAGCGCGTTAGGCCATGAACACCTGCGCATACCACATGCCGTGACTGCCGGACAGTATGAAAGCCAGTTCGATCCTGTACATCATCTTCGACGGCGGGATGCGCGGTCGCCCATGACCAGTGCCATCACAGCTTTCTGCACGTGCAACCGATTCTCAGCCTCTTCGAAGTACAGGGAGTACTCCGCGTTGTCGATGACGTCGTCTGTGACTTCCTGGCCGCGGTCTGCGGGTCCGCAGTGCATGTACTTGCCCTTGTTCGTGAGATCCATCAGCTCCTGCGTACAGATCCAGTCCTTGAACTTGTCCTGGTAAGCGGTGGCGCCTGCTTTGTCCATGGCGCTGCTATGAGGTGGGAAGTAGCCCTTCGGGGACCACGCCTTCGGATACACAATATCGGCGCCCTGGAACGCTGCCCTCATATCGTTCGTGACTGTGAATTTGCCTCCGTATCTGTCCGCGTTTGCCTTCGCCGCCTGCACAACAACGTCTTCAAGTTCGAAGCCTTTCGGATGCGCAAGTACGACATCCATTCCCATTTGTGTCCCGATCAGGACTTCGCTTTGCGGCACAGCTAGCGGTTTCAGGCCTCCCGAGTAGGCGTACGACACGACGAGCTTCTTTCCTTTCAGCTTCGGGAACGCGTGCCTCATCGCTTGGGCGTCGGCCAGCGCTTGGAACGGGTGATACATATCATCTTCCATGTTCAGCACGGGAATGGTCGCGTGTCTCGCGAATTCCTGCACAACCTTGTGCCCTCTACCAATGATCCACTTCGCTGCGTCACCGTAGATTCGAATCGCAATCGCGTCCCCATATCTGCTCAGCACTCTGCTGACATCCGAAATCGCTTCAGTCTGATACGCCACCATGTCCTCTGGCAACGCGGGCGTGTAGACATCTTGCGGGCTCAAGAAATGTGCGTGACCGCCCAGCTGATACATCCCCGCTTCAAACGAGTTCCTCGTCCTCAGCGACCTATTGTAGAACAGCATGAACAGCGTCTTGCCGGGAAGATATTCATGCTTCTTGTGTGCTCGAAACTTGTTCCGCAGATCGTCCGCTGCGTCCAGAACGACCTTGATCTGATCTTGTGAGAAATCGTTCGTGTCCAGAAAATGCTTCCCTTTCCACAGTCCTACAAAAGAGACCAATCCTGATTCCTCTAGGTTTTCGAGACTGTGAGTTTGCGGTTCTACTTATGGATAACTACGAGTTGCGGGCTGCGCGTGTCCGGAGGAGAACAGTTACTTGGCTAGGCCGCGGTTTTGTAGGCGTTCGCGCCCCCACACGGAGAAATCCGCCGGAGGGTGCACAATCTCAGCGTCAGTTTTCCGTTGGAGTCTTGCGACATTGTTTGGGCATCCTGTGACGCAGAGACCGCAGCCTATGCACCGTTTGCGGTCCACAACGCTGACACCCTCGTGGTCGGAGATCGCGTGCACTTGGCATCGTTCTATGCATGTCCCGCAGCCTCGGCATTCCTCAGGGTCGATGACCGCGAAGTAATTGGCTTGGGCTACTGAGTTCTCGATGCCGTAATCGTTGATTCCTCGAACTATTCCGCAGCAGCACCCGCAGCAATTGCAGACGTATCCGACTCCCTTGATCACGTTGCTGACGGTGTGAACGAGACCCGTCTCCTCGAACTCGTCCAAGGCCGCAAGTGCTTCCTCACGAGTGACATCAATCGGGCCTGGAGAGCGCTCAAATGCCGAAAAGGAGAGGCAACTCCTCACGGGAAAATCGCAGCGACGCCGGTCGATCTTGTCCTGCTGTACTCGACAGATGCAGTCACGGAGACTGAACGTGTTGGCGGATAGAAGAATCTGCTTGACATCATCGTAGGGGAGAATCCATTCAGACTTGACCGCTCTTTGGGCGGGAAGGACCCGGTGGAGAGCAGGTTGTGGTTTCATGATGCCTGCGGCGCCGCCATCGGCCAAATAGTCCTCGACGAGATGTGCAAGCTCGTGATCCATTTTGTCCAGCTGTGCTTCGTAGATTCCGACAATGAATGGAGCAAGCCTGAACCGCGGCTTCTCACCGCTCGGATAGAACCATACAAGACCATTCTCCGCCATGCCCCAAAGTCTCAGCCCGGCTTCTTCGATGGTCAGTCCGACGCGTTCCGCTATGGCATCCAGCGGCTCCCTGTGGCCGCTCAACCGGCTTGCCAGCCAAGCCTCTTCGGGAGAGAAGATCTTCTTCAGAATCGCTATCTCAACTCTGGATGATGTTCTCGGAAAACCATTCGGAAGCCTGTCCAGAGCATCTGCAAGCCGTTCATAGTCATCAGCAGTCATTCCTTCTCTGTTCTCCCGGCTCTCAGAAGTATTGGAACATCGGTATGCGGCTGTGATCCTTATGTCGTTTGTGCGCTCAGCAACCGAAGCGAGGACATGACGAAGTACGATCTTGCACGGGGCGGCCGCGCTGGGTGTCCGCGCCTTCCGACGCGTTTTCTATCCACGGACTGCCAGTCTGCTGCGTGGCTTAGTTTCTGCGCGCCTGGGCACCGGGTCGACTCGTCTCTCTCGCTGCAGCTCCTGCAGGATGGTGTTCACAAGACTCAGGTCAAGGCGGAGTGAGTCGGCTATTACCGACGCCCATTCCTTTTCACGCTTCTGTAAGAAGTCTAGGATCTCTCTGCGGGCGCGAGATCTTGACACTTCATGGATCTTCATGATTTGTGTCCCTTCCCGTCGCTTTGCGGAGGTTTCGATGGCTTCCTTGACTCTTTCGATTTCCGAACAGCGAGAGCTCTTAGATAGGATGTGTGGGCTCAGCGCGGAGCTGAACTGACGCCGTGTTCGGGCATAGACTTAAGGGAGGGCCGTGTATATCTGTATATACGGGATCTAGTCCATGCAGACCCTTTCTTCTCGTCAGGCCCACAGCCCGACCTTGAACACACAGCTCATGGTTGAACGATGCATTCGAGAGAAGGGCCCCTTCACGTCAAGACGCGCCCTGATGCGAGCCCTCCCTAGGAAGCTGGAATACCGGACGCTCGTGAAGATCCTAAGCTATCTGGAGGCGTCAAACAAGATACTCATTGACGAGGGCGGCTCCATCATTTGGGTGTTCGCAGACAACCCGAAGCTCCTTCAACTCCTCAAAGAAAGCCCCGTTTTGAAGTCCGCGGACACCCGGACTTCGTTAGGCAGCTAGGCAAACTCAGACGCTCAGAGAAAGCAGAAGACAAGCACGTAGTCGAACTCATTGACCGCGCGATACCTGTGCTGCAAGAGAGACCCGCTGCTGGCGAAGCGATCGCGAGAGATCGTTGGCCCGCTCGATACCGCGTCTTAGACCTGCCTAACCTCTTCCGATATGGACTGGATCGCGCCCACAGAATCACATACTCAATCATTCGCGTCGGGGCTGATCCACCGTTTGTGTGGATCATTGAAGCGATGGATCACAAGAGGTACAGCCAGCTCTTCGGGTACGATTGAAGTGGTGTCTCCGTGTCTCACATGGGAGAATTCCGCGACAGTCTTCCGGTGCTGTGAATCATTCTCAGTAGCGTACCATGGCTTTTTCGCTGTTGAATATCTTGATCGCGATCACCAGCGCGATAACCATGTAGACCAAGGCGGATGAAAGTTCCAGCATGATGTTGCCGGCAGAGGCTCTGTTGAGCAGCGCGTCTCGTATGAGCAGCATGGCGTTGAATATTGGCGCGATCGCAAGGGAGCGAAGCGTCTGCTCGCTCATGTACTGCATAGCGATCGCGGGAACTATGACGATCATGGTCAGCGGTGATAGTAGATTCTGAGCTTCCTTGAAGCTCCGTGCGAAGATGGAAACCAGCATCTCAATCGAAGCGCTCGTCATGGCGAGCACTAGCGTGGCTATTCCGATTAGCAACAGATTGACGACCGATATAGAGAGGCTTGGGGCTGAGGATTCCCCAATCGCTCCTGTCAAGAGCACGGTTCCAGCTGTCATTCCGAGAATCGCAAGCACGGATGAGAGAAGAGCGATCAGTACGGCAATCAGGAACTTGCCTAACACGATTTCCGTACGTGTCGCCGGCATAGTCAGTAGCGCCTCGAGCGTCTTGCGTTCTTTCTCGCCGGCGGTTGTATCCATGATGAAATACATGGCGCCCGTCACAGCGTAGATGCCAAGAAACAACGGGAGCAGTATTGCCAGGAATATCGCTCCCGCGCCTGTCACGGTGACCCCGTGAACATCCGTCTCTATTGGAGTCAGAGCCTCGGGCGGCAAACCCGTCTTTGCCAGTCTCTCGGAGACGATCTTGTCCGCATAGCCTGCGATGGCGTTCTGGGCGAGGCTGAGCGCAATCGCGCCTCGTGTGCTGCTCTCGTCGACGAAGATCGTTATCGTGGCGGTCTGATCAGGTGCTTCGAAAATCCGAGAGAAATCAGGCGGGAGCACCATCCCGAGTTCATAGTCTCCGTTCTGGATGAGTTTGGTCATGTTCTCCTCACGCCCGATTCTGACAACGCGGATTTGATCTGACACGAGGCTTGCGACGAAATCGTCAGATGTGTTGTCGCTCTGGATTACGGCTATGCGCACAGGGTTTCTCTGCGGACTCGCCAGAAATGCGGGTAGAAACATGAGAACCGGCAGGACTATGATTGGGATGACTATCATGGCGAGGATTGTGCGTCGGTCTCTCAAGGCGTCTTTGAGTTCTTTCGCGGCGATCGCTCCAATTCTTCCAAAGTTCATTTTGTGAACCTCAATCGGTCACAAGTTGTATGAAGATGCTCTCCAGGTCCTTCTGCGAGGTCTTCGCTTGGAGTTCTTCCACAGTTCCGATGGCGATTATTCTGGCGTGGTCGATTATCGCTATTCTATTGCATAGTTTCTGGGCCTCGGTCATGTTGTGCGTGGAGATCATGATGGTTCTGCCTTCTTTTCGAAAGCGCTCCACGAAACCATGGATGGAACGTGCGCTCATCACATCTAATCCAGCAGTGGGCTCGTCAAGCAGGAGAACCCGCGGATCATGTATGAAGGCTCTGAGGAGGGCAACTTTCTGTTTCATGCCTTTGGAGAAGTCGCCGACTTTTGCATTCGCTCTGTCGGTCAGTTCCATCGCTTCCAGAAGTTCGTCACTACGCTTCGTCAACGCGTCCCTCTGGATTCCATGGAGTCTCCCATAGTAGTGCAGATGCTCTCTCGGTGTGAGACGATCGTAGAGGCCAGCGTCTTCAGGCAGCACGCCGATGGATGCGCGCACCTTTTGAGGTTCTCGAACCAGATCGTGACCGGCAATTTTCGCGGTTCCGCTGGTGGGTTTGAGGACGGTGCTGAGTAATCGCATGGTCGTGGTCTTTCCGGCGCCGTTTGGGCCGAGGAGCCCAAAGACCTCACCGTCACCTACCTGGAAGCTGACTCTGTCGACGGCTGTGAAATCGCCGAACCTCTTTGTCAGTGATTCACACTGTATCAACGTCCGCACGCTCGTGCTGGAATCGGATGTGATCGTAGACCAATCATAGGTAAATCAAGTGATTGCTGGAATGAGTCATGAGAATGTTCCCAATGAGAGACCTTATGAGTCCCGAGAAGTGTCTCGGACACCTCGGAGAATGCACAACGCCTGAGAGGTGAGCCTCTTCCGATGACCGCGACAACCCGCAGGTTTCACGTGAAGATACCTTCGGGATCGAAGGTCTTCTGCGTGTCTCACAATGACGACGCTGACGGACTTGCGAGTGCGGCCCTTGTACATTGTGCGACGCAGTGTCGTTTTGCCTTGGTGGGCTACGAGGGCATCGAAAAGATGTTGTCCGATGCGCCGCGTGGGCTGGATTGGCTCATTGTGACCGATCTCGGGCTCGATGAGAAGCGAGCAGTGATCAATACCCTGCCGAGTATCGCGAAAAGCGTATTGTACGTAGACCATCACATGCTCTCCGCAGAGTCCAAGCGGACGTTACGGAAAGCGGGGGTCATTGTTCGGCATTCACTGAAGGATTGCGCGAGTGTCTTGGTTTGGGACTTGCTGAGGAGACAGTTGCCTGACGAGGCCGTGAATGTGGCGGCATACGGAGCGGTGACTGATCCGCCGACATCCGGGGCTCTCACGCGCGAGGTCCTCTTGAAGACGAGCTTGAACCTAGACGAATACGAGGGCCACCTGCTGGCGCTTGCTCTCTCCTCCCACAGATGCACCGATGTTGTGAGGACGGAGATTGTGAGAGGATTGGCGGCGCTTAGGCTGCCGCATCAGATGAGCATGGTTCGGCGCTTGGCGGATCAGCAGGCTGGAAGGATGGTGAAAGTCCAGAAGCAGCTCTATGATCGGGCGCAAGTGAAAGGGCGCGTGGCGATTGCTCTGGTGGGTCGGCTGGCGCTTGGAACCAGCGCTGAGCTGCTGTTGGGCGTTCCGAATGTGGTTGCGAGCGTCGTCTACAACAAGTTCGGATCGCCTTCACGTGCCAGAATCTCTGTTCGGGGCATCGATGAATGTGACAGGCACCTTGGGAAGTTGATGCTGAGACTTGCGCGCAAGCTTGGCGGTGCTGGGGGCGGACATGCGCTTGCGGCCGGGGGAATTATTCCGAGCCGGCGACTCGCGGAGTTCTTACGCGTGTTCGTCAGAGAGATTGGACGTTAGACAACTTACGGCACGCCAAGTCTGAAGTTTGCCAGGGCGCCGCATCTGCCACACTTGCAGTATCCCAGTGCATCAACAGCGAACTTGGTTCGCTGGCCGCAGCTGGCGCAGTCGCCCTCGAAGGACCTCAGCATGCCTACGCTCGATAGGCCTTGCTCAGCCTGCCTCTCTACTCTTTCCTTGCTCTTCGTTTTCGCCGCGGCAACGCGTACCTGCTCCTCTTTCAGTTTGGTGAGGTACGCTTTGGGCAGCTTCCGCGGCATGGGCAGATCCTGCGGACAATGGGTCGGGCCCCGTATAAGTGCGGCTTCGCATGGAACAACGCTGTCCCACTCACGGAACTTTAATATACCTTGCTCCATGCCACTTCGAGAACAGAAAAGTGGAAGCCATGACCGCGCGAAAAAGACAATCCGCACTAGTGCTCATGCTACTGGCAGCTTCAATGCTTGCGCTCTACCCAGGGCTCACACTCGAGAAACCACAGTCAGCACTTGGAGGCATACAGATCAACGCTGAGGGCCAAGCGTTTCCCATCGGAAAAGGTAATGGCAAACCCGCCAGCACCGCCTCCAGTGCAAGCCTAACGCTGTCCGGTTCAGTACAAGTCGAAGGGAACGAAGAGTACAAACTCAACGGGCTCACTGGCAGCCTTCAGGTAGGATCAGCAAGCTATTCCATAACCGGCGGTAAAGGAGAGA
>Ga0315314_1004792_pt1 | contig 10011 bp, 7 predicted proteins | sample TDP9_MG_FD_203631 | JGI IMG/M metagenome (GOLD analysis project Ga0315314, IMG submission 203631) | Freshwater sediment microbial communities from Lake Towuti, South Sulawesi, Indonesia - TDP9 | ecosystem: Environmental > Aquatic > Freshwater > Lake > Sediment | place: Indonesia: South Sulawesi... | reverse complement strand
TTTATGAATCTTAAAACCGCTGGGTTGTAATAGAGCTTTATCTGCCATGAAAATAACCCGTCGGGCAGTGGGGGCACGTTGATATCTATGACATTGATGTCTACCTTGAACTGTGTGAGCACAGGGATATTACCAGTCGGAGCAATAACTCTGAGCTGAGTACCTTGTGCGTTAGCGGGTTGAATGTTAAATGTCAACGTTAGCAAGCATGTTAGCAGCAGTGATAGTATAATTCTAGAAACAATTTTCCATCTCATTCATTATTCCTCTATCTATCAACAATCGTTTGATGTAGAATTTAGGTCTTGTGAACAATCTTCGATATACAAAATGTCTTTCTGAATTATTAATGCAGGTCGGAAGCCGCAGTTCATGAAACTAATGGTGGACTCCCAAGCCAGCAACCCAAGGTCCGAATTCCACCGGGACGCGCTGTTTCAAACGTTGATAAAAAACCTAAGAGGTGCATTGTAGATGCGTTTAACAGGATTTTGTTTTGGAAAAGCTTTTACCTTTAGACAAGTTATGCAAAGGAAAAGGTGAGATTGCTTGGACAAGGACATAGCCGATTTTGCATTAGAATATGCCATGAGCAAGAAGGTTGACTACGCTGAGGTTAGAGCCCACAGCGAAAACCGTGAAGAACTCATCATGAAAAACAGCATCTTGGACGCTTACATTTCGATGGTGGACAGCGGGTTCTGCGTTCGGGTCTTGGCTGAGGGCGGAATAGGCTTCGCCTCAACAAACAAGTGGACCAAGGACGAGGCCAAAGCAATCGTTGACATCGCGTACAAATTCGCCAAGATGGCAAAACGCAAGGACAAAATAGCCTTCGCCGAAGAGAAAAGCGTCAAAGCAAACTGGAAAGTTGACGAAAAAAAGAGAATTGAAAACGTGTCGCCTGAGACGCGGATAGAAGCATTGATGGAAACGGACAAGGCACTGACTTCACTTGGAATAAACGTTGCGGCGAGAATGCTCAGTTTCGGAACCAACCTAACAGAAAAATATTTCGTAAACACAGAGGGCTCGGTGATTTCTTCGTACGTTCCGAGAATCGCCACGTATGGATTCATAACGGTAGTTGAAAACGGAAAACCAGAGCAAGCCAGCAGACAGTTCGGCTACTCCGGCGGCTGGGAAGCCCTTGACCAGTGGAAATTAACTGAGCAAATGACTCACGAAGCCAAAGTATTGCAGAGCGTAATTAAAGAAGCCAAGGCTATCAAACCCCAAAAAATGGACCTCGTCTGTGGACCTGAAGTGACTGGAATAGCCGCCCACGAATCTTGCGGACACCCAATGGAAGCTGACAGGATACTGGGAAGAGAAATGAGTCAAGCTGGCAGGTCATTCATCTATCCTAACGGGCCCTTCTGGCTGGGAACAAAGATTGGCAGCCCAATCGCAACCATAGTGGATGACCCAACCGTCAAAAATAGCTACGGCTACTACGAGTACGACGATGAAGGCATCAAAGCAAGGCCAAGGTATCTCTACAAAAACGGCGTTATCAACGAGTTTCTACACAACCGAGAGACCGCCGCCAAACTGGGCATGAGGAGCAACGGAGCTTCTAGAGCCATAAACTATGACCGTGAAGCCATAGTCAGGATGGCGAACACCTTCGTTCAACCGGGCGACATGAGCGAGGAAGAAATATTCGAAGATGTGAAGCAAGGCGTCTACATGAGGTCTTTCACTGAATGGAACATTGACGACAAGCGTTTCAACCAACGTTACGTTGGACGCGAAGCCTACTGGATAGAAAAAGGCGAACTGAAGCATCCGATTGCACGACCAGTTATCGAGACCACAACGCAGATTTTCTGGAGCGCCGTTGATGCAGTGTCTAAAAAAATCGGATACGAAGCTGCCACATGTGGAAAAGGTGACCCAATGCAGGGTGTGCCTGTCTACACAGGTGGTCCACTCATCAGGCTTAGAGAGGTGTACATGAAATGAGTGAAATACTTGCTAAGACCGAGGAAATCGTGAAGAAGGGCAGGACCCTAGGGGCAGATGAAGTCATAGCCCGAACAACTTTCGGTCGCTATCGCCAAACAAGATTCAGCAACAACCAAATTGATATTGGTGTGGCTTGGAATGATTACGTCACAGACATAGCATTGTCTTGGAAGAAACGTGTCGTCAGCACTCAGATACGCAACTTCCAAAACATAGACCAAAGTGTAAAAAGTCTCTTTGAGCTTGCTAAAGCTTCTAAAGAAAACCCAATGTATGGCGGTTTTGCAAAAGGAACCTTCAGCTACCAGAAGAGCAAAGCCGACAAAAACATAGAGCGCCTAGAGAACCCGGCTGAGTACGTGTTTGAAGCCCTAGATGCAGCCAGAAAAGAAGCAGGACCAGACGCCAACGCGGGCGGAGTTCTTTTCACAAGCCTCGAGGACGTTTACTTAGTGTCTTCTGAGGGTCCCATAGGCGAAGACAGTAGGTCCGCCGTTGAACTTTCTATCAGAGTCTTTTCACAGAGAGAAGCATCCGGACACGGAGTCGAATGCAGCTCAACCCTAAAAGGCTTTGACCCATCAAGAGCGGGAAGAAAAGCTGGTGAAATAGCGAGACTGGCGAAGAATCCTAAGGCTGGGGCGGAAGGACGCTACGATATTGTCTTTGACCCCTTGTTTGCAGGGTCGCTATTGGGCATGTGGGGATCCATGACTTCAGCCTATGCCGTGATGATTCAGATGTCTGTCTTTGTGAACAAGTTAGGGCAAAAGGTAGCGTCGGACATAGTGACTCTGCGCGACGTTCCTGCTTCATATTCGTTGGCCAACAGGGTTTTCGACGATGAGGGTGTCCCTGTTAAAGAAAACATATTGATCAGCAAGGGTGTTCTTAAGACATACTTGCACAACACCTCCACAGCGAAAATCTTCAAAACTGAAACCACAGGCAACGCAGGACTTATAATGCCCATGGCTTGGAACATTGAATTAGATGCGGGCAACATGAGCAGCGAAGAAATGTTCAGTGAGGTTAAGCGTGGCTTATACCTAACAAACACGTGGTATACAAGGTTTCAAAACTATGCAACCGGAGACTTCTCCACGATTCCACGAGACGGCATGTTCCTGATCGAAGAAGGCGAAATCAAGGAGTCGTGGAAAGACATACGCTTGAGCGACAACGTCGTCAAAATGTTGAACAACATAGTGGGCATATCGAAGGACAGACAGCACGTGCACTGGTGGGGTGCAGATGGACCGCCGTCGCTTTCACCATATATTCTGATGAGAGACGTACAGATCACGAGACCGAAGTAAGCCCCTGCTACCCTTCTTTTCTTTTTTATTCTTTGGAGATTTCCTCCAGAGCTTTCCCTTTTGTTTCAGTTCCGAGCAAGACCACTGTAATGGCACCAAAGAAGTGAGCTAGGGCAAATATTGTGAATGCGGCTGCCAAGCCTCCATACGTGTACAAGAGTGGTGTAGCTGTGGGTGCGATTATCCCTGCGACGCGTCCTATGCTTGCGGCTGCGCCCGAGCCTGTTCCACGAACGCCAGTTGGGTACAATTCTGGAGTGTACGTGTAGAGTGCTGACCATGCGCCTAGGTTGAAGAAGGATATGGTCATGCTGAAGAACAGTATAGAGTTGATGTCCCTGGCAAGCCCGAGGAGGAGGCTCCCGATTCCCGCCATCATCAAATAAACAATGAAGACCTTTTTCCTCCCAACAGAATCAAGGAGCAACGCAGCGCTGTAATAACCTGGAACCTGTGCTAAAGTGACGATGAAAACCCAGAACAGCGACTTCACCACATCAAAACTTAAGGGTGGTCTCGAGTAGGTGTCGGGTAGCCATATGAAGATTCCATGATAGGTGTAAACAAGGACTGCCCAGGAAACCCAGAGGAGCGCTGTTCTTCGCCAATATGTGGGCGACCATAGCTGCTTTAAAGAGGTGAAAAGCTCAAATCTTTTTTGAGTTGACTGGGTTGAAAAGGCGATTCCACTAAAATCTTTTGGAACAAGTTGGTATTTTCTGAGTAGATTGATAGCTTCATCCGTTCTGCCTTTAAGTTGAAGAAACCTGAGCGATTCAGGTGCTAAAAACGCGACGATGGGAATCAGGAAGATGGGAATCAAAGCCACGAGGAAAGTGGGTCGCCAACCATACGCTGGGATTAGAAAAAATGGAAACGCCAGAGAAGACAACGCACCCCAAACCCAAGAGGCTTCAACCAAGCCTAGGAAACGTCCTCTGTACTTGGCTGGGATGTATTCGGAAACGTAGACGCCAGGCTGGGGTAGAGATCCGCCTAATCCTATGCCTGCCAAAAACCTAAGGAAACCCATGGCTAAAACGTTTGGCGCCAAAGAGTTGAGCGCTGTAAAGGTTGTCATGGTTGAGATTGTGAACAAAAGCGTTTTCTTCCTCCCAATTATGTCGGCTAAAACGCCGCATGTGAAGGCACCCACAAACATGCCAGCATAGCCTGTGCTCAGCATGAGTCCAGTTGTAACTAAGTCTAGTTGGAACTCTCTCCTTATTGGTGTGAGAACCGCCCCAATCAATAAGACGTTCATAGCGGTGAAGCCGTAGATGAGGCATCCCAGCAGCAACAGCCCATAGTGAAAACGGGAAAGCTTTGCCTTCTCCAAGTGTTCAACAACAGTTTCAGTCATTTCAAAGCCTTCGTTTTTTATGAAATTCCTAAAATATTTCAGAAATACAATAGGCACGTTTTCCTCTTATTAACTTTGATTTGAAAAAAACCAGCGTTGTCGAGTTATTGTCCTCTAAACAGCGTGAGGAGAAAAACAAGATTCTCCGTCGCTTGCACCGAGTGCGGTATACCTTTGGGCATGTAGAACCATGTGTTTGGTTTAGCCTCATACGATTGGCTTCCGAGTGTAATCTGACCCTTTCCCTTTAACACGTGAATGATTGCCGGAAAACTCGCCGAGTGAGTGGACAACTCTTGTCCCGTAGACATGCAGAAGAGGCTTACTTCGCTTCCCGGCTTCTTTGCCACTGTTTTGCTGACTATGCCGTCTCGGGCAAACTCGATCATGTCTTCTAAATCTATAAAGAAGCCTTCTTTGATTTGCCGCTTCAAGCTTTCAAACGCTCCTATAGGGTACTCGCCTTTTGGATTGAAAACTCTTATTAAATTTCGCATTCTAATTAGATGAAACCCGACAGCGCGGAGTGTAAGAAGGATGAGTAAAGGCTTTGTCGAGAACCGAGTGAGACAATTTCAGGCGTTGATGGAGAAAAATCGCATCGACGTGGTTATGATAAGAAACATTTACAGCTTCACCTACTTTGCTGGCACTCAGTGGTGGCAACCCTCCATTCTCATACCGCAGAAAGGTGAACCAATCCTTTTCATGTTCGAAGATGAAGTAGAAGAACTGCGAGAAAAAACATGGATAACACACATTCAAGGCTACAGAAAAATCGAAGAGCTCATGAGAGCGGTTGTTGACTCAATACGCAAACTCGGCGCTCAAATAGTAGGTTTCGATATAGATATCGATGCATCTGCGTTGCTGTACGAACAATTCAAAGCCATGCACCCACATCACAAGATCGTTGACGTTCACGGTTTAATCATGCAACTGCGAATGATAAAAGACCAGAATGAAATTGAACTGATAAGAAAGGCGTCCGAATGCGCCCAAACAGGACTACAAGCTGCAATTAAAGCAATCAAAGTCGGAGCAACCGAGACCGCTATCGCAGGTGAGGCTCAGTCAGCAGCCAAGAAGAAAGGCGCGGAGTCAGTGCTTATTTATGTCAACACAGGAAACCCGCGTGTTCATGCTCATCCAAGGAACAAAGCGGTTCGAGAGGGAGACACAGTTATGATTGATATCATGCCCTCTTTCGACGGCTACTTCTCCGACCTTGCTCACACAGTCTTTGTGGGTTCAGCGACGAGTGAGAAGAAAAAAGCCTTTCAAGCGTTTCTCGAAGCTCAAACATCCTACTTGAATGCGCTGAGATCAGACATGCCCCTTGATGAGCTGGAAAAGATTGTGCAAGAAGTGTTCCGACGATATGGGGTTGAGAAGTATTATGTTTATGGTTTTGCGCATGGTGTTGGGCTTCGATTCGAAGAAGACCCAATAACAACCATTGTTGTGCCTCAGAGAAAGACGAAGACGTTGGAGAACATGGTTTTGAACGTTGGACACGCCCCCTTGTCTGGAAAGGAAATCGGTGCTATAAAAATGGAGGACACGGTTCTTGTTAAGAAAGACAAGGCGGAAAAGCTCACCAGATTCGAAAGAGAATTGTTAGAAATGTGAAAGATAAACCAACGCTGAGTCGCCCTTAACGTATTCAAAATGAACTACTGCTCCGTTGCTTTCTTGTTTGAAGGTAAACGTTTAAAAATTGTCAGTTGCAGTGTTACTTGTAGTGAAAAGCTGAAGAGTAAAGATAATGGAAAAGATAACAGCATCGGGAATAATGCTTGCGCTTTTCCTGATAAGCACGTTATCATTTTCATTTAATGTTCAACCAGTCAACGCCCTTGCCCATATGATTTACATCAGAGCTGACGGCTCAGTAGACCCACCAACTGCACCAATACAACGAAACGAAGATCTCTACACTTTCACTGGTAACATTATTGTTGGTTCTATTATTGTGGAGAGAGATAACATTGTGATTGACGGAGCCGGCTACACGCTTCAAGCGGAAGTTCCTGCCACTACTGGAATAGGACTAACTGGAAGAAGCAACGTAACAATCAAAAACACAGAAGTACTAGGGTTCGGCTGGGGCATCAAACTCAGTGATTCTTCACACAACCGCATTTGTGGAAACAACCTAATAAGAGGCGGAGAGCGTATCCTTTTGTATAGGTCTTCGAACAATACTATATATGAAAACAATATAGAATCAGCCGACTACGTTGGCTTACATTTCATTGATTCTTCAAACAACAACATCTCTAGAAACACCATCAAAGATAACTATGGGGCGGATGTCTACCTCGAGAGCTCTAGTTCGAACAACATTATCTTCCATAATAACTTCTTGGGCGACTTCACACTGCAGAGCGACAACTTCCCAAACGCTTGGGATAATGGTTATCCTTCAGGCGGCAACTATTGGAGCAACTTCAAAAACATCCATCCCGATGCAAAGGATGCTTACAGCGGTCCAAATCAGGACCAGCTTGGAAGCGACGGAATATGGGACAACCCATTCGATATTAACGCCAACAACACAGATCGCTATCCATTCACTGGGCCTTATGGGATGCCAGTTCCACCCAGTGCGAGCTTTGCCTTCTCGCCAGCATTCAACCTTTCTGTCGGGCAACCTATCACCTTCAATGCTTCATCATCTCTTCCCGGTTGGAACGGCACCCGCCCAACGCCTATCATAGAATACAGTTGGAATTTTGGGGACAGCAACACAACATCGACAGTTGATCCCTTAATTATTCATGTATACTCGCAAGTAAAGACATACGATGTCACATTGACAGTGGTGGATAGCAAAGGCCTCAGTTCATCATACGTCCAAACAGTTGAGGTATGGATGGTCACTTTTATTTCAATTTCCACAAGCTCATCATCCACAGGCTTATCCGTGGACATCAAAGGCACCCTGCGTGATATCTATGGAAAAGCTTTAGAAAATGAATTGGTCGTTCTCTCCTATACTTTTGCAGGAGCCGACACTTGGATTCCATTAACCTCTGACACAACAGATAATTCTGGCGAATACAGTAGCAGATGGACTCCTTCCGCTGCCGGCTACTTCACAGTCAAGGCAGAATGGACCGGAAACGCGACACATTTGGGAGCAAGCGCCACAATATCCTTGAGCACCATACCCTACCAGAACGAGTATGTCTTCACCGTGGAATCTAACTCCACTATTTCAGACTTAGCATTCAACACGACAACCTCCGAACTACACTTCACCGTCTCCGGCCAAACGGGCACAAAAGGCTACGTGAAAGTTACCATCGCAAAGAGCCTTATGACAAACATTGCGGACGCTAAAGTGTACATCGATGGAAACCCAACCGAATACTCTGCCGTCTCACAAGACGACTCGTGGATTCTAACACTCACGTACACTCACAGCACCCATTCTGTTGCAATATCCCTGAAAACTTCCACAACGCCCAACATAACGCAGTGGATGTACCTCCTAACCGCAGCCCTAGTCTTGATCATTGTCACCATAAGTGGCGTCTTAATAGTAACGCGAAGAAAACACAAATCTAAAGAAGCCGCGAGTCATCTTCTCCAGAATTGACATCCCCTTTTTATATTTCTTCATGAAAGGATCAAAGCTTGAGATGAAAAACGTGAGAAAAATGAGTGAAGACAACCTGAAAAACGCCTTCGCCGGTGAAAGTCAAGCCCACATGCGCTATCTGATCTTCGCTAAGAAGGCAGAAGAGGAAGGCTTTCCAAACGTTGCCAGACTTTTCAGAGCCATATCGTATGCTGAACAGGTGCACGCCACCAATCATTATGATGTCATAGGCATGATCCGTGGCTCATCTGACAACCTGCAAGTGGCCATAGACGGCGAAACCTACGAAGTCAACGAGATGTATCCAGCGTTCAATGCAGTGGCCAAGCTTCAAGAATAGAAAGGTGCTCAAAGAACGACCGATTGGGCTCTTCAAGCCGAAAAAGTTCACGCCGGTATGTATCTGAAAGCCAAGCAGGCGGTTGAGGACAACAAAGACGTCAAACTGGACCCTGTGTACATTTGCGACATGTGTGGATACACGGTGGAAGGCGAAGCGCCGAATAGATGCCCGATATGTGGTGCATCCAAAGAGAAATTCCGAAGGTTCTAAGCTGAGAGTTGAATCATGTAACAATGAAGCCTATTGTTTGCAGGTGCGTTCCACAAGGAACGGTGCTGGGCTGCGCACTGCCAATGCCAATCTTCTTTTTTCGAAACTGTTAACCTGTTAAATTCACGTTCTCTGCAAAAATGGATGTATCCTCAACTTTAGTCTCGAAAGCTAGAAAAACATTGTTCAGATTACGCCTGTTGTCTTGGCTAGTTTTTGGGCGGTGTCTGGTGTTAACGTGCGCTCATCAAGTATGGTGTAACGGTCTGGGCGGATTTCTGCCGAGCGAACCAGGGCTTCGACAACATGTTCAGGCTTCACTCCTAGCTCTTCGGCGGTTGTAGGCGCGCCCACACGCCTTAACGTGTCTCTTATCTGTCTCCAGTTGATGTTATGTAAGCGAGCCATCATGATGGTTCCGACGCCGCATTGTTCTCCATGCAGAGCAGGGTTGGGCGCCACTTGGTCGAGTGCGTGATTGAAAAGGTGCTCGGAGCCGCTGCATGGGCGGCTGCTTCCGGCGATGCTCATGGCTACGCCGCAGCTTATCAGCGCCTCTAGTAAAACGCGTAAGCCTTCTTCTTTTTCTGCTTTTAGTAGGTCTGCGTTTCTCATCATGAGTCTGGCGCTCATTGATGCTAGGTTGGCGGCGTATTCGCCGTAGTACTCGCCTTTGACCTCGTTTGCGAGTTTCCAGTCGCGCACGGCGGTTAGTTTGGCGATGACGTCGGCGCATCCGCTTGATGTGAAGCGGTAGGATGAGTTGATGATAATGCTGGTGTCTGCGACTATTGCCATGGGAGATTGAGCCATCACCGAGTAGGGTTTGTCTAACCCCTTGAGTGACACGAGGGGGCTGGCGATTCCGTCGTGTGAGGCTGTTGTGGGCACGCTGATGAATGGTGTTTCCTTATGGAATGAGCTTATCTTGGCAACGTCGATTTTTGTGCCTCCGCCGATTCCCAGCACAACCTCTGGTTTTATCTGGTCGATCTTCTCTTCTACGAATACTATGTCTTTGATGTTGCATGAAGTTACTACTAGGTGGTCGACGTTTAATCCGTCGTCGCGGAGTAGGTCCATTGCTTTGCGGCCGGCTATGTCTAGGGTTTTTGGACCCATGACGAAGAGGGCTGATTCTGTGAAGCCTAATCGTTTGCATATTTCTCCGATGAGGTCTAGAGTGTTGTTTCCG
>Ga0315314_1004791_pt1 | contig 10013 bp, 11 predicted proteins | sample TDP9_MG_FD_203631 | JGI IMG/M metagenome (GOLD analysis project Ga0315314, IMG submission 203631) | Freshwater sediment microbial communities from Lake Towuti, South Sulawesi, Indonesia - TDP9 | ecosystem: Environmental > Aquatic > Freshwater > Lake > Sediment | place: Indonesia: South Sulawesi... | reverse complement strand
GCTCAACGAGGCGAGAAAGACTTGCCCAAATGCGCAAGGACGCGCTATTCATAATGGTTCTATTAGGAGAATTTTATCCGCGACTCGTTGGCAGCGTGTGGAGGGGCACGGCGCACAAAAACAGCGACATCGACGTTGAAGCGTATTTCTCAGACCCAGAAATTGTGCTCGAAAGGCTGAAAAAAAGCGGGTTTGAGGTTAGAAAGGCGGAGTGGCAATCCGTCACTAAAGAGAGGGGAAGTGAAACTGCTTTCCACATCTATCTGATTCTCCCATCCAAGAATGAGGTTGAACTGGTTGTGCGGAGCCCAGAGAAGATGAATGAGACCGAGAAATGTGAAATCTACGGAGATATGGTAAAAGGACTGAACATTCATCAGCTTCGAATGGTTCTTTTGGGCGATCCTTTTCAAAAGTTTGTGCCCACCTAACCAAGATATGATGCGAGAGATTGTGAACTGTTTGTTGAACAATAATTCCAAATGGGTTAAATAGGTGTTTTTTCTTTAGGAAAAAATGGGTATCGAACAGCTAGGGTTAAGCAAGCAACGTTCCCTTGAAGAATGGACGGAGATGAGAAGGAACATGGAGTTCGAAAAGAAAAGGTTCAGGAAGATGTTCCCGAGCTTGGCAGAGGAGATGGGGACCGATGAAAATCGTGTGAGAATTTCGTCTGTTCGTTCTGATGTTGCCGTGGGTGAGCGAGCTGTTGGTGTGGCAGCTTCCGCTTCGGCGAAGAGGTTTGACAATTATATGCCCGATGCTGTTGATTTCATTCGTAGGTGCGATAATGAGAGGCAGGCTGAGGAGATTATTGATTTTTTGGAGAAGAGGCAGGAGATAACTCGTGAGTATGCGCTGCGGCTTAGGAGGCAGCTTAGGACGAAGGGTGTTCGAAGTTTCGGTCCGAAGAAGCAGGATGATTATTATTCTCGTGCAGAATAGTTGTCTCTGTGTTGGGTAAAATTTTTTTGTGTTAGGCGCAGTCTTTCTGTTTGTGTTTTGGATATTTTTTGGTTTTTGTATGGTGGTTTAGGCTCTGTTTGCGTTTGGTTTGGTGCACTTTCGATGTTGCCAAAAGCCACGTTCAATGTAGCCAAAAGAGACTGTTCAGGAATGTACTGTGCTTGGTGGTGATGACCACGCCTTAGGATAACACTAACATAATGCCCTGCTGGGAACCCAATTTCAAAAGAAGAAGGGAACAATCGCTAAGCGCCTTCTTCTTTCAGACGTTGCACCGTGGCGTTTATGGGCTGTTTTCTGTTTAGGTGTTATCAACTCGGGCGTAGAACTGTTAATGATACCTACTTCTTTTTGCTCTGAGTGTGTGTGAACAGAAGTAGTTGAACACGCAGCGCAACGGTGTTTAAACAATATTTGGTCTTGGCGAGACAATCAGCAAATTTCTCTCTTCGTTACATCCAAACAACCTACGATTCCAGGAAACACCCTTTCTTAATAATGGTTGTTTTTGCGGCAATACGGACTAGCCTCTACCCCCTCTAGGTTTCAATATTCTACGAATATTTGGTGCCAAATGTGAGCAATCATTCAGAGAATCGGCTAAACAGGGCATTCATTTGAGTGGAATTAGAGTGTTGATTTTGGGTTCACAATTATTAACAGTTTAATGTTCGGAATTCTTGCTAGGAGACGAATCTATGGTGGATTACATAGACGGGGGGGGGTTGAGAACGAAACTTCTTCTCCCTTTTGCTGTTCCTGCTGAGGATCGGATGAAAGCTTTTACGAAGGATATGGAGATGGCCGCTGTTCTCTACTTGGCGGAGTCGAATAGGGAGAAGGGTGAAGGTTATATTTTGAAGAAGCCAGATGAGAAGATGGTGTTCTTAGCTGAAGTTTGCTATCCATTATGGCTGATTCCTTGGAGTGGAGGAACTCTACTGTTTGATGGACTTGGTAATGCAGCATATACGCTGTCTCATGAGGTAATGCCCGACATTAGGGTCTTCAACAAGGATATACAGAGAAGCGCAAAAACATGTAAAGCCTATTCTTCGTCTCTTTCTCGAAATGCCAATTACTTCAAGAATTTCGTGAGTAAAGAGAAGAAAACCATTGAAGGCCTCATTGCATCTCCAGACTTTATAAAAGATTTTATGGTCTATCTTTCAGAGGTTGAAGAGGCTGAGAAACCATTATCCCGTAAGGCGGTTCTATCTCGTATGATTAACAAACCCGAAATCGCAGCCTCCGTCGCAGAGCTTGCAGAACTAAGAACCAAGATTGACGAGGACGTAAAGAACTTAGAAACAAGCATGAAACTGCTCAGAGTGACAACGAGAGAAAGAGTAAAAGCAGTTCGAAAGGAAATCAGGAAAGTTCGAAAAAACTTTGACAAACAAATTGAGAAGGCTAATGTTGAGGTAAAACGAAGAATACGGCGAATTCGTGAGAGACATGATGAAAAAATCATTAGGATATCTAGACAATTCAAAAGACAACTTGGACATATTCACAAAGACCGCATCGAATTTGAAAAAACCCTGAGGCGTCTAAGAGCTGAAATCAAGCGTTGCCAAGCCAAAATAAAATCGTGCAGACGTCGCAAAAATAAGCGAATCGAAATCCAATGGACGAAGAGGCTTAAAAGAATCAAGAAAAAACTTCCAACTTTTGAGAAGAGGATTAGCGATACAGACAGAAAAATGGGGAGACTTGAAGATGCTGAGAAGCTTGAAATATCTCATCAGAGGACTGAGCGTGACAAGTGCATCGATAGAGCCATAAAGGTTCTTAGTGAGCTTGAGGCTTCGCGGGAAGCCAGTATCAGGATAAAGCGACAGGAAATAACTTCTCTAAAAAATTCGACTTCTTTGATCATGAATCAAATGAGTGCAATGGCAAAGTCGAAAAAAGCAGCCTTAGGCGAGTTTGGCAGAATATGCTTACCTAGAAGTAAACGAGTATGTGCGCTGGTGTACTTGCCCTTCTACTTGGCTCGTTACAGGATGGAAGCGAAGAACAGATATGTCGTTTATCCTCCATCCATTGTGAGCAGCATGGGAATCATGACAAAAATGAAGGGGGTTTTGGGTGCAGCAAAAATGAAAGCCTTTCTTCATCCTCGCTCCAAAGCCATAACGCTGTTCCTTAATCAAGTTGCAACACTAATCCAGAGAAATCCTGTATTTGAAAAAGAGATAACGGACGCTGGAATCGAGGACAGTGTCTTGCGAAGAAAGGAGTTGCGATTAGGTGTTAAGAGAGGGTTGAAAGAGTTGAAGGATGAAGAGTGGATATCGAAAAACGAGTTTCAAACTCTTAGCAAACTCCTTTATATATACACTTAATCGCCTAGTGGAAACGAGGTTAACTGGCTTCACTTTTTCAGCCTAGTTCCTTCTAGGTTTCAATATTCCACAGATATCTTGCACCCAACAGCACAAGCGTTTATGATGCTTTGGTGAAATGTTTATTTCACTTAAGCCTTGTTATACGTTCCATCCCATTCATGTATGGTTGCAGAGCCTTTGGAATAAGAACTGAGCCGTCTTTCTGCTGGTATTGCTCCAAGATTGCTATCATTGCTCTGCTCGTCGCTAACGCAGTGTTGTTGAGCGTGTGCACGAAGCCTGCGGGCGCCATCCCTGGTTTTTCTCGATAACGGATGTTTAATCGTCGGGCTTGGTAGTCTGTGCAGTTTGAGTTGGAACCTGCTTCTCTGAACACGTTGTCTGCCATCCAGATTTCGATGTCGTATCTCTTCGCTGGCATAGTGCCTATGTCCGCGGTGCAGATGTTGACCGTTCTGAAGTGCAACCCCAAGCCTTCATAGAGTTGTTCTGAGTTTCTCTGCAATTCCTCGTGGAGATTCCAGGAATCTTCGGGCAAACAGAAAATAAACTGCTCAACCTTGTTGAACTGGTGCATGCGGAACAAACCCCTAGTGTATTTGCCGTGGGCACCCACCTCCTTTCTGAAATTGGTGCTAAAGCCCACCAGCTTTATTGGCAAGTCCTTTTTCTCGATTACTTCGTTCATATAGTAAGCTGCTAAAGGATGCTCTGCGGTGGCTATCATGTAGAATTCTTCACCTTCCACTTTGTATAGTTGCTCCTCGAAAAATTCAAGGTCTGTAGCACCCATGTACGCCTTTCGACGCAGCATAGATGGTGGTTCAATCAATTGATAGCCGTGTTTGGTCAAAATATCAATGGCGTAGCGCATTATAGCAAAATCGAGAAGTGCCAACGCGCCTTTTACGTAATAAAAGCCATGTCCAGCCACTTTAGCAGCCCTTTCAGCGTCCAACAAGTCGAGGTCTTGCGCGATTTCCAAGTGATTCTTAGGCTGAAAATTGAACTGTAGTGGTTTGCCCACGACTCTAACCACGACATTTGCGCTTTCGTCTTTGCCAATGGGCACAGATTCCTGTAGAAGGTTGGGCAGCCTGTAGAGGAGATAATTGACCCTCTCTCTGCGTTCTTCCACCTGTTTTTCGAGCTTTTCGATTTCTTGAGGTATGGTTTGTGCTTCGTTCATCTTTTCTGTTACGTCTCTGCCCTCTTTTTTGAGTCGAGCTATTTCTTCGGTGACTATTCTTCTACGATGTCGCAGTTGGTTGACGCTGGTTAAGAGTTGTCTCCATTCCCTATCATAACGAATCACGTCGTCTAAGAGCTTGAGTTTTTCAGGGTCACCCCTCTTCTCCAAGTTTTTCCTCACGAGGTCGGGATTCTCGCGGATGAGCTTGATATCGAGCATTCGGTGTCCTCACGCCTTTTCAACCTAATTACGTCCACTATTTAACCTATGCGACACATAACACAAGCGTTTTCAATGCGCTTTAACCGCTGAAAGGGTCTTTTCCGCGACCGAAACGGCGCTCAAGAGGTCGTCTATTGTCGCCATGAAGGTTTCTAGCCTTGTTTCGCATTTTATTCTTGTTATAACCCTGTTTTCTTGTCTTGTGGTTTTAATGAACAAGCCAAGTGGCACCTTCACGTTGTCAGGCGTCACGGCTCTGGCAATAGCCTCCGCTTTTCTAGCAGTCTTGTAGAAAAGTGAGATTTCAGCGTCCAACTCTGGAACCTTCCACCTGCTCCCTAACCAATGAGTCCACCAGTCTAATGAAAGAATCCAATTCCTTGATGGGCACTTGTGCTCCAGCCGCTATGTTGTGACCTCCACCCTTACCCGAAAGCTTTTCCGCCGCAACCCGCAGGATTTCGCCCAGATTCAGGCCTTTGTCTACAAGCAACTCTATGGCTCGCGCCGAAATCTTCACCAAATTCTCTTCGGGTACAACTGAATAAGCAATGATGGGCTTCTCAGGATTCGCCAAGTTAGTCGAAAGAATAGACGATATAGTTCCGATGATCCTGTCACCGATAAAGCCCTCGCCACGCACCACATAAATGTTATTCAACTCCTCTATGCGGTCGGTTCCGGGTTCCATAAGCCAATTCAAATACTTTGTAATCGTTCTTCGATACTCCTCCAATACTTGGTTCGCTTCTTCAAGCGCGGCGCTTCTATCACCCATGCATATGGCAATGCCCAAACTAGGCCTATTCATGCGTCCCGTTGCATTGAGAAGAACTGAAAACTCCCTCGCATCTCGAAGAGGAGTCCAAGCTTCTTCGCGAGTTAACGTGTAAACGCTTCCTCGAAGGCTAAGCGCCACGTCACCACGCAAGCCTTTAGACATCAAATAATCAGCCAACGCATTGAACAGCTTCTTCTTCTCGTCATCAGAAAGATCGCGCAGAGCCCTCCACTTCTCCCCCTTCTTCGGTGTTATGCCCAAACTTGCCAGAAAAGCTAGGCTCTTGTCCTCTTCACCGCTTATGCCCGCAATAAACGGCGTTGTCGTGCACGCCAAAGCCTTGTGAATGGGGCGCGTTTCCCTCCCAAAGAACATCAAGTCAGTTTCAACTTCCAGACAGTTACCGTTTCTCGCGTCATCAACTATGATGGCGTTGGGTCCGCTTAACTTTCTTTGTTCATGCTTGTCCTGCAAATCGCCCAACGCACCCACAACTGCTACAGCAGCCAAGTCACAATTGGCCGTGTCCAAGGCTCTAGCCACAAAGTACGCCACACCAGCAGCGCTCAAGTCTCTGGATCCATCAATCTCGAAAAGGTGAGGATTAACATGCACGAAAGAGGAGTCTGCCTCACCAACGGGCTGATGATGGTCAAGAATGATTACGTGTCGACCCGAAAGTCGAGAATTCAAAACTCCGAAATCCGCGCTACCAAAATCGGAAAAAATAATTAGTGATGGCTTTTCGGCAATTATGTCGTCCACAACTTTTTCATCAATCCATCTCTCAATCCTCATTCGAAATGTGGCATCGAGCCTAGCCAACGCAGTGCCAACAACACCTGCAGCCGCCAGACCATCAGCGTCTAGGTGAGACACAACATGAATAAATCCGCTGTTTTTAACCTGCTTCTTAATCAGATCAGCTGCTTGACTTGCGACCTTTAAAAAAGCATCAATTTGCCCTTTGCTTTCCGTGGTTGTATACCCCTAAACCAAACTGGCGGTTTTTGCCTCATATTTCCAGTCCTGTGGCAAAATGCCCTCGCGTTTATAGTACTTTGCAAGCTTGTGAATCTTAGCCTCTACGGTTTGAAGAGCCCGTACGTTGTATTTGTCTTTCTTGTTTTTCTCAAGATGAACAACCATGCCCGAAGCTTTCTTCAACAAAACCTCCAAGTCTTCAGGAATAGAAGGCGCCAAACCCGCCTGCTTCAATATTTGAGAGATGCTCTTTCCAGCTATAGGTTTGGTCAGTGTCATGCCGTATTGGTCACGTAGAATAACGCCGATTCTGCTTGGGGTGTGTCCTTCCTTAGCAAGTTTGATTACAAGGGATTCCACTTCTTCTGGCGTGTACTTCGCCCACGCTGGTGGACGCTTGCCGACCGGTCGAGTTGATTGAGACCTGCCTTTCTCAGTTTTTGGCATTTCGTCTTTCTCCAGAACTCTAAAACAGCGATTGACTCGACATATTTAAAACCTTCGTTACATGCGAGATTTGAACCAACCAGCAAATTTTCTCAAAGCTAAGCCACGGTGGGAATATCGATTTTTCTCTTCACTCGACATTTCGGCAAAGGTGACTCCATTCCCGCCTGCAGGCTCAAAAATCGGGTCAAAACCAAAACCTTGTCTACCTCGCTCCTCATAGTGAATTTTTCCATCAACTCTACCCTCAAAACACATAAGCTGTCTTTTTTCCTCTGGGTCACAAAAAGCAATCACTGAAAGGAAATGCGCATCTCGATTCTTGATTTTTTCCATCAAATTCAAAACGCCCCTCACTCCAATTGTTCGATAAACGTAGTTGGAGTAGGGACCTGGAAAACCTCTTAGAGCTTCTATGAATAGACCTGCGTCCTCAACAAAAACTGGGAGACCACACTTTCTCGCAGCGTCTAAGGAGCTGGCCATGGCTATTTCCTTGATGTCATCGTCCTGTATTTCAACCGCTTCGAAGTTGAGCATTGCAGTTGCGAGGTTAAATTTGGAAAGCACGCGACGAGCTTCGTGAAATTTGTGAACATTGCCAGTGACAAAGAAGGTTACCCTATCTTTCTTCAATGTAGCGTCCCCTCCGCTCAATCTCTCGAACCTTTTCCAACACTTTTTCCGCTATTTCTTTTCCCATCGTTTCCGTGTATCCAGCTATGATTGCTTCGAAGCATTCCTTGGCAAACCTGTAATGCGTGCTCTGGAGCGCCCTCTTCATTAGATGAAGGTCTACGCCTCGAAGCTCCAACTCGCCGGAGTATTCGCCTAAGCCAAAATCAACAAAACAGACTTTTGCAAAAGACGTAAGTATCATGTTTGATGTAGTCAAGTCTCCGTGAATTATGCCGCTCTTGTGCAAACGCCCAATTAAGACACCGATGTGACAGCACAGGCGCAGTTTCTGTCTTTTAGGCATGTCGTTTAGCACTTGCTTAACCTGCTTGCCCTCGACATATTCCATAATAATGTTCGAGTCGGCCAAATCCACGAGGTAGATCATTGGCGTTGGAACACCCGCCTCTTTAGCACGGTGGATAAGCGACGGTTCGTGAAGTGTTCGCTGCATCCTAATGGTCAAGTCGAGCTGGGACAGGCGGTAAGCCTTCGCCAAACGCCGTTTCATGATAACCTTTCGACCCTGCCACTCTTCGAGGTAGAGGTTGGCTTCAGCGCCTTTCTTTATCAGCACGGTTGTTTTTTACCTCTCTCTTTTACCCACGGCACATGAACTTCATCTAACCGCCACTTGAGCCTAACCATGCTCTTCTCGATAGGAATTGTGATGCCGTGTTTGTACGCTAAGACTCCAGTCCACGCGATCATGGCTCCATTGTCTAAGGCGAATTCTTTGGGCGCCACGCTGAAACGGGCATTGTGTTCATCCGCTATCACCTTCAACATGGTTTGCAACCGTTTGTTGGCTGCAACACCGCCGGTTAGGAGAACCTCGGGCTTTTCAGTGTGCGCTAATGCTCTTTCAGTTATCTCAGTTAGCATAGAAAACGCTACTTCTTGAAGGCTGAAGCACAAATCCTCTAAGCCGTACTTCCCACTGTGTAGAGCCTCTAGGGCCGCTGTGAGCAAACCACTGAACGACAAATCCATGCCTTTGATAGTGAATGGAAGCGAAATCAAAGTCTTGCCGCTGCTGGCTAGTTCCTCTACCAAGGCGCCGAAGGGTCTGCTGGGACCTTGTCGAAGACCTGCAGCTCGTGCGAAAACGTCGAGGCAGTTTCCAACTGCGATGTCTAATGTCTCGCCGAACACTCGGTAATATCCGTCTTCGTAGGCTGAGACTATAGTGTTTCCACCTGAAACATAGAGTGTTACCGGGTCAATTGCGCCTGTGACGAGTTTGCCTATTTCAATGTGTGCCACGCTGTGGTTGACACCTATTAGCGGAACGTGCAGATAAGACGCTAGGGCTCGTGCTGCTGTGGCACCTGTGCGTAGGCATGGTCCCAAGCCGGGTCCTTGAGAAAAAGCCACGGCTTCGATTTGTTTAGGACTGATTTTTGCCTTTTCGATGGCTTTACGGATTACTTCGCCTGCCACTTCGGCATGGTGTCTTGCCGCTTCTCTTGGGTGGATTCCTCCGAGTTCGGGCATGAAGGCGCTTATTATGTTGGCTAGGACCTTGCCTTTGAGGGAGACTATGCCAACGCTGAAGTCGTCGGCTGTGGATTCGATTCCCATTAGGTATGATTCATTTTTGCTCCTTGGCTTTGGCAATTTTTATTCAACTCTATGTTGACGCTTTGTGTGGACACGTAGATTTTTATTCCTAGACTACATACATATATGTTGAATTAAAGGGTGATAATTCAAGGATTCGACCAACCATGCCCAAACGTGACGACTTAGAATATAAGGCGTTGCACTACATATCTTTGACACATCATCAGGGTGTGCTTCAGTCAGATCTGTGGCGTAAACTGGGGGCAAGCAGCAGAGAGGGGTCTCGGATAGCGTTAAAACTGGAAAACAAGGGCTTGGTTCGTCGTGAACGAGAACTGCGCAGTGGACGATGGACTTACAGGCTGTTTCCGAAGCGTCAACCGGCTTCAATCAACTCTATAATCCGTGTCTGATGTGTGCGAATGATACTCGTTGTGGTGCTTTTGGAGCAGTTTCCCCGATTGGCTGCGAGCCTTTGACCAGTTGGATTCAGGTTTTGGCTAAGGAAGAAATGGACCCCTCCGGTGAAGCTTGATTTTGCCTAAGGCTTGGCTGCGTCAGCGTAGGAAGGATTTTTTTTATCGGAAAGCCAAGGAAGAGCGGTTTCGTTCTCGTGCTGCTTACAAGCTGCTTGAGATGATTGAAAAATACGAATTGATTAAGCCAGACGATGTGGTTGTTGATTTGGGCGCTGCTCCAGGCGGTTGGATGCAGACAGCGTTGAAGGCGGTGGGTGAGAGCGGTTTTGTTTTGGGTGTTGACATTAAAGCGATTGAGCCCTTAGAAGCTGAGAATGCGCGTTCTGTTGTTGCTGACATAACTG
>Ga0315314_1004790_pt1 | contig 10013 bp, 7 predicted proteins | sample TDP9_MG_FD_203631 | JGI IMG/M metagenome (GOLD analysis project Ga0315314, IMG submission 203631) | Freshwater sediment microbial communities from Lake Towuti, South Sulawesi, Indonesia - TDP9 | ecosystem: Environmental > Aquatic > Freshwater > Lake > Sediment | place: Indonesia: South Sulawesi... | reverse complement strand
TGCTGGTTGTATGCGCGGCGTGGGTCGGCGTTCTAGCGATGATGAACGTGCGGGAAAGGCAGCACGAGATAGGTATCATGCGAGCGTTAGGCTACAATTCAGGTAAGATCGCACTGCTCTTCTTAGGTAAAGCGATCCTGATAGGAGCCATCGGAGCCGCTGTAGGTTTCGGCATAGGAACAGGTCTGGCCGCGAAGTTTGGTCCCGACATATTCAAAGTCACGGCAAAGATGATAAAGCCCGTATACGGACTGCTCGGCTGGTCGCTTATCGCTGCGCCGGCGTTTGCTGCGCTTTCAAGTTTCATCCCGGCGATGGTTGCTGTAACTCAGGATCCTGCTCTTACGCTGCGGGAGGAATGAAGGAGGGAAAGGAATGGTGAAGGGCAAACTTTCAGCCTTAATGACAATGACGAGTCTAATCCTAATCTGTCATACAGCACTTGTTGTGTCTTCCTCTGACGCTGAACTTGTAGCCTACTGGCCGCTGGACGAAGGCACAGGGGCGGAAATAAAGGATGCAACGGGAAATGGCTACAATGGGGCTTTCAAAGGTGACCCCGCATGGGTAGATGGTAAGTATGGCAAAGCGCTTGAATTCGATGGCAATGACCACGTAGAGATCCCCACTGCGGCTGATATAAACCCGGAGTCCGTCACTATGGCGACGTGGGTTTATTTCAGCGATGTCTCTGGCCGTCGAGATTTCATCTCCAGAAATGACGACTACGCTCTTTCACTCGGTGGCAACCCTCAAGATGGAAAGCTCTGGGCGATCATCGCAACCGCCGGTGACTGGCTTGACGTGGGAGGCGAAACGGTGGTAGAAGCGAACCGATGGTATCACGTCGCGCTTACCTATGACTGGGGTGTGCGCCAAGAAGCGCAAGATGCAATGCTGTGAATACAGCTACTTGCCGACCCTACGGCAAGTAAGGAGAATCAGACATGCAGGGGAAAATGAGCAATAACCTGTGTGAAGCTCTGAGGAAAATGCAGATAAGGAGCAAACGTTGGATGCTACCAAGACGGTCTGCTAACCTGTGGTTGGAAATGGTTAAATCAAGGTTGTGCGAGATTGAATCCGTGTTGGAAACCTCACGACGTAGAAGCAACTCAAAACAACGATATGGGTTGCAGGCAGAAGGTAATCATACGATACTTTCGGGTATGATGAAAGCAGGGTATCCCATTGCGAATGCCTCTGGTTACAAGGGTGACAAACCAAGCACTTCTGTCGGGGGCGCAAGGAGCGAAAAGATGATAGGGCAAATAAAGGGAAACCTGAATAAGACCTATCACCCTGAACTGGGGTGTAGCGGAAACCTAAACCCAACCGTGACAGTGCATCTTGTGAACTTGGGAACTTCGTGTTCTGGTCTAAGGACTGGGTTAGCTGCGACTGAGGTGGAACACGAAGGGCGGGAGATTCGTAGTAGTCAGAGGTATGGAAGGCATACCACATGGCGAAGGAATCTAGCTAGTTGTAATGTCCCGAAGGAAATAGGGAGGTCATATAGGTGACAGATATTACCCGAAAACAAAAGGACATAGCTCAAATATCTGAGAAGAACCCGGTAATATCCAATCTTTTCCCATTGATTGTGGACGAGGAATGGATGATGCAGGCATTGTGGAAGGTATTGCAGAACGAAGGAGCAGAAACCGCAGGAGTGGATGGAGGGATTAAGGCAGAATATTATGACAAGGAGATGCAAGCCCTAACCCCGAAGGCAATCCAGACGGTGAGAGAGGTATGCAGAGAACTGAAAGAAGGAACTTTTAAGCCAAAGCCTGCAAGAAGAACATACATTCCAAAGCCAAATGGGAAACTCAGACCAATCGGAATCCCGACCATTAGAGACAGGGCGGTTCAGGAAGCAATTAGGATGGCAATAGAGCCAATATATGAAAGTGAGTTTCTTGACTGCTCAGTCGGATTCAGACCCAATAGGAATACGATGGATGCGATAGCATCGTGCTATAGGCTGATAAATCCGTCAAAGAAATACTACTGGGTGATAGAGGGAGACATAAAAGGATGCTTCGACAATATTGACCACAGGATATTGCTGAAGCTCCTGAAGAAAAGGATTTCCGATAGAGGGATAGTGGGCACAATTCACAGATTTCTAAAAGCGGGTTATGAAGAGGAGGGTATAGTTTACAAGCCAGAAGTGGGAACGCCGCAAGGAGGAATAATATCACCCCTCCTAGCGAATATTTACCTCAATGAACTGGACGAATGGTGGAAAGTAAACTATAACCAAGATAGGATTAAGAAGGAAATCCGCAGAAGAAAGCAACAAGGAAATTTTGTCCTCATACGTTACGCAGATGATTTTATAATTCTGAGCAACGGAACGGAAAAGGCAACAAAGGAAATGAAGGAAAGAGTTGCAGAATTCCTGAAGGATAGACTGAGACTTGAGCTTTCGGAGGAAAAGACACTGGTTTCGCACGTGACTGAGGGATTTGACTTCTTAGGTTTTCATATAAGGAAGTATAAGAGGACAAAAGGAGTCATAATTCAACCTACAAGAGCTAATATCCAGAGGGTAAAAGATAGGATAGATAGAATGCTAGATAGGAGGAATCGTGAGAATCCAGTGGCAAATATGATATGTGCCCTAGACCCAACGGTCAGGGGATGGGCAAATTACTATAAATTTGTAAATTCATCCAGAACCTTCGAGAGCCTAGACTTTTACCTGAAACAGAAATTTCTCAAATGGTACAGAGGTAAATACCGGATGGGATTAAGAGAAGGTACAAGGGAAGGCATAGAATGGATAAAAGGGAGACATTCAATTAGATTTCCAAGCTTTCTGGCGACAGGGGTGGAGAGATATAAATGGATGAAAAAGGGGAATCCATATATGGAGATGAAGGTCAGAAGGATGAATGAGAACCCATTTAGGATGGTTGGATGGTACGGGCAATCAGATAGAAATTCAGACTTGAGGCTGGAATGTATAAGAAGGGATAATGGAGTGTGCAGGATATGTGAAAGACCAAAGATAAATCTGATAGCACACCATATAATCCCTTTAGAAGAAGGTGGGGAGGATAACTTAGACAATCTGGTAACTATATGTGAGGATTGTCAAAACAAGTATTATAAAGAACTCCACCAAGAAACCAAGAGTCTAAAAGAGATTATGCAACTAGGGGGGAGCCGTGTGCAATGAAAGTTGCAAGCACGGTTTCGACGTGAGGGAGAAAGGAAACACGCTAATGAGAGTTAGAATGTGCGCCACTCCCTAAACGACCACCAAAATGCTCATCCTCTATCTGAACGGCGAAAAGGATGGGGAAGGAATAGCTACGGCTGGCATGGAACACAGACATGGTGGCGCTTTGACCATCGGGACATATCAAAACCGCTATCTCAAGGGCAGACTCGATGATATTAAGATATGGGACGAGGCTCTGTCAGTGGAGGAAATAAGAGAGTCCATGGAACTCGCGCCGGTGGAACCCACTGGAAAACTGAACCTCACCTGGGGCGAGATAAAAGATTTTGGATTTTAGATAGCCGATTTTTCGATTTAATGGAACCACAGATGAACACAGAAGAGGTCAATAGATCTATGAGTCTATAGGCTTATCATTACTTTGTCATTTAGCTAAAATCCTTGATAGTTTGGCTAATCTCATTTCAGATCTCAACTGAGTGAAACCCATAGTCTATTGTCAACAAGGATATTTACATGGAGTTGAATAGTGGAAATATCCCCTGCTTAAATACAAGAGGTGAGCAAAATGAAAAATCTAAAAAGGATAACGTTTAATCCCAATGTAATGGGTGGAAAGCCCTGTATAAGAGGATTGCGTGTTACTGTTGGAACAATAGTTGGCTTGGTCGCTTCAGGATACCCAAATTCCGATATACTGAAGGCTTACCCGTATTTAGAGGAAGAAGATATTCATGAGGCACTCGCTTATGCTGCATGGAGAGTTGAGGAAGTCGAGTTACCTTTGGAGACTGTATGAAATTACTGCTTGATATGAATCTTTCGCCTGATTTGGTTGATATATTCATTGAACAGGGATGGCAGGCTTTGCATTGGTCAACAGTAGGCGATCCATGTGCGGGTGATACTACTATAATGAGATGGGCACATGACAACGGTTATATTGTATTTACTCATGATCTTGATTTTGGGGCTTTGTTAGCTGCTACCCACGCACAAGGACCCAGTGTTATACAGGTTCGCACACAGGATATATTATCGCAAAGTTTTTATGCCAGATTAATACAAATACTACAAAAATATGAGTCAACACTTGAAAAAGGTGCTCTTATAGTCATAGATGAGAACAAATCAAGGGTGCGTATACTGCCATTAAGCATCTAAATATTAAAAGGGAAAGCCAAAACGAGATTTTGTGATGGTGGACGAGAGCCACAACTTCCGATATTATAGACCTATTGACCCATGGACTTATAGACTTACTAAGGCAAATCAAAAATACTTATAACATGGTTCGACTTGAAAATATCAGTAAAATATACCGGACCCGGCGCGGCGAGGTCAAGGCTCTGAATCAGGTCAACCTTCAGGTTAAGGAGGGCGAGTTTGTAGTCATCCGAGGCCCCAGCGGCAGCGGGAAGACAACGCTGCTGTTAGCCATCGGAGCGATGCTCCGACCTACAGGTGGTCAGGTCATCGTGGACGGGAACGACATCTACGCGATGGGTGAACGGGAGAGGGCGAGGTTCAGAGCCGAGAACATCGGTTTTGTCTTTCAGATGTTCCATCTGGTGCCATATCTCAACGCTATTGACAACGTGCTTCTACCTGCTGGTGCAGGGAAGAGGGGACGAGGTGATAGTGAGACGCGGGAGCACGGAGGCGCGCTTCGTCCTTCTTCCGCGGAAGCAAGAGAATTACTGGAACGGCTGCGTATGTCAGGGCGAGAGTATCACAAGCCTTCTGAACTCAGCGCTGGAGAGCGACAGCGCACAGCCGTAGCTAGGGCGCTGGTCAAGCACCCTAGAATCGTTCTAGCAGATGAACCTACGGGCAACCTCGACCCTGAGAACGGCGCTCAGGTTATCGGTTATCTGGCGGAATTTCATAATGATGGCGGCACTGTAATTGTCGTTACACATGGAAGTGTGGCGGATCAGTATGCCGATCGCATAATTCACCTGCGAGAAGGCTGTATCGTTTCAGACCTATGAACCCATTAGTCTAGCTAGGCAAGCTTTTTGAAAGAAAGCTTGAGCAAAAATTTCGCTCAAGCCTTTTCCAAAGGCTTGGGAGGTTACCAATGAGACATGCAGGCTTGTTTGGCTTTCTGGTTGTCTGGTATTGTGTCCTCTTTGCTATCGGCATGGCAAGTGCTGAGGATTGGACTGCATACCGGCATGACAGCGCCCGAAGTGGCGTCACAACTGAGAAACTAACTACTCCATTGTCATTGCGCTGGACATTCAGACCTGCTCATGCTCCAGAACCTGCCTGGATGAAGCCGGCAGAGGAACTGCAGAGGATGCACTTTGACAGCGCACATCATGTGACTGTAGCTGATGGCACAGTCTACTTTGGTTCCTCTGTGGACAACAAAGTCTATGCAGTTGACGCTGAAACAGGTCAAATGCGCTGGACATTCTTCACAGAAGGCCCTGTCCGCTTTGCACCTGCCATCTGGAAAGACAGGATCTATCTGGGTTCGGATGATGGGTATGTGTATTGCCTCAGAGCCAGGAACGGCAAGCCTGTCTGGAAGTACAGAGCCGGTCCAACTGATGAGAAAGTGATCGGAAATGGCAGGATGATATCCCTGTGGCCTGTCAGGACAAGTGTTTTGGTTGACAATGGTGTCCTCTACTTCGGTGCTGGTGTCTTCCCTTATGAGGGGATATACATCTGTGCGCTGAAAGCTGATGATGGGACGATTATATGGAAGAACGACACAATTGGTGATCACACACATGAGTTAGCGTATGGTGGCATATCACCTCAAAGCTATCTGGTTGCTTCAGAGAATATCCTCTATGTGCCTTCTGGTAGAGCTATGCCAGCAGCCTTTGACAGGGAAAGTGGACGATTCCTCTACTATTGCTCACCACCGGGTAAAGTGGGCGGCACATGGGCATTGGTGGAGGGTGGTGAGCTTATTGCAGGTGTGGATCGGTCTGGCACACCCGCCAAGGTAGTATATGATCAGGAAACTGGAAGGGGAAAGGGAGACGCATACGCCTGGTTCCCGGGGTTAGACATGGTGGTAACGCCAGGTGTTGCCTACACACTCTCTAATGAAGGGATCCATGCCATAGATCGGACAGCCTATCCAGATGCCAGCAAGAAGCTGTCCTCTTTGAGGGAGGAAAGGCAAAAGCTGGGAGCGCTGTTGACGGATCTTAGAGGAAAGTTGGCTGAGAAGACTGAAAAGGCACAGAAGGTTGGGGAGGGCGAAACCCCCGCTGAGCCGACTCTCGATAGTCAGGTGGACAAGATAACAGAGCGGATAGACTATCTGGCGGCAGAAGAAGAGAAGTTACTGAAAGCACTTGCCTGTAAGTGGCAGTATCTCAGAAAAGACCTCTATTCCTTAATCCTGGCTGGTGATACAGTGTTTGCTGGAGGAGAAGGGATAGTCATAGCTGTGGATGCAGGTACAGGTAAGGAGATCTGGAGCTCACAGGTGGATGGGATCTCATTAGGACTTGCCGCTTCAAGTGGCAGTCTGTTTGTCAGCACAGACAAGGGCCCGGTTTACTGCTTCGGAAAGACGGTGGCACAGGCATCCCTGCCTGTGATTCAGGAAGCGAAAGAAATCAACCCCTCACCTTATTCAGAGGATAACCCCCGCGTACGCGGGGGCTACGAATCTGCTGCAGAGGCAATCCTTCAGGAGACAGGGATCAAGAAAGGTTACTGCCTTGTGCTGGACGCCGGCACTGGCAGGCTTGCTTTTGAACTTGCCAGACGCAGCGAACTGAAGATCATCGGGATCGAGGATGACCCGAAGAAGGTGGAGGAAGCTAAGAAGAATCTGGATGCGGCAGGACTATACGGTTCCAGAGTGGTGGTGGAGTCATGGGATCTGTCCAGCCTGCCGGACTATTTCGCCAACCTGATCGTGCCTGATTCGGCAGTAGCACCTGGCAAAGCAAGTGGCTGGTCGAAGGAGATGTTCCGTGTTTGGAGACCATACGGCGGAGTCGCTTACATTCCGAATATATCCAGTTGGATACCGGAGGATCCTGAATGTCGGTCGCAGGAATCGAATATCAAGAGCCTAATAATGTATACACGCGGGAAACTGGAAGGAGCGGGAAGCTGGACGCAACTGTATGCCAACCCACAGAACACAGCATGTTCTGATGATCAACTGGTGAAAGTTCCGCTTGGTGTCCTGTGGTTTGGTGAGCCGGGCCCTGAGAAGATGGTAGAGAGACACGGAAGAGCATCCAGTCCAGTTGCAATCAATGGTCGGCTCTTTGTCCAGGGCGGCGAAATTGTCATGGCTTATGATGCCTATAATGGCACGCTCCTCTGGGAGAGGGAGATACCCGGAGCGGTGCGTGTGCGAGTGGATGTGGATGGTGGCAACCTGGTGGCTACTGAAGATGGTCTCTATGTGGCAGCATACGACAAGTGCTACCGACTGGACCCGGCTACTGGTGAGACGGTGCGGATATATGAGATGCCAGCATCTCCTGCTGGCAGTCCGCGCCGTTGGGGATACATATCATGTGTGGATGGAATCCTGTTTGGCTCAACAGTGATACCTCTCAAATCGGAATATGCCTACTTATGGAAAGAGTTTGTAAACGATGATGGAACCTGGAAAGGTGCGGACAAGATACCAGCGGAATATAGGATTACCTATGAGCGTTACACAGCAAGTTATCCTGTGCCCGATGAAAATGCGCTGGCAGACCTACACAGAAGCGCGGATCTTTGGGCGTCCATGGCGAATTTCCCCTCATGGGGAAGCCAGAGAGACCCAAAGGGATCTCTGACCGAGAGGATGATGGCAGGTGACGCCATCTTCGCTATGGATACAGAGACAGGAAAATTGTTGTGGATGCATCAGGGAAGCAGGATCGCCAACATAGCAGTGACCATTGGTGATGGGACAATATTCCTGGCTGATGCTTCAGTTACAGAGGAACAGAGGGAAGAAGCACTCAAGGAGAAGCAGAAGTTAGTCAAGAGTGGGATATATGAGGAAAGTGATGCGGCAAACCTGGAATCTAAAGAAATGGATGTGAGGCTCGTCGTCGCTCTGGATGCCGCTACAGGTAAGAAGCTCTGGGAGAAGCCGCTTGATCTAACCGGCTGCGGCGGCGATAAAATGGGCGCGGTGTATCATGACGGTCTCCTGCTGTTCTATGGGCATTTTAGCAATCACGATGAAGGTTACTTTGTGGGAGGATCGCTGAAGTGGCGGCGTATCACAACTCTACAAGGGAAAACTGGCGATATGGTATGGTCGCGTCCACTCAATTACCTCCGTCGTCCATTGGTCGTGGGTGATACCATCGTCATAGAGCCGCGCGCCTGCGACCTTCGCACCGGCGAGATCAAGATGCGTTCCCATCCCATCACCGGCCAGCAGGTTCCGTGGCAGTTCCTGCGACCCGGGCATAGCTGTGGGATCACTTCAGCTTCACCCAACGCCATTTTCTATCGCTCTTACTGCACCGCGATCTATGACATGGTGGAGGACAGGGGATTGACACTGTTCGGTGGCATCCGTCCGGGTTGCTGGATCAATCTTATTTCAGCTAACGGCTTGCTGCTCTTCCCGGAGGCAAGTTCCGGCTGCACATGCTCATTCCCACTCAGAACCACAGTTGTTATGAAACACAGAGGGCAAGACATGAGACAGGAGACACAAAACCGTGACACGTTGAAATCGTTAAACGTGGAACGTGGAACGACTTCAACGATTTCCGGTCTCAAGTCCAAAGAGTGGACAGTATTCATCACAGATGGTGCCATGACCCCTGCCAAACACTTTGCTATCAACTTAGGTGCTCCCGGCGATATGAGAGACGATGAAGGAACTCTCTGGCTTGGCTATCCTCGCCTTGCCACCCAATCCAAGTATGGCAGTTATGGTTATGGTGTGAAATTCGACCTGCATGAAAAGGTTCTGCAAGGCATGGGATACTTCTGCCAGGACTTCAGGGGCGCGAATGTTGAGGGGTCGGACAGACCATGGCTGTTCACATCTGGATGTCTGGGCCTTTTGCAGTGCGAAGTGCCATTGATAGACGATACCTGGGGAGAGGAACCGGGTGTCTACACCGTGCGCTTGGGCTTTATGGCTCCATCCGGTGACCGCAAAGGTAAGCGGGTCTTTGACGTTAAGCTCCAGGATGAAGTTGTGTTGGAGGACTTTGACATTCTCAAAGCAGCAGGCGCGCCGGATAAAGCCGTCATCAAGGAGTTCAATGGCATCAAAGTGGAAAACAACCTCATAGTTGAGCTTGCCCCGAAGACATCGGATCCCACCATAGCTCAGGCGCCCATGATCAGCTTCATTGAGGCTGTCAGAGAGGATGTCAAGGTATCGGAAGTTCCAGAAACTGTCAAATCCATGAAGGCGGAAGAAGCAGAGGACTTGCTGAAGGGAGCTAAAGCGGAGCTTGACAAGAAGAATCAGGATAAGGCTCTGGGGATGTATCATACTGTCTTCGACGCGGCTCCTTCCTTGATCACTCAAATACGGGCATTGGAGGGGATGGCTGTCATAGGAAGCCCGAAGTCACTGAGCAGGATAGCGAGGTACTGTAAGGATGTCTCACCCATCCTCTGGGATTACAAAGAACCCAAGCCGGAGCTTAGGGATGGTGCTGTCAAAGCATACATCGCTGTCGCTAACAATATAGCGGAGGTAGATAAGCAGAAGGCTATCAAGATGCTGAGCCGCGCTTTCGCGATCACAAGCGATCTAGGCATCCGCCAGCAGGTAGCCACCAGCCTTGAGAATCTAGGTGTGGGGATCGATGTCGAAGCAGCTAAGGCTGGCTTCATCGCTCGCTGG
>Ga0315314_1004789_pt1 | contig 10013 bp, 10 predicted proteins | sample TDP9_MG_FD_203631 | JGI IMG/M metagenome (GOLD analysis project Ga0315314, IMG submission 203631) | Freshwater sediment microbial communities from Lake Towuti, South Sulawesi, Indonesia - TDP9 | ecosystem: Environmental > Aquatic > Freshwater > Lake > Sediment | place: Indonesia: South Sulawesi... | reverse complement strand
GTTGTAGTACATCGCCACGCGCATCTGTTCGCACCTTTTCTCTGACAGCGATCGAAGGATTTCACTTCGCCTTGGAGAGCTTCTTGAAGAGATCGTAGGCTTCCTTCGCTGTCGCGTCCTCGTGCACAATCTTTCTGACGGCTTTGATCATGGGTATGGGATGGTCCGATTGCCAAATGTTCCTTCCCATATCGACGCCGGCCGCACCGTACTTGATGGAATCATATGTGAGCCCGAGGGCCTCCTTCTCCGGAAGCTTCGGGCCACCAGCGACGACGATTGGGACCGGGCAGCTCTCCACGACCTTTTCGAAGTCGTCGCAGTAGTATGTCTTCACGATGTGCGCTCCGATCTCCGCAGCGATTCTGCAGGACAGCGAGAGGTATCGAGCATCTCTCTTTCCGAGTTCCTTGCCCACAGCGGTCACTGCCAGCACTGGCATGCCGTGCTTCTGCCCTTCGTTCACGAGCTCGGACAGTGCTAGCAAGGTCTGTCTCTCATGCTTGGTCCCCACGAAGATGGAAAGCGCGACCCCAGAGGCGTTGAGCCTGAGCGCGTCCTCCACACTCGTGATTATGCCCTCGTTCGACAAGTCCTCGCCAACAATGCTCGTACCACCTGAGACCCTGAGCACGATCGAGTTGCACACCGAAGGGTCGATGGAAGATCTGAGAACGCCCCTCGTGAGCATGATCGAGTCTGCGTACGGAGCCAAAGGCATGATGGTCTTCCTCGGGACCTCGAGCCTGCTCGTCGGTCCCAGGAAATAGCCATGGTCCACAGCGAGCATCACAGAACGCCCTGTCTCGGGCACTATGATGCGAGACAACCTGTTCTTCATCCCCCAATCCATCAAGGACACCTCCCAGGACCTTCCTGGTCCCTGGGATTCATTGATTGAAAAGGGAGAACGACATTAATAATGTTCTCCAGGAAGGTAGGCCTCCAACATGGACGACGACCGCTCATTTCTTGTCGGATTTCTTTCTGCCGATCAAGAACTCCCAGTCGAATATCTGCTCGATCTGTTCGGGCGTGAGTATGCCCTTCTCGACGACGAGGTCCCTGACTGACATGTTCCTCCTCAACGCTTCCTTCGCGATCTCCGCCGATTTCATGTAGCCGATGTGGGGATCGAGGAAAGTCGCTATTGACGGATTCTTCTCCAAGTAGCTCCTGCACTTGGCCTCGTCCGCCTCAATCCCGCTTACGCACTTCTCTATGAACACCGGGAGGTAGTTGTTCAACAGCACCATCGACTCGAGGATGTTGTGTATCATGACTGGGTTCATCACGTTGAGTTCCATCTGTCCGGCCTGGACCGACAGCGATACTGCGAGATCGTTGCCCACAATCTGGAAGCATATCATGTCCATGCACTCCGCCATGACTGGGTTCACTTTCCCAGGCATGATCGACGATCCCGGCTGAGTCGCTGGGAGACGTATCTCAGCCCAGCCCGTAGTTGGGCCTGAGTTCATCAGGCGAAGGTCGTTGGAGATTCTGATCAGCTCGAGCGCAAGCGCCTTCATGCCGCCGGACACAGTTGCGAAGTCGAGCCTGCTCTGAAGGGCCTCGCGAGGATCTTCCGCCTCGATGAGGTTGAGGTTGGTGATCTCCCTCAGATGCCTCACGACCTGTCTGTGGTAGTCTGGATGAGCGTTCGCACCGGTGCCCACGGCCGTCGCACCCAGTGGCACCTCCTCGAGCAGCTTGAGCTTCTCCTTGAGCTGATCTCTCGCCTTCTTGATCGCGACCGAGTAGGCCGTGAACTCCTGGCCCAGCGTCACGGGCAAAGCGTCCATCAAGTGAGTCCTGCCGGACTTGAGGACTCGCTCGAACTCCATGCCCTTCTTTGCCAAGGCCCTTCTCAGCATCTCGAGGTTGTCCAGAAGCTGTTGGGCGATGATCAGGATGCACAGCCTCATGGCGGTGGGATATGTGTCGTTGGTCGACTGGGCCATGTTGACATGATCGTTCGGATGAATGATCGCGTAATCGCCCTTCTGCCTCCCGATCAGCTCGAGGGCACGGTTGGCGATGACCTCGTTCATGTTCATGTTGAAAGAAGTGCCCGCACCGGCCTGGAAGTTGTCAACAACGAACTGATCATGGAGCTTGCCAGCGAGTATCTCATCGCATGCGAAAACGACCGCCTCCGCGATGTGTCGTGGCAGCCAACCAACATCCAAGTTGGCGAGCGCGGCGGCCTTCTTGACCATTGCATACGCGTTGATGAACTCCGGCCTCGCCGTGATCCCGCTGACCGGGAAGTTCTCGGTGGCCCTGAGCGTCTGAATCCCGTAGTAAGCGTCGAACGGCACATCTCGCTCGCCTAGTGAGTCGCGCTCGGTCCTGGTTCTCATCTGTAGCATCTCCGAGAAGCTTAGTGCCAGAAAGCATCCTGCAGCGCCGTATTTTTAGTTAACTACGTGCAGCGCAATCGGCGGGCCATCTGGGATCGTGCTTGCCAACGTCGAAAACTTATAGACTGGCGCTGCGATTAGGAAGGGCCGCAGGAGTTGAATCGCTTGAATGAGAAGATCCACGCTCATCTGAAGCATGTGGGGGGCCACAAGTTCGACATCAGCTTCGATGAGCTGAAGAACGCGAAGTTGACCATGGACGAGCCTGCCCCCGTCGGAAGCTCGAAGGGGCCGAGCGCCGCGATGATGCTCTCGTCCGCGGTCGGGCACTGCCTGAGCAGCAGCCTCCTCTTCTGTCTCGAGAAGTCGAGAGCGAAGGCGAAGGGGCTCTCGACCGATATAGAGACGACCCTTGCGAGGAACGAAAGAGGCAGGTGGCGCGTTAGTGGAATTAGGGTCATGATGAAGCCAGATTTGCATTCAGTTGACCAAGAAAAACTAGAGCGCTGCTTGGGCATGTTCGAGGACTTCTGCATCGTGACCGCAAGCGTTAAGCAGGGGATCAAGGTGGAGGTAGAGATCGAGAGGAGCTGAGGCGAACACGAGGTGCATGAGATGGCGCTGTTGTCGCAGAAGGACAGGGACTTCCTCACGAAGGAGTTCGGAACGAAGCTAGTGAACGACGTAAGGCTCGTGGTCTTCTCCCAGGAGATTCCGTGCGCCTTCTGCAGGGAGACCGTCCAGGTGGCTTCTGAGCTAGCAGAGATCTCGCCGAAGATCAAGGTCGAAGTGTACGACTTCGTCAGGGACCAGATGAAGGCGAAGGAACTCAGAATCGACAAGATCCCAGCGATGGCGGTCATCGGCGCGAAGGACTATGGAATAAGGTTCTACGGAATACCTTCCGGCTACGAGTTCACTTCGCTCGTCGGGGCCATACTCGACGTTTCCAAGGGGGACAGCGGTCTGAGCCCGAAGTCCAGGGAGCTGCTGAGGAACCTCGACCAGTCCGTGCACATTCAGGTCTTCGTCACGCCAACATGCCCGTTCTGCCCAGCGGCCGTAAGGCTGGCACACAGGGTCGCAATCGAGAGCGACATGATCTGGTCAGACATGGTCGAGGCCAACGAGTTCGTCCCGCTCGTGCAGAAGTACGGCGTGTTGGGCGTGCCCAAGATCATCATCAACGAGAGGTCGGAGATCGGCGGAGCAGTTCCTGAGGATCTGTTCGTGACACATGTCCTCCATTCGGTGATGCACCAGGAGCCCTTGCAGCCTAGATGAGTCAGGCAGTCATGAGGTCGTCTTATGAGCGAGACAAACGAGGTCAGCAGGAAGCTCGACGAGATACTCAGCATGCTGTCGGGACTCGTGGGCGTGAGGAAAGCATTCTACCTCACAAGACAAGTGATGCAAGAGCTCGCGCGCATCGAGAGAAGCTATCCTGCGTTTGGTCCGCTGACGGTGAGGAATGATGGCCTAAATGAGTGTCTGAAGCGCGAACATGTAGCATGCATCATCAAGGACAAACATTTCAGACCGCCGCCTATGCCAACGGTCGTGCTCGTTGACGATGAGGGGACAGAGATCGGGCGGGAGCTCCTGCCTGGGGAGAGATCTCCCGAGCGAGGGAGCTCGAGGACATTCATGCTCGGGAAGGACTTCGTGGTGTTCTACGAAAAGGGGAAGGGCAAGGGCGCGAAGTTCGTGCTTCCGCCGGTGCCCTTCAAGGAGGTCGAGCAGATAAACGGCGTATCTGGGGTCTGCTCTTCAAGTCCGTCTGCGACGGGGGATTCCTACATCAAGAAATGCTATGACCTCGATGATGATCCGAAGCTCGCGTCGATACTGATTGGTTTCAACCTGCCCTGAACATTAGCGCTGTTATCTCGTGTTCGCAGCCGCTTTTCGGATTGCCCTGTCGGAAAGAGACGTAGCGGAGGAACGCATTTTCAACCCAACACTGTGAATTAGACAAGCTTTCCAACGCTTCAGCCAACTATTCGAACATCTTGTTAAGCTCTCCACTGCGATATCGCAATCTTTGCGGGAAGAAACCCTTGTTGAAAGGGAACGTTTAAATTCGGTCTTGGCATGCGCTCCTACAGTCACCCGGCGCGCAGGTTTGAACGCTCGGTGATGCACAGGCCAATGGTGTGAACATGTCGAAGGACAAGGTGAATCCGTTCGAGAACATGAAGAGGCAGGTCGACGTCGTCGGCAAGAAGCTGGGGCTTGACCCTGGCCTTGTTGAGGTACTGAAGAACCCGAAGAGGGAGCTGACGGTCAACTTCCCAGTCAGGATGGACGATGGATGTGTCAAGATCTTCACTGGATACAGGGTCCAGCACAATGAGGCGCGCGGCCCCTACAAGGGCGGAATCAGGTACCACCCACAGGTGGACATAGACGAGGTCAAGGCCCTTTCCGCGTGGATGACTTGGAAGACCGCAGTCGTGGGAATTCCGTACGGCGGAGCCAAAGGAGGGGTCATCTGTGACCCGAAGAAGATGTCTGTGGGCGAGATCGAGAGGATGACGCGCAGGTATGCATCTGAGATATCGATCATCATCGGCCCGGAGAAAGATATCCCCGCGCCGGATGTGAACACGAGCGGCCGTGAGATGGCCTGGATCATGGACACTTACTCCATGACTTTTGGATACCCGTGCCCAGGAGTCATCACGGGAAAGCCGCTGAACATAGGTGGGTCCCTTGGGAGACCTGAGGCCACCTCAAGAGGCCTGATGTTCACTGTGAGGGAGGCGGCGAAGAAGATCGGGCTCAACCTGAAGGGCGCGACCGTCGCGATTCAGGGTTATGGAAACGTCGGAGCTTTCGCCCACAAGCTATTCCAGCACGAGATGGGCTCGAAGATCGTAGCCGTCAGCGACTCCAAGGGCGGCATCGTGAGCGAGAAGCCCTTGGACTACGACGCCGTCTGGGCTCACAAGCAGAAGACGGGAAGCGTCATAGGCTACCAGGGCACGAAGCAGGTGACAAACGAGCAGCTCTTGGAACTCAACGTCGACGTCTTGCTGCCATGCGCATTGGAGAACGTCCTCACGAAAGAGAATGCCAACAAGGTCAAGGCCAAGGTAGTTGGCGAGGGTGCCAACGGACCCACGACCATCGAGGCGGACGAGATCATGTGGAAGAACAAGATCCTCGTGCTTCCGGACATCCTTGCGAACGCCGGCGGTGTGACGGTCAGCTATTTCGAGTGGGTACAGGACCTGCAGAACTTCTTCTGGACAGAGCAGGAGGTCAACGAGAGGCTTGACAGGATCATAACGAAGGCCTTCCACGAAGTCTGGGATATGCACGAGAAGTACAAGTGCAACATGCGCGAGGCCGCATATCTGCTCGCCGTCAAGAGGGTTGCTGACGCCACGCTGACCAGAGGCTTCTACCCGTAGATTTCCGAATCAAAACCCCAACCCATCCGAGGCGGACAGCTTCGGATAGGGCTTCAAGTTTCGTTTCTGATACCGGCCTGCAGCTGCCTTTCGACAGTGAGAGATTGAGAGCCGATATCACACTTAGGTGATCGCCTTCTTGATAGTGCTACCGATCTCATCGGCGAGCACAACCTGCTGCTTCCCAGTCGTCATGTCTCTGAGCGTGACAGAGCGCTTTGCCATCTCTTCTTTGCCCACGATGACCGCGAATCGAGCTCCAGCCGATGAAGCGTACTTGAGGTTCTTGCTGAGCGTCCTGCGCATGAGGTCCACATCTGCTCGCATACCCTGCGATCGGAGTCTTGAAACGATTCCAAAGGCGTATTTCCTCATGTCGTCCTTTGCAGGAATCACATACGCATCCAGTTGAGTAGGGATCGCCACGGGCCTCTCCGCCTCGGCAGCAAGGACCACCCTGTCTATCCCAATCGCAAAGCCCGTGCTGAACACGGGCTCTCCGCCGAAAAGTTCCGACAGCGTGTACGAGCCACCGCCGAGGATCTGCTTCTCCGCTGCTAACCTGGGAGCATCGATTTCGAAGACCATGCCTGTATAGTAATCGAGGCCACGAACAATGCCGAGGTCGACCTGGCAGTCATCTATGCCATACAGCTTGAGAACTGAGAACAGTTCTTTGAGGTGTTGCGTTGCCTCGGATTCTTCCAGGTTGTTCAGCTCTTCCACACTGCCCTTGATGTCCGCGATTGCAGCGATCTTGTCGAACAGACTCCTAGGAAGAGCCTTCGCATCGAACAGGTCGCCCATCGCGTCCAGGTCCTCCTTGTCCAGCATTCTGAGCACATCGGCCACGACCTTCGGGTCCTCGATCTCTTTCTGCACGAGAGACTTGATCACGCCGATGTGGCCGATTCGCACCACGATGTCCTCGAGCCCGGCAGCACGGATGCAGTTGATTGCCAATGCGATGACCTCAGCATCGGTCTCCGGGGTCTTCGTGCCGATCAGCTCCGCACCCAGCTGGAAGAACTCGCGATATCTTCCGCTCTGGGGGTTCTCGTATCTGAAGCAGTTGCCGACGTAATACAGCTTGAGTGGTTTGGGCGTCATCGAGAGTTCGTTGACGTAGAACCGAATCACGGATGCGGTGATCTCTGGACGAAGCGCCATCTCCCTGTCGCCCTTGTCCTTGAAAACATACATCTCGTCGACTATGGCCTGCCCTGACCTGAGCGTGAACAGCTCGGAGTGCTCGAAGGTCGGCGTGACGACCTCGCCGAACCCAAATCGCGCGCAGACATCGCGCATGGCCTGCTCTATCTTTCTCCGCTTGGCCATTTCCACGGGTCCGAAATCACGCGTTCCTCGTGGCCGCTGAATCATCGTCCGCAAGAAGGGGGAGCTCTTTCTTAATCCTTTTGGGAGTATGCTCAGGTTCATATCCACGCGTGGGATTTCCCACTGCAGATGGGAACGCTTCTCATTGCTCTCGCGATATTTCTCGTCACATACGCCCTCATCTCGATCAGGCGGTTCCCAAAGGTCAAGGTGGATAGGCCTGCTGCCGCGCTCGTGGGCGCAGCGCTCATGATCTTTCTCGGAGTGGTCGAACCAAGGGCAGCGATCGACGCGATCAACATGGACATCCTGATCCTGCTTGTGGGAATGATGGTTCTCGTTGCTGGCCTTGAGTTGTGCGGGTTCTTCGAGTGGGTCTCGCTCAGGATGATCAGGTACTCGAGGAACCAGTTCATGTTTCTCGTGCTCACGATGGCCGTGACAGGAGCTCTGTCGGCACTCGTGCTGAATGACACAATCGTGCTCTTGTTCACGCCAATCATCATCAGGACCTGTCGGTTGCTGAAGACTAACCCAGTGCCATTCCTGGTTGCGGAGGCGATCGCTGCGAACATCGGGAGCGTCGCAACCGTGGTCGGGAATCCCCAGAACGCATTCATCGCAACAAAGGCTGGGATATCCTTCGTGGATTTCTCGATCAGGCTCGTGCCCGTGTCGATTGTCTGCATGCTCGTGGCCATCGCAATCCTCTACATCGTATACCGCAAGGACATCGAGAAGGGCGCTGCCCAGGAGTTCAGAAGGAAGATCCTCAAGGAGGGCTGGACGGCCTTCCAGGACGAGCTCATCAAGGGGGACGCGATGACTACCTCTGGCATCAGGAAGCTGAGGGAGAGGAGGCTCGGGCTCTACACGCTGATGGTCGTCACCGCGCTGACTTTCATCGGGTTCGTAGTAAGCCACTTCTTCGACACGCCGTTGGCACTCATCGCGTTCCTAGGGGGCGTTGCCGCTCTATTCCTCGTCCCGATAATGAGCGACGTCAAGGCGAAGGAGATGCTGGCAGGCGTTGACTGGACGATCATATTGTTCTTCGTGGGACTGTTCATAGTGATCCAAGGCGTGAAGGATTCCTTGCTATTGGACGAGATCAAGAACTTCTTCCCCGGGTTCGGGGACGGAGCAGTGCCCACGCTTGAATGGCTCACCGCGCTCTCGGCGTTCTTGTCCAACCTTGTGAGCAATGTGCCCGCGGTCATGTTGCTCAGCGAGATGATCCCGATCTCAGAGACGGACCTTTGGCTCGCCCTCGCATCCAGCTCGACCCTGGCCGGGAACGCGACGATACTGGGCGCCGCGGCGAACGTGATAGTCGCGGAGAAGGCCGAGGGGATGGGCGTCGAGGTGGACTTCTGGAAGTTCACGATGGTTGGTTTCCCGATAGCTATGGCGACCTTGTTCGTCTCGACGCTCATGCTCATTGCACTGTTCTGAGGTCTATCTCGATAGTCGTCTGACAGCCACCCAGCGCATTGCCAGCCATGGGCCAGGCAAAAGCATTTATATGTCCGACGATAATTAAGTCAGTGTCGGAAAGTTTCCGGCGAGAACACGGAGGGATGCACGTGCCAATGAAGCCAATATCTCTCGAGAAGGCAAAGGAGATCGCAGCGCAGAAGAACTTGAAGCCTGGCAAGGTCAAGGGAACGTCGGAGATCGAGTTCACCAAGCCTGAGGGCAGCGCCAGGGTCGAAGTGATCGACTGGCCAGAATTCGAGCAGATACTCGCCTCGAAGAACCTCGAGATACACGAGGGCGGCGGGTTCATGAAGCTGATGAAGAAGGGCTAGGCAAGCTAGTCTTCTCCATCATCCAAACCTCTTTCACATGGGTTTTCCAGGAGCTTCTGGCAGAGCTTCGGGTCCACGCAACACAGTGCAGCTGTCTCAGAGAGACACGAGTGGCAGTCCCAGGAGAATCGCAACCAGACCAGGGATCTGATAATAGGTGATTCTCTCTTTCAGGAATACCAATGCCAGGATGATCATCGGCAATGGATAGGCGGCCGAGACCGCAATGACGATTGATGTTGGGCCGTCAACCAGTGCGCGAATCAGCAGGATGCCGCCAATTGCACCGATGCCGAGACCGAGCGCTCCGATGAGCACTGCTTTTGAGGGCAGATCGCGCACAGAGTGCTCAGAGCGACCTCTATGCCGGGCCCACCAGTAAGCCGTTGCCACAATGAGGTAGTTGAAACCGTAGACTCCCATCAGGTTGTCATTGCCGACCACTCTGATCGCTTCTTTTGAGGTCACGCCCCACAGCCCGTATGCAAGGAATGATGCTATCGCCAGGGCGATTCCCAACCTGGTGTAGGTAGCCGAAGAGTTGCCCTCCTTAAGAGAAAGGCCCATGACGCCCAGGACTATTAGGGCGACTCCAACATACTGCAACGAAGTCAGCCTTTCATCGAGCAAGGCATAGGAGCCGATGACGGTAACGCATGGATAAGCAGCGATGACAGTGCCGGCGATTGTCACAGTCACCCTTGCTATCGCCTCGAAGAAACATATGGCGCCACCAACGGCAAGAAGACCGCCACCGATGGCAAGCGACAGGGAGTAGGCCGTCGACGGGAGTCTGTCCCCGAAGGCCAAGAACCAGCTGATCCAAGTGGCTCCATTAACCAGTCCCATCAACAGAATCATCGCACCGGGACCAGACCCTGTCGTGCCCACTTTTTCCAGCACGTTCGCTATTCCGAAGAAAAGAGTGACAGTCAACGTCAGCAGCAACCATAGCTCAGGCAACTTCGCTCACATGCCCTCGGCCAATTCCTCCGAGATGGGTGAGGTATCCACCGCAGTCGTATTAGCCGATTTCGAGCGTCACCTCTTCACGATTATCGTGACGATGTCCTGGTCCA
>Ga0315314_1004788_pt1 | contig 10017 bp, 10 predicted proteins | sample TDP9_MG_FD_203631 | JGI IMG/M metagenome (GOLD analysis project Ga0315314, IMG submission 203631) | Freshwater sediment microbial communities from Lake Towuti, South Sulawesi, Indonesia - TDP9 | ecosystem: Environmental > Aquatic > Freshwater > Lake > Sediment | place: Indonesia: South Sulawesi... | reverse complement strand
AAAACGGAACATTGAATATTTTTGTGCCGTATCAACCGAAAGTTTACAAGGTGCTCCGTCAACCTAAGACTTTACAGAACCGAAGCGAATAAGGGTTAATAGGGTCGCTGCTGTTGTGCGGGTTTTTCGACACTGTTCTTCCAGCACAGATTTTTTCGCCAAAACAAGTTAAATTTGGCTTCTTGTCCGTTTTTTCTTCTGGGGCCAGAGTCAGCGTTGGGAAGCGTAAGTGCCGACGACGTACGCGACGCGATTAATGTCAGTTCAGCTGAGGTCCCTGACGCTAAGGTTTTGAAGATCGTTGGGCGTGCTGAGGTTACGCTTGAGCTTGAAACAGACAAAGAAATCGACTACAGCAATGGCACGGATGCGGAGAAGGAGTTCATCGTGGTTCTTGCAGCCATGTACGCTGCTTGCTATCTCACTCGAGGCGTCTGTTGGCTAAGTCGTAACTCATTTAAATCATGTGATAACTTCGCATCCATCTTTTGTGACTAGGACTGTGTGTTCGGCTTGAGCCACGGGTTTTCCGCTCGCCTCAACAAAGGTAGGGTACGCCATCAGCGTCTTTGAGGACAGAAGCTCGGAGAAAGCGGCTCTGTAACGGTCTGGCGGCACCACTTTCTGAAGCCAACGTTCGGTAAAGGGCAGGGTGTGAAAATTCTCAGTTATGTAGTCGCAGAGCTTTTTAGCGTGCTCATTCCTTATCGGTTTTTGTTTCACGAAGCGAAAGATGTGCGCTTCCTTGCCGCTCTCGATTCTTCCCGCAGCGTTTTTCAAGGTTACGAAGGGTTCAATCGCGAAGACCTCTCCAGCGTTGACCCGACTCGTTGAAACGTGAAAGACGTTGGGCAGAGACTTGCCCGTGTGCACCGTGAACCTTCCAAGCTGATGACCAGTCAAGTTTGCAACAGGTCTCAGCCCATGAGACTCTATCACCTTCTGAACGGCAGCGCCAAACCTGGAAGTGAAAACGCCAGCTCGTATCGTCTTGACACCTAACTGTAACGCGTCTGCAGCGGTTTTCACAAGGTTTTCGTGTTCAGGGTTAAGACACACCGTCGTTGCAGTGTCAGCGATGTACCCATCAACGTGCACGCCTATGTCCACCTTAACTAACGAGCCCTCTGGCACGGTCCTTTTATCACCTGGTGGTGAAGTGTAGTGCGCCGCGATTTCGTCGATGGACACGTTGCATGGGAAAGCAGGTCGACCGCCCTTCTTTTGAATCAGCGACTCTGTTTTCTCGCAGATGTCGATTATGGGCACGCCTTCTGAAACCATGCGTTGGGCTTGTTCTCGCACTTCAGCCGCAATCTTTCCTGCCAAACGATACTTTTTCACTACGTCTTCTGGGAGGCTCATGGCTTCACGACACGAGGGTTTTTAGACAAACCTGCGGTTAAAAAGGCTTACACCTTGCCTAACTTCTTCTTTCTCTTTTTGAGGGTTCGCTTGGTCTTTTTTGGGCGTGGTGGAGAAACAACCCTTGGCGAAATTGTTGCGAAGTCGTCGCCGCCCATGTGATAGACTGGCTTAACCCTCTTGATGTTGAAGGTTTTGGTAAAGGCTCCCTTGTCGACGTAAGAGGCGAGGACCTCGCCCACAAAAAGCGTGTGGTCTCCAGTCGTGACCTTCTCTACTAGTTTGCATTCCAAGTGGGCAATACATTCTTTTATGATTGGCGGGCGCACCTTCTTTGCTGGCAACGGTGTTAACGGCGCTTCCTTGAATTTGTCGCATTCCTTTCCAGAGATTCTTCCACAGAACAGCGTTTCCTTAACAATTTCCATCGTGGGCACGTTGACCACAAACTCGCCTGTTTTCTCAATCATCCGATGCGACAGACGTCTGGGAGCGATGCTGATGACCACCATAGGCGGTTTGATAGAAGTGGGCATCGACCAAGCTAACGTGATAATGTTCGCCCTTCCCCTCTTGTTTACGCAGGTTACCAAGACCGTGTGACGCGGGTGTAACAGGCGGTAAGCCAGCTTAGAATCAACCTCAACCTTGTTGGTCTCTGGCAAAGGACTTCACCTTGAAAGGATCATGCATAACGCCTTCCATATTTAAGATTCACCGCAAACAAGACTTAAGTATAGGACAGCGTCACTCATTCATTGGTGACTGCACTGGACTGGCGTTAACCAAGCCCAAGAATCCTCGCGTTTTGAGAGCAGTCGCTATAAAGCTTGATATTCAAAGAATGGATAGGTTTTTCAACCCATTTCGTATATCAGGTTCAAATCATTCGGAGATCTAGGCAAATGTCACCCGATTCATCGACCTCTAAGACCGTGATTGACCCGTTCGGCACCACGGTTGTTGAAGACTATGAACGCCTGTACCAAGAATTCGGCATCCAGCCCTTCAAACCTTTGCTAAATGAGATGCCCAATCCAAGCGCTGCTATGCGACGTGGCGTAATCTTTGGACACAGAGACTTCGAACGCGTGTTATCCGTTATGAAGAACCACGGTGAATTCGCTGTCATGAGCGGCATCAAGCCAACAGGCGAGTTTCATCTGGGAACGCTTCAAACCGCCCGAGAGGTCATATACTTTCAGCAACAGAGCGCCACTGCATTCTACTGCATAGCCGACATTGAAGCCTACGAAGACAACCGCATACCCTTCGAACGCAGCCAAAAATACGCAGTGGGCAACGTAGCCGACCTCCTCGCCCTCGGGTTCGACCCAGAGAAAGGCTACATCTACCAGCAGTCGAAGGAGCAGCGGGTCAAGGACCTAGCCATAGCTTTTGGAAGGGGCGTCACGCTGGCGACTATGAAGGCGATTTACGGCGAACGCCACCTAGGCCTGTACATCTCAGCGCTCATACAAGCTGGAGACATTCTGCTGCCTCAGCTCAAGGACTTCGGTGGACCTAAACCCACGGTTGTTCCTGTGGGCATCGACCAGGACCCGCATCTGAGGCTCACTAGAGATTTAGCCTTCAAGTTTCGCCGAAGATACAATTTCATTCCGCCGTCGTCGACCTACCACAAGCTCATTAAGAGCCTCGACGGCTCGCCGAAGATGAGCAAGCGCGACCCCATGAGTTACTTCACGCTCGAGGAGAAGCCTGAAGTTATCGCTAAAAAGATTTCGAACGCCTTCACCGGAGGACGCCCCACCGCTGAGGAGCAACGGCGCTTGGGCGCCAACCCTGACATCTGTCCCATATATGATTTGTACCTGTTTCACTTCTTTGAACGAGACGAAGACGTAGCCAAGCTCTACAGCTACGAGTGTAAGGGCGGCAAAATCCTGTGCGGCGAAGACAAACAACGCCTCAGGAAACTCGTAACAGACTTCGTGAAGGAACACCAGCGAAAAAGACGTCAGTACATTGACAAAGCCAGAGAAATCTTAGGAGTCAAGTAGCTACTCAGCCCACAATAAAACATAAATAATCATCTTCCCACCATGCACCTGCGATTGGTGAAAGTGATGCCCTGCCAATTTCCATAGTTAGGCTTTTGAATTCGCCTTTGCTCAGGCTTGGGCATCTTTCGTCTGTAGAAACTTCTATACGATGTAGCCCTACACTATACTGCATTGCCACATTAGCAATTACAAAATCGAGCTATGGAGAAAAAGCGGATGGTTGAGCTGAGAGAAAACGAACAGAAAACCCTGCTTGCCCTGCAAAAACTGAACGGAAGAGCCAGAGTTGGACAGATAACTGAAGCGAGCGGCTTAGCCCACGCCGCCGTTATGAGAGCAGCACTGACGCTTGCGGAAAAGAAACTCGTAACGGTCCACGAACAAAAACAGAGCGTCATAGAACTCAACGAAGAAGGTAAACAACACGCTCAGAAGGGACTGCCTGAACGCCGCCTCATCAATGCTTTGATTGAGTTGTGTGGAGAAGCACCCGTTGAAAAGGTGGTCAAGAAGGCTCAGTTGGAAGAAAGGTTCGTGCCCATCGCGCTGGGTTGGCTGCACCGCAAGGATTGGGCAACTCTGCAAAAACGAGAACGCACTTTAAAGACAAAGAAGCCTGATGTTCCCCAGGGTGCTGACGAGAAACTGCTCGTTCTCGTTAAAGACAAAGGCGCTCTGACAGTCGAAGAATTGAACAGAGAACTGCAGGATGCTGTCCAAGTGCTGAAGGGACGTAAACTCCTTGAGGTCAGAGAGAAATCCATGAGAGAGCTCGAGCTCACCGACGAAGGCTTGAGCCTCGTTGAGAAGGGACTCGAAGTCGTTTCTGAGACAAGTCAGCTCACGCCAGAGCTCATCATAAGCGGAAAGTGGAGAGAGGTCAAACTCAGAAAGTTCGATGTCACTGCGCCAGGTCCTGAGCTCTACCCTGCGAAGGTTCATCCGCTGCAGCGGGTCATTCAACGAGCCCGAGAAATCTTCTTAGAAATGGGGTTCAACGAGATTAGGGGACCGCTGGTTGAAACTGCATTCTGGAACTTCGACGCCCTCTTCCAGCCTCAGGACCATCCCGCCCGAGAGATGATGGACACCTTCTACCTGGCTAACCCAAAAGCGGGCGGGTTGCCTAAGAAGAGCGTGGTGGGCGCCGTCGCTAAAACTCATGAAAACGGGTGGAAAACGGGCTCAAGAGGATGGGGATACAGGTGGAGTCCTGAAGAAGCGCGGAGACTGGTCATGCGGACACACACGACGGCTGAGACCATAAAATACCTTTCCAAGCATAAAAGACCGCCCATCAAGGTATTCTCTGTGGACAGAGTCTACCGAAACGAACAGGTTACCTACAAGAACACGGCTGAGTTCCATCAAATCGAAGGCATAGTGGTTGACAAGGGCGTCACCCTGCGCGACCTCATGGGCACCCTCAAGACTTTCTACGCAAGGTTCGGCTTGAAGAAAGTGAAGTTTTGGCCCTGCTACTTTCCCTACACTGAACCCTCGGCGGAGGCGACGGTTTACGTGCCCAAGCTGAAACGCTGGATCGAACTGTGCGGAATGGGCATGTTCCGGCCCGAGGTGTTGGCGCCTATGGGCATAAAGTATCCTGTTCTGGCTTGGGGAGGCGGCTTGGAACGAATCGCCATGCTTGAGCTGGGCTTGGAGGACATACGCCTGCTGTACGGCAACCGCCTGAGCTGGGTTAGGAGGACACCCCTATGCCAGTGATCACGCTGCAGCGAGAGCGGTTCAGCAGGTTTGTTGGACGCCAGCTTACAGTTGAGGACATGACAAGCTGGTTGCCTTGGCTTGGCTTCGACATAGAGGAGGTAGGGTCCGATTATGTCAAGGTGGAATTCAACCCCAACCGAGTCGACTTCTGCAGCTACGCTGGTGTTGCACGAGCCTTCCGAGGAATAATGGGTTGGGAAACGGGTCTACCGAAGTATCATCTCAAAGACGGAAAAACCACGTTGAAAATCAGCGCGGCTGTTTCGAAGGTTCGACCTTACATGTTGGCGGCGGTTGTGCGTGGGATAAAGCTCGACGAGGAAGCCATAGTTGACCTAATGGAGATGCAGGAGGACCTGCACTGGGGAATCGGGCGAAACCGCAAGAAGGCTTCGATAGGCGTGCACAATCTAGACGTTGTTGAACCGCCGTTCACGTTCACCGCGGTTGAACCCGCTAAAGCAAGGTTTGTTCCCTTGGACCGAACGAAAGAGATGAGCCTTGGAGAAATCTTGGAAGAGCACGAGAAGGGCATGGCTTACAAGCATCTGGTCGATTGGGCGCCAAAGTATCCACTGCTAATCGATAAAGAAGGAAGGGTTCTATCGATGCCTCCTGTCATCAACGGCGAGTTGACAAGGGTTACAAGGGACACAACAAACCTCTTCTTGGACGTGACGGGCACCGACTACCGAGCTGTGGAACGCAGTCTCAACATTTTAGCCACGGCGCTTGCAGACATGGGCGGCACAATTGAGAAGATCCGTGTGAGATATCCTGACCGCACAGTTATTTCGCCTGACCTGACACCCGAGAAAATGAAGCTGAAAATAAGCTATGCCAGTGAGTTGTTAGGGCTCAAACTTACGGAAGCTCAGGCTGTTGAAGGCTTAAAGAAGTGCAGACTAGACGCCACAAAGATGCGTGACGATGTCTTGGAAGTTGCCATTCCGCCTTATCGAATTGACGTTTTGCACATGGTAGATCTGGTCGAGGATGTGGCGATCGGCTACGGATATTACAGGCTCAAGCCGAGCATTCCCAAAGCCTTGACCATTGGCGAACAGCATCCAACGCAGGCAACCGCAAACGTTGCAAGACAAATAATGACAGGGTTGGGGTTCACCGAAGTCATGAATTTCACGTTGACGAACGAGCTTGTCCATTATGAAAAGATGCGTCTCAAAGCCCGAGACCTGATTAAGCTTGCGAACCCGGTTTCAGCAGAATACACGATTTTGCGGGACAGTCTTCTCCCGAGCCTTATGAAGAACTTGGCGGACAATAAGCACGAGAGTTTTCCGCAGCTGTTGTTTGAAGTCTCGGATGTTGGACGAATAAATCAACGAGTTGAAACCCGCTGCGAAAGACGACTGCACGTAGCTGGAGTTTCATCGCACGCAACCGCAAACTTCACAGAAATTAAATCAACCGTCGAAGCCCTTTTACACAACACGGGGTTGAAGCGTTGGGAAATCAAGCCAGCTCGGCACCCAAGCTTCTTGGAAGGGAGAAGCGCACTCATAAACCTAAAACTAAGAGAGGTAGGCATCCTAGGTGAGATACATCCGGAAGTGCTGAACAATTTTGAACTGGAGAATCCAACGAGCGCCTTTGAGATAGACATCGGAGAGATTTCGTGACTTGTTTACAGCAAATGTTACTTCATGCGTCTGAGTAATCTGGCTTTTAAGGTACTTTCAAGAATAATGTGGAGGCAGGTGTGATTGAGTTGTCATACAACGTGGTTGTTACGGTAAAAAGCGTGAAGGGAACGTGTCACTTCGGCTGCAAGGTCGGCGATAAAGTCTATTTCGACGGCAGAGGGGTCAAGGGCGACATCTGCTACAGCGCCTTGATGGCTATGCTTCCAAAAGTCTATGCGATGAGATACGGTGCAGAGTTTCCGTGGGCGAAAGACAAAGACGTCATCCAAAACGTCTGCCCAGACCCAGAAAACCCCGTAGTCTTCGAAATAAAGAGGATCAGAAAATAGCAAGCATCTGACGAGAGAGAAGCACCGACTCATCCACGATGCGAGTGAAGTTTCGAAGAAGTGCTAACATGGAGTTCCCTGAATTAACCATCCTGGGGCGGCAGATGACTAAGGAAATCGTGGGAAAACGAATTTCACAGGTTGAAGTCGCCAACCCAAAATGCCTCAACATGCCCTTTGACCAATTCAAGAAAAGTGTTTTAGGAAAAGCCATCAGGTCGATTGAGAGTCGAGGAAAGTGGCTTTTCATCAAACTTAGTTCAGATCATGTGCTCCTGTTTAATCCAGGCATGGGCGCCGACATAATCCACTTTAAACGAGAAGCTAAGCTGCCTGAAAAATACAACATAAGGTTCACTTTGAGTGACAAAACGGGCTTCACTATCCGAGTCTGGTGGTTCTGCTACCTGCACCTCATGCAGGCAAACAAACTTAACGAACACAAATTGACTGCCAAACTGGGCGTATCGCCTTCTGACAAGAAGTTTACATTGGATTATTTCAAAAAGATGCTCAACAGGAAAAAGGGCAACATCAAAACCCTCCTGCTCGACCAGAAGAATATAGCAGGAATCGGCAACGTCTACGTCCAAGACATCCTCTTCAACGCAAGGCTGCATCCAAAAAGGGCAATATCATCCCTGGCCGAGAAGGAAATTGAAGCCCTCTACAAGTCAATTAACTCAGTCTTGAGAGAAAGTGTCAGACTTGGCGGGTTAGCCTACGAGAAAGATTTCTACGGCAACAAAGGCAGATATGGCGCAGAACAATTTAAAATAGCCTACAAGCCAGGCAAGCCCTGTCCCGTATGTCAAACAACCATACAGAAAATCAAGACGGGCTCAACCAGCAGCTTCGTTTGTCCACACTGTCAACCAGCGGGTAGATGAAAGTAAGCTTCAAGAAAACTTATCTCTGTGCTCAATGCTTATCTCAATTGGCGATGACCAGGTTTTGTGAGCTAATCCCACCGGAACCTCCCTGTGAGGGCTCATGCAGACGGACCCAACCGAAGCCGGATAGCTCTAACAGACTATCCATGCTCGTGAAGGAGGGTTTACCCAGACATGAGACACGGTGGGCGCGGGCGTGAGTAATTTCCCGCGTCAGAGAGAGCTCCACAGAGAGGAGCGACCTGCTCCAGCAATGAAGTGAAGTGTTAGTTGCGTGGGAAACAACGCCCGCGAAAAAAGATAAGAGAACTTTTAATTCAACCAGTGCAAAACATGTAGGAGGCGATTCTCATGGACTTGGAGCATCGGCTTGGTCTGGTCACAAGGAACACTCAGGAGATTGTTACTCATGACGAATTGCGCGCTCTGTTGGAAACACAGAGTAGCCCCAAGGCTTATTGGGGTTTTGAAGCGAGCGGGCTCATGCACATTGGGATTGGCTTAATCTGTGGTGCCAAGATAAAGGACATGGTTAAAGCAGGCTTCGACTTCACTATTTTTCTGGCTGATTGGCATTCATGGATAAACAACAAGTTAGGCGGCGACATGGCTAACATCCGTGTGTGCGGCGAATACTTCCAAGACTGCTTCACTGGCTACGGAATCAAACCCGAGAGCGTGCGTTATCGGTGGGCTTCAGACCTAGCCAAGGAAATCGACTACTGGGAGAAAGTAATCCGCATTGCAAAGAGCGCTTCCCTCCAACGAACATGGCGTGCCCTGCCCATCATGGGTCGGGAAACCATCTTAACAGACATGGAAACCGCATGGGTCTTCTACCCTTGCATGCAGGCTGCTGACATCTTTCAACAGGGTCTTCATGTAGCCTGCGCAAGCATCGACCAGCGTAAGGCGCACATGTTGGCGAGAGACTCGGCTGAAAAGCTTGGGTGGAAAAAACCAGTCTGTGTGCACACACCGCTGCTTGTTGGGTTGCAAGGCTTACAGAAGAGCGAGAAACAGTTTGACGAAAACGCCGAGCTCAACATACGCATAGGTTCAAAGATGTCGAAGAGCGTGCCAGAGAGCTGCATTTTCATGCACGACTCACCTGAAGAAATCGAGGCAAAGATGAGAGCAGCGTTCTGTCCACCTAAGCAGGCGGAGGGAAACCCGGTGATGGAGATAGCCAAACTCGTAGTGTTCGTGGAAAGACCCAGCTTAACTATTCCACGCGCGGCTAAGTACGGAGGCTCTGAAACCTTCAATAGCTACAAGGAGCTTGAAACAGCATACACCGAAGGCAAGCTGCATCCCCTCGACCTCAAGAAGGGAGTGGCAGATGCGTTGATTGAAATCTTGGCTCCGGTCAGAGAATACTTCAAAGCGCACCCAAAGAATCTTGAAGCCATGAAGAAGATTGAAGTCACAAGGTGAGGGTTAACTGATTTGTCAACGGGTTTGCAGAGAAAGGCTAAGAGACTGGCGAGGCTTCTTGAGAAGCTTGGAAAAGAAGCAGCGAAGGGCATACCAATCGTTGTTGAGGGACAAAAGGATGTTAGAGCGCTGCAACAGCTGGAGATAAGTGGGAAATATGTCTCTTCGAAGACCTCGGGCAAATCCTTCCTCGACATCTTAGCCGAGATTGAACAGCTGAATGTTCACGAGGTGATTCTCTTGCTCGACTTTGACAGGCGGGGCGTGGAGTGGACGCATCGCATCAAACAGCACTTAGAGTGGACGAGGATTAAGCCTAACCTCGGGTTCTGGAGCGAGCTCTATGGATTGGTTGGACGCGACGTGAAAGACATTGAAGGCTTGCCTGCATACATAGAGACCCTGACGAAGAAAACGCAGGGCTAGAACCATTCAAAAATTATATCAGCGTTTCTTAATGGTTGATTTTGCTTGCAATACGGACCTACCCCTATCCCTCTAGGTTTCTGCATGCTTCCTCAAATAGGAGCCAAATAGGCTTTATTTGATTTTGTTCTCTATGTTGTTT
>Ga0315314_1004787_pt1 | contig 10017 bp, 26 predicted proteins | sample TDP9_MG_FD_203631 | JGI IMG/M metagenome (GOLD analysis project Ga0315314, IMG submission 203631) | Freshwater sediment microbial communities from Lake Towuti, South Sulawesi, Indonesia - TDP9 | ecosystem: Environmental > Aquatic > Freshwater > Lake > Sediment | place: Indonesia: South Sulawesi... | reverse complement strand
TGAGAAGCTGGATGACAGGAGGCTCAGGCTGATATACGTCCAATTCGCCTGCTGCTGCGAGGATGGGATCTTCATCCCCGCGAGAAAAGAGGAGATAGAGGACTGCTTCCGGTATCTTCTGAAGAAGAACTCGAAGGAGAGGGCAGTCCTGCGCTACGAGAGGCTCAAGAGGGAGTATGCCAGATTCTACCCCTCGCCTCAGGTCCAGAAGGAGCTGTTCAAGTGAAAATCAATTTTGAAAGGGTGGCGGAGCTGCTGCAGTCGGACGAGTTCAAAAGAAAAATCCGGGTTTTCGCCTTTCTGGATATGGAAGAAATGAAGCGGACAGGAAAAACGCACGGGATCTCGATAGCCTTTCTTATCTGCTCCATCTGCGCGGAGATTCCTTTCGAAAAAATCAAGGGGCCCCTCTTCCCCGTTGAGGAAATGACGGATTTTCTGAGAGCCAACAGGGAATATGTCGAGACGCTGATGGCGAAGATACTCGGGGAGTCCAGCCCGCTCCTTGATAACGCAAAAAAAGGAGGATGAATGTCAACAGAAGCCTTGACGATTTTTAGGCAGACAATTGTCGTCTTGACAGAGGAGATCAAAGCCCTGGAAATAGTCGATGAGGCCACGAAATCCAGGGCGAATTTTCTATTGGTCAAGGACAAGCAAGCGCAGGCGCAGGTCTGCGAAGTTTTCGACCCTATCATCGCCAGCGCGGACAAAGCCCACAAGCAGGCGCTCGACAAAAAGAAAGAATTTTTCCAACCGCTCAAAAGCATTGAAGACTTGTTGAAGAGGAAACTTTCTGCCTATATTCTCGCGCAGGAGAGAAAGCGGCAGGAGGCAGAAGAAAAGGCTAGGCGGGAGGCCGAGGAGGCCCGGAAAGCGAACGAGGAGCTAATCAGAAAGGCCGCGGAGATGGAGAAGGCGGGCGAAGAGGTCGATGTCGAGCAGCTCTTCTCCCAGGTGAAAGAGGTGCCCGAGCCGCTTGCGGAAACCAAAAAACCGTATCTCAGCGGAGCCTCGGTGCGGACAGAGTGGAACTACCGGATAGTCGATATTGAGCTCATCCCCAGGGAATATTGGATTCTTGACGAGCAGAAGCTGCGCCGGACGGTGAGGGTGATGAAAGAATTGACGAACATTCCCGGAATCGAGGCTTTTGAGTTGAAGCTGATAGCCGCCAAAACGAGATTCTGATTGAAAAGTGGCAAAAAAGGGAGGCTAAAATGACGAAATTTGAGAAGAAAAGCGATTTAAAAGAGTTTATAGAGAGAAATTGTATTGAGTGTTTTTATGCTGACCAAAAAGCCGTTAAAAAATTTAAACCTTGTTGCACATATCCGGGGATTCTCACAACTGATGGAGATGGTAATTGCGAAAACTTTGAATTCAAATAAAAGGAAATTTAATCGGGACGGCGCAACAGAGAACATTAGTTTGGCATTTATTTGAAATCCAAAAGGAGTAGAGAACAATGAAAGATGTTATCTTCGAAGGCGAACTTGGATTACTCGGAGTATTAGAGTTGAAAATAGCGAGGAACATATTACACCATTGGATAGACGAAGCGGCAGCACCGTATCTATCAAACGATGAAGAATCGGTGCGTTCAATAAAAATAGTTTTGCATATATTGGTTGATGGAATCCTGGCCTGGATTACAATAACTGAAAAAGAACTTTATGATCTTCGTCTTTTTGAAAGCAGAGACAATCTTGTTGAACTTATAGAATTATTGAGAAAGAAGGGAGTCAGGGTGCAAAAATGATAGAAATACTGAAATTGACTGGGGCCGACATTGGGGCATGGGTCGAATATCGGGGCTCTGCCGGGGAGAGGGAGAAAGGCAGGATAAAATCCTGGAATGAGAAGGCCATCTTTGTCGTCTACAAATGCGGCGGGGATTGGCTAAATTTCAAGAACTACACAGCGGCCGCCACAAAGCCAGAAGATTTATTTTTTTTAAAAAGGAGCTGTCCATGAAAATCAATTACGACCGCGTTGCTGAGCTTCTCCAATCGGAAGAATTCAAGGCTAAAGTAAAAGCGCTTTATGATCTTGACCAAAAAGATATCCGGTCCGGGAAAAAGACTTATGGAGCCTTTTTCTACATAGCCGCAATGATTTGTTCCGACATTCCTTTCAAGGAAATCACCGGGCCAATTTTTACGATAGAGGAAACAGGCGATTTTGTTTTTAAATATATCAATTATATTGCCGAAATTTTAGGAATCTGCTTGGGAATCCCCAGCGAAATGAGGGATAAAATATTTAAATTAACATACGAGCCCCCCATGAAAAAGGAGGATTAAAAATGCAGCCAACGAAGATTGAGTATGCCGACCTGGCATGGAATCCCGTCAAAGGCCTCTGTCCGGCAGGGTGTCTTTATTGCTACGCCAAGAAATTTTACGACAGATTTTGGAAAAATAATATTAAAACCGAAGGGATTTATCTCGATGACGAGGAACTATCGGCCCCCCTGAAAAGGAGAAAGCCAGCCAGGATTTTCGTCTGCACAACCATAGAGCTGTTCCATGAAGAGACTATAGAATATGCGAAACCTATTTTCAAGATAATATCGGAGTGCTCCCGTCATACGTTCCTGCTTCTGACGAAATATGTCGAACATGCGGAATGTCTGAGCAGCATAGGAATTTTGACATCCCCCCCGAACCTATGGCTTGGAGTCACTATCACTAGGCAAGTTGAAGTCCCGAGGGCTTATCGCCTCTTGAAAATCCAAGGGCCGTCTATTCGCTGGATTAGCTTCGAGCCGCTTCTTGAGCCGGTTTGGGACATAGACTTGAGGGGAATCGACTGGATAGTCCTGGGCCGCCTGACCGGCCGCAAAGGAACCGGGCCGGCCAAGCCGAGGTGGTTCGAGGAGATAATCGAGATTGCCGACAAGGCCAAAGTGCCTGTCTTTATGAAAAAAAATCTGATATCTTTTTGGCGACTAGATACTTTGAGACAATCATATCCAAAGGTTTTTTATGAGCCGAATCTGAAAGGGCTTCAATGAAGGAGAAAAGATGGTTTGGCCAGACGATTTCATAAATCAAATAATCTGCGGGGACGCCTTCGAGATAATGAGGCAGATTCCCTCGGAATCCGTCGACTTAATCGCCACCGATCCGCCCTATGAGAGCTTGAAAAAATGGATGGGGATTGGGACGACGGCAAGAATGGGCTTGGGGAAAAAAGGTTCTGGAGCGGACGATCCTAATAAATTCTTCCAAACTATTCCGAATTCAAGGCTTCCGGAGATGATGAACGAATTTTCGCGGATTCTAAGGAATAATTCTCATTGTTACGTTATGTGCGATGCAGTTGCGGTCCCTTATTTTTTCAATATTATGAAGCAAGGTTTCGATTGTCCGGATGCCTGCATTTATTTTGATGAAATAAAAGCTCCGTTCGACAATATCAAGCCCTTAATCTGGGACAAAGAAGTTATGGGCATGGGGTATCATTACAGGTCGCAATATGAGTTCATTCTCATGTTTGACAAAGGGAAAAAAAAGCTGAAGGACTTGGGCAAGCCGGACGTTTTAAGATTCAAGAAATACCGCGGCGAGATTCCCACGGAAAAGCCCGTGAGGCTCTTTGAACTGCTCGTAAGCCAAAGCTCAGACGAGGGCGACATTGTTTTTGACCCTTTTCTCGGCTCCGGGACCACTGCAGTCGCTTCCAAGCTGCTTGGTCGCAATTTTGTCGGCATAGAAATCAACTCTGAATACTGCAGAATTGCGGGGGAGAGGCTCTCTCAAATCTTGGAAATAGGGGGAAAATAAATGAGAAGGAAATATCTGATTATCTCGCTTCTATTTTTTCTTCTGGGCTTCATCCTAATTTTGACCTGTCTTGGGAAGGAGAGATTTGCCTACATCAGTTTGTCTCCCTATCTGAGTTCGGCCAGGAGTCTCGGCTACCGGGATTTCACCCCAAGCGTAAAGATTGAGCTTGGAATTGTTAGTTCGTTTGAATTGAGGCTAAGCTATTTCTATTCGTCCAATAGGAAGACCTACTCGCCGGATGAGGGCCATTGCGAGGGCTGGGATTTCGGAGCTGGCGTCCCTGTCGTCGGAAAGATTTTCCTGTTCTCTGGTCCGCTCCATCGGTTTTATCAATGCGAGCAGTGGTCAAAAAGTTTCTACGCCCTTTATATTCTGACTAGATATGGAAATTTTGATGGCCCTTATCAGGTCTCGCTCTGGTATATCCCGAGGGAGAACCAGACGAACAATCGAACGGAGCACGCCGGGCTGAGTTTCGTCCAGATTCTGTTCAACAAAAAATTGTGGTCGTTCCAGATTTTCAACTCCATTCAGATTACTTGGGCGGACAACCTCAAGAACGGCGAGAGGGAGGCGGGACTGAGATGGGACTTGGGGATAAATTTAGTTTTTAAAATTCGAGGAGATTTAAAATGAAAATTATTTTTAAGGCGGGAGTAGGGGCCTCTTTTCCATTCGACAGAGCTCAGGAAATAGGAGAAGAGTTGCTTCGAATTTCAACTGACGAGGAACTTCCAACCGCATCGGAGATTGTTGAAAGTGCCAAAGATAAAACTTCGCCGCTTCATGACTTGTTCGAATGGGACGACAGCATAGCTTCTGAAAAGTGGCGTGAACACCAAGCCAGGCTAATTGTCAATCATCTAATCATCATCAAAAAGATGGACCATGAGGATGTCGAAGTGAAGGCATTTTGGAACGTCTCGAAAGCCGACGACCCCGAAGACGAATCTGCGCGCCGATATGTCTTTGCGGTTAAACTGTTGAAGAATGATGACTACCGTCGACAGATGTTGAAGCAGGCGCTTGATGAAATCAAGACTTGGCGGGAAAAATACAGGATTTTGAAAGAGCTCCATGAGATTTTCGAGGCTGCCAAGAGAATACAGAAGAAACTGGCCTTTTAAGTTCTAATCTGCGGCAGGGCAGGGCGTGGCTAGGCCCGGCCTGGCACGGCGAGGCCGGGCAAGGCTTGGCGGGGCGTGGCGAGGCAAGGCGAGGCAATTTAATTTTTAAAGGAGGTTTAAAAAAAATGATTAAAAAATCAAAAGAAGAAATCATTGAAATCCATCCCATCAGGACAAGGAAATTTATCATCTCCATCGAGGGAACATCTCCGCTGATTTGTCATCGCAGGTCACCAGAGATTATCCGGCCCAATCCCGGGCATGAATACGATGAGCAGGAGGAGTTCGAGAAATCGCTGTATCCCCGAGCTGGCGATAAATACACTTTTCCTTCGGCAGGTCTGAAAAAGTGTGTTGTCACGGCGGCAGGCTCCTTTCTAAGGGCAATCAAAAAAGGGCGGGCCAAAGGTTCTTTTTTTATCCCAATCGAATACATTTCGATTGAAACACCGGATAAACCAGCGATCAGACAAGACGTCGTCATAGTGCAGAAAAATGCCATTGTCCGCATCCGAGCTCAATTCAATACGTGGACAATGGAAGTGCCAGTCGAGTTTTCGCTTGTTGGAAATCTCACGGCCGAACAGTTGGTAAATCTATTTAATGTCGCTGGGAATTGTGTTGGGCTTGGAGACTGGAGGCCTGAGAAAGGTGGAATTTTTGGCAGATTCAAAGTTACCGCGGTCAGGGAATTGAAGTAATAAAAATTGGCGAAATGGCAGGGTTTGGGCACGGTCTGGCCAGGCTTGGCCTGGCGGAGCGAGATATGGAGATTTTGAATAAGAAAAAAAAGGAGGCCGAGGATGAATGATGTTAAATTAAGGAAATGGAAAAAGCTCCGACTTGACCCTCAGATATGGCTAGATTGCCTAATCGAAGATTCTGTTTTTAGGATTTTAAAAGGTATTCCTAAGGGGACTAAGTTTATGTTTACAAATTATGATTTTGAAAGACAATGCTTATGGTTAGTGCTTTTTAACTCAAGTTGGCCTGAAGTTCCATTAGGCGAAGTCATTCCAGAAATTGATAGTCCAATTTTCAAAAAGGAAGCCAAAAATGAATTGGACTAAAGATGATATCATTCCAAAGGCTAGTGCCGGAGATTGAAGATGAAATTAATTTTAAGGCTTCATGTTTATTGCTGTTCTTGCGGCCAAGACAGAATGTTAAATATTAATTTTTATCAGCCATCGGGAAGAATCGAGTTTGAAAATATTAAATGTGATAAATGTAAATTTGACGAGTTTATTTGTATTCCTTACTTCAAAGACGAGGATTAATGGAAATAGAAAAGGAGGTCAAGGATGGTAAAGATAATTGGGACAAGGACAGTTAATAGCCCTGATTTTGAAAAGGAAAAAGAGTATTCTAAAGACGAATTTGAAGAAGAAAATGTTAAGGAAAAGGAGGCCGAGGATGGAAAAAGAGGAAAATTTAATTAATAAAAAACTTCTCGCCATTGCCATCAAACATTTGGAAGCCGAAATAGGCGGGCTTAAATTTCAATATTTTCATAAACCGTCTAAAAATCATGAAGTGAATGAAAGTAGGGCGAAATTGATTGATGCCCTTAATCAGGCCATTGAGATTTTAAAGAAAAAAAAGGAAAGCGGGAATGAAAATTTTGAAAGAATATAGACATCAAATTTTTGGTGTTGATTTTAAATTTAAAATAGCCCCCAAATGGCTTATGAAATTATTATTATTCACAGGAAAATATAATAAAACAAGAATAAACGATGATTTGGTTATTTGGAAGAAAAAAAAGAAAAAGAAAAGGAGGCCGAGAATGACAAAGATAATTATGACAAGGACAGTTAGAGAAGGGGATGAAGATTTTGATGAATGGGACAAAGACGAACACGATGCTTATGAAATGGGAAAAAGTGAACTCTTAAAATGGTTTAATGAATTAGTCCAAGAATACAGAAAGAATGAATCAACGACTTATGGGGAAATGGCTATTAAAGAAATCCATCGGCTTATTGAGAGAAAGCCAAAATTAAGGAAAAAAGAACAATGTGCAAATGGGGAACAGTAAAGAAAGTGAAGGTTCTTATTCCTGCTGACTTAAGTTACATTGGTAAAAAAAGATGGAAATTTGCAAAGATAGATTCTTGCATTGCTTCAATAGTTAAAGCATTACAAAAAGAAGGAATCAATATGAGGGGTTCTTGTTGTGGACATTATAAAACAGATGGTCACATAGAACTTCAAGATGGGCGGTTATTAGTGATTCGTCGACAAGACAAATATAAGTATGGCTGTATAAAAATTAATCGAAAAAGAGAAGGAGACCAAGAATGACAAGGAATAAAAAAGAATATTTAGATTTTTTACATGATTTAGAATTTGCCCTTGAATGGGATTGGGACAAAGATTCTATTGACATAATACATGGAATCCGCCAGCTTATTGAAGAAAAGCCAAAGATAAGCGTAAAGGAATTAATAGGAATAATTTCTCAGGATAACACAAACGAGCACATTTTGCATCGCACAACTCGTTATCTTTTCGATTACCTTAAATCTCATGGGGTGGAAATTGAGGAATGAATAAATTCCCCATAAATCAAGTAATAAAGGAGGTTCTTAAATGAAATTCTTTTTAGCGGCGTCAGTCATTCTGAATATTCTGCTGTCCCTGATGTGCGGCTATCTGATGGGACAGAAAAAGATTGGGGATGACACAAGAAGGTCCTCAGGCCCTGGGGAAAAAGACATGACGCGAAGGTTCTTCGACGAGCTGGACAAGCCCCCTGGGACCAAAAAGGAAAAAAGATGAAGGAGCCTATCTATTTTATCGTCCCAGGGAAGCCCGTGGGAAAAGCGAGGCCCAGATACAGTCGGAGAAGCAAGGCATTTTATACGCCTCCCGAGACTGCGAGCTTCGAAAACCTGATTAAACTGTCGTTCTCCGGCAAGTATCCCGACTTCTCCGCGTTTGAAGGGCCGGTGGCAGTTGAGGTCACGGTCTTGATGCTGATGCCCAAAAGTTTCTCAAAAAAGAGGCGGCTGAAGGCATTCGGGGGCAGGATCTTGCCGACCAACCGCCCTGAAATCGACAACATTGTCAAGTCAATTCTGGACGCCCTCGAGGGCCTCGCTTATAGGAGGGACAGCCAAGTTGTGGAGTTGAAAGCGAGAAAATACTACTCCTCAGAATCAAAAACTGTAATTTTCTTGAGGGAACTATTTTTTATGGAGGGGGAAAAAGGATGATAAAAAGCGACCGCGCAGGGCTTAGCTTCAGAAATTTTTGTTGCTTTTGCGACTTTTGCAGAGACGAGTTTTTTTGCGATAAGGAGATAAAATGAGGTTAAAGAAAAGAGTTGAAAGGCTAGAGAAAGAAGCTTCAATTTTAAAAGAAAATTTAGAGAGGAGGACACGCTTGAGAAAAGTCGACAGATACCCCGCTCTTTTTCTCGAACCATCCTTTTACAGATATGAGTGCTCAATTAAAGATGTCTTATTGAAGCTTTTAGATTATTTTGATTTAGAAATCAGGGAAGGAAATCTTGAAATTGCTTTAGTAAAGAAAAAAATTAAAGGAAAAAAAAAGACAGGAAGGAGGTGAGAAAGAAATGATTTGCGACCCGAAAGTAGCCGAAATCATCTTGACGTTCGCCATCGGCGGAATTACCCTGAGGATTCTCCTGCAAGTTTTGAAGCAATGGCTGAAAGTTGATGGGCTCCTGATGCTTCTGATGAGCCTTGCGGTCTGCGGCGCTGCTTGTGCCGGCTACCAGCTCATTGCCCATTCCTGGAGCTGGATTTGCTGGCTGTTCTACACCGCCGAGGTGTTCGCGGGGACGCAGGTCGTCTACCGGGCGACGAATCCGTAATGTGATTTTTCTCCATCTGAAAAGATGGAGGGCAGGGCGAGAGGGTAGGAAATTTTCTTGGAAAAGGAGGATAAAATGAGCGACATTCTGATTTTAAGCGGGGGCAGATTCGTTCTCATAGTGCTCGTGGTTTTCGCCATTGGGATAATTCTGGGATTCATAGCAGGCTGGCTGGGCAAGGAGAAGAGAGGATGAAGAAGTCCAAGAAGAAAATCGCCGTCTCAAATCCGGGAGAATGGCTTGAGGCCATCCATCATATGAGAGCTTACTACGAGTTCAAGACGGAATTGCATCAAATATTTCAGGGTAGTTCATTTGGCTGTCTCTTTTGCCGCATATCGGAGCAAAGCTGTGATAAATGTCTCTGGATGCTGTTCGACGGGGTCAGGTGCGACGTCTATGCCAACAAGAAATTTCATTCTTCTGTCGGCCTGTTGAGGGACCTGCGGCCTCGCGACTGGGTCGAAGACAGCCTGAAGAGGCTCAGCCGATGGGAAGCCAGACTGAAGGAGGGAGCCCCTTGAATTACTTCTAGGCGCCCAAGGTGGGGGAGGGCGGGAATTTTAAAGGAGGCTATTTAAGAATTATTTAAAAGGAGGTTAAAGATGGGAAATAATGAAATATTTGGAGGAGCTGGCGAAGACCTGACTTTAAAAGAGGCAGAAGAGTTAATTGATAAATTTCCCGAAATGGTTGGTGAAACTTTTAGATTTTCAGCGGCACATTCAAGACAAACCATTAAATGGTGGTTAAAAACTATTTATAGCAAAGGCTATATTATAGTAAAAGCTATAGGACTATTTATTGAAAAGAAGCCGGGAAAGGAAGGCGGCTAAAAAAATGCCAAAGATGGTCCTGATGGAAGGCGGCGTCGAATTGCACCTGAAAGATTTCAGGAGGGAAGCGCTGCGGAGTTCCGAGCTGTTGGGGAACAGCTTTCTCGTTGCCGAGAATATGCAGGGAAAGAGAATCGAAATAGCGGTGGACAAGATTCTCTTCCTGATTGACATGACTGAAGCGGAGATTGAAGCAAGGGCGGAGGATATCAGGAGGCTCCAAGCCCTGAGGCAGAGAAAGCCGCACCTTATTTCATAGACGGCCGCTTGGACTCCCCTCTCCCTCCAAAAAAATTCTTGACATTTTTCAGAGACCAGACTTATTCTATCTCTTGGAATGTCAAGAGAACTTGCGGTGAGATATCTTTGGAAGTTCGTGACATCCCCTTATGTCTGGGGGGGGGATGATCCGCTGG
>Ga0315314_1004786_pt1 | contig 10018 bp, 7 predicted proteins | sample TDP9_MG_FD_203631 | JGI IMG/M metagenome (GOLD analysis project Ga0315314, IMG submission 203631) | Freshwater sediment microbial communities from Lake Towuti, South Sulawesi, Indonesia - TDP9 | ecosystem: Environmental > Aquatic > Freshwater > Lake > Sediment | place: Indonesia: South Sulawesi... | reverse complement strand
AGGGCGTATTTCAGAAACATCAATTGATAAGATACGCTCACATTTGAGAACGATTGAGCCAATAGCTCACTGGACCAAAAAAGACATCCTGAGATTCACAGAGGAGAAAAAGATTCCCCTTAATCCTCTCTATGCTAGGGGACACCAAAACATAATATGCGAAACATGTCAACACCACCAACCCAGAGAAAAAGAGATTTACAGCGCAAAGGACACGGAGAAGATGGTTGAAAGATTAGAAAGCCTTGGGTACTTCTAACCTCTAACAAACTCTACTCCTAAAAGTCAAGTTCTCTGGAAAAATTGTCAAGGGCTGATGCCTCCCCTTGACTCTTCTGTGAATTATAATAGTTTATATTCCCGATAACATTCACTTTAACTGGTATGGCCTTTTCAATTCTTAAAGGGAAAGTTGTGGACACGGGTCTTTGCTCGAGCTGTGGCACTTGTCTAGGCATTTGTCCTGCTTCTTGTGTCAGTATAGATGAGAATGGTGAGCCACAACTTTCTGGTGAATGCGATAATTGCGGGCTTTGCCTGAAGTTTTGTCCGGCTGTGGATTTCGATTTCAGAAGATTTCGCGGGACGTTTGACGAGAAAGTCAAGATGGACCCTTTCATAGGTGGATACCGGAGCCTATATTTTGGACATACCACTGATCAACAAATTCGAAACAGAGCGTCTGGAGGAGGAATCGTTCCTGCGTTGCTAATTTCGGCACTAGAAAAAGGACTTATTGACGGCGCGATTGTAGTGAAAATGGATGAAGAAAAAATTGGAAGAACTAAGCTTGTCATAGCAGAAAATAGAGATGACGTTCTCGAAGCCGCACAGTCTAAATACATTCCGGCCCCCATAAACATGGTTTTGAAGGAAATCAAGTCAAGGAAGGGCGAGTTTGCCTTAGTTGGATTGCCTTGTCATGTTCAGGCTATTCGCAAATTGCAAGCAGACGGACCAAAGTGGTGTTCAGATAAAATTAAGTTCCTAATCGGACTGTTTTGCGGGTCCAGCCTACACAACAACTTTATGGAATATATTTTCTCCATTTTCAACCTTAAAAAAAGGAATGTTAAAGAAATTCAATTTAGACATAGACGTCGTCCTGCCGTATCTTCCCTTTTAATTACAACGAAGGACGGTAAAGAATTCTTTATGGACAGAAAGGATTACGCCTTTTTATTTTATTTATTTCCAAAAGAAGCGTGTCTATACTGCACAGATCATACTAACGAGTTTGCTGATGTCTCAGTCGGTGATATGAGACCCTTTCCGGTTGAGAGCCCAAATTACAAGGTTATTGAGCCGCTTCAATCAGTCGTTATAGTGAGGACAGAAAGGGGTGCTGAACTTTTTGGAAACGCCGATAATATAGATTTCTTCAATTATGACATACAAGACCTAATAGTTAGCAAACTTACAAACATGATAGACAAAAAAATTTGTTCGTACACTAGAATAAACCTGAGGAGAGCACAAGGTCTCCTGATACCAGAGTTTAACCAAGACCCTATGAGGGACTATCCCCTTTCCTTTTATAAATTCAAAATTTGCCCATCGAAGGCATTTACCGCAAGCAGGTATCTTTACGAGCTTTCGTGGCTAACAATCATAAATTTAATGAAAAGTAAAAGTGTGGTAAGATTGCTTTCTAAGATACCTCTTCCATTATTAAAGACTTTTGTAAGACATGGTCATCTACGCTTCAAAACGAGAGGGCTCCTCTGTGGAATCGAATAAATTCGTGAGCATTTTCTAGGGTGAGGGTATGGAAGTTAAACAACTGAGCATAGGTCTCGTTTGCAGCGGTGGCATCTATGATGAAGTTATCAAAGAGGTTCTTAATCATCAAGGGATACTTTTTAAAGAAATACAAAAGAGACCTGATAACTATGAAAAATTTCCATGCATTATCTTACCTCACTATGTGGATGAGGATTATGAATTGGCAAGGAAACATAGCGAAGACGAAGACAACATAATAATTGCCGAAAGAGAGATCCCTCTGAATGCTATTTTAAACGCTTTAGGGGGGAAATTCGAAAGTTCATCGACAGATCTAATATACCCAATAATAAATCAGTACGAAATCGAATTCCTGAAGAAAATCAAGGAGAAACATCGCGCCTTAGACTTGCCTCTCATGAGGAAGTGGTTCTGGCCCGGGTTCTCTAAGGCATGTTGCATAATGACGCATGATATAGACTGGCTTTATTACTCGCCTTGGCACTTCGCCGTAATGCGAAACAAATCAGTTCCTCAATTAATAAAACTCGCCTATCAATCCCTCATTCACAAGAGGAACTATGGAAACAACATTCCCGAAATCATCTTGAAGGAAAAACAAAGAAACATACGATCATCATTTTACTTCCTAACAAAATGTAGAGTCTACCAACAAGAATTCTTTAAAATTTTAGAAAGGTTGAAAAAAGAAAATTTTGAAATAGGTTTGCATGGTTCTCTTTCCTCGTATAAAAATTTTAACCTTTTAAAAAACGAAAAGGACGAGTTGGAAGAATACGCTAAAGTCAAGGTGAAAGGCATAAGGCAGCATGAGTTGAAATTTTTAACTCCTCTCACTTGGAAGTATCAGGAAGAGGCTGCCTTCGCTTACGACTTAACTTTTTATTACAATGATAAAATCGGCTTCAGAAGTGGCATATGCTTTCCCTACCACCCAATTAATGTTAGTGAAAATAAAAAGTTCTCCATACTTGAAATACCAACATCTTTCATGGACTGGACCGTTCTCTCCAAGAGTTATGATGAACTTTTTGAAATCGTGGCGAAACTTGAAGAGATAGTAGAAAATTTAAATGGCTGCCTCGTGATGAATTTTCACAACTGTTACCAAAATAGAGAAACTTTTCCACAAATGGAAAGGCTGTATTCCGACATTCTCGATTACGTGAAAGAGATGAACTATTGGGTAACCACGGCAAATGATTGTTGGTCTTGGTGGTTAAAAAGGGAGACCACCGTGATAGACGCTGTAATTAAGGAGGATTTGATCAAAGGAAGAACCTCTACTTATCCGTTTCCCCTAGTCATTGAAAAAAGTGGTGATCAAAGAACTTACCTAGAGCTTCAAGAGGCCAACTTTAAAATCAATCTTTAGTATTTTGGCCTGAGGTGTCATTTCTCTTCATTTTGAAGCCCATAGTCACGGCTTATAAGTATGAATAACGCATCCACTTCAAAGCCCATAAGACAAAAGCAACGGTAATTGTCCAGATGTTGGTTGTTGGTGCTTCTTTAAGAAAGACTAGGGTCCATGTTGAAGGAATGTCTTGAGGGTATACGTTATCAGTTTAACAGATCCTATTCGGGTCCAATGTAGGCACTTGAAACCTCTACACAATCTACTATGACAGCGCCTGGTCCCTCACCTAGACCAATTAAGACATAGTTAATCTCTGGTCCAAACATCGTGTTGTCCAAACCTGTGACAGTTAGCACCTCTTCACCGTCCACGAAGAGCCTTACTTCACCGTCGCCCAACCCCCTCTTGCACATCACTTCGACGCAATGCCAAACCCCCTGTGATGGACCCTTCGCAGCATTCTTATAGCTCCATCCACCTCCGTTTCCGTAATTTATTATCCAAATGATCTTGCCAGTCATGTTCCGGGCGAAGACTCCAACAAATTGCTTGTAGTTTTCTAGGTTATAGATGTAGATCGGGTACATGTTCGTGTTTAGCGCTGGCAAGGTTTCAAACCGAACATAGACTCTAACGTAGACAAGTTGTTGCCCTGTGAGTAGTCTCTTAAAAGCCATGGCTCTGCCCCAACGTCCCGTGGTCTCAGACCTACATGAGTAAGTGCCATGATGAATTGGAGAGGTGACAACTGAGATGGATCCCGACCAGACCTGCTTCCCGTTCCACTCACTTAGGTCTCCAGTCTCATAGCCGCTAGTAAAGAGGCTTACTGGAGGTAGATTGACAACCGCTCTCACCCGATACAATGCTTTAGCCGTGCAGCGTTGCCCCCAATTGTAGTTCCCTGCTATCTTGCCATCAGCGGAGGCGTATACTATTTGCCCCACTACCCCAGTGAGGTTGACGTAGGTTGTCGTACTAGCGCCAGGTACATAGCTCCAGGTCCACCCTTGATCTGTGGAGGTTTCCAGTGTCCAATCGACTGTTACATCGCCAGCATACGTCTCTTGCGTTGTGAGGCGACAGTACCACTCTGAAGGGAAGGGGACGGAAAGGGTGCTTGACCATGCGGCGGCTTCATCGTTGATTTGGCTGTAGGTTATCTCTCCCTGAGAAACAGGGAGCTGTTGACCAACAGCAACTTCTCTACCAGTAACCTTCCAAGGAAACGTTGCGTTTTCAGCAAGGGTTAGGCTGATGGTCGCTACCATCATCAGGCAGATCAAACCTAGTTTACATATTCTTTTCACTTTGATCACAATCTATACTTGTCCAAATCTTACCGACATCTATGTTTAGTTTATTTTTTAAGTATTATGAAAGATTCTTCTATGTTTGTGATTTTATACTTTTTATCCAGAGGGAAAATGCGCTGATCGTTATTCAGTATAAAAATTAGTGTTAAGCTTTCTGATTATTGCTGATACATCTTCAAGAATCTCAAAGTGGCCTTTTCCCATGTGAATTCTGATATAACACGATTATAGGCGTTTTGCCCAAGCCTCCTAGCTAAGTCTTCATTAGTGAGCAGAAGCTCTATTGCGTTCTTCAAATCCACGATGTCTCCTTGTGGAATTAGGATGCCGGTTTCTCCTTGGATCACGGCCTCGGAAATGCCCCCGCTCCATGTGCCTATCGAGGGTTTTCCGAAGAGACCAGCTTCAAGAAATACCACGCCAAAGCCTTCCATGTCCATGCGGGTCTCCTTCGAAGGCATCACAAAAACATCGCACTCTTGATACTTCTTCCAGAGCTCCTCTCCAACTAAAGTTCCTGTAAACTCCACTTTGTCTTGGATTCCAAGTTTTTGAGTCAAATTAATTAATGCTTCTCTTTGAGGGCCATCTCCTACCACAACGAGCTTGGCCTCTGGAACTTTCTCTAGCACACGCTTGAAGGCTTGTAACAAATCATGTACGCTCTTTCTCCAGACGAGTCTTCCAACGAAGAGCACCAGTTTTTCTTTCTTATCCACTCCTCTCCAATTTTCAAATTTTCTCAGAGCTTGAACATCCACGCCTGGATACAAAAAAGTGACTTTATGTCTAAATGTTTTCGGGACTAGCCTAGAAGTGGCTTTAGAATTCGCACCTATCCTATCGGCAAGAAACATTGATGATCGGAGAAGCAGGATATCCAGTGGGTTATGTCTTGAACTCAGAATGTCCTTTCCATAACAGGATACTCCGGTTTTCATCCCCTTAATCTTTCCATAGATAAGGAAGAGAAGCCCCGCAGGGGTATTAGCCCCACTAATAATGTGTATCACATCAATACGGGTATTTTTGAGGAATTTAATCGTTTTAAAAAAGACCTGAAACACGTTTTTCACCGAAGACGGATACCTATAAACAGTTGCCCCTAGGTATTTGTCAACACATGTTTCATTACCATGAGCAAGTGCACCAAAATATCTTTGCAATACTCTGGGATTTAGCAAATGTACGACTATAACCTTGTTTTTCATCTTAGTTAGATTTTTTATATAATTTTTCGCTCGAGTCTGAATACCTCCTACGGTTGGAGGAAAATCAAAGGTGATCCAAAGAAAATTCAATGGACCTGCACCTGAATGCTTGTCACAGCTACAGCTGTATCTCATTGCTTTTAAAAATATAAAGTTTCTATAGGTGAAATACAGAAATACTTCAATAACACATTATGTGTTGTGCAAAATATGGAGAAACAAGAATTCAAGGTGGAAACCTTAACAGAAAAAGATGAGAAACAACTGTTTGATTTGTTAGAGCTTTGTTTTGGCGGTGGCGGTGAAGACCGAAACTTTTTTCATTGGAAGTACAAGCGTTTTCCCGGCCTAACACCGAAACATACTATAGTTGTTAAGAAAGACGACGTAATTGCCGGTGTGATAACTCTTTGGCCGATGAGAATAAAGATTGGTCCTCGCCACACTCTAGATATTATGGTGGCTGGGGGAGCCGCAACTCATCCAAGTTTTCGTGGGAAGGGTATATGGTGGAAGTATATGGAACGAGCTCGGTCGCTATCGAGGGAGATGGGCGCTGGCTTGCTCTTCGGATACGTAACCACCACGACCGTTACCTATCGTGCGCGCGTGGCACGTGGAATACATGAATTGTTTACTCAGCATTATTTCGTAAAGATTTTAGATTATCCAAATTTCTTCAAGGCGTCAATTAAGAGTCAGGAATCTAAGAAGCTTACGCAGTTCTCAAAGATGAATGAGAAATTTAGGCAGATTGATGAGAGGATTCTGATTATTCCTCAGGATGGTGAGCCATTTAACCTGGTTTTAAGAAAGGGTGAAATTGAAATATTGAAGAAGGTTGTAGAGAACCCCACTATAGTTATTAAGGGTGATGTGAGTAAATTAATTTTCGCGAGGAGTATTTTTGGCGTTCTGTGGGCGTTGTTGACTCGAAGGATTCGATTGAAGGTGCCACTTACGAGGATTAAAAGGGCATATGACGTTTTTCAAGCGTTAAGGAGTATGATGTAGAATGGAGGAAACAATTGTTCGAAATTTTGAGAATAGAGACATCGAAGAAATCGTGAAAGTTTTTGAGGATCGTTTTAGTGAGATCGTAGGTTATATTCCTAGAACTCCGGAACTTTGGAGATATTTAGTTTTGGATCACCCAGGAGTTTCTATGGAAGGAATCTTTGTGGCCGAAGTTAATGGTGAAGTTATAGGTTACATTGTCATTGGCTTGAAAGGAATGGCTGGTGCTAGGGTAGCTACGATATATGAGTTTTGTGCAAAAGATAAGGCTACGGCAATGGGCCTGCTTGAAAGAGCTGTCCAGTACGCGAATGAGCACAGTGTGGATTATGTGTTGACGCAACTCCCTCCCACAGATGACATTGTCTCCGGGTGTCTCCAAGGACTCAGGTTTACAAAAATGTTTAGACCTGCAACAAAAGTGATGATAACATTGATAGATCCTTTAAAAATTCTTACAACTCTGGTTGAGATTTTTAATGAAAGACCAAAGGATGAGAGTTTGAAAAAGTTTCTAGAAAAGCCCAGAAGGATTCTTGTCAAAATAGACGATACTTATGCTACACTTTGCATTGAAAAGGGAAAAATCGTAGTTAAACCCGAGAAGGAAAGAGTAGATGTTACGCTTGAAATGACCCCTATTAATTTTATGCAAATTTTCTTCGGCTTGATTTCTCCTCTAAAAGCGTATTTTACAAGAAAAGTTAGAATTAGAGGAATATTTTCCAATCTTTATGTTTTTGAATTCATTGGGTTATTGCAGCTAAAGTATGCCTTTTTCCTCCCGCTGACAGAACATTTCTAAATCTTGCAGAACAATTTCGAAACGTTTTGTCTAGCATAAACTTTTATATAATTCACTAATAATCTCATCTTATCACTTTGGGACGTTAGGAATACTATTTGTTATTTCCTAATGAACTCAGATGCAAAGGGAGTGTTGATGGTAACAAAGATTGCGATCACGTTTGACGTTGAGAGACACGGGGTTTGTCCGTCTGCTATACTGATTCCCTTGAAAATTTTAGATCAATACAAGATTAAGGCAACATTTTTTGTTCTCGGTCGTTTTGCAGATCAAAACCCAAAGGTGCCGGAGGAGATACTTTCTAGAGGTCATGAGCTGGGGTGTCATGGCTATGTGCATTATCCTCCTTATGATGAAAGGGAATATGACGATGTGAGGAGAGATGTGGAGAAAGGAACTAAGGTGATGAGCAGATTTGGTGATGTTGCGAATTTTAGGTCGCCGTATTTTAGACCCCATAAAAAACTTGCAACGATTTTGGATAGCCTTAGCTATCGATGTGATTCATCTGTTCCTTCTAAACGCTTTGATATGTTCATTGGAAGAACTAGTAACCCCTACAACCTTCTTTGTCCGATGAAGCCATATCATCCTTCAAAGGAAAATATCTTTGTAAAAGGAGAATCGGAAATAGCGGAAATTCCATTGTCGGGTTTCATTTTTCCGTTGCTCGGAGTGACGATGAGAAACATGGGCTTTAGGTTATTCGCTCGATTAGTAGACTTTGTAAACATCTTTTCAGATGTTATTGTTCTCGATGTTCACACCTGGGAATTTCTTGAAGCCCCAGAGGCACGAATTCGTCATCGTCGAAAAAGAGGGACAGAAATAGCGATCATGTTCGATGCATTGTTACGATATCTTAAGCGAAAGGGAACCTTCATCGTGCTCTCTGACATAATAAATAAGAATAGAGACATCGTTTCTTAACCTACGCAATACGCCATATAATCAACATCATCGCAAGTGAGCTCCATGGCAATAGTTGATCTTAAAATTGGAGTTTGGCCCGAAAAGACCGTTTGGTCCAATAAGATCCTATGGCTGTTTCAAGATGAAATGGGATATCCATCAGAGTTAATAACCAAGGATGTCCACGCGTATCCCGTTGTGGTTGTCTCTTATGAAAAATTCATTGAAAACCTACTTACCCTCTCTGATTACATTCGTCAAGGAGGTAGCCTACTCATTGCACGCGCGGAAAACCTGAAAGAAGCTGCGAAGCACGAGTTTCTGAAAGATATTTTTCCGGTAAATTTTGGCGATACTTGTCCTCAGGTAGGACACTGTGCAGTTTTAGAAAACGAAAATCCATTGTTAGCTTTTTTCCCTCAACACCTACTTCAACCCGAAAAACGAAAAGATTTTAATTTAAACATCGTGATCAGAAAGGTGCAAGTTTTTCCTCCCGCCAAGACTATAGTAGAGCTTGAAACCGTTAATGGTGATCGATATCCCCTACTGGTCTGCGGAGAGACCAAAGAAGGCGGAAGGTTTGCCATAATTACAGCAGACGACATGCTCCGATGCCGACATTCTAATTGGGGGCCAATTATTTATTTAGTGGCATTGGAATGGTGCTTGATAAACAAGCCATTTATCCGTAAATGGCATTGGCCAAACGGGAAGCGAATGGCCGTGGTTTTGACCTTTGATTTTGAAACCCTTTCCAAATATTCAAATATGAGGAAGTATTGGTGGTGGCATCGAAGTTTTGACCGTTTTTTGCTTGGACTAGGTCTCAGGCCCATTCTAAAATTTCTCATGGATAAAAAGCTCCGCAGCACATGGTTCATGCTTGGAAGTCAAGTAACTCGCAACCCAGACCTTGTGAAAAAACTGGCTTCACAAGAATTAATTGAAATAGCCGGCCATGGCGATGTTCACATGGATATTGATAAATCAGCGAAGAGATTTGATCAAGATGATCTATCTATTCAAAAAGATCGTTTGAAAACCATGCGGCTAATGATTAGGTCTGTTACCCCAGTCCCAGTCGAAGGGTTTCGGGCACCAGGACTATATGCAAACCATGACACCTTGATGGCTTTACAAGAAAGTGGATTCTGCTGGGATTGTTCTGCTTCTCCCCAAACAAATTACTCCATACGTTGGTTTTTCCTCCCATATTATCCGATCATAAATTGGGAAAGCAAACGCGAGCTTAAAGTAGTCGAAATACCGGTTGTTGAACCTTGGGATCAGTGGTGTCCAGTCCACGGGAGTTCTCATTCTGCTCAGGAATATCTGCAGGAGATTCTGGAAAATTTTAAATTTTTATATTTCATAGGAGGCCTTCAAACATTACTAATTCACCCGTACTGGATTACTATGCACAAAGCTTGGTGGAAAGCAGTTGAATCCTTTACTGCTAAGATTCTCGAATTCCCCGATGTAGCTATTTTATCATGCGGTGAAGTCTATTCCAGTTGGAAACTTCGAAGGAAAATGCTTATGGAAGCCGTATACAACGTTGATACGTCTACTATACATGTTCAAATCAAGAATGCTGAACCGGGGTTATCGCTCCTAGTTCATATTCCAGAAGGGTATCAAGTCG
>Ga0315314_1004785_pt1 | contig 10020 bp, 11 predicted proteins | sample TDP9_MG_FD_203631 | JGI IMG/M metagenome (GOLD analysis project Ga0315314, IMG submission 203631) | Freshwater sediment microbial communities from Lake Towuti, South Sulawesi, Indonesia - TDP9 | ecosystem: Environmental > Aquatic > Freshwater > Lake > Sediment | place: Indonesia: South Sulawesi... | reverse complement strand
CTTTCCCGTGATCGGGCAACTGATCGGCTACCGGGTGTTGTGGGAGCGAGAGCACCCCGAGCTCCCCGTCCGCCGTCTGCTGGCTATCGGCCGTGCGGTAGTGCCCGATGCGGCGGACATCATTGAGTCCCAGGGCGTCCACATCGAGACCTTTCCCCGCGAGTGAACCCACATGGAGACGGTGTGCGGCCGACGTGTGCTCGGCAGCACGCGGTTGCTGAAAGCCTTTGCTGAAGCGCCGCACCTGTCGCGCGGCGCCCGCCTCTGCTACCTGGTGATGGCGGCCTACGGGCGCGACTCCGGGGAGTGCTACGCCTCATCCACGACCCTGGGCCGTGACTTGCGGGCCAGCCGGCGGGCCATCAAGCGGTACTGGTGGGAGCTGCGCCAGCAAGGGTGGATCCACCCGCGGTGGGTACCGGGCAAGCCCACGCATCACGTGTTCCTCTGGCATCCGATCTTCGCCAGTGCTTCACCCCCAGGGGGTGACAAAACTGACATCCCCCCTATGCCAAAAGCTGCACCGGGGGGTGACAGAATTGGCACCCAGAGGAAGGGGATATATGTAGAGGAAGAGAAGCCGTCGTCGTCGGCGGCGAAGCTCCATGAGGAAGTGAAAGCTCACATCTGGGGGTACATGCAGAGTGAGCGCAGAGAGCGAGTGGACCCTCCAGACCGCGGGATCATGCGGAGGTGTGTGGAGGCGCTACACGGGCACTCGGTTGACGAGCTGGAGCGGCTACTGCGGAGACTATACCGCGGGGGAGCGCGACCAGGCACAGCGAAAGGGCCGCGCAGCTACGCCTGGTTCCCCGCGGTGATGGAGAGTGCCTTCGGGCCACGCGAGTAAGCACAGTAGTTATTGACACAGGGCCCGAACCCACCCACAACATGTAGGTGGGAGGTCTTATGGCAATTAAAGTGAAGGACGCCGCAACGGCGGCGGCCAAGTTTACGCAGCGCGCGGCCGCGGCCGCGGGCGATTACCAGGCCGGCGTGCAGGGCGCCGGTGAGGACTGGGCCAGAAACACGGCCGCGTCGGAAGAGAACTACAACGCGGCGGTGCAAGAGTCCATCGCACGCCATGCCTTCGCTCGCGGTGTCCAGGCCGCGGGCGGGGCCAAGTTCGCGCAGAGGGCCGCGACTACCGGCGCGCGGCGGTTCCCCGAGGGTGTCCGCGAGGGCGGGCCGGCGTTCTCGGCTGGTGTGCAGCCGTACTTGCAGGCCATTGCGGCGGTGACGTTGCCGCCGAGGCGGCCGAAGGGCGACCCGGCAAACTTCCAGCGGGTGCAGGTGATCGGCGAGGCGCTGCGCCGGCGCAAGGTGGGCGGGTGAGGTCCGGCTGGACCAGCCGGCCGCCTATGCGGCGGAGAAGCTGAAGGGAGGAGGCATACGATGGGCAAAGCACTTGAGATCATCGCTGGGTTCGTGACGGCGCCCAGCACCACCTTTACCGCGCTGACGATGGGCGCGGGAAACTCGCTGACGATACGCAACGCTCCTTTGGACTCTCTGGTCCTGCTGCTCCAAGTGATGGCGCTGAACCAGACCTCGGGCACGCTGCGGATACGGAGTCCGCGGCTGCATGACAACGTTCAGGGCCTGCGCCTGGATGTGCTGGCGGGGGAGATCAAACCGCTACTGCCCTACGGGTTCGGGCAGAAGCTGATCCCGCAGGATACGCTGATCGCGGAGCTGACCGGATCCGCGACGACCGGGGACCAGGAACAGGCCGCCATGCTGATCTACTACTCCAACCTACCAGGCGTGGAAGCGCGGCTGTGCAGCGTGGAGGACGTGCTGAGGCGCGGCGTGAACCTGGTGGCGGTGGAGAACACCATCACCAACGGCACGGGTGGTGGGTGGACGGCGGAAGAGGCGATCAACGCGGAGTTTGACTTACTCAAAGCGAACACGGACTACGCGCTGGTGGGGTACCTAATCGACGCCGAGTGCGGCGCAATCCGCTGGCGCGGCGCGGACACGGGCAACCTGGGAGTGGGCGGACCTGGCGACGAGCTGGGGCGGATCTACACGTCCGAGTGGTTTATGCTGCTCAGCCGGTTGTTCAACCTGCCGCTGATTCCGGTGTTCAACTCGGCGAACAAGGCGGGCATCCTGGTGGACCTCATCGACGACGAGAACGCGACCGCGCACACCATCACCAGCCTGCTGGTGGAGATCGGGCCGGGTGGGAGCGTAGCGCCGGCGGCGCGGTAAGAGCGGGCGACAGGCTAAAGCCTGTCCCACTGGAGGCCAGGCGATGAACGGCGATATTTTCACGACTCGACCGCCCGCGGTGGGTTACGCCGCCGCGGGCGTGCAACCGCCGGCGCCGCTCTATATCGGGCCGCATGAGGCCCTGATCGTGGATACCTGGAGCTCGACGGCGCCGGCGGCCCTGGCGATTATGGCGCGGGTGCTCACGCCAGGCGGCCAGGTCCACACTTCCCGCTGGAGCCACACTCCCAACACCGACCGGACACGGGCCACCACTTACCACCCGCTCGAGGAGGGGTTCCTACTGAGCGTCACGGTGGATGCCACGGCTGCGGCCTACCGCCGCGGGCATTGCTGGTGCCAAGTCGGGCTGCAAGTGGGCGAGGGCGCCACCGGCGTGCCCCACGCGCAGCTCATCGCGGACTACGTGACGGGCGCGGCGCGGCTGGCCTGGCCGGGCGGGCAGCTCCACTCGAGCGTGGAGGGGCCGGGGCTAATCCGGTCGATCACGGGGGCGGACCCGGCAGCGGGCGCGGAGATCAGTCAGACAGTGCCCACGGGGGCAAGGTGGCGCTTATCGAGCCTATGGGCACGCCTGACCACCAGCGTTACAGCGGCGAACCGCTATGCTCGGCTACTCGTAGACGACGGCAGTAACTGGCTCTGGCTGAGTGATCCTGCGGCGGCTCACGTGGCGAGTACCACGATCTCATACGTGGCCGGGCAGGGCGCGCCACGGCTCGATAATGTCTACGCCACTCGTAGCTGGGCGTTCCCGGTGAACGTCCTCCTGGGGGCCGGCTATCGCATTCAGACTGCGACCGCCAACCTCGACGCGGGCGATGATTGGGAGGCGCCGCAGTTGCTCGTCGAGGAGTGGCTTGAGCCGTGAACGGGGTCGAACTACCGCCGGCTGTGGAGGAGGCTGAGGAGGCGCAGCCGGAAGCGGCGGAGGAGTTCCCCTGGGGCACGCTGCCGCCCCTGATTACCTATCAACTTCGAGACGTGCAGCCGGCGGCGTGGCTGCACGTGACGCCGAATGACCAATTAGCGGTGCAACTGAAGAATGGACAGGCGGGCATCGGGGTGTATGTCTGCCTCCGGCTGCTGCTGCCCACGGGAGAGCTCAAGGAGATTGTGGAGACGTACAGCCCCGCCGCCAATCGAGTGTCGGAGACCTACTACATCACGTTGCCCGAGAGCTATTTACTCTCAGCCACGGTGGTGGGCTCCGGCGGGGTGAAGGTGGGAGCTTGCTGGGTGCGGGCAATACTGGTGTACGGCGGTCCCAAGTGGCACTCGTTTCCTGTGTTGCTGGCGGCGGGCTACGTGGCGGAGTTGAGTGGGCTGGCCTGGCCATACCCGCGGTACATCCATCCGTGCGAAGGGCCGGGACGGCCCCGAGTAATCGTAGGGACGGACCCGGCGCCGGGCAACCAGATCACTGAGACGGTCCCCACCGGCGCGCGGTGGCGGCTGCTCACGTTCCGCGCGCAACTGACCACCAACGCCACTGTGGTAGACCGCCTAGTGTTCCTAGGCTTCGATACCGGCACGCAGGTGGTATGGGTGAGTGTCCCGGTGTTCAGCCAGAGCGCATCACAGACTTGGGGGTATCACTGGGCCGCGGGCCTGCAAGCGCGCAGCTTGGCGGGCGCGCAAATCTGCCAGGATGCCCTGCCCGACTACGTGGTCCTGCCTGCTGGGTTCGTTATCCGCACGATCACGGCTGGAATGCAGGCGGGCGATGACTGGGAAGCGCCCAACTACCTGGTCGAGGAGTGGAGCGAACCATGAGTGCGCGACAGGCTGAAGCCTGTCCCACTGAGCGGAGGTGCGGATGATGTACCAGTGCGGGAGTTGCGGGGGCGTCTATCAGGATCTGATGGCGGACGGGTCGTTGTACTTCCATGCGTGTCCGCCGCTGGAGGTGGATCCGCGCGGGCGGGTGGTGGAGCGGCCAGATAAGCGGAATGAGAACCTGGTGATGGGTGAGCCCGGCGAGGCGCCACGGATGAAGGCGGAGGGGCGGGGGCGGGTGGAGCTCGAGCCGGGGTGGCAGCCGCCGGCGCCGGCGGCAGAGCCGCGGGGCCTGCTGGCGCGGGCGTGGGAGAGGATTCGAGCGAGTGTAACCACAGGCTAGGAAGCCTGTGGCACGGGAGGCGTAGATGGCGGAGTTATTGGAGAAGCAAGTACAACATAGCACCACGGACGTGACGGTGACGACGACCAGCGAGACGGTGGCAATCGCCAGCGGGGCGGTGAAGGTGCCGTCGCAGACGTGCCTGGTGCATATCCGCGCATGGTGCCAGTTGCTGCTCGGCGTGGGGGCCACGGCGGTGACGCCGCGGATCCGGCGGGGCAACAGCACCGCTGGCGCGCAGATCGGCGACGCGATCGCGGAGGCCGTGAAGACCGCGGCGGGATCCAGCGAGCCGTTCGTGATTGAGGTGACGGAGCGGCGCTCGAATGAGGACACGGTGGAATACTGCCTGACCGTGGCGCAGACCGGCGCGACGGGCAACGGGACGGTGCAACAGGCCGCCATCGCAGTGGAGATCCTCAGTGGGTAGACGACAGGCTAAAGCCTGTCCCACCTGAAGCCTGTCCCACGGAGTGTACATGGAGCACGGGCCGATCACCGTCCTGGATGTGACCCAGTTCGACCTGTCGGTGGAGGAGCGGCCGGCTGAAGCCGGCCCCACCGCGGAAGAGGCGGAGTTTGATGGGCTACTCGCGGAGCTTGAGCACGACCTCGGGGAGCTGGCAGGTGGGCTGGGCCAGGACTGGCGGACGGAGCTGGAGCTGCTCCACGCGGAGGCGGAGGAGGGCGTGTATCATGATCCGCTGCCGGCGGCGGTCGAGGAGCTGGAGGGCGCGCCGGAAGCGGCGGTGGAAGCCGACGGGCTGGTAGTGGCCGCTTTCGATGAGATGCCAGGGGAAGCCTGGCAGCCAGTGATGGCGCCCTACACGCCGCCGCCGGAAGCGGGCGGGTTTGTGGACACGGATCCGGGCGCGCCTCCGCCGGCGTGGCTACCGCCAGGCGTGCCGGCGCCGCAACCACCGGCGCCAGTGATGCCCACGGCGCGGCTGGTCAACATCACGCGGGGGACGGGGACTACCTTCTGGGTGGGGGATGCCTGGCGGCTGGAGGTGATGGGCTTCCCGCTCAGCCCGGTGACGTGCTCGGGGTTCCATGAGGGCGTGCCGTTCGGGCCGGCGTCGTTCGGGCTGACGGACGACCTGGGGCGGTGGGTGCACCAGGGGACGATGAGCGAGTTTGAGCGCGGGTACTGGGTGCAAGAGTGGAGCGTGGGCGGGGTGCGGTGTGAGCCAGTTGTGACGTTCGTGGTGTACTGAACGGAGTGGAGGTCAAGTATGGCCGGGCAGGCGTGGCAGATTACGCGGGTGAGCGAGGAGACCGGCGCGGAGACTGGCGGACAGCCGGCGGCGTACATCCGGGTGGAGTTCAAGGTGGGCGATGACGGGCCGTTCGTCCACCGCTTCAGGAAGGCGGAGTACAAGCCGGAGCTGGCGCGCGCGCACCTGGACCAGTTCGCGCGCGACATACAGGCGCTGAGGAGTTAGGTGCTCGTCACACCAGTGCCGACCGGGGAGCCGGTCTCGACCACGATCATTGCGGTGATCGCCGGCGTGGCGTCACTGTTCCGTTTGTTCGGCGGAGGCGTGAGCGGCGCGGTGAAGAGCGCGCTGGAGGGGATCCGCGGGACCATTGCCACGGTGGCGGATGGGCTGACGCGCTTCGGCTGGCAGATCAGCCGCGCTCTAGGGAAGGTGTTGAGCGCGCTGCACACCATTTGGGTGCGGGTGATTTGGCCGATGCTGCGGCAGCTCAAGACCGTGGCGGGCCGGCTGCGGCGGCTCATCGAGCGCGACCTGCCGCGGCTGCTGCGGTTGATTAACCGTATCCGGGAGCGGCTCATCGAGATGTACGAGCGCTTCTGGCGGCCCATGCTCATCAATATCCAGCGCATACGGCGGATGCTGGTGATCCTGCGGTTGTTGCGGGTGCGCTGGGCCAGGCAGCTCGACGCGCGGCTGGCGGGGCTGCAAGAGCAGATCATGCGGCCGCTGCGGATCGCGCTGGAGCATATCGCCATGGTCGAGCAGTGGATCAACGCGATCATCACGGCCGAGCAGCTCCTCCAGGAGGCGGTCCTGCACAACAGCCTGTGGCACTACCAGGGCAGCCTGGTGCGGGCGTGGTGGGCGGGCATGACCACCGGCGAGGGCGCCGGGGACCTGGCGCTGGCCCAGAAACTACCTTCGGAGTACCCAGCCGAGCAGAGCCGGGCCGAGATACGCCAGTACCTCAGCACGGGCACCGGGCCGCTGGCCGAGCGGGCGCGGCGGTCGGCTGCTGAGTTGTGGGCCATGATGGCCCGGGCACACTGAGATGGTTGTCGCGCCCACGGAGAAACCTAAGGCGCCGATGCCGGCGGCGGAGTCGAAGGACGTAACCGCCCAGGCGCTGGCAGAAGCGATCAGAAGTGCCAAGACGAAGGAGTTCTTCGAGTGGACCGGGGATGTGGTGGTGGCGCTGGTGAACGCGCTTATCGCCCACATGTTCGGGATCCTCGGTGGTCTAGCCGCGCGCCTCGCTAAGCTCATCATGCAGGCGAAGGACCTGGGCGACCCAGCGTATAACGAGCTGGCAGAGGTGGCCATCAAGGACCTGCTGGATATGGATGTAAAGATCGGACACGTTAGCGCGGCGCGCGCCGGTGGCCAGCACGGCCAGGTGGTCAAGACGATCGGCGAGGGCCTGCTACGCGGCATGTTCGGCGATTACCTCGGCGGGCGCCCCGAGGCTGTGCAGCCATCGTCCACCGCGGCCGAGCGGTGGATACAAATGATGGTGCGGCTGGGCTACGAAGGGTGGCTGACCGGGTGGCTGATCGAGCTGTTCGGCGCCGGACAGTTGGAGCAGTTCGGCACGCTGGACGTCAAGCTGACGGAGACGCTGGGCCTGGGGCGGCTGAGCCGGCGAGTGCTGGCGCCGCCCATGGGTATCCTGGTGGAGCAGCCGTTCACCTGGCTCTTGAATCGCACCTACCGTCCGTCGCTGCTGGGGAGCGGGGAGCTGATCCGGCAGCACCTCCGGGGCCGCGCGACGCGCGAGCGGGTGTTCCGCGAGCTGTCCTGGGCAGGGTACAAGGACGAGGACATCGAGGGCCTGCTGGCGACGCACCAGCGACTCCTTTCCGACACGGACGTGCGCCTACTACTAGACCGGAAGGTGTGGACCGAAGAGCAGGGCATCCAGCACCTCCGCGACGCGGGCTACTCCGAGGCGCTCGCCAAGACTACGCTTCAGCTAGAAGAGGAGCGGCGCGTGGACGCCTACCGCCGCAAGACGGTGGACGCGGCGGTCGATGCGTTTGTGCGGCGCGACATCGAGGAGCCGCAACTGAGGGAGATGCTCCGGACGATCTTCCTCCCGGAGTGGGAGGACTTCTGGATCCGCAAGGTGGCCGGGGCGCGGCGTGTCATGAATCTCAGGCACCTGACCACGAGCGAGGTCGAGCAGGCCGTCAAGCGGGGCATCTTGACCCTGACCGATTTCCGTGCCCACTGCCAGCGTCTCGGCTACTCGCCGGCCGACGTGCGGACCCTGGAGCTACTGCTGATGACCGAGATTGCCGACAAGGCGGCGGCGGACAAGGCGAAAGCGGAGCTGGCGGCGGCGAGGGCAACGGAGAAGGCGCTGAAGGCGCTGGAGCAGGCGGCGCGGCGCGCGGAAATCGAGGCGGAGCAAGCCGTGCGCGGCGTGAGCCTGGCGCAATTCGAGGCGATGGTGCGCCGAGGCCTCCGCTCCATCGAGCAGTACCGCGAGTTTCTCCGCGCGCTGAAGTACGCGCCGGAGGACATCTCCGCCCTGGCGGAGCTGCTCGAAGGGCAGATAGACGACGCGCGGGCGGCGGCGGAGCGGCGCGCGGAGCTGGAGGCGGAGGCGCGCAAGCGGAAGCTGTCGCTGGGCGACTTGGAAAGGGCCGTAAAGCTCGGGGTCATGTCGGTGGACGAATACCGGAGCCAGCTTGCGGCGGCGGGGTTCGGAGATGAGGACCGGGCGCTGCTCGCCGGCATATTGCAGCGGGAGCTTGACGTGGCGGCGGAGAATGAGGCGCGGAAAGCGGCGGCGCAGGCTGCCCTGGCCGTGCGGAAGGTGTCGCTGGAGGACCTGGAGCGGGCCGTGCGGCTCGGGCGCCGCACGGTAGACCAGTACCGCGCGCGCCTGGTCCAAGAGGGGTTCGCCGGTGACGAGGCCGACCTGCTGGCGGACTTACTCCGCGCGGCGGTGGCGGCCGATCAAGAGGCGCGGGAGCGACGCGCGGAGATCGAGGCGCGGCTGCGGAAGAAGAAGATCTCCCTGTGGGAAATGGAACAGGCGGTGCGCGCGGGCGTGCGCCCGATGGCAGACTATCGGGCGCTGCTGGTGCGCGAGGGATACAGCGACGCGGACGCCGAGCTACTCGAGCGGCTGCTGAAGTTGCAGATCGACCGCGACACCGAGGCGGCGGAGAAGCGCGCGGAGGCCGAGGCGCGTCTGGCCGCGCGCGAGATTTCGCTGTCGGACGTGGAGCGCGCGGTCAAGCTCGGGGTGTTGGACGTCGCAGCCTACAAGCGCGTGCTGACGCGCGAGGGGTTCTCGACCGAAGACCAGGCCGTTTTACTGGACACACTTAGGGCCGAGTTGGCAGTTGCGCGAGAAGCGCAGCGGAAGCGAGCCGCGGCGGAAAAAGAGGCGGCCGCGCGGCGGATCAGTCTTTCGGATCTTGAGCGAGCTGTCCGAGGCGGCGTCCGATCCGTCGTAGAATACCAGGGCGTTTTGCGGGACTTGGGCTACCCGGCGCAAGACCAGGCGACGCTGATGGGGCTGCTACAGCTTCAGATGGCGCAGGACCAGGCGGCTCGGCTGAAGCGGCAGGAGGCAGAGACGGCGCTGGCTCTGCGGGGGCTGTCGCTTGCTCAGTGGGAGCGGGCGGTGGTTCAGGGGGTACGTACCATGGCGGCTTATAGGGCATGGCTGGCTGAGCAGGGGTACGGGATCGAAGACGCCGCGACTTTAGTCGCTCTGCTTCAGCTTGAGATTGCCGCCGGAGCTCCAGCCTGAACTGTTCGGCGGCGTTGTCGAGGACCTGGTCTGCCCGCTTTGGCGCACATACCCCGAGCATCAGGAGGCAGAAGACCACGAACCCGAACAGCGCGGGTGGAAGCAAGGCGAAGAACAGCGTGACCTTCAGTACCCTACCCATTGCGCTTTCCTTTCTCCGGGCACTTGTGCGCCCGGAACTCGCGGGTGGACATCATGACCCGGCAATCTGGGCAAACGCGATACACCTTGGGCTTGCCCCTGCGAGTGCGGCGGAGCGCCTGGAGCGCCCGGCCAATATCTGAGGGAGATCGTGGCATGGTGAACACCTGCGCGACGAACTGGCGTACGCATCGCGGGCACCGCGGCGGGTGTAGCCAGACCCCATGAGTCCGACACCAGAGCAGCTTCGCCCACCGATGACAGAGCGGGCAGACCGTCTGTAGCAGGTACGTGGGTTGCCACGCCGGCAGCGCGGGAGTGCTCGCTGCGGTCGGCGCCGTCACGATGCATCGACTCCACGAGCCCATTCTTACACAACTACGCAGATGTGTCAAGGGTGGTTTCACGCCGGGGGTAACCGCCCCCCTGGGTGACACGGTGAAACCATCTGTGACACACCTTAACGACCGGCCGGCCGCGCGCGGCCGCGCGGGGCCTCCGCCGGGGGATATCTACGGTCCACC
>Ga0315314_1004784_pt1 | contig 10020 bp, 10 predicted proteins | sample TDP9_MG_FD_203631 | JGI IMG/M metagenome (GOLD analysis project Ga0315314, IMG submission 203631) | Freshwater sediment microbial communities from Lake Towuti, South Sulawesi, Indonesia - TDP9 | ecosystem: Environmental > Aquatic > Freshwater > Lake > Sediment | place: Indonesia: South Sulawesi... | reverse complement strand
TTTTCTATCAAAGTATATGCTCTTCCCCTTTGCAGAGACTGGAATTCCCATGATGACGCTTGCTTCAGGCAGGAGGTTTAGTCGCCTTGCTGCGGCTCCGATTCGATACATTATGCGGTTGTCGACGTTGAGGATGCTGGCTGTTTTCGCCGCCGACCCTAGTGCGATTCCGAGGTCTAGCGCCTTGAAGATACATGTTGCTCCTGTGAAGTCTTGTCCTGTCCTCTTCTCGGCTTTTTCAAACTCGTCGCAGTTCGCGTAGCCGCAAGCGCCGCAGTTTACATCATACTTCTTTGTACCTCGCACGCCGATCAACACAACGGCTTCGGAGTCTTGCACGTTCTTGGCGTCTCGTCTAAATCCGTCAATCTTTCTCTCCTCTGCTATTTTGTCCATTTCCGCTGCTAAGGACTCTTTCTCCTCTCCAAAGACGATTGCCGTTAAGATGTCGTCAACGCCGCCAGATTTGGGAGCGGTCCTAGCTGAAACGAGCATCAGTTTTGAAACCTGCATGATTCCTTCTCTTTCGCCGTCCTCGCTCCTAATGATGGGCATGGTCCTTCACCTCCCATAACCAAGTTTGCATATGGCGATATCAGCCTCATAACATTTTGGATGCTGGTGAAAGTTGAGCTGCATTTAACCACCGAGATGTGCATAAAACAAGCCATCTAAACCTTATTTAGCCTCATCTAAGGAGCTAGAGGAGCGATGGCGGTTTCAAACACTTTCTTCACGATTTCCAGAACAAAACCTAGCTGTCCAGTATACACTCCAAGGGCGAGGAAGGTCAAACCTGAAAGCAGCAAAAGGGAACCCACAATTCTTCGCTCGGAAGGTCCCATAAAGGATTTCTCCGTTGGTCACTGATTATCTGTTGAGAACTATTTAAAGCAGACGATATCTATCAAGTCTATGTTTGTTACGTTGTCTACGTTTTTAACGAATTATGGAGCGTATACGCCGGGGCGATAATTGGCTGTTACTCTCTCTAAACACCCCGTATGGGGGAAGAGTGGAATCGGTCCGTTCGAGATTGAAAAGGGAGAAAGACTTGTTTGTTATTGGAATCTTACGCCTTTCTTCTTTTTCGTTTGCGACCAGCGCTTCTTGCTGCGATCAAACCCACTTTCTTGCCAGGGGGAGCGTGACGCGATACTGTTGTGACTTTGCGTGCTCCTCTTTTGCTGCTTCCATATGGGTGAGCCGCGGCCACCATGGCGATGCCCCGTGTTCGGGGATACATGCGCCCCTTCGCTTGCATTAAATGGAATTTGGCGCCCGCCTTTAGGAAGGGTTTGTCCACACGACCAGCTCCGGAAACCACCCCGATGGTTGCTCGACAAAGATCGTTAAGGTACCGGGTTTTTCCTGAAGGGAGCTTAATGATAGTTCCTTCGGGTGTATGCGCCACCACGGTTGCGTAAGAGCCAGAGGAACGTGACATCTTGCCTCCATCGCCCGGGGAAAGCTCAATGTTACAAACCATGGTTCCTTCTGGAATACTACCTAACGGAACCACGCTGCCGATGTCTATGGAAGCTTTGCTTCCGATCTGTATTAGTTGCCCCTCATAAATCCCCTCCGGAACCACTGTGTAGTAAGTTTCGCCAGTTTCAAGTTTTACGGAGGCTAGAGGTGAGCCCCTGCCGGGCTCGTGAAGAAACTCCACCACTTGGCCTTGAACCGTTCCCTCTCGCTCCTCCTTAGACATAGGGGGGTACTGAACCGGTGACACTCTTTTGTGGGTGACCGCCCGAAAGGTGGAAGAACCCCTGCCACGCCTCTGAACACGAATTCTTTTGCCGATCGTTTTTCTCCTCCTTTGGCTATTACGAGTTGGTGCACACGCGTGTTTATAAGCGTTTTAGATAGTGATTCTTGGAGTTTCTGTCGCACCGGTTAAATTAAGGCCTCTTCGGTTTTTTTGTCGAAGATGTGAATCTTTTTTTCGTCAAATGTGAGCCAGACTTGTTGACCGACATCTAAGCGTTGGGTGGGTTTTGCTATCGCGATAAGTGTTTTTTCTCCTGCTGTGAGGTGGACGTGAAGTTCCCTTCCAATTAACTCAAGGAAACTTACCTTTGCCTCAACCGCATTTTTCTGATACTTCTTTGTGATGGCAATATGCTCTGGCCGGATACCTAGTACAACCTCCGATCTCTCGGCTTCCCTCACCGCCTCTTTAGCCCAGTTCGGAAGTTCAAACATGGAAATTCCGAGATCGATCCCGATGTTTTCATCCTTCTTCACAAGAGTACCTTCTAGCATATTCATCGCAGGGCTTCCGATAAAGCCTGCAACGAACATATTTCTCGGGCTGTCATATACTTCCTCTGGTCTGCCTACTTGTTGTAGAACGCCATCCTTCTGGACGGCGATCCTGTCACCTATTGACATGGCCTCTACTTGATCGTGAGTAACATACATGGTGGTCGTACCCAATTTCTGATGCAATTTTTTCAGCTCAGCTCTCATATAAACCCTCAACTTGGCATCAAGGTTTGCGAGGGGCTCGTCCAATAAGAAGAGTTTGGGCTCTCTAACTATAGCCCTTCCCAATGCTACCCTCTGTCTCTGGCCGCCGCTTAGTTGCTTCGGTTTCCTATCTAGAAGGGGGGATATGCCCAAAAGTTCGGCTGTCGCCTTGACCCTCGTCTCAACATCTTGCCTGCTCTTTCCCCCGACCTCTAGCGGAAAAGCGATGTTCTTAAATACCGTCATGTGTGGATAAAGGGCATAATCTTGGAACATCATAGCCACCCCCCTACCCTGCGGCGGCACGTACACGTCGCGTTCTACAGAAGTCACCAATTCGTCTCCCAGCCAGATCTCTCCACTGTCAGGTTTAAGTAATCCCGCGAGACAGAGAAGTGTTGTGCTCTTACCGCACCCAGATGGACCGAGTAAAATGAAGAATTCTCCTTCTTTTATCTCTAAATTTAAATTTTCGACAGCTACGGTCTCTCCATATTTCTTAGCCAAATTTTTTATGGTTACGCTAACCGTTTCACCCAACCCCCTTTACCCTTTAACGGCTCCAGCCATGTACCCCCTTATCAGGTATTTTCCGAGTATCAGATAAATAATCACCACTGGTAACGCATACCACCATGCTCCGGCCATTTGGACATTCCAAAAAGCGGTGGTGGTTCCCTTCAAATTTGCTAGAGCCACCGAGGCGGGGAGGGCCTCGGTTCCTCTCGCTAATACTAGGCCGAAAAGAAAATCGTTCCATATGCTAGTGAATTGGAAGACTCCCGCGACTGCGAACATAGGCGACGAAAGCGGTAATATTATGCGTCTGTATATAGTCCATGTCCCTGCCCCGTCAGTTTTAGCCGCCCTTATGAGGCTATCAGGGATGTCTTCATAGAAATTCCTGAAAAGGAGCGTACATATGGGGATTCCGTATGCCGTGTGTGTCAAAATTAGCCCTTCTATGCGGTTGTACAACCCCAAGCTAGACATGGTCATAACAAGGGGGATAAGGACCGTCTGATAAGGGATGAATATCCCGATCGCAAGGAGCAGAAAAACTATTTCGGATCCCCTAAACCTAATCTTGGTAAGTATGTAGCCGTTTATTGAACCAAGAATGCAGGAGAAAATCGTGGCAAACAACGTGAACGCAAAACTGTTTAGCAGAGGTCTTTTCATGATGTCAAAAGCCTCCCTCATAGGCTCTAAGGTTGGGGAAGGGGGTGGCTGCACGGGCATCGTATAGATCACGTCTTTCATGGTCTTAAGGGAGGTCATGATGCACGTCCAGAGAGGAAGGACAGATATGAACATGAAAAAAGAGAGCAGAATGTAAAGTATGATGCGCTCAGGCTTTGGAAACATCACTCTTTCCCCCTCCTAGAAGACATATACAAGTACGGTACAACCACCATCATCACGATTACGAACAATAGAGTAGCGATGGCAGCTCCGTAGGCGAAGTGTGTCATAGAAAAAGTCTCCCTATACATCATTAAGGGCAAAACGTATGTAGAGTAACCAGGGCCCCCGCCTGTTAATATGAAGATGAAGTCAAACGCTTTAAGGGCAAAAACCATAAGAACGACAAACGCTGCCAAGGCCGAAAATTTTAGCTGAGGGATTACAATCCGTTTGTAAAGGTTAAGGCTGGAGGCCCCATCCACCCTTGCCGCCATTATTTGGGATTCGGGGATGGATCTTATCCCCGCTAAGAAAACCAACATCGTGTACCCTGAAAACTGCCATATGAGGGCCAAAATGACAGAGTACATCGCTATGCTCGAATCAGTAGTCCACCCAGATTTTAGAAACCCAAGACCAATTTTTTCAAATAAAGTGTTTATGACCCCAATGGAAGGGTTATACATCCACGCCCATAAGGCTGCCGTAATCACGAACGAGAGGGCGAAAGGCAGCAGATAGATGGTTCTAAAGGTGTTTTCCGCTCTCACCTTAGCATCCAATAATATGGCCAAAAAAAGGCCCAAGAAAAGACTCCCGGGCACAAACAGTGATATCAGCAAAAGATTATTTTCTAGGGAAGTCCAAAATACGGGATCATGAGATAAGTACGCATACTGACTGAGTCCTACAATATTATAGCTAGGCCTGAGGCCCTTCCAGTCCGAGAGGGATACGATGGCATTCCACCCAATACTGGCGTAGACAAAGTAACCTACAAGTATCAAGGATGGCAAGAAAACAAGCAGAGTATTTATTTTGTCTTTTATGAACCTCACTTTCCCACTATTTCCCTTATTTATATAATTACATCGAAAAATAAAAAGGGAAAGAGATCTCTATCCTCTCTCGCCAACCTTCTGCCTTAATGTAACTTCCAAACTATGGTGTAGTCGGCACTTGCAGCCGTTATCGCGTCAGTCAGAGCCTTTGCCGCCGCGCTTACATCCCTTGTATCCACGAAGGCAGACATTATGTCGTCGAGCTTTGCGGTGAACGCCTCTGGTGCACCACTTCCGTGAGCCACACTTGGGTACATGTAGGTGGCTGCTTTAAAGTCGGCTATGGCCGCCTTTTGATATGGCCCATATTTGGTTACGTCTGCGTCAGTACGCGCGGGTATGGAGCCCTTTATCGGGTTGAATGCGTCCTGGCCATCCTTAGAACCTACGACCCTTAGCCATTTTAGGGAGTTCTCGGGGTGTTTCACGCCTTTGGGGTGCTGGAAGCAGTCTATGCAAAGGCCATACATGCCCGCGGTTCCCGGTGTTGGGAACGTTCCGTAGTCCTTACCGTATTCCTTCCCTGCAACATAGAATTCTCCGTTAGCCCAGTCTCCCATGACGTTAAACGCAGCATCTCCTCTGATTACCATTGCGGTCGCCTCGTCCCAAGTCAGGGCGGCGTGATCCGGGTTGACGTAACCGAGATATTTTTTGAACGTTTCCAATGCGTGCACGAGCTTGGGGTCAGTTGCCGATGTAACTTTTCCATTTACCCAATCCTCGTAGAAGCCAATTCCTTCGCCCGCTATGATTTGCTCGAGAACGTGCGTGTCCGTCCACTTGCCCACATCTCCTAAGGATATGGGGTGAGCGATCCCTGCGGCTACCAACTTATCGCATGCGGCAAAGAAAGCGTCCCAGTTGGTTAAGGTAGCGGGATCTATACCATTAGCATCGAGGACGGCTTTGTTGTACCACACCACGTTAACCCTGTGGATGTTCACCGGAACGGCGTAGTATTCCCCATTGAACTTCACCATGTCCTGCACTACTTTTGGGATGGCGGCTTCCCATCCCTCTTCCTTCCAGAGGTCGCTTATCGGGTCCAAGTAGCCTGCGTCGAAATACGGTTTACCCTCGTATCCGGCGTGCATCTGGAAGGCATCTGGGGCCTCTCCTGCAAGAACCAAGGACTTCATAACCGCTTTCATTACGTATCCTGCTCCGCCAGCCACCGGACTCTGAAGTACTCCTACATCAGGATATCTCTTATTGAAGACATCGACAAGCGCGCCTATCGCCGCTTTTTCTCCACCTGAGGTCCACCAATGATAGATTTCAAGCACATTCGCTTCCACAGGCGTTGGTGGAGCTGGTGGAGGTGGAGGCCTTGTAACATACCACGTCCCAACGCCTACGATTACCCCGGTAATGATGACCGCTACGATTACTGCGTAAACTGTTCTTATTGCACCACGTCGGCTAAACAACATTTTAGTCCCTCCAAGAAGCGGAGGGGAATATCGCGTACTTAAGTCTTGTGTTTTGTCACGCTTGAACATATGGATGAAGAAAAAACAGAGAAAACTCGCGCTGGTTAAGGTCAGCGTCATAACCTTAACAAAAACTGCACTTTATATCCACCCCATCTCCCAACCCCCACACGCGTACAAACAAGACTAATGATATACTGCCCTATCTTAAAACCATCTGGCTCTTCAATTCGCTTACCCACGAGGCCTCGCCCTCCTATAGGATGCCAAGCTTGATCGCCACGTCCACTGCCTTATACTCTGGATGAAGCTTCACAAACGCTTTTTTCTCGCCTCTGGGTGTGATCATGACGTTGATCTTCTCGGTCCTTACCTCGTAGAGTTCCTCCACAGCCCGCTTAATGTCCTCCCTCGTGGCTTTCATGTTGACGATGAAAACGAGCTTGTTCTCAGTTTCAAGGATGCGACTTGTAACCTCGGTCATAACCGGGTACAAGATGACATCGTAGGGGTCCATACCTACCTTCTCCTGAACAGAGAGTCCATCTTTTCAATCGTGGAACTCGTCCATACGGTGAGTCTTCCTGGGTGGGTTCCGGGCGCCAGAAGCTCAACGTTTAATCCTTCGACATTGACGATGTCTACCCCGGGAATGTTACGAGCCGCTTCAACGATGCCCTCGTTTTCGTTGATCACGAGCAGGGGACCAACTGCCTGCTTGATCTTTCGACCGCGCCCCTTGCCTTTGCCAGCCCGGATCTTTCTGCTATCTATAACTCGATAGATGTCCGGCCAAACCCCAAGCTGGATAAAGGCATCCTTAACCTCCGAGGTTTTCTTCAAGCGTTGAATCTCGTCCACGACAACCAAGGGAAAATCGGGAACATCGTCTATCACGTGTCCTCGAGACGCCACCGTCTTCTTAGACGCTGTTGCCGCCACAGCTGAGCGTAAAGCTAGCCTCATCTCCTTTCGAGGGATTTTTTTCTCAATTTTCTTTTCGACAACAGGGGGATGCGCGGCTCGACCACCCACGGTGCCAGGAGCGAGAGCACCTCGTTGGCCCGGTCCCTTGGTCCTGGGGATACGCGAAATTCCTAGGCCTACGCCTCGAGACTCGGCTGTGGTGCGTTTTCCAGCGAAATTGTCCCTGCCTTGTGGCTGAAAACGGTGGGACTGAATAGCAACAACGGCTCGCTTTATTATATCTGGCCTAATGGAGGTTTTGAAGATAGCTGGGAGACGAACCTTGCCCACTTTTTCACCTTTAAGGTCAAAAATCTTCGCCGAAAATTTGCCCATTCATCATCCCCCCGTTATCCTTGCGGCGATTCCAGCGATATATAGGTGATTTTCGGCGGAGCTTCGGGAACTCTTTTGGGGGGACGGGCGGGATATCGCAGTCGTATGAGGCGTTTGTTGGGTCCCAGCAGGCTCCCACCCAGCAAAATATAGGTTCCCCGAACAGGGCCATATCGCACAAATCCGCCCTTGGGGGAAACCTCGCTTCCGTCGGTGCCAATTTTGAGAATGCGCTTGTTGTGCTCGGTTCTTTGGAAGTATCCCATTTGACCCGCCCTCGGAATGCTGTACAAGACTCTGGGAGGTTTCCATGGCCCTAGGGTGGCGATGCCACGCTTGGTCTTCCGAGCCTTGTGGGAGAGAATTTTCACTCCCCAACGCTTCACGGGACCTTGAAAGCCCTTCCCCTTGGTAACGGAAATCACGTCCACCATCTGCCCTTCCTTAAACACCTCAGAAACGGAGATAGTTTTCCCCAGTAGGCCCTTTACGTATTCAAACTGCTCGCTTATGGAGCCTCCATCGATCTTGATTTCCATGATGTCCGGCTTTTTCTTGGGAACGCCGGCTGGTCTAGGTTGTGTAGCCGTTAGAAGACGAAACTCCGCAATTTTGTTAAGGTTCTCCTCCATCTTCTTTAAGCCTTGACTAGGATCAGAGTTCTCAGGTAACGTAAGCACGCGGTCAAGATCCTTGGGAGGATCCTTCAGCCACGCCTCGGTAAACGTTTGCAGTCCGTACTCGTTTCTTACGTACGCGCGGATGGCACACACCAGAATGGGGGGGACATCCACAACGGTGGCCGGGTGAATGGTTTCTTTACCAAAGTCTGGAGAGCCCGATCTATCCTCCACTAAGAAAACATGGGTCATACCCGCCTTGTACCCCATAAACCCTAGCACGGTTGGACCTTCCTCCACCTTGGGCCAAAAGCGTATCCTACCCACCTCACGGGCAGCACGTCCCCTAGGCAAATAGGCCAACGAACCTCGTTTGGGCGCATGTTTCCTCCTGTGACCCATGTTCTATCCTTCTCTTACCCTCTACCCTGTCTCGCCTTTGTTTCAGTAAGAATGTTAGGTTATAAACCTTTCTTCTAATAAACCTAAAAGCTCATAATCACGTTGATTTGGGAGGATGATGTAAATTGGTTATTAGTAGGGAGTTCTTCAATTTGGTAACGTATGGTGTATTCCAAGCGTTAGCGGAGTTATATGGGAAAGAGGGATGGAAGGTTCCGCCGGCATTTGGTGAAATTGTTTTCAGAGAGCTAAAGAAGCGTATAAAGTTTGACGGCCTTAAACCCATTGAGGCGTTAAACAAGTTAGCTAGGTACTTTGAGAAGGTCGGGTACATAGAGAAGATAGGCTTCGAGCAAATAGGCGAAAATGAGCTCATCTACCGTATGGAAGGCGTGTCCATTGACTGGGCGGTTTCTAAACTCAAGGAAGAAGGTGGAGTGCTACCCCACTACTCCACCTACATTTATACAGCTGCCCTCAAAGAATTATTCGGCATTGAGGCTGAAATGATTGACCTCGAATTTAGTGTAGTGGAAGGAAAGTTCTGTGCAACGGAAAAGTGGATACTTAAGAAAAAGGGGTAGAAACTTCTGTTAAGTTCAATAACAATTTTTCTTCAAAACCAATTCTGTCATCACAAAACTTACATTGGAGGGTTATGCTTCACTAACGAGCAAACCTAAACAAGCTAACGTGCGTACAGAGCCTCCTCGGTTCGAACGGTTTCCGTTCCTTGATCTGGAAAGGTGACAAGGCCGTAGCGAGTGAAACCTGATACGCACACAAGATGGTGCTAAAAAAGGTTTCCCCTAGGAGAGAGCCCAGAGACTATTCTTCTTCTGCTTCCATGTCTTCTAGGTCTATTTCGGCCTCCCAAAGTTCAGCACAGTTAGGACATAATCCTAAGTTTCCACATTCTTCGCAAAGAGGAGCCCCACACATATCACAGTATGCAACGCTGTCTTCAGGTATCTCTTTTCCACAATCTATACACTTAACCATTTCACGTTCACGTCTCTAAACTTGTTCTTATTCCGTTTAGATTATGCCCTCTTCGAATTCGCATTCTTCGGTCATTTGGTCGTCCCAGCACTCCCAGCAGAGACCATCATTTGACTCATATTCTTCCTCAGAAACCTCTTCTCCGCAGACTTCGCAATAATATACTCCTTGTCTAAAAAATTTCCTGCTATTCTTCCATCTTTATACTGGATTACGAAAAATGTTCCTCTTTCTTCTCCAGAATCAAAGTAGACTTTTATTGCACAGGCTTGTTTTTCCTCAGGACCTAGCTTTTCTTTCTTTAGCCATCCAATCTGGATTTTCATTTTATTCCTCCTGGAAAACCTTGAGCACTCCTTTAGCTGTAGTGAAAATGTCAATACTATTGGACAAGCTTCTGAACTTAAAGCCATGATCCCTCGATTCATATTCACATTTGATTCTATCCGTTTTCAAGATAAATTTTCTGAAGAGAGAGTAAAGATTTTGGCTCAGAAATAACTCAATTTAAGAAACCACGAAAGCGTGCGC
>Ga0315314_1004783_pt1 | contig 10025 bp, 16 predicted proteins | sample TDP9_MG_FD_203631 | JGI IMG/M metagenome (GOLD analysis project Ga0315314, IMG submission 203631) | Freshwater sediment microbial communities from Lake Towuti, South Sulawesi, Indonesia - TDP9 | ecosystem: Environmental > Aquatic > Freshwater > Lake > Sediment | place: Indonesia: South Sulawesi... | reverse complement strand
GCATAGTTACCTTTAATGCGATTCCATCTGAAGACAATTCAATGACTAACCCACATTATAAACTTCTAAGCTTTCACTGGTACGTTACAGCACAATACTGGATAAACCCAAACAACAAATATGGTTTCTCCGTATCCGCCGTCGTAACAGTCATCACAACCTCAGCGGACATATGGGATAAAGAAACCGCCGCAGCAGTATTCTCATATCAAGGCACAACCACCAAGAGCGCTGGAAAACGTGACAGTTACAATGTTGTCTCATGGGGTACTTATCGAGCTGGCGTCATTGCAGTTACCTATATTTGGTACAGTGGCTCACAGATTCTCGAATCCGACACAAGGATGAACACCTTCTATAAATGGAGTCTTTCAGGCGAAGCAGGAAAAATGGACGCCCAAAACATAATGACACACGAGTTTGGCCACTGGGCTGGTTTGGCGGACTTGTACGATGATGTGGACTACTGGCTAACAATGTACGGCTACGCAGACTATGGAGAAACCTACAAGCGAACACTAGGATTAGGCGACATCAACGGCTTAGAAGCGTGGTACGGCCCATAACCCTCAAACCTTCCTTTCTTTACATTATAAGGTGGGCTACGCTGAAGAAAACTCAAGCATAAAACGTTATATAACTCATCCTAAGAAAACTATGCGGAGGGAAGGGGATGCCGGTAAAGGTTGAAGTCTACACCACACCCATGTGCCCCTACTGCCCCTACGCCATTAGAATGATGCGAGAGATTGCCCCCTCCTTTGGTGATGATGTAGTCACAGAAGAGGTTAACACTTGGTCACCTGAAGGCCAGACTAGAGCTTTAAAACACGGAATTACGGCGGTTCCCACCATCGTGATCAACGATAAGGTAAAGTTCGTTGGAGTGCCAAGGAAGGAGGACCTCGTTAAGGCGATTCAAGAGGAGCTAAAAAAGACTAACCCGTAAGGCAGAATATCAAAGAGGCGAGGCTGGCTAGGGCACTCCTGCGATGGCGGTTTCAAACACTTTCTTCACGATTTCTAAAACAAAGCCCAGCTGTGCAGTGTACAGTCCAAGAGCGAGGAAGGTCAAGCCGGAAAGCAGCAAAAGGGAACCCACCACTCTTCGTTCCGAAGGATCCATATATGATTTCTCCGTTAGTTAACGAATGATTGCATCAAGACTATTTGAAGCAGACGATCCCTAATAGTGTATCAACGGTTATAAATTTCTCTCGGTTATTTTGACCGTTAGCGCATTGGTCAGACTCGGATATTTGTTTGGATAGCAAATTATCGTTTAAACGTTGTACATCGATTTTATTATACGATGCGATAACCCGCTTTGAAGATAATTGCCTGCGGAAAAGTGGACCCTTTGAAAGAAGCTTTAGATAAGTCAGCAAGGGAAAGCTTCTTATTTCGGTTTGAGACATTCGGCCAGATCAAATCTGCTTTGGAAGAGGTTTTTTCTCCCTCAGCCGCCTCGGTAATCCTGTACGTAGCAGCGAGAAAATGTGGTGAACGCTCATGCAAGAGGCTCATGGAAAAGGCTGAGACAAAAGAGACGGCGCTCAGTTGTCTTTCTGAGTTAAAAAGCGAGGAAAACTGGGGAAAGCTGTCCTTTCGAAATGTGGACTTCGAAAAAGGGTCTGGAAAAGTCACGCTCATCGACTCGTTCGAAACGGTTGCCGAAGAAACTTGTCAGCCAGGTTGCCACTTTTTCAAAGGCTTCCTAACCGGCTTCCTCTCGGAGCTATTCGCAAAAACCATTACGGTTACCGAAGAAAAATGCGCTGGAAAGGGAGACAAGCACTGCGAGTTCACGTTTGAATAAGGCGTTTATGCCCAATCATCATGCATCGATCCATGATCACTATCAAGCCAGCCTTTCTCGCCCGTTCAGCCGCCACCTCATTCACGATTCCGAGCTGCATCCAAACCACACGAGGATTTCCATACATCTTATTCAATCGAATCGCTTGATCTATGATAGGCAGCACATCCTCAACTGGCCTAAAGATGTCAACGATCTCGATGGTCTTTTGAAGGCTTTCCGGCACGTCAAGCAATGTCCTATAACATTTTTCGCCCAAAATTTCATCGGCAAAGGGGTTAATCGGGATAACGCGGTAGCCCCTTGCTTTTAAATACTCCGCTACCCTATAGCTATCCTTGGCTGGGTCCCGGGACAACCCCACAACCGCTATCGTACTGTACCTTTCCAGAACGAGTTTTATTTCCTCATCTTCGGCCATTGTCTAACCCCTTAAGATATACCTATTTTTCTTTACTCAAGTTTGAACGCACAACACTAACTCAAACAACCACGAGTTTACCCAACCGCCTTTCTATCGCGTGTACAATTGGAGCCGCTGCGATGAAAGTCAAGCCGACTCTGACTAAAAGGATAATTAATGTAGCGGGAAGCTGACTGATAGGTATGGCGTAAATATACATGAACGGCATTAGAAAGCATAGGTTGCCTACCACTTGACCCAAAAGTATTGCCAACGTGGGATTCAAAAGGGGATACCTCTCCAACGGCTTTTTTAAACGCCTATACAGCCACGAGCAAACCACGCATGCGGGTATCCACCCAGTAAAATCAACTCCAAACTCAAGTACCAAGTCAAATCCACTTGCAGCCCAACCGATAAACCAAGCATAATAAATCGGGACGAGACAAGAGCCGACAAAGGCAGGTACCCCTCGTAGGTCCATCTTGAGAGGTGGCACAGGCATGGGAATAACGAGTATCTCAAACTTTCTTATGGCGAAAGACATAGCTCCGAACACGCTTGCTAATACGAGGGATTTAACGTCTACCCTCTTGTTCAAGGCTCTGCCCCACCTTATCATTAATCTCGTTTGACACACTCAGAAAATTTATAACCTTTTTGACACAATTTGATTTAGAAGTGGTTAGAAATGGGTTATAAGAGAGCTGAGAAGACCGTGGCGTTCACCATTCGCCTACCAGTACGCTGCGTTGAGATAATTGACCAGCTTATCGAAGCGGGAGTTTATTCGAGTCGAGGGGAATGCATCCGAGACATTGTTCGATCGGCGCTTAGGGAGGGGTTTCATAAAAAGATGTTGCCAGAGCGAACAACAGCACCGCCATTCTAATGCGCTTCTATTTAGTACGTTTGTTATAGGCTATCGTCTACTGTCTACGTTTAATTAGGCAAAATATGTGACACTCGTTTTGGAGAATTTAGGCTTAACCTAAACTTTATTTCCAACGTACTATTTAATGAGTTTGATCAGCAATGGACACGATAACTTACACGATGAAGGACTATTTGAAGGCGGTATATCTTTTAGAAAAAAGCAATGGGATGGTGAAAACAACCGACTTAGCTGAGGAGTTTCGCGTTGCACCGGCTTCGGTTACGGAGATGGTTCAGAAGATGGCGACGGTGGGACTGCTGATTTATGAGCCATACCGTGGGGTAAAGTTGACGGATGAGGGTCGAAGGGTTGTCATGCAGGTTCTTCGAGGTCATCGTCTCCTCGAGAAGCTATTCGTGGACTTTGTAGGCATGGACGCATCCGTAGCTTGCGATGAAGCGTCAAAGCTTGAACTTGTGGTTTCTGACAAGGTTGTGAACGGCATTTGTGTCGCCTTTCATCATCCAACAACTTGTCCTTGCGGCAAGCCCATTTTTAGGGATGCGCACTGTTGTGGAGGCAAGTAGATGGAGGTCGAAGGGCTAACCCTCGTTGGGGCTTTCCTTCTGGGTTTAGCCCACACCCTAGTTCCGTGTGAGGACAAGGCGGTGGTTTCGCTCTATGCACTTTGGAGAAGCGAACGATGGAAGGAAGGAATCTCACTCGTCGTTCTCTATGGGTTAGGCATGACGCTCATAAACACCTGCTTTGGCTTCGCTTTCGCCTTTGCCGGCGTAAGCCTATATGAAGTGTTCGAAGGGATTAAGAAAATCTTAGAGGTGATAGCCGGAGCAATCACCGTGTCCTTCGGTTTCTTTATGCTAACGGGACACTCGCTTATCCATTTGACGCACCACCACAGTGATACAGCAAAAAAGAAGGAAACTAAACCGTATGGAAGACTCGCTGCACTCTTGTTTGGCGTCGCTAGAGGATTGCCGCCTTGTCCATTCGAACTGGCAACCTTCTTATGGGCGGCCTCCATAGGTAACATTTTAGTGGGAACCATCACCGTTTTCATGTTTGGTTTAGGAACTACCATCGGACTAGTCCCGCTTGGATTTGTCATGGGAGAACTCGCAAGCGTCACCAAAAGAACAAAGTACAGCGCCATAGTGCCCAAGCTCAGCGGTTTTATCATCATAATTATAGGGATCGTTCTCGCTGTTTCGTCTCTTCTTGGAATAGAAATCTAACGTAAAGGATTTATAAAACCCCATCCTTTTCAAAACTTGAAACGCGGTGTTAAGAGAGGAGTGTTAGATGATTATCGATACCTTGAAGCTCCTTAAAGTTGTGATGGATAACCCTCTCTCCCGCGGCGCCTTGCAGACGGGACTCAAACGTTGTAAGGATTGTCGAACAAGGGAGCTGGAGCATGCGTTAGCCATTTTTGCAGGCAGAGATAAACCGCACAACCTGTCCTGTCATGTTTACTCGCTGATGGTAGCTACCATTCTAAGGGCTGGAGGAGCATCGTTTAACGTCAATTTTGAACAGCTTAGGAATTATTTCAGTGACCCCATCGTGAGGAGAGGTGTAACAAGCGTCCTTTCCGGCATTGGGAGGCACGGTGTAACGAAACCCCAGTTTTTAGACGCTCCGTTCCTAGTGGTTTGGAACTACACAGACGCCTGCAACTTACGGTGCAAGCACTGCTACCAAAGAGCGGATAAGCCAACACCAAACGAGATGGTTACCGAAGAAAGATTAAAGATTGTAGGTGAGCTCGCTGAGGCAGGGGTTGTTTCAATCGCTTTTTCTGGTGGTGAACCACTCATGAGGCAAGATTTCTACGAAGTGGCTATGGAGGCGAAGAGGAAAGGCATGTACGTCGCTCTTGCCACCAACGGAACACTGATAAACCGCGGTACAGCGAGAAAGTTAAAGCAAAGTGGCGTAGGTTATGTGGAGATAAGTTTAGATGCTGCCGCTCCTGAGATTCACGATGGTTTTAGGGGCATAGCTGGATCCTTCCAAAAAACTTTGAGGGGAATAGAAACCTGCGTGAAGGAAGGAATCTTCACTTGCATCGCTACAACTGTTACGAAGTTCAATCTGCACGAGATCCCGAGGTTGATAAAGTTGGCGAAGGATGCTGGGGCTAAGAGGTTTTTGGCATTTAACTTCATCCCTGTCGGGCGGGCAGAGGATATCGTTGATTTAGACTTAACTTCAGAAGAAAGGGAACAACTGTTAAAGTTGCTGTTTAGAAAATCTCAAGATGACAAAATTCAAATTTTGAGCACAGCCCCACAGTTTGCTAGGATATGCCTCACGATGTCAGAGGGAAAGGCAGTTGCCCCAACCCACTTTTATGTGGGTCAAGCCCCTTGGGACCTACATGTTTTGGCGGAGTTCATCGGCGGTTGTGGAGCTGGGAGGCTTTACTGTGCGCTTCAACCAAACGGAGACATCACCCCATGCGTTTTCATGCCCAACATGATCGTTGGAAGCCTTAGAAAACAGTCGTTCTTGAGTGTTTGGCACCACAGCGAAGTGATGTGGAAGCTTAGAGACAGGGATTTGCTGAAAGACCACTGTGGCCACTGCGAATACAAGTACATTTGTGGCGGTTGCAGAGCCAGAGCGTTAGGATATTTTGGAGATATACTAGCGCCTGACCCAGGGTGCGTTAACAACAAAGAATTTTACGTGAAACACCTAAGCCCTCTAAATCCTGATTTGAGGAAAGTCCCCACCCTTTTAAAACACTAATCTTTTTTCCTATCAGTAGTTCACACCTTGTATTCTAGTAGTCGGTCACCAATTTTTTGAACGGCAACAATACCTTTAGAAGTTTCCATGTATCTCAGCGGCGTTTCCCCTTGTATATCGGCTTTCAAGATTTGTTCATCGTAGGGAATTATTTCGAGCAAAGGAATCTCGTTTTTGGCAGCGAATTGCTCAAGGGATTCACCTTCCTTCGGGCTTGTAACCTTGTTTCCGATGAGGAACACCTTTTTGATGTTCGCTTCAATGGATAGGTTGTAGATTTTTTTGGCTATTTCCATCGCCTTCATGCTGGGGTCCGTGACGATGAGCATGATGTCAACGTGCTTCGCGGTTCCTCTGCCCATGTGTTCCACTCCCGCCTCCATATCCATAACCACTACCTCGTCTCGCTCAACCAACAGATGCCGAAGCAGTGCTCTAATCACCGCGTTTGCGGGACAAGTGCATCCCCCGCCGGCTGATCTAACGGTTCCCATGACAAGCAGACCCACGCCGTAAGGAGACTTCACGCCGAACTCTTCAACGATGTCCTCGACGCTGAAGGATAGGCGGTATACCCCACTGATCCCCGTCCCGGTTTTTTGTTCAATCAACCGAGTGTTCTCAGATATCGGCACGATTTTGCTTGCTTGATCGAGGGGCATGCCTAAAGTTAAGGCTAGGTTGGGAGAGGGGTCAGCGTCTATTGCCAAAACTTTGAAGCCCTTCTGTGCAAAAAAGTTAGCAAGAACTCCTGCGACGAGGGTTTTACCAACCCCTCCCTTACCGGAAACAGCGATTTTCATGTTAAACCCTAGAGCTTTTGATATGTCCAGCCTTAAATTCTTTTATGAACGGATAGACCACAAACATGAGATTGCGAGTGCTTAAACTATGATAAATCTTTTCAGCTCATTAATGATGATTTTGAAAACATAAATTTATTAAAGTTAAGCGATTCTAATGGTGTAAGAGGGAGGGAGGGAATGAGGAAAAACCTATTGATGGTCCTTTTGCCACTGCTTGCCGTAAGTATCGCTTTTAGCATCTTGGTTCCTGCGGCTCAGACGTGGACAGTTGGCGGCTTTGCCGTCCATCAAGAAGATGAATGGAAAGCGAAGTATGAGGCACTGAAGGCAGAGTATGACACATTACTCGCCGCATTTAATATCCTGAAGACGGGATTCGACACGTTGAGGACAGAAGTTGAGAAGTTAAAGACTGGCTACGAGACCTTGGCAACAGAAGTTGAGAAGTTAAGAAGCGAATACGACAAATTGAACGCTGATTACATGTCGCTGAGTTCTGACTATGAATCCGCTATACGTCAGCTAAGCACCACCAGGACCTGGATGTACGCATACGTCATAGCATCGGGAGTTATCGGAATCGCTGTAGGTGCCGCAATAGCCTACTTTGTGATGAGGAAGCGAAAAGGCTAAACCGGAAGCAGGACCCTAAGCAAAACCATAACCGATTCTTATTATTTATTGCTCGACCAGTGACAAGACCAGCCGCTCTGAACCCACATCAATTTCTACGATTCTGCAACCTTTGAGTACCTTGGAAACGCCTAACACGTCCTTAAGAATCACCTTGTTTCCATCAGCCTTTGCGTAGATCACATCTCTAAACACGACTTCCCCATCAAGGAGCACGTTAAACTCACACATTATCATTCCTCTCTTCATTATCCTGCTAACTCTGACGACTAGATTCCATAAAGGATTTTAACTTTTCGTAAGCTTCCTTTGGGTCTGCAAAACCAGCAGTAAGCTTCTCGAAGGGACAGATGTCAGTCTTACTCTCGTTGAGAATGTTTAGGACACGGTTTTCGAACCGATAGAAAACATGGTTGTCTTCAAGCACTCTGATTCCTCCTTCACTTATCGTGACCGCAAATACCGAGGCCGCTTTAGAGTAGACGCAAAGCATAGCCGCGGCTCCTCCAACTATTTTATCTGCCACAGAAGACCCAATTAATTCTTTGTTAAGCTTTTTAATTGCTTGGAGAAAACCGGTTATGCTATGGGTTCCAGTTTCAAAAATAATCCTGCCCCTCTTGACTATCACAAGGGTGAGATTCTTCTCTTTCAACCTAAGCTCAGCAAGTTTTAAGTCTTGCATTGCATGTCCTCTTCTATATAAAACACAGACGTAGAAAAAAGTTTACTCACTATCCTCTATTATGAACAGCTCTTCTTCAGGCATGGAAGCCACGGTTTTAGCAAGCTTTTGAACGTCCTCAGACGAGGGGTCTTTCGACAACAGTTTTTCCTTTAATCGGTCAAGTATAGCGGAGTTAACCGTGACTATCACTTGTTTTTCATCTAAAAATTTGAACCTCGCCGCAATTCTGGACGAGTTCTTTAACCTCAGTTTCTTGTTTCCAATCGTGCAGTGGGTCACCACTTGGATGCCGTCTATGATGCATGAAAACGGGGTAAAGGGCTTGGTCATCGCTGTCACCCGTAGTCCCTCGTTGTTCTTCTTCACTCCCAACTCTCGAACACCGATGAGTCCCATTCTAGCGCCAATAACAAGGAAGGGACCTAAGTGCCCATGGAAGTCTTCAGCCTTTTTTATAATAATCATCAATTCCGCGTCAATGTTTCCCTTAAACGTCGCCATATTGAACCTCTGTCACTTATTGTAAACGTTTTGGCGTGACTATTCTAGCTGCAACTGCCTTAACGAGTGTAAGTCCGATGATGCCTCCAATAAAACCTCCGGCCGCGTGTAGTCCAGCAAATGAAAGAATTGCTAACGTCGTTTTGAGGGTAGGCGTAAAGAAACTACCAATGATTAAGCCAGCTATACCTGCGCACACAGTAGAGAAGGAGACTAAGCTTAGAGCACTGACCATAGGTTTATCGAAACAATTGCTGTAGCCTACCATCCTCGTTAGGATGTCAAAGACGATGCTTGCTATCGTAAATCCAATCATGTGAAAAGCGTCGGGTCGAAGCATAAGGGTTATCAAAGTGACCAAGATTCCAGTCAAGGAAACCGCGCCAAACTTTTTCGCCCACCATGCGATCAATATCAAGGAAACGAAAGCCAAGAAATCACATATAAGTGGCGTACGAGTCATTAGCCAAAAAATGGGGGCCAAGGTATTGTTCAAAACTGCCCATAAGGCGGCGCACGATATAATCGCGACGATATCTCGAGTGTTAAAGTAAGCCAACTTCGGTAACACCTTTTATAGGAAAGGTGTTACTAGCCTAAATAAAAGCTTTATGATTAACGCACTAACAATTTGTTGAGGAAAAGGGCATGCCTAGAATCGTTCGTGTGGGTGTTACCTTTCCGCCGGACCTGCTGAAAGAGTTTGATGAAGTCATCGGTAAGATGGGTTATGACAGCAGGTCGAAGGCTATTCAAGACTCGGTGAGGCTTTTCGTTACAGAGTATAAGGATCTTCGAGAGCTAAGGGGAACGAGAGTGGGCGTTTTGGTAATGGTCTATGATCATGAGGTGGATGGCCTAGAGGAAGCCCTCACTACTGCTCAACACAAATATGGTTCTGTAATTTGCTCCTCCATGCATGTTCATCTAAGCGATCGAGATTGCCTCGAAGCCATCGCCGTTAGGGGCAATGCTGAAGAAATCAGAAAGTTAGCTCAAGTGTTAGCAGCCATGAGGGGAGTAAAACAAGTTAAATCAACCATTGTTTCTCCGTAGGAGTTCCCATATCGACTTTTATTTTTGGCTGCTGGCAAAGTCCCTTTCCACCTTCCGTGAGTTCAAAACAAGCATTGAAAAAGAGAAACTGAAAAGAAGCGGAAAAGTGGTAAACAGATGTAAAATCGAAGGACACCATTTTGGCATGATCTGCGTAACCTCAGGAGTTAAGGTTAAGTGATGATCAAGAAGGACCCGAAGAAGTTCGTTAAGTAAGGTGGAAAGGAAGAACTTGTAAAAGCAGCAGTTCATCAAGGTTCTTCTTGTGAAAGAAAGCATACCTTAGGAGATCAAGCTTAGCACTATTTTTGTTAGGTACCCTGCAATGATGGGTAATGGTACCCCCACTAGGATTCTCACAGCCACAATTCTTGGGTTGAAGAAGGCGAGTTCCAGCGGAACTATGGAGCCTAACCCAATGGAGGACCATGCAATTATGCAAGTGATGATTAAGCTAAGGTCTG
>Ga0315314_1004782_pt1 | contig 10025 bp, 10 predicted proteins | sample TDP9_MG_FD_203631 | JGI IMG/M metagenome (GOLD analysis project Ga0315314, IMG submission 203631) | Freshwater sediment microbial communities from Lake Towuti, South Sulawesi, Indonesia - TDP9 | ecosystem: Environmental > Aquatic > Freshwater > Lake > Sediment | place: Indonesia: South Sulawesi... | reverse complement strand
GCGCTTGTCGGCGATGAATCCGGAACTGAAAGTGATTATGAAGTTAGGCAAAGAGGGTTGCGCAATGTTCAGGGAACAAAGAGAGAGTCGAATTCCCGGGATAGATCTGGCGAAGCACGGCCTAAGAGTCGTCAACACTGTGGGTTGCGGCGACGCCTTCCTTGGAGCATTCTCGGCCGCAAAAGCACTCAGCCTCGTTGACGAGGAAGCATTACTCTGGGCTAACTGGGCCGGTGCGTTGAAAGCAACCAAGCCTGAAACCAGAGGTAGCCCGACTAGAAACGAGCTTGAGAAGTGGATGGGACCGGCTGGAAACCGCGAAAGTCAGTAGTCTTTTAGCGCTAACTCAAAGGGTCGATTCCTCATGTACATGAATGCCGATCAGGTTCTGTAGAGCGTGGAGCCCCGGCCGAGGTTTGAACTCGGGACCCTTGCCTGTTCAGGCGTTGTTACCAAGGCAATGCTCTTGGTTGCGTAAGCATCTACCAGGCTGAGCCACCGGGGCTGCGCTGGTTCAGGTCCAAAGCTGTCTTCTAATAATGTTTCGATCATGACAAACAGCGCATTTCAGCGACATTTCTCGGGGACTTAACAATCCAAGAATGACAAGAACGTGAGGGTGTCGAGAGGGCTGGCTGTCCGATTACTCAAGTGTAGCTTTGTGCATTCGCCGATCGTTCATCATTTTTACGAAACATTTAAGACCGTTTCGACATCACAACCAATTCAACGAATCCTAAAGGAGGAAGAAAGAATATTGGTCAAGCGATGCCCATCATGCGGATACAACAATAGAGATGACGCCGTTTTCTGCTCAAGCTGCGGCGGTTCGTTGGCTGCCCCGGGAGCGCCAGTGATGAAACCAGTGCCGTCCGTTCGTGTTGTGACTCCAGTGACACCAGGCGTCCCAATAAGAGTTCCACCGCCTGGTATGTGCTTCTATCACCCGAGCCTGCCGGCCGTTTACATATGCAACCGGTGCGGTCGAGCGATCTGCCGTGACGACTCGAAAGCCTACATGGATCTAGTGCTCTGCCCACAATGCTACGCGGGAATTGTTCCACCGATGGCCATGGTACCGCCAGCCCCGGCTGCACCAGCATACGCTCCTGCGCCGGCTCCGGCGCCTGCGTTCGCCCCGTTTCCTGGGCCGATGTTCGGTCCGATGGCGGGCCCGATGATGCCGGCCGCCCCTGTAAGGTCGCTCTGGGGATTCATCATCACCCTCTGTTCGGGAATCCTTGTGCTGCTCAACGCGGGCCTGCTCTTAGCATGGCAGTTCTATGGTGGAAACTTCCTATGGGCGAACATATTCTTCTGGATATGCAGGATCGACGGCCAGCCTGTGTGCCCGTTGCTCTCAGGCTCTACGGCGACTGGTTCAATCTCGTTCGTCCTTGGAGCGGTCATAGGCCTCATCATCATCATCGGGTCGATACTGATGATTCTCGGATACGGCACTATCGGCAGCATTGTCATCTTCCCGATGGCTATCTTCAGCCTCGTCATCGGCGGCGGCTTCATCGCGGGCTTCGTGCTAGGGATCGTCGGCGGCATCATGGGCATGATAGGGCGATAGTCCTAAGATTACCCCAAGTTTTTCTTTAACCTACCCATATGTTTGGTGTGTCTTCCGTGTCATACATCGCGATCTCCGGGCAAGTTATGGAGAAGGTGGTCAAGGAAGCGAGAGAGCGCCCAGACGAGCAGGTCGTTGGAGTGCTGCTCGGCGGACAGTCAGGCGGCACAATTGTCATTGAAGACGCCGCGACGGGCGCCGCTGAGTCAAACTCCACTCATGCGACTCTGACCGGAGACTCGATCGCGAAGATCGCAGATGATATAATTAACAAGAGAATAAGAGGTAGTATTGTAGGTTGGTATCATTCTCATGTCCGTGGAGGCGTCTTCATGTCCGAGACGGATGTGGAGACCCAACTCAAACTTCAACAGTTCTCTCCACTGGTGACAGCAATGGTGGTTGACTCACAGACGGGAAAATCAGGCTTCTTCAGAGCTGACTCGAAGACCAAGGGGGCAATACCGATTCCGCCACAGAACGTCAGAAGCGAGGTAGCAGCGCCTACCCCTGTGACTCCTTCATTTGGTCAGGCAATGTACCCACAGGCGCCCCCGCCAACGCCTCCGATGCCTGTATCGACTCGTACAATATTGGTGGCGGTGCTGCTGATTACTCTGGCTGTGACCGGGGGCATTATCGCGCTGGCTTACTACCGAGGGCCGGGTACCGCCACGACTCTTGCGATAACACACACTCCGCCCAAGGGACCCTTCAGGATTGGAAACACGATAACCTTTGATGCGAACGTGACCGGCGTTGACCTCAAGAATGTAACACTCGCGTACAGGATCATCGGACGAGAGCCCACCGGGGGACTCATTGTCGGGGATCTGATTAAGGTCCCTATGCTTCTGAAGGCTGCAGAAAAAGACACATACTCCTACACGATACCGTCATCGGAAATCTCGGGACTATATGTCAACTACTACATCTCGGCCTTCGACGGCTCGAACAACGCAGTTCGCAGCGATGTCTACAACCTTGAGGTGGGAGATTTCGATTGGGCGCTTGACCGGACCGACGAACAGATCGTCACTCGAACAATTGCAGGCGAAGTTAGACTTGACCTTCTGCCCATCAACGGTTTCAACTTGCCTGTCACAATCAGGGTCGGAAGTCCGGGACCGCCCGCCGGAGTAAGCATAAGAACCCCATCCCCGGTCGTTCCGGGTCAAGAGCAAGTTGTGCTTCGCATCACGGCGACCGGCGATGCAGAGATCGCTCGAAGGTACGACGTAACAATCGAAGCGGTATACTCACCGGGTGGTGCGGTGCAATTCATACGTCCAATAACGCTCGTACTGACCGTGACGGATTTCGGTTTCGATATACAGCCGAGGTACAATGAGGTCAAGCCTGACCATGAAGCTCCCCCTTACTCGTTGACGGTAACTGTCCACGACGGTTTCAGGGCCCCGAATGCCTTCAAGGTCTCCATCACAGGACTGGAGAAGTTGGAGGACAAGATAAGCTGGAGACTCGTACTGGTCGAATACAAGATTGACGACCAAGGGACGGCCAAATTCAACTACAACCTTGTGTTCAAGGTTGAATCAGCAGCCAAGAAGGACCTATACCTGTTCACGGTCAAGATCAGCGCCGCCACCACCGGTGGCACCATCTCGCATGACATCAGTAGCATACAACTTAAGATCATCTGATGGCTGGCGAAGACTTGGAACCATTTCTCGGAGGTGAGAGAAGAACTTGAAACTCTTCGTTCAAGCACCCATCGGGCCACAAACGGGTCTAGCGGAGATCGATGTCATTCCTGATCACACGATCGGAGAGATCAAGCAGCAGGTTTGCACCTCCTTTGGGGTCGACCCGGCAACGGTCGCGTTGATGTACGGAGGCATCATACTAGACGAGTCTGGCACAGTCAGCAAGGCCGGAATCCCTGAGAACGGCCAACTCGCACTCATGCCGTACAACATCATCGGTGGCAGCGCAAGGTGAACATTCCGCTCCTGTACAAGGAGAAGAACTTTACAAACCATCAGTTTCCCACCGTCACAGCGTTGAACGACCCTCCCACAACATATGAGGGGATGCTCAGGTGTGAGAAGGGAGAGGTCAAGTCGCTGGCCGAGAAGAAGATCTGGCCCTTCACCCAGTATGCTGACTGGAATAGGTTCCGGCTGGAGCTTCCTGACGAGTACCCGCTGAAGCCTCCGATGGCGATGTGGCTCTCGGACATAGCCCACCCGAACATAGTCCCGAAGGTTATGAACGCCGTCTGCGTTTCGATCCTCGGCGAGAACTGGCGCCCCGACCTGAAACTTGTCTCCGTCGTAAACGCGCTTTACTATCTTCTGTCTGACCCGAATCCGGATAACGTATTTGATCATCCCAACTGTCTCAAGGCTGCAAGCGTCTGCAGATCCTATGGATTCCCGAAGATGTCGAAACGGAACACCAAAACGCAACAGCGTGACGTTCTTCGATTCACTATCGTTCCGGTCCCTCAGGCACCGTCAAGGGAGACGACTCCTCCGGAGGATGTGATACGTTTCCGAATTCCTGAGAGGGAGCGAAAGGAACGTTAGTTGAAAGTAAAGCTCTCGATGCCGTCCGTCCGAGAATTAGAACTTGATATTCCGGCCAGAGCAACCATCAGCGTCGTCAAAAATAGGGCATGCCGGCAACTCGGAATCGAGCCTGAGCTCACAACCATCCTTCACAACAGGAAGCGGATCGAGGACAACCGCAAGGTAGGTGAGCTTCGACTTGGACGCAGCCCGTTGATAGTTGACTATCTTTGGGCACGGCACTTGATACTCTGGGGGCAAGACAGACAGAGAACGCTGAGAGAGGCTAGCGTGCTCATTGCCGGAGCTGGAGCGATCGGCAATGAAGTCGCCAAGAACCTCGCAATGCTCGGCGTCAAGCGCCTCCTGATCGTCGACAACGACGTTGTCGAGCTTTCAAACACGAGCCGAATGATCTTCTTCGATCGCAAGAACCAAGGCAAGAACAAGGCGGAGGTCTTGGCGCGGAACATCACAAGCAAGTTCCCGCATGTGGAAGCTTTCGCTTGGACCGGTTCCCTTGAAAGCCTTCCACTTGAGCATCTTCTGGGCGTGGACGTGATCGTCTGCGGGCTCGATAACGTCCTTTCTAGGATCTACCTGACGCAGATCTCAAGGCGGTACTCTGTGCCGATGGTGGATGGTGGCATCGTAGGATATCAAGGACGTGTCCAGGTGTATGCACCGCCAGACATGCCTTGCGCTCTCTGCGCCTTTCCCTCATCAGACTACGGTCGCATCGCGAACCTGAGAAACCCTTGCGACGGACCAGCTGAAGAAGCTAAGGTCCCATCCCTACCCACAACGATCTCTCTCGTCTCATCTATCCAATGCCAAGAAGCGGCCAAGCTCATCATGGGTTACCAGGCGTACTTGAGGGACGGCGCATGGCCGAAAGAGACTGGGGAACCGCTCAAAGGAGTACTGATGATCGACCTACGGTACAACCGCTACAGCGTCATGGAAGTGAAGCGAAACAAGAACTGCGTCGTGTGCGGAGATAGCGGAGTCGCAGGAAAGGCGGTACCAATCCTGACGGTCCCAATAGCCCGGCTACGTGACTCAACATCCCGCTTGTATGAGGAGATATCCGAGAAGATGAAGATGACTGATCAACAAGTCATGCTATTCGCCCAGAAAGCCAACAAGACGGTCAAAATCGAGAAAGGACGCTCTCTGCGAAAGCTTGGGCTCGGAGCGCGAAGTGTGTTAACTGCGGTCGCCCAGGAAGGCCCGGACTATAGCGAGGCGATCGTCAAGCTCTCGAAAGCTTAGCTCCATCCGTCACACGCGGTCAAGAAGCGGACCGCGTGCGAGGAGTCAAGATGGATGGAGCAACCGTTATTACATCTTTCACCGAGTATCACATCGAGGTTCAACCATGCGACTGTGTTCAGCCTGTGGAAGCAGGAACGCGGATGAGGCAGTCTTCTGCAGCACTTGCGGGGCCATGCTCACTCAGCCTCGACCGGCGCAGGTTATGCAGCCTGTCGCGCCCACTGCAAAACCTGTTCCAATGGTGAAAACGATCACTCCCCTTGCGCAAGCGCCTCAGCAGTTCGGTGCTCCGATGATTAGACCTCCCATGGCGGTTGGATCGTGCTTCTATCATCCTGACCTTCCAGCTTCGTACATATGTGTGCGATGTGGGAGAGCGATGTGCTATTCGTGCACGAAACCGTACGGACAACTGGCAATATGCCCGCAATGTTACTGGGCCATCGTGCCCCGTACGGGCATGAGGCCACAGGCATAGTAGAGACCGTAATCCTAGGCGAGCCGGCCCTTCTTCTTCAACCGTTCCGTCGAGTGCCTCAGATCGTCTATGGACAGTCCGAGATCCTTCGAAGCTCGACTGAGTGATATTTCTCCCCCGCGCTCGACAATGTAGTTGTAGACTCGCTCATCCACGGTCTCCAAGCCAGATTCCGCCACAGCGCGTCCTCGGACCTGTGCGGTTCCGCAGGATTGACAGTACTCGGCTGAACTCGAAACCCTAGCCCGACACTTATGACACGTGACCCAAGATGCTGGAATTGGCGGACCAGCACCTGGAGCTCTGACTTTGCGTCTCCTGAACCCAGATCGGAATGATGAAGCGAGATTTCTGAAAGCAGCAGGTCTCTTGACAGCAACAACAGTGAGTGCTGCGATCATGATCACGACAGATACTATTGCGATGGTGAGAATCCACGTCGGCGTGTAGTCGACATTCCATTCTGCTTCGATCACGTAGGGACGATCCATGATGACCTCTGTCTCATTCGGGCCGACGGTCCTAGTCACATTCGAGGAATTCAGGTGCCACCCGGTGAGGTTGTACTTTGCCGGGAAATCAGACCGAGTGTAGGTCACCCCATAGCTTGCCTTTGCTCCGCTGAAGTACCAGCCGACTCCCGTCGTCTCACCGTAGTCAGAGATCACTTCAAGATAGTATTGCGTTCGATAGATCAATTGTACACGATGCGGCCCATCCATTGGGACATCGATTGAGGTTCCCGGTTGAATCGCTCCGTCGACGTTCCATGAATCCAGGGCCAACCGCTCGACTGGACTCGTGTTGATGTATTGAGGCGCAGGTCCAAGCCTGACCGTTTGTCCTGCATCGTACCAAGTACTGTTCGGCATTCCTGATGCCTGCGCGACCTCCGGAGAGCTGAAGACGAGGCTCAGCAGGAACTGAGCCTTGTACTTGGCGGTTATCGATTTTGGACCGTCCATCTTCAGCGATCCTTGGACGCTCGTCCCTGCGTAGTCTCCAGTCCACTCGGAGAAGAGATACCGAGCATCAGTCCCGTTCGTTCTCTCGATAGCAGAGAAATCTGCGACAGATCCTTCATCGAACCAGACAGTTGAGGGCGAGAATATCCCCACCGGATCGGATGACGTCAGAAGGCGGTATTGTGTTTTCCATGCTGCGACAGCTTTCTTTGCACGATCCATAACTATCGGATCGGAAATCATTCCCTGTCCTGACGCGTCACCTTCCCATTTCACGAAAATGTATCTCACGCCTTCGGGTCCCTCAGTCACGTTTGTTGCCAGGCGCGCGTACAGGGTTGCACCTTCATCATGCCAATCGGTCCCGGATGGAGAACCATACGGTGACACAACTTCAAGCCGATACTGTGCCTTGTAGGTGAAGACGTGAATTCCAGCTTCGGTGAAAGCCCAAACGTTGTCTCTGCACTGGTACCTTGTTCCGTTTCCCACGCTCACATTCAGGTCAACGCTCAACGTATGCGCGCCTCCCAACGTGAAGTTGAGTAGCCTTGTTTCACCAGCCCCCATCGTTCCGTTCAAAACGTTGTCCACATAGTAGCGGGTGCTCGCTCCGGCAGGAAGCCCGACGATCGTGAACGAGACCGCGTAGCCTTGCGCTTGCACGATCATGGGAGCAATTGTGAGTGCACTAAGTGCTAGCATGGCGACTGCTACCACAAAGAATCCGGCCTTAGGTGCCATGGAAGCGCGCCCTCGATGCCGATAGTGAAGCATCGGTCGATTCCTAAAATGTGTTACACTCTTGAACTTGTTATTGCGAGGTCAAACTGGAGAGAAGATTCTCAAGTGTGACGGCGTAACGGTCATAACCAGTGACCACCACCAGCTTGGACATGGTCTCCACCGCCTACGCAAGAGGCAGAAGCCGAGAGTACCAAGTACTGAAGAAGCTGAGGGATGAGGGGTGGTACTGCAGCCGAAGCGCAGCATCCCATGGACCTGTGGATGTTTTCGCCGCGAAGGATGGAAAGATCAGGATGATCCAAGTAAAGAGCGGACGTGCCAGACTGAGGCCGGGCGACAGGGAGACTCTCAAGCGCTGGGCACAAGCGTATGCCGGCACGGCCGAGGTCTGGTACTTTGGCAAACGAAGAGGCATTGTCAGAGAGATAGTGTCTGAAGCTGGAGGCAAGCAATAGCCGTCTCGGCTCAGATAGCTAGATCAAGACAGACTTGGTAACGGCAGGGACCTACACTCCTTACCACATGTACTTGTGTATTCTCCCGAACCGTTCCCACTTTGTCAACAAATAGGTCGAGTTTCGCCAAACTCTTGTTGCGCGCTTCCTCTCTGCGACTTGCGTCAACAAAGATGTAGCAGTGGACGACGCCACGTCCGTTCTTGAGCGCCGTCTTGGCTGTTGGAAGAGAATCTAGGGCGAGCTCAGGCAACGGTAACAGGACGCGATCTGCGCGTCCTGCAAGGGACGCCGCAACTATTCTGTTCGCGTCTCCACAGATCAAGTCAATAGTCTCGCGCACTCCGTTGAGCGCGTTGTTCATCAAATGGTATCGAACGGCGACGGGGTTGAGATCCAAGGAGTAGACCCTGGAAGGGCGCGCGTGCCTTGCGATCATGATAGAGAAAGACCCGACTCCAGCGAAGAAATTCACGATACATTCTCCTGGAGAAACAAGATCAGCGATTCGCTTCCGCTCGTAGCCGAGCCTAGGGGAGAAGTAGACCGTATTTAGATCGACTCTGTATCTGCACCCAAATTCTCTGTGGACAGTCTCAGATCGTTTCTCTCCTGCCAGCCATTCGAGTCTACGGGTTCGAAACTGCGATTCCACCGGTCCGACCTGTGCTAGTACAACCTTAACGTAGGGAGCGAGGTTGAGAAGGTTCTGCGCGATAAGTGATTTACCGCCCCTAAGCTCTTGAGGAAGCCTGAGAATCGCGATGTCGCCTACGATGTCGACACCTTTCCAGAGACGACGGATTTGCTGATCGTCGAGAAGGCCTTTGGCCGACTTCACGAGTAGTCTCAGTCTTTGACGTCGTGGACTGCGTGTTGAACTGCAAAGGTCATTGGGTGTCAAGGGACAGCTCCGATGTGGGTCCGTCTCGAGTCAGAAGGACGACTCTGCTCACTGAGTCTTCTGCAGCAATCTCGTACCCGGTAGTCTGCTGCATTTTCTTCGCGAATTGTTTGATCTCGAATTGGTAGGGCATCGCATTCATCGGAAGCCGATGCCTCGATTCCCCCAGCCAGCTGTACCCCTTAAGTTCGAGGATGGATGGAGCTCCGTCCTCCACAAGTTTCGAGTAGGTTTCTGGTTGATGCATGTTCGTTCCTTTCACCAGTGTTAGCCTCATCACGGTTCGGGAACGTTTGAAATCCTTCAACAGCCCGATGCTGGCTCGAACCCTTTCCCAAACGTCCGGAACCAAGGGGCGTGTCACTTTGGCGTAAGTCGCCCTGTCAGGCCCGTATATGCTCACATACAGATTGGTGGGCTCCGCGCCAAGGTCCAATATGTCTTCAAGCCTGTTCGGCATGGTGCCGTTGGTAACGAGGAACGATGTCATGCGCCTTTGACTGATCTCTCGAATCAGGTCTGCGATCATGGGGTATAGCGTCGGTTCCCCGTCGAGAGAGATGGCCACGTGTATCGGATTCATCGACTCCTCGAACCGCTTCTTTGAGACATGCGGATTCGCTTTGAAACCGCTCAAGAGGTTCCGCTGCGCAGCGATAGCCTCGTCCAGGATCAAGCCGGGGGAATCCCACTCGTGCTCAGCTTTGAACCGGCCAGAGGTATGGAACCGCCAGCAGAAGACGCAGCGGAGGTTGCAGAATTGAAGAGCAGGCGTGAGTTGTACGCATCTGTGACTTTGGATACCATACCATCTCTTGTAGCAGAGCCTGCGTCCGGTAAGTGCGGCTCGCGTCCATCTGCAAACCTGAACACCCGAGTGAGTTCCGACCAGCCGGTAACCTGCTCTGACACATCTTCGCACCGTAACTGGTTCGAATTTCGTACGCGGCTCACTGAGCGAGGACGCACTCATCATCTCGTCTGCTGACCCTGTTTCGCCCTTTTCAACTGTTCATCTACGACTTGTTTGTCGAAGGCAGTTTCTTCCTCCATTCTTCAGCGATAGGGGACGAATTCTCTACCCA
>Ga0315314_1004781_pt1 | contig 10027 bp, 6 predicted proteins | sample TDP9_MG_FD_203631 | JGI IMG/M metagenome (GOLD analysis project Ga0315314, IMG submission 203631) | Freshwater sediment microbial communities from Lake Towuti, South Sulawesi, Indonesia - TDP9 | ecosystem: Environmental > Aquatic > Freshwater > Lake > Sediment | place: Indonesia: South Sulawesi... | reverse complement strand
CGGAGACAAGCATCGGATCCTGCTCATTGGCTTTTTTTAAGATGTCTTCCTTGGCCTGCAGAATCGCCATTCTAGCCTTGTAAGGGTCTCGGATACCGACTGCTTGAACCTGTCCGATCATTATCGGATCTGTGCTGCTTGCATGGAAGCCTCCTCTCGCTCTAGCCATCTTGGCAGCGTAGCTTGCAGCTGCTACTACGGAGGGCTCCTCTATAGCCATCGGAATCAGATAATCCTTACCGTTGATTAGGAAGTTCACGGCTATTCCTAGGGGTATGGGAATGGCTCCAATGACGTTTTCAATCATACGGTCGGCCAATTCCAGTTTCAAGGAACCACTGGATTGCAGTAGTTCAGCCTCTTCATCTGTTAGATCTGCGAATTCCTTCACGACCTGGAGTCTCTCCTTCAGGCTTAGCTTATAGAAGCCCGAGATCTCAGATGTCTTCATATTGAATGCCTCTTGAAAGAAGTAACTCTCTATTCACATATGAACTTAACGAGCTTATCGGGAATAATTTGCAGAAAGCAGACGAAAAGACAAGCTCTTACATATTCTGCCTTAGTTCTGATCACGAGGAAGCGACTTGCGGTTCTGGCGGATGAGGGTCTCCTAGAGAAGAGTGAGGAAAAGGTTGTCGTTAGCAAGGTTCCGATAAAGAGGAAACGGACAACGTACAGCATATCAGATAAGGCGAACCGATTGCTGAAGGTCTGCGAAACTTCCCCAATGAGGAAGCTAAAGACTTCCTCAAGGTCTCGCCGAACCAATTAAACGTCTTAAGGCTATTCCTGAAGCAGGAACCTAAGCGATCTAGAGACGTGCTCGACACGGCGCCGGATGTCCTCATGAGGATGGTTAATAGGGGGCTCTTGGACAAGAAGGTTCAGGAGGTTGAGGTGACCCGGGAGGTGTCCGGTTGAAGCGCACATACACACTAAGAGAGAAGGGAAGAAAAATCGTTAAGGCACTACAGACCATAAGATCCGTGTATGATAGCGAATGAGTGAACATTACTGCAAGTTCGCCGGCAAGAAGAGGCACGTCTGCTCTTACGAGCCTGAGGAGAGGAAGAGCGACCTCTGCCTGATCTGTACGCTGACGAATCTGGTGAACCAGCAGGACCTCATCATCAAACAGAACAAGGCAATCATAACCCTTCTGAACCAGGTTAGGGACCTGCTTGCTGAACTGGGAGACGGTCTCCGTCCAGTCTAGACACATTATATTCAGAGAGACGCGTTAGGGGTGCGTAAATTAACACTCAAGATAAACGAAGAATACCGCGGGCTTCTACCTCGCCTTCCACCCGGCGAATATGAAGCCTTGAAGAACTCCATAAGGTAGAACGGCCTCTACGTCGCTATAACCGCTAACTCCGAAGGAGTCATACTGGACGGTCACAACCGCTACGAGATCTGCATGGACCTCGGCGTAGAACCCAAGTACGAAGTCAAGAGTTTCGAAGTTCCCCTTCTAGAGAAGAGGTTCGTTATAGAATCCAACCTGACGCGCAGGCACCTAACAACCTTCCAGCGCATAGAGATGGCACTGCCTCTAATCGAATTAGAAAGAGAATTGGCAAAAAAGAGACACGGATCCAGAACGGATTTGAAGCCTAACCTTCTCCAAAATCTGTTGGAAATCTCTAGGCTTACCATCGACCAGCACTTCTAAGATACGTTCATCAAAGAAGTCCACAATGAACCTAAATATGCAAAAACAGATTTAAAACCATTTTTAACCATTTTTGCACCAGGCGTGCGCGCTATTGCCTATTCTATTTCACTAATTTCCTCTTCTTTCAAGAAAAGGTAAATACTAGTTGGTTCAGTGGATTTTAGTTGGATGTTTTGATTTTGTCTGGAGAATTTGGACGTATAAAAAATGGAGATTATATCTGGGGTTAAAATGGGGTAAACCACATTGATTTAACAATCATTGCAGCAGCGCTTCCGACTACAACGGCCATACCTAGTCCCATGGTGAAGCCAGCTGTTATCATTACGTTATACTTCTGCCACCACTCTCTCCCTAGAAATCTTGGCGCTACCTTTCCTACAATTGCGCCGACGAACATGCCTAATGCATTGGGCAGTGGTGTCATAGCGCCAGCTGATATAGCAATCATCGATACAGGTATCTTGGTGAAGTCGAAGACCAGGTACAGAGCAGATGTTATGACGAAACCTCCTATTAGCCATAAAGGTCGGAATGCTGTTACGGATCTGGTGATTAGGAGGTTTTGGAAAATAGCTGTTACTGGCCACGCTATCTCGGTTCCTCGATAGACAGCTGAGGGTATAGGTGCCATTCTCCAAAAGTTTGCTACGTATATGAAACCAACCAAGAAGGCCAAGGGGATCGATGCAAGCCATATTTTCACGAAGCTCAAGGGTGTGGTGTTGGTTAATTGCATGACTCTGAAGTTTTGTACAAAGCTCGGGGCGCCGCCAGATGTTTCCATAATTAAAGGAGCAAAATATATGTCGTAGCCACGGTATCCTGTTGCACCATAAACAATCTGGTTGAGATATGGAACATTTCCGATAGAGAAGTCAAATGTCACTCCGACTTCTCCAGCTGCTCTGGAACACACTAAGACGTAAACGAAGTTCCAGCCTAACGCGAGTAATGCCAAGACCCATATGGGGAAGTCAGGTACAAGCATGTGATTTATGAAAATGGAGATGCCTCCCGCTGCTACAAAGCCCCCCATTAGAACCCATAACGGAACAACCGGCTTTACTTCCCCTTTTGCACCCATCATAGATCTCATCGCGTCCACGAAGAAGTGGCGGTAACGGAGTATAGGTAAGACTCCTGCTGCTATTAACATGCCTAAGATTGGAGACACCCAAGAATATAATAGGGATCTCTGCCAGGAAGTGGATATGTCCATTCCAAAACGCCACTCTTCAGCGAACTTCGTTATTCCCATTTCTATCAATATGAAGTTTCCTATGAAGTAGATCGCGAACGACCCGATGAACATACTAACTACAGCATTAAATGGGATGATCCATCCCATGGTAATTGTTACTAGTTCCGTTGCGAGACCCAAAGAGGCCCCAGGAAAGACTCTGTGAATGTAGAAATTCCAGTCCAACCATGGGATTGGTATGGCCGCAAATTCGTAACCGATAGATCTGGCAATAAAGGGAATTGTGTAAAGGATAAAGGAGTATATTATGCCGACAAATGTTGCGAAGCCGAATACTCTTAGTCTATCTGGCTGCCGTTCTGTTAGGGTTATACAAGCTTCAGCTCCGATTCTCATTGCTGGAAAGTCAAGCTTCTCCTTTTCTATGAAGAGTTCTCTAGCGAGCAAACCTAGGGTTATATTTGACACTAATATACAAACAAGATTAATGGTAAACAGAAATAAGGGCAGGTACCATGCTGGATCGAAGAAAGTTCGAGTTTTCCAGGGAAAGACAGATGATGGAGAGTAAAATTCTGGAACATAACCCATCATGCCGAAGGATGAAGTTATAGGGGAATGTCTAAAGTATAATTGGTATAAGAGCAGCAGCGGCTGCAGAAAAACATTTGTGACAGTGACTCCCACAAAAATTGTGCCTGCCTCCTGCTTCGTAAGGGGCTTGCCGAACATTCTTGAAAACTCCGAAAATAGGATCACTGTTGTCCACATTACTCCTCCTATTAGGGAAACGAAGAAAGTTGTTAAATACATGTAAACGATGGCGGGCATGAAAACGACAATCGCATATACTATGGCCAAATAGCTTCTCAACGTAAAACCCGATTTTTCTTCGAGTTCCTCTCTCATTGACGACTCCCTCAGATTCAAAAAAGAAAAAGGGGTTTTTGTGTGTTTTCTCAGGCCTTCGTTATTATCCTGCCTATCCCTTGAACTGCCATGATGAGTCCTGGAGCTGCGATCATGCCTGTAACGAGAGGTACACCCTTCTCCTCGTAGAGTTTTGTTCCTCCAATGCGCAGTGTCAATTTCTTGGCGATGAAGGCGACGAGCCAACTTGGAAAAACGGTTCCTTGAGTCATCATAGCGCACATGATTCCTACAGGGTTTAGAGGCCACGCTGGCCAGATCATCTTTAAGGCTGAGAAGGATACTCCTATTAATGCGCCTACCACGGTAGATCCCACTTCCCATGGTATCGCCACAGGATCATATGGAGGCACAACACCGCCTTGCCATGTTGCTTGGCGACGGAGAAGGTTTCCCCACTGAATTTCCCACGAACCCGCAAAAGCATTTGCGCTGCTCCACAGGTAGTCTCTAAGAACGCCCCATTGATAAACACCATACAAGAAGACGGGCATAGTAACCAAGATTACAACAGCATACGCAAGAATCTGGCTCACAAGCATATCGCGTGGTCGAGTTCTTGTTGACGAAGCCAACTTGTAGCTTTCTAAGCTATTAGGCATTTGCCAATACTGTCCAGACCAATAGTTGGCGTCAGATCCCAACGTATGGGTTATCGCACCCCATCCAGCATCAGGCGCCGAATAATTATATCCCAAGGTCACCATAGACAGTGCTGGTAAAGTTACGGAATACCAACCCCACAAATGGGCGTCATACCCACCATAGGTTCCCCCCGCCTGTCCCCTAAGGACGGTGAATCCTATGCGAACAACGACCATCAATATCGTATAGATAATGACGTACCATAGAGGGGTGCCGAAACTGAAGTATGTTCCCCACCACACCAGCATGGACGCTATCATTCCTATCCAAAGGTATCTGTATGGTAAGGCTTCACGAGCCTCTTCCTCGGATGACATCCTCTTCACCAACCCTCTGAGGATTCGCGCAATTTCACTTTTACCAAGCCAGAATGTCCAAAGAACAAGCCCAATTATCAATCCAAACCAGAAAGGCGCGTAGCCAAAGTTAATAGCGGGTGATTGCGAACCCCAGCTCCACGCGCTTCCCCAGTACATCCAGTATGGCCAGACTTCGGTTGGTACCGGATAGATGCCCATGAATGTTACTAGAGCTGGCATTATCATGTACATTACTATCCAAGCTACGGTTGCTGAAATTAGGATATCTGTTGATAAGAGGTAACCTATACCGATGTTCCAGACGACGAAGTTGAAGACAAAAACTCCCCAAGGTACGACGCTAATGCTGAGAATCGGACTCAAGTCGGCAAATAAGTCCACGATGGGAATAGATGGCATAAAGAAATGTATTATTCGTCCTATGCCTAAGAGAAAGGCGACTAGGAAGCCTCCCCAAAGATACTTATTCTTAAGCAGTGGAGGGCGACCGGCGGTTGAAGTGGCTGAGGACAGGACCTCGTATCCGGCTGTTGCGAATGGGAAGGGCAACGCTTCAACATCTATTATCATTCGGCGAAGCAGGCCAGCCATAAATACGAAGAAGCAACAGTAGCTGAAGATGTGTATGAACCAGAAACCCATAACAGGCGTCCACACATTCCAAGGAACAGCCGCGCCGCCATAGAGTGCGCCGTCGTAGATTTCCTTGGAATATGCGGGCACGATGAACGACGGCCAATCTTCGAAGGACCAACTCATATTCGGATCTCCTGCAATCACGACTCCAGGCCCATGCATAAGCCCATACATTATCGCTGAGTAGAAACCTGAGGCCAGATAGGTTGGACCGACGATCATAGCGTACATTATAGTGAGCTCTTGGGAAGTGAACTTTAGGCTTTTCTGTAGCAGAGACAGTAAACCCCAAAGCAAGAGCAACGAGAACAGAACAGTTGGAAATCCCGTATACTGCATTGTCCAGCTGAATCCCCATGTGATACCTAGCCATGGGGTACCATTAAAGTCGGGACCAAAGTTGGTGAAGCCCCACATGATAGACCAAAGCGCAGAATGTGCTATAGTCCAGATGATGCCGATAGCCAAAGCCCTAGGCGTTAATCCACGCAAAAGCTCCTTAGCAACTGACATTTTTCATCCCTAACTTTTTAAACGTGCATAAATATTTATTTCTGTTCTATATTTAAGCTTTGCCATAACGATCTGAATTTCTTCTCAAGTTTTGTTTTGAGTACCGCATATAGATGTTATGAATTCTTCTCGGGATTTCTATGTTTTTGATGGACGACTCATTTTGGAAGTTGCCATGAAAAACTTTTCTTGAAGGCCACGCATAAAGGCAGGAACGACGTTCAGGTCGTTGGGAAATTGGACACAAGCCCGTACAACAACCTGACCAGATGCCCCCGCCGCTTAGATGAGTAGGCTCACAGCCTGAATGGCAACATGGCTCCAAGGAGGCATCATCATAAAGGGAGGTTAACATGCATGAGTAAGGTTTGCGGCTTAGACGTCCATAGAGAGATGATCGCTGCAACCATGCTATTTGAAGGCGGAAAGGAGTATAGAGAGTTTAACAGCAACATAGATGGATTGGAGGGAACAGAGAAGGAACTTAGACTAAGAAATGACGGAAAAATCATGCCCTTAGAAGACATGATAACCATACTGAACAAAGCTGAGTACATAGTGAGGGAACCGGTAGTTTTACATCGCTCATCTAATGCCCAATGGGCAATGTACGGTTGTTGTAGAAGCACATTGTTGTCGCTTTTTTAGATGCCGAACCATCTTTCTATGCAGTTGTGGAGCCCGAAAAACTGTATGTCTCCATTTGAGGCAGAGAACTTGTGGAAACCATGACTCCCAAGACACAGACGCAACCCTACAAGAACAACGCGCGCGTTCTAAAATTCCCTATAATTTGCACTGATATCTCTAACTCTTCCCGCTAAAACACTTGTGAGCTGGTACAATTCATGAGCCTCTGTCTTGAAATGGAGCTTTAATCCGAAATCCTTTACTATGGTTATTATCCACCATATTTTAGTGGGTTTATTGATGAAATCTAAGATGATTTTTTCTTCGAAACCTAAGAAATAGTCATCTGGTTGAGACTCCATTGAGGTAAATAATTTGATACGTATTTCATCTGGCTGCACTTCCCTAACTAAGTCCATTAACTTTGTATCAGAATTCAGTGATCGTTGAAGAGCATCGTCCTCCATAATCCATGTTACTTGTTTTTTAAAATTCAATAGCCCAGAAGATGGTTTGAAGAGAGGTTTTCTGTTTCTAAACCCGTCCCAATGAAGTTCTACCTCAAGGCTTTTCATTCTCTGAAAAAAAGGAGTATCGATTCCACGCATCTTACCTTCGGGTACTATAACGACCCTAGATATAAATTCCCAGAAATCGCCACTTGAAAAGAAGCCGATACTCCGTTTGCGTATAAACATTAGATCAAAGTTATCCTCTTTAGGAACTATCCATATGAGACCACCTCTTTTTCCCCAATCCCCGATTTTATCTTCCAAGAAACGGATTATCTCCGGTTTTAAAGGTTTGAGAATTTTTTTCATCAAATTCGGGCGCTCCATCATGAATCTCAGATAGTAATCTTATAAAATTTCTGAATGAACATTTTTAACTTTTCCGGTTTGGCTGTGTTTTAGATTTTACAGTAGAATGGAAGTGTTCTGAGACATTATATGAGGAGAGCCAATATCAACAGTGAGGTCCCCAGTTTTCTGTTTTTGGAAAATCAGACTTATTTACTTTGCTTATGTCAGGAAACTTGCCTGCATCTTGTTCGTATGACGAAAAAATAAACTATTTATTCCCGCTCAAACATAAAGATGATTCATCTCCAGATATTAGAAGCCAAAGCGACTACGATAATAAAATATAGGTTCGCATTCATGGGAGAATTTCCATCTTCCTCTAATTTTCATGAAAAAAGAAAAAGGAAATCCATCATTCGACCTTATTCATTTTGAGTCAACTGCTCAGAGGATAGCGCCCGTATTTTCTGGCCAACTTTGGGAAATACACGTAATTCTGATAGGATACAGTTGGAGGGACTGAGTGATCAGATCCAATTATATAGCCTCCTCGCAGACCAGCCACGGAATTGACTGATCATATTTTGGAGAAATATCACAGGAAACCCCTCGAATACCAATCTTCATAGGCAATTCTTCAACGAGTGCTCCATATCCCCAATGGCTGTGCCTAGGAGGATATGATGCGCATTTCTCGGGCATGCCCTCGCTTTCCCATCTCTCTATGGTTTCTGCCCAAAACCAGACAAAATATCCTATCTGATCGGGTTCTTCTGAGTTTAGAATAGCTGTAATTCTCTCCCTTAAGTTCGTTTGAAACCCTCCGTCAGCGAACAGAAATTAAAAATAGTTATTTACTGAGAGATATTAATAGGTTTTGTCAGTTTGCAAGGCGGATGCCTGCATCGTCAGATGCAATGTCTTTCTAATGCCTAGCATAATGTTAATCGAAGCAGAAGAGTCTAGATATGCAATTATCTCGAAAAACTTATGCAGTCAACTGTACGCTATGTTTTCACCACTTAATCTTTTCATTTTCTAAAGCCTGCCCGACGAAATCAAGAAAGATAGGATTTTTCATGCTGCCATTCTAAAATGAGCCTACGCATAAAGCTGCTCGTTTGGTAAATTCGTTTCTCACTAAGCTTGTTCAAACCAATTGTAGATGTTGAGTGCAGTCTTAATGTGTAAAATCTTCCAGAATCAACGACTATGAGCTCGTTAACAGTGTATGGACATACTAGCTCCTGTGGACGAATATATTTGAAGTAGATGCCAATTCCTGATTCTAAACCTTCTTTTTTAATTCTGTAGTATTCTTTTACCTGTTCATAAATTCCATTCTCACATCCTTCAATTTCCTTTTCTAAATAACTAAAGAACAATTGAATCTGAGTTTTTCGGATTTTAGCAGGAAATTCGATGACTAGCGTATTTTTCGTTCTTTCTTTAAGTTCGGTCGAGAGACTCCACCTCCTTTCAAGCGAAGAAGTGGCCATTACAGATGCCTGCGAAGCTGGCATCAAGCTGGCAGTGACTGTAACAAGTAGGGCTAACATGTATACAACAGGACCCCACAACGGGGACAATTTCATCCTTACGTCCGCCACAGAAAGCGAGTGAGATATAAAATAGTAGCCTCCATTCCCTAATATGTAGCCTAATCCGCCTCCTACCAAGCCCAAGATTATCGCTTCAGCTATAACAAGACCGAATATGTTTGATGGAGTCAATCCGATCAATGATAGAATAGTTACATCTTTTTTTCGTTCATATGCTATCCCATACATCGAGGAATATAACATAAAAATTACTAGGATCAACAAGAAGATGATGGAGGATCCTTGGAATTCCACATAAGATATTATCGTGGTCTGGTAAATTTTGTCCCCCACAAAGGCGACCGCTGCAACGTTATTTTGGAGAACCAGTCGCCGAGAGAATGAAAAAAGATCTTCAAATCTGTCAATTCTAACATCTATTCTACTCAAATAGGTATTAGGCATCTCCAGAGCTGCTTTCCAGGGCACAACAACGATTTTTTCGGGAGGGCAGACTTGAGGTCCGATCCCAACGATCGTTACTAGAGTTGGAAATACTTTGCCTCCTAGATCTTTTAGGTGCTGCAAAGCGTAGTCATCAAAGAGACCTACCACTGTGAAAGTGTAATTCAGAAACTTTATTTGATCCCCGATTCTAATGCCTGTATTTTCCGATGCTTTTTTACTTATCATGATGGAGAAGTAATCACCGTCGCGCAGATACCGTCCACCTACTATAGTATTATTGATAAGAGTAAAGGCTGCTTCTGCACTGGGTAAAATCCCTATCACTCCATAAACATCCAGAAAAGCAGAATCGGAAGTGAGATTAAAGAGAGGATGATCCAAGGTGATCGGGTGATTCTCAACTTTAGGGGCAAACATCAAGACTTCAGTTTGACTTTGAAGCCATTTAATAAGATTGGTTGATAATGAGACGCTGGTCGGATCTTCGCCGCGTGGACCCACATAAATATTAGGCAAAGATGACTCTCCGGCCAAATTTGGAAATGAACTAGTAACAGGCCCGTAGATCACCGAAACAGAAGTAAATATTACAGTGCTCATTACAAGAACCGAAACGGTTATGGTCATGCTTACGAACCGAATTTTACGCCTAAGAA
>Ga0315314_1004780_pt1 | contig 10029 bp, 9 predicted proteins | sample TDP9_MG_FD_203631 | JGI IMG/M metagenome (GOLD analysis project Ga0315314, IMG submission 203631) | Freshwater sediment microbial communities from Lake Towuti, South Sulawesi, Indonesia - TDP9 | ecosystem: Environmental > Aquatic > Freshwater > Lake > Sediment | place: Indonesia: South Sulawesi... | reverse complement strand
CCGCTGCTGGGCACGCGCTACTGTCAGTCCTGCGGAGGAGAAGTACCGTTCGGCGCCGAAATCTGCGTCAAGTGCGGGGTAAGACTCGCCCGGGGCAGCGACAAAGATTGGATTGTGGCGCTCGTACTATCCATCTTCGCGGGCGGCCTGGGTGTGGACCGCTTTTATCTGGGTTATGTGGGATGGGGCATACTTAAGCTCGTCACGCTGGGCGGCTGCGGCATCTGGTACCTGGTGGACCTTGTCCTGATCGCCCTGAACAAGCTGCCCGATGCCCAGGGTAGGCCCCTCCGGCAGAAATAGACGATGCGGTCATCTGCGAGCGGCATTCCCCGGGTCATCGTGCTGCTGGGTGCGCTGGCAGCGTTCTGTCTCCTCTCACCCGAAACACTGAGTCGGGGACCCGACCTCTGTTTGTGGCGGAATCTCTTTCACCTCTCCGCCTGTCCCGCCTGCGGCACCGCCCGCGCCCTGGCGGCTTTCTTTCACGGCCGGTTTGCGCAGGCCCTGGCCTTCAATCCCAACGTGGTCATCACCGCGCCCGGGCTGCTGGCTCTCCTCGCCTTCGAGGCCGTGCATGCCTTCAGGAGTCCCCACTCCTCGCCGCGTTCCGGCTTGAATTCTCGCTCTGAATTGACTAGAGTCTAAAGACCTGAGTGAGCAGCCTTCGTGACCTCGTCGAATCGGCGCGCGCCGAACTGCCCCGAGCCCCTTTCGCCTGCTGGGCTGCGGTCTTTTTCAGTCTGTCCGTCCTGACATTTCTGATATCCCTGGCGGCTGCGCACGTCTTCTTTGCCGTCGCAGGCATCAGCTACGCAGCTCATCTCCTGCGCGAGCGAATTGCCGTGCACTTCCCGCCGATCAAGCTACCTCTGGCTCTGTTTTGTTTGGGCACAATTCTCTCCGTCTGGTGGGCGGCCAATCCCGCGGCTGGTGGGTTCGCGGTGCGCAAGCTGGTGCTTTTCCTGATCCTGCTATTCGGCGTAAACCTGATCACCAGCCGCAAGCACCTCGAAATACTCTATCGGGGATTGTTTCTTGAGTCGGCCCTGGCGGGGCTGCTCGCGACGGGACAGTTCGTGGCGCAGTACCGTGCCGTGCGCGCTGCCCATCCCGACCGGATCTACGATTACATGACGGCAGAGCGCATCAGCGGGTTCATGGGGCACTGGATGAACTTCGGCGGCCAGCAGATGCTCATGTTTGCTGCTCTGCTCGCGTTCTTGCTTTTGGGCCCCGGAGCAAGGGCAGGTTTGAAATCCGCCCCTACAGACCGCTCCGCGCAAAGAATCTGGTGGGTGGCGCTGGCGATTGTAGCCCTTTCTGTTCTGCTGAACTTCACGCGCGGGGTCTGGCTCGGGTGCTTCGTCGCGACCATCTACTTGCTGGCGCGCTGGAAGCCGCGATGGCTCTGGGCCTTGCCGGTCTTGCTGCTCGCGGGTTATCTGGTGGCGCCGGCGATGGTCCGCCAGCGCATAAAAGTTCTGCGTCACCCTTCCGCTGACCCCGCGCTCTCTATTCGCTTCGAGATGTGGCAAGTCGCTTGGCGCATGATTCGGGAGCACCCTTGGATGGGTATCGGCCCCAACAACATTGAGCAGGCCTACGTGCTGTACCTCCCGCCTGGGAAGGCGCCGGAACGCGGCTACCATGAGCACTTTCACAACAACTTCCTCCAGTTGGGGGCGGAGCGCGGTTTGGCGACGCTCGCCGCTTGGGTTTGGCTGATGGCTGCTTTGGGATGGCATTTCTGGCGTCTGCGCCGCAAACTTGTTCACTTCCGCTGGGCGGCCGATGCCGCGCTGGCAGCTTGGCTGGCAATGCTCGTGGAAGGCTGTTTTGAATTCAATTTCGGCGCTTCGCCCGTGCTCATGCTCTTCTTGTTTATTGTGTCCACTCCGTTCGTGGCGGAGCGGAACCAGCTTCCGGCGGTGAACGAGTCGAAGGTTGAAAGTCGAGAGTTGAAAGTCGAAAGCTGAGGAGATGTTTTGACTTTCAACTGTCAACTGTGAACTGTTAACTTCCTCCCATGCCCACAAAGCGCCAAATGCTGCGTAGCTCGATGGTAGTGGGGTTCTTTTCCCTTCTCGGCGGGCTGACGGGCATCTTGGTTGAGACCAGCATTGCGGCGAAACTGGGCCTGTCAAGAAGTTCCGACACCTTCTATGTCGCCTTTACGGTGCCTTACATCATCACCAATCTTATCTCCGCGACAGGCCAGTTTTCTCTGGTGCCTTTTTTCTCAGCTCTGGAGGCCCGCCATTCCGCCGAGGAGCTGGGGAGGGGATTCAGCTATGCGGTCAATGTCCTTCTCCTGGGCCTCGGCGGGATCGCCGTGGTGGGCGCGGTTACAGCGCCGTGGCTGGTTCGCGGCATTGCGCCCGGGCTCACGACGGCGCAAATCGAGCTTGCCGCCCAGCTCAGTCAGTGGCTTTTTCTCATCATTATTCCCGCGGGCGTGGCGGAGGTGTTCCGGTCGTTTCTCTTGAGCCAGCGCCGCTTCGCTCTCTCCTCGGCCGCGGGTTTCTTCCGCAACGCCACGGTGATTATCAGTGTTCTCCTGACATTCAACCGCTACGGTGCGTACAGCATCGTCTTAGGCTACTTGGCGGGATATCTTTTCCAGTTCGGCGTCCTGGGCGGGCAAATCATGCTCTCCTTCCCAGTCCGCTATTCCTTGGCCTTGGCGGGGAGTGGCGAAGCATTCCGAAATCTTCGCGGGGCTGGCACGGTACAGGTGGCCTCAGCAGCGGCTTGGCAGGGTGTGGTGGTTGTGGAGCGGATCATTGCGTCCTTCCTTCCCGCCGGAACCCTGACCGCTCTCAACTGGGGGCTCAAGATTATCTCCTCGCTGGCGGAGTTGCTGGCGGGGAGCGTAGGTACCGCCGCCCTTCCGGCACTCTCGAAGGCGGCCGCCCGCCAGGCCCAAGACGAAGAGCGCAAGACCTTCCGGGACACACTGGAAATCAGTCTGGTGCTGGTTTCTCCCGTGCTGGTCTTCTGCCTGATGCTGGACCGCAATATCGTGCGCTTGATTTTCGAGCGCGGCAGCTTCACGCCCGAAGCCACCAGTCTCATGGCTGTGGTGTTCTTCTATTACAGCCTCAGCCTGCTGCTCTACTCCTTCGTTCGCGTTTTGACGTTCCACCTTTTTGCGCGGCATGAGGCGCAGGTTTTCTTTCGCCTTTGCGTCTTGCAGTACGGCCTCACCGTAGCGTTTGACTTGCTCTACGTCGGCGCGCTGCGCATGGGGGCGAAGGGGATTCCCTTGGGTCTGCTCACCAGCTTGATTGTCACCTGCGGGCTGGCCCTGCAACGAAACCTTGTTGACCTCCAGCAGATCCTGGACCGCGCGCTTGGCATGTTTACCATCAAGAACGCGTTAGGCTCTGTCTTGGCGGCCTCAGCAATCTATGGATTGCGGCCGTGGATCGAACTGCCACCTACAGGTCTCGGGAACTTTCTCTACCTCTGCGTCCTCTGTGGCGCGGGCGGCCTGGTATTTTACGGCACGTTGGCGGCGTCGCGGGCGGTTCCGCTTTCTGAAATCGCGGGCCTATGGCGGCGCGCGGAAGAGTCATGAGACGCCTTACGGATCTCGCTTACTGGGAAGAGAACTGGTGGAAGCGCCAGCGGCCGCGCCGGCTGAGGCTCTACCGCGATTTCGACTTCGAAACGGTCGGCTTGCTGCGCCGCGTAGCCGGAGAGGGTCGGGCTCGCGTGCTCGAGGTTGGCGGAGGTGGCTCGCGCGTCTTACCGTACTTACGGCGGAAGTTTGGCTACGTGGTCTTCGGCAGCGATTTCTCCCTGCGCGGCTGCCTCTTGCTCCGCGCCAATCTGGCCCTCCAAGGCGTCGAGGGCGGCGTGGTTTGCGAGGATTTCCTTCTGTCGTCACTCCTGCCGGAGACATTTGACCTGGTGTACTCCAGCGGTTTGATCGAGCATTTTGATGACACACGCGCGGCTGTCGCTGCCCACCTTCAGCTTGTCAAGCGCGGGGGACGAGTGGTGCTGATTGTCCCCAACCTCCAAGGCATCCAGGGCAGAATACTGAAGCACCTGGCGCCCCCGCTATGGGATCGCCATCGGGCGCTTGGCCCGGCAGAGCTGGTGGATTTCCTGAAAGCTCTTGGCCTGGACCAAATCCAGTCGGGATATCTGGGATCCTTCTTCCTCTACATCGGGCGCGACCGTGAGTGGTCGGTCGTGAAGAGCTGGCACGGCTGGCTACAACTCCTGGCGCATGGATCGCTGCGGTTGATCAATGGCCTGATCTCGCTGCTGTTTGTTTTGTCGCCATGGCGCCCCCACTCGCGCTTGCTTTCGCCAGGCATATTTGCGACGGGACTCAAGCCCGCCGACTGATTCGGTGCCGGGAAGCGCGGGAACTGGACTGCTCCCCGGCACTCCCGATGCCAGTGACTGGCAACGCAGCAGGATTCTGTCCTCACTTCCTGCGCCGCGTGTAGTGTGCCGGCGCCAGACGGGTGATGACACGCGGGGCCAACGATAAGTCCAGCAACGGCCTCGGCACCCGCGTGGCGCGAAAAATTCATTTTCCCGTCTGGGTGCGCGATGCGTGAATCCCGTAACGCCCGGCGGCGGCAGGCTGCTTTGCCCGATTCCCAGCGTGCTACAATGGCCAACGTTGAAAGTGGTTCCTGAAGGGCCCGACTTACCCGCGGGTTCGAGATGCTGTCAATGCCAACCCCTCCACAAGCGGAGTTGCGTTTGGAGGGCAACCACACGTTGCCGGGATCTTGAGCGTCTCCCCGGTGAACGAGCGCGCGAACACCGAAGGGCGGAGGCAGCGACGAGGTGGAAGTCAGAACCATAGCAACGTCTGGAATATGCTCCTCTGAAACCGCCAAGCGCCTCTTTATCGGCGCCGCGATCGTCGTCTTCACTCTTTTCGGTTTCTGGTTTTGCCCGGGGCATCATTATCTTCTAGATGACATACAGATTTATATCCCTTTGCTCGAGCATCTGTGGGATCCTTCGGTGCTCGCGCGCGACATTCTCGCCACACAACCACATCTCACCTTCACGATTTATGACGAAACAGCCCTGGCGCTGCGGCGGGTGACAGGCCTTGGTTTCCAGCAGGTGTTGACCGCGGGGCAATTGGTGGTCCACGCGTTGAGAATTCTCGGCGTGTACCTTATCGCGCGTGGATTGCGGCTCTCCACAGCGTGGTCCCTGCTGGTCGCCGCCATCTTCTCATTGGGGGCCAGCGTCGTGGGAGCGGGGAACACCACAATTGAACTGGAACCGGTGCCGCGCACCTTCAGCTTTCCGTTGATTATCTTGGCGATGGGCCTGATCGCGCACGGCCGTGACCTCGCGGCAGCCACTTTAGCCTCCATCGCGTTGCTTTACCATCCTCCGACGGTTTACCCTTTCTGGGCAGTTTATCTATGCCTCGCTTTATGGCCCGCTGACCCTGCCATCAGAAAGCGGAGGCTCTGGGGTTTTGCGCCTTTGTTCTGCGCGGTGGCGCTGTTGCTGCTGAGCGCACACTGCCAGCCGGGCGCAGCCGAGCGCCAGGCCTTGTTCAGCCGCCTCGACCCGTTTCAGGTGGAGTTGCAGCGCAAAGTGGCGATGTTCGTTTGGGTTTCGATGTGGCCCCTGCGGTGGTTCGAGCACCAGTTGTTCCTCTGGGTCGCCGCGCTCGTGGCTTGTTGGCGAATCAAGGAATTTGCCGGACGCGATCTGAAATTCGTTCTTTTTGGTTTCCCAATCGTAGGAATGCTGAGCATGCCAGCCAGCTACCTCCTGCTGGAAAAGCTGAGGTGGTCTTTCATCTCCCAGTTCGAGCCCATGCGTGCGCTGGTCTTCCTGCCGATCGTGGTAATTATTGCGGGGGCGGCCGCCGCCATGCGAGCCATCGCGAAGGGTCGCTACGTGGAAGGGTTCCTCTGGTTTGTGCTGGTTTTTGCGATTCCAATCGAGCCGCGCGTGCTACACATCCTGTGGCCAAGGCCATCAGCGCCGCTCATGGTTCGCCGGGCATTGATCGTCCTGCTGCTGGCCTTCTGCGCTGGCCTGGCTGTTTGGGCGGAGACGCGACGCATCCGCGGGTCACGCCTGATGTTGGCCACGGCCGCCCTTCTCCCCTTTTTCCTTCTGCCCTTTTTCGGCAAGGTGAACCGGTATCAGGTTTGGAACACCGCGGAACTTGCTCGACTCGCTGCCTGGGCCCGTACCTCCACGGCCAACGATGCGGTGTTCCTTTTCCCGGACGCTGACCTGGAACCGTACCCCGGTATCTTTCGCGCCACGGCTTTGCGCGCAGTTTACGTGGATTGGAGAAGTGGCTTGCAGGCCAAGACCTTCAAGGAATTTGGCGAAGAGTGGTGGTCCCGGTGGCAAAAGACGATGGCGGCTCCGTTCAATCCCAGGCACCTGGAACGATATCAGGGGCTAGGTATTGATTATTTGGCGGTTCAATCCGACGACCGCGTTCCCGGCGCGACAGCGGTTTATGAGAATTCCAAGTTCATTGTTTACCGGCTTAAGTATTGAGGGATTGATTTGCTTTTCCGGCCGGTGGGCTCTGGCCGCCGTGGCCCGTGCCGGCGAGCACGTCCCGCAGATCGAAATCCTGCAAGTGTGCGGCGCACCCCGCGCACGCTTGCCGCTTTACATGAATGCTGCCGATGTGCTGCTCCTGGCTTCCCTCGCTGAAGGTTCGCCCGTCGCGGTCAAGGAAGCCATGGCAACGAACCTGCCCGTCATCACGGTGGGCGTGGGCGACACGGCCGAGCTTATCGGTCCTGCCCCTCGGACCGGCGAGCCAAGACTGGCCGGAGCATCGAATTTTGCAGCCGCCCTAGCCAAGCACGCCCAAAGGGGCTAGAATCTGCTTCGGTCGTAAGCGTCGGATTTCGCGCACCACTGTGTGAATCCTCTCTGACGGAGGATGCATCATGCGAAGCTCCAGGCTGGAGAAGATTGCGCCGAGTTCCTGGCTCTGCTTGATCGGTCTTGCCGTCCTTTTCGCAGGTGTCCCACGCCGCGCTCAGGGCACGGCTCTTCCGCGTGTGGGCCGAAGCCCGGTGACGCCGAATGAAATTGCCTGGGAGAAGGTCCCCGAAGACAGTGAGAAGTGTCTGAAATGCCATATCGCCAAAGGCATCACCGGCGGCGCGATCCGCGATTGGCAGTTGAGCAAGCATTACGGCGTGGGCATTGCCTGCGCCGCTTGTCACATCCCCGCCGCGGACGCTGCGCCGGGCATTACGGGCGCCCCTTCGGCCTGCGAAGACAAGTTCGTGCGGCGCGCGGTTTCCCCCAAGAATTGCGCCGCGTGCCACGCGGAGCAGTTCCAGCAGTTTTCTGGCGGGAAGCACGCCGCCGCCTGGGTGGCGATGACGGCTATGCCCACTACAGCCGAGCAGCCCCGCGCCCTCATCGACGGCGAGAAGGGTTGCGGCGGATGTCATCGTGTCGGGCGCGACGAGGGCAAGTGCGATTCCTGCCACACCCGCCACCTCTTCGCGACCGCGGAAGCGCGGCGCCCCGAAGCCTGCATGACCTGCCACATGGGCTTCGACCACCCGCAGTGGGAAATGTATTCCACCTCCAAGCACGGTACGGTCTACGCGGTCGAGGGCCAGCGCTGGGATTGGAATATCGACCTTGCCGAGTGGTTCAATAAACCCGACAAGGCTTCCCTCCAGCGGCCCCGCGCTCCGGTATGCTCCATCTGCCACATGCCCAAGGGTGATCATGCCGTGCGCACCGCGTGGGGATTCTTGGCCCTGCGCTTGCCGGAAAAGGGCCCGGAGTGGATGGGCTATCGCCAGAAAATCCTCATCGGCTTGGGCGTGCTGACACCTGAGGGGCAACCGACTCCGCGCCTGGACGTCGTCAAGGTAGGCAAAGTCGCGCGACTCACCGCGGAGGAATGGCAGGCAGAACGCGACCGGATGCTCGACGTCTGCATCAATTGCCATGCCCGCAGCTTTGCCGAACAGAACCTCGAAGCCGCAGATTCCATCATCAAGGAATCCGACAAGCTGATGGCGGAAGCCCTCGACGTCGTCGAGGGGCTATACCGCGACGGGATCATCGAGCGTCCCCAGGATCGTCCGCCGCATCCGGATTTGCTGCGCTTCTACGAGGTGAAGTATCCCATCGAGCAGAAGCTTTACGTGATGTTTCTCGAGCACCGCATGCGCAGCTTCCAGGGCGCCTTCCACATGAACCCTGACTACCAGCACTGGTACGGCTGGGCGGAGATGAAACGCGATCTCTACGAAATCCGTCACGAAGCCACCGAACTGCGTGCGAGACACCCAAAAGGCGTGGGAGGGAAGTAGTTCGAGTGCTGCCTTAGGGGCGGGTCCCAGACTCGCCCCCAGGTTTCGCCAGATGCGCTGGTAATCTGGAGGTTGACGAGCCACCGTCCTGCGCGTCCCGCGCGGGGGGCGGCTTCAAGCCCGTTGCTTGCGGTCATGAGCGAACGAACCTCACCTTACGAAGTCGGCGGCCTACGCGGAAGGTCACAACGTCATGTCGGCGGGGATCAAGTTCCCAGGTCGGGTCGGTCAGACGCTGCCAGTCGGGCAGCTCTGAGTCGCCGGCCGACATATAAACGGCGCCCTCCTTAATCTTTCGCTGGGCCTCCGTCCCAGACGCGGCAACACCCAACTCGACAAGAAAACGGGTAATCTTTACAGGTGAGGTGCCCGTATAGAGGCTCGCGGGCAACTTCGAAGGTATCCCCTTGGCCTGAAACTGCGCTTCGAAATCCGCCTGCGCGAGCCCAGCCGTGAGCACGCCGTGAAAGTCTGTCACGATCTGAAGTGCGAGCTGCTTTTTCACAGCGAGCGGATGCGTGCCACCGGACTCGACAGACTTCTTTAGCCTGGCAATCTCTGCCGGCGTCAAGTCTGTCAGCAGCTCGTAATAGCGCCACATGAGCGTGTCGGAAATCGACATCAACTTGCCGAACATTTCCGCCGGCGGCTCGTTGATACCCACATAATTACCCAGCGACTTAGACATCTTCTGCACGCCGTCGAGCCCTGCGAGGATGGGCGTGGTCATGATGACCTGGGGTTCCTGGCCGTATTCCTGCTGGATGGCGCGGCCGACGAGCAGGTTGAACTTCTGATCCGTCCCGCCGAGCTCGACGTCGGCTTCGAGCGCCACCGAGTCGTAGGCTTGGGCCAGCGGGTAAAGCAGCTCGTGGATGGCAATCGGGCGCTGTTCTTTTATGCGGGTCGAGAAGTCGTCGCGTTCGAGCATGCGCGCGATGGTGTACCTGGAGCAAAGCGTGATCCAGTCGCGCCCCGTCAACTTCCCGAGCCACCGGCTGTTAAAATCGACCGCCGTTTTCTCCGGGTCCAGAATCTTGAAGACCTGTCTTTTGTAGGTCTCGGCGTTGGCCGCGACTTCCTCCGCGGTCATAGGCTTGCGCGTCACGGATTGGCCCGACGGGTCGCCAATCAGCCCGGTGAAATCGCCGATGAGGAAGATCACTATGTGGCCGAGTTCCTGGAAATGTTTCAGCTTGCGGAGGAGGACGGTGTGACCCAGGTGGATGTCCGGCGCCGTAGGGTCGAAGCCCGCTTTCACTTTGAGCGGCTTGGCGGTTCTGGCCGAGCGTTCGAGCTTGGCGCGCAGCTCTTCCGCGCGGATGGTCTCTTCCGCGCCTTTCGTCAGGTAAGCGAGTTGTTCGTCAATCGTCATTGGACTCAATCGGCCAGCCGCAGCTGGCGCAGGGATACAATCCCCGGATAGCGCCGCGTCTTGCGGAGAAAAACCTCATCGGCTGTCACTAGGATACTGTCTGACTCGAGCGCCATGGCCAGGAAGTAGGAATCGTACACGGTTGTATCGCATGCCGAGGCAATCTCCACCGCCTTGGCGAGAGTTGTCCACCGGAAGGCTTCCAGTTGAAGATCCAGCTCTCGGAGTTGGTGCACTGCCTCAATGACTTCCGGAGAGGTCAGTCGCTTTCCGCTCTTCAAGACGTTTGCCAATTCGAATGCCAGGAGTTCAGGGGCTCTGAGGATGCAC
>Ga0315314_1004779_pt1 | contig 10031 bp, 9 predicted proteins | sample TDP9_MG_FD_203631 | JGI IMG/M metagenome (GOLD analysis project Ga0315314, IMG submission 203631) | Freshwater sediment microbial communities from Lake Towuti, South Sulawesi, Indonesia - TDP9 | ecosystem: Environmental > Aquatic > Freshwater > Lake > Sediment | place: Indonesia: South Sulawesi... | reverse complement strand
GAAACTTTTCAACCGTATATCTATCACTCCCGAAGTTAAAAGGGAGGCATTTGACGAGGGGGTCAGGCTTGGCCACGCTGACGCCCAAGTTATAGGGAAGGCCATAGAAGAGGGGTGGATAATAATTCATGATGTCTCCGAAAAAACGGCTTTGGCTGCTAAAAAGTTAGCAGAAGGCGAAAACATATCTCGAACTGATGCAGAGACGCTTCTTTTGGCAAAGGAAACCACAGCAGAGATATTGGTTGACGAGAAAGTCCTCTCAGACCTTGCGAAAATGTACGGACTTAAAGTCTGGAACACCTGGACCATACTGCTAGAAAGCCTCAGAAGAGGATTCATACAAATCTCTGACGTAGAGTTCGCCCTAGTCGAACTCGGCGAGAAAAGACACAAAATAAAGAATAAACAGGCCACAAAAATACTGAAAGCGGCAAAACTCATAGCTTCCTGCAGACAAGAAGGGGAAAGAAAATGAGAAAGGAATTTTCATTTTTTACGCTTCTTCCTGACCGCTACGACGCCGATGACAACTACTCCAACCAACCCAGCCAAAGCGAGGTAAGGCGCCACATAGATAAGTAAACAGAGCCGTCCAAATCATGCTTGTCTAGACCACGCTATCCTTTTAAAACCTCCTCCACATCCTCAATGTAACTCTTAGCCTTCGATATGTCGTCTCTAACCCCTTCAGACAGGTATTCCCCTTCGTAGAAGCACATCTCGTGGAGGTAATGCTCCCTTGCACCAAACCTATCACGAAAGCCCCTGGCCATAATTTGAGGATCCTTCAATTCGAGCGAGCTTAGAGCCAGTCTCCTATCCCTATGTGACTTAACCTTCTCCTCAGGGAAGCCTCTCCCAATGAGGAGAGCGTTTGTGGCTTGAAGAATGGCATTCCAAGCCTTCTCGGCTGCGTCCCTGATCATGACATCGCTTTTCTCCTTCTCCCCCCTCTCAAACTCAATCAAGGCGGCTTTAAGGAACTTCTTGGCCTCAGAAACATAGTGGGACACCCTATCTTCAGACATCTCGCGCACATCCACGCATCGATCAGCTTAATATATGTTAAATTTTCCTTAATAATTTGCTCCTTTGATTGGATTTTCCCAAAACAGGTAGACCTTTCTTGGCTTAGGAAGGCGAGCATGCGGAGTATCATCGCCGGCTTCTCTTCCCTTTAGGAGTCATTGAGTCTCTGTCTGCAGAGTTTCTGCGATCAGAAGAACCCTACTTTTTTAATGCCCTTCCTATTAAACTCCGTAGCTTTATCGATATTCGGTTCTATGAGGGCCTCTGCCATCTTGAATCGGCGCCGCTCATTTAAGGGATGTGCGATTTAAGACTAGCATTTTGTTTGGTTTAACTCCCTTGAGGTACTTCAAGGGGGCAAGCACTACCGTCACCTCAACTTATTCTACACGAAGTCGGCTAGGGTCGCCTCCCTTTCCGCCTGGAAGCGTATGTTCATGGGTTTGAACGTTTGGTTTAGTGCCGTTGTTAGGTTGCGTACGTAGTCCTCCACGTTGACCTCGTGGATGCCCCTTACGTGCTCTGTAGGCTTCACGGTGAAGGTCTTTCCTCTGTATGAGAAGGGTTTAACCTTTACGAAGGCGACGGTTTCCCCCCTCCGGACATCCTTGCCCGAGTCGAGGAGCTGCGCGGCGCATTGGTAGGGCTGGTGCAGGGTCTCTTCCTCATCACCTACTCTCTCTGCAGGGTCGAAGTGCAGCTCAACGGGGTATTCTAGGTCCTTCAGTGGAATCTTTCCAGCCTTGAGGTCTCGTATGGCCCTCCTTACTATCTCTTGGATTCTTCTCGTAGCCGTTTCAAAGGCATCCCAGTTTTTCGCGTCCGCCAGCGCCTTCACACAGTCGTTGAACACGTTTTGGATGAAGGCTGGAGAGTTAGACTTGATGGCGGTAACGCCCTTGATGTCCGGGGTTCCATCCCCTCGGATGCCGAAGTAGGCCTTCATAGCCGTAGGAAGCACACAGACGGAGTATTGCTTGTCAACAGCCAAGTCCACACGGAGCTGATCTTTTACGGTTTTTATGAGCCATCCTACCTGCGCATCAGTGGGGTTGTCCAGGAATAGGGAGTCCGTGTCTCCGTAGATGGGGTGGAGACCTCCCCCTTGGGCTATGTCCCAGCTTTTTCGGAGGATGTGACGGCCGTAGGCGGTGATGGATTCCGCGAGGGCAGGGCGAGCTAGGCCGTGGATTCTGACGGTGACGCCGTAGCTGGAGACTAGTATGAGCTTTAGCAACTGGGACGTGGCCTGGGCCAGACGTCTATCCTCCGCTGAGATGGTGTTATCCCGGGATAGGGGTTTGAACCAGTGGATGCGCAAGTCCTTTATAGACCCCATGAGGACGGAGTAGACCCCCCTCCTCCGCTGGCAAACGTGATGCTCCAGCCCAGGCACCCTGTTCCCTTCGCATTCTTCGTGGTGGCAGTCAACGGTTTCATAGGAGAGGTTGTATGTGTCGATGATGCTCGGATACAGGCTTTCGAAGTCCGTGACCACGGTGTTGAAGTAGGTTCCTGACTTGGGTGGGAACGTGAGAGCGCCCTGAACAGACCGCTTTGTTTCTCCTTTCCTCAGCTCTCTGGAGGTGGGAATCAGAATGTTTCTTCTTCTGAGGTGGTTGTGAAGGATGGACCTGATCCAGGCGCTCACCTGGCGGCTGGAGTAGGCCTCAGGCACCGGAAGGTTGGCCACCCTAGACAGAATGAAGGCTAGATAATACCTTTCTGGATCCACCCTTCCGCCTATTCCCAGCCTTTCTGGCACGATCTCAGGCACCGGCTGAGAACATAGAGCGAACCACCTCTCCAGCAACTCGTATTTTTTGGGATCAGCCCCCTCGATTTCAGAGAACATGTCCCGAAACCTCTGCCACTTCTCCTCAGAGGCTGCGAAGACGGTTTCGATTTTCTCCCCATGGATAACGTGTTGGGCTCCAAAAGTCAAGCCTTGGTCGTAGGCGTATCCCAGGGTAAGGGGGACTTCCCCCTCCCACACCCCTTCAAACCTCTCCGAGGCCCGTCTAGGATCAGAGATTTCTCTCAGCTCCACCCGGGTGATTCTTTCCGTTTTGCCGGTGAAAAGGTTCTGCTTCTCAACTGTGCTTGTTTTGGCGCCCATTCCTCGAACCGCTTCCTCATTCCCTTGGCTTGTGGGGTGAGGAACGAAGAAGTAGGGTCTGTATCTCGTATCTAAAACCTCTTCCATGGCGTCTGTGGAGGCATTGTAGAGCCTGAGCTTCACACCTTCCCGAGCCGCTTCGGCATCTATCAGATAGTAAGTCTCCAAAGGAAACGACACCAAAAACAAATTGTATGATTCAACTTTAATCCTTTTTTGCTAAACCCTTCCAAAAAGACAATTTTTATTGAAGTAACAATTCACATAGCGCAACTTCGGTCGTCATGAAAACGCTACTCCACCAGAAAATATGTGTGCGTTTAATTTGTCAAAAACAACCCCAAATCTTCAAAATTAATTGGTAGTCTGGGATGGATTCAAATATCGGTTTTAAATCATCGGAGTTTTCCTTGTCACGAATACAGCGTAGGCTGCACGCTCTTTGCCGTAACATGCAGGTACATGAGGAAGAAATTCTCAAGTATTTGGGATTTTTGGGCCGAAAGGACAAGAGACATCGGGTCCTAGCCAGTCTCCATGAGCGATATATGCGGTGTATCTGCAACCGCCACATAGGGCGCTGTACGTGCATGTTTTGCAAGAGCCTTTTAACGCTTTTCGGTTTCTGATGTGGTTTAGTAGTTCATTGTGAACCCAGATTTCTTCTAGGTTCTGTTCAAGAAGATTGCCTAGTTTTATTGGTGCAGGAACGCAGGGAAGCAGGTCTCCAGAAGCTGTGAGCCCTGCGTAGGTTAAGCCAGCTGAACATCCTCCAAAATGGTTTGCAAGCTTTCTCACAATCTTAGAAATTTCAAGTCCAAATCTTTCTTGAAACATCTTTTCGTAGCCTGACAAGGCTTCACTTACTGTGAAGACTCTGCCTTTTGAACGTTCGTAGCCGAGGCGAACGTAATAGGTCATCCCTCGAGCGTAACATTGCATGCCGAATCCCTCTGTTGCGCTCTTGTAGAACTTGTTGTACAAGGCTTCCAAAGCCTTAATTTTCTCTCTAGGTGTCACGTCAAGGTATAATGCTTCTACACCACGGCCAGCAGGTATAAGCCTGTTTAGATAGAATCTCGTAGCTCCAAGCTTTTCTGCTAAATCCATGGTTTCTCCTAATTCATTTATGTTTTTTGAGTGCAAGGTCATGGTAACAGCCAACTCATCAAATCCCACAGTAGCACAGTTTATTATTCCCTTAATAGTCGCTTTAAAGCTTCCAGGCTTGTTTCTTAGGAAATCGTGAGTTTCCGCTCTTGTGCCGTCCAGCCCTATTTCTACCCGTTTAATACCTGCTTTAGCAAGCTTTTTCGCTACCTTAGGAGTTATGAGAGTTCCGTTGGATGCAATCGTACATAGCATGCGGTCGTCGTTAGCTCTTTTAATTGCGTCGTATACGTCCCCACGTAGTAGCGGTTCCCCTCCTGAGAAGGTTAGTATGGCTACCCCTGCGTCGCTCATGTTGTCTATCACCTTGAAGGCTTGAGAAGTCGTTAGTTCCGAACAAGAAGATGTGGGAGAAGAATCTTGATGGCAGTGCAGGCAGCTGAGGTTGCATCTATTAGTGAAGTTCCAGACAATGGTTATCGGAGCGCCGGTGGGCTGTGGATACCTTATTCCGAAATAGGCAATTCCGTTCACCACGCTCAGCATGCATTTACGGATAAGCGAGTCCTTCAGCAGCCGTTTTATCGTGCTGTCATCAACTCCAAGGTGTAAGAACAACAGACGAATTAAGGGCACAAGAGCTGTTGCTGTCAACAGGCAACTTTCACAAAGAAAGTGCCGACTTGCCGCGTAGATGTCAAAGACTGAGAGCAAACGCTCTTGTCCACATTTTTCGCATTTGCTCACCAAGAAACGAGCAAGAGCGCTCCAAAGGGGGTTAAAGACTAGAGCTAGAGAGTGGTCGCCCGCGGGTATTTTAGTCATTTTTGCCCAACCAATCTTCCCTTCTCATAATTCAGGTTCCTTAAAAGGGTTCAGTTAATAAAGAAAAAGTGCGCGCACAAGCAAGGTCTACGTCACAGATTTACAGGTAATCGACGAGTATTCGCCTCAATACTCTTCTTAGAGGTTCGATAAAGTCTACAACCTTTCAAAAATCAGTTTCTCACAATAATCATGTGATCCGAAGTTTTGTTTCCCAAAAGCACTCTGTAGTGTTCGCGCTCCCCCTCCTTATACACTCGTTCGACCTTGCCTTGCGCAATCACGGTTTCGCCGTTTCTCGCCTGTTCGCAGAACCGCCCACGGAAGGACGCTATCTCCTCGATAGGCTCAACTTTGACTCCCTCAAGGACCTCCACATCGTCGATCTTGTAGTGGCAAGGGGTGAAGATGGCTTCCGAGTCGTCTAGGACCTTGGCTTTAACCCTCATGTTTCCCAAAGGTTCGTAGCGAACGGTGCCATATCTTTCCTCGATCTCTTTCCAGTCCTTCACAAACCTCACGAAATAGTCTCTTCCCATGAACTTGCCCTGCAAAGATTTCCGCGATTCTGTTCGAACGAAGTCCTCGAAGGACATTGCGGTGTCCTTCGAACGGAAATCGAACAGGCTCTTCAAGCCTTCCATGTCATAGCGCCTTATCAAGTCTCCCTCCTCTAGGAGGTGCCCCAACGCTGAATGCACCCTTCGACAGTTCTCAGTCCCGTAAACTATGAGATCGATGTCTGAAGCTGGTTTGTGAAGCTTTATCAGAATCGAGCCTGAAACACCCAGTTTGCTCCACGGAACGTTGGCGGTTTCCTTCGCGAGCTCAACAAACTGCAGCGCTTGGCTTTCCACGTCGTCCAAGCCGTCTCTTTTGCGAAGCTCTCGCAAACGTTCCATTGGCTTATAGTGTTGTTTCACGTCCATGACCGGTACTTCGCAGAGAAGCTCGTTGAAAACGGGGTCATGAACCATGTACCGCGGGAATTTTTCTCGAGCAACCCTCATACGCTCTGGAATGTGATACACCTTACGATAGGTCAGGCCTCCCCTGTTCCTGTCACCAGCGGGATCGGGCACAAAACGGACGAACGCTATAACTTTCTTAGGAGGGTGAACCAAACCCTTTACATCAAAGAAGCACCGATCCACGGTTTCTATTACATCGCCTTCTCGAGCCCTCATGTTAGCCACGCCTCTTCCAGATAAGCATGAACGTCTTTCGCGATCTTTAAAATATTAGCTTTAACTCTAAATCCATTTTCGTCACCATTAACCATTTTAACGCCTTTTATATTATGATAAGTGAAACTTCATTTGCACAGCGTAGCCCTGGCTGTGTAATTTTTGGGATGGTGTGTGATATTTAAGCTTAATAAGCTACTGGGAGAGTTAAAATAGGACAGTGGTAGTAATTCTAGATAGGTGGTTGGCGTGGAGGAATTGTTGGAGAGGATTGCTGTTGACCCTAATGTACTTGCTGGGAAGCCCGTGATAAAGGGAACAAGAATACCGATCTACTTGATCGTCGAGCTTATTGCCAGTGGCATGACCATGAAGGATGTGCTTAAAGAATACCCCGAGCTGAAGGAAGACGACGTTAAGGCGGCTCTCCTATACGCCTCGAAACTCTTAGAAAAAGAAATAACAGTTGCGCTTTAGGGCTACATTTTGACTCGAATACTTGTTGATGAAAACGTGCCAATAAGCGTCATGGAGTGGCTTAGGAAAAGGGGACTAAGTGTACAGAGGGTCTCCGAGATTGGTCTTAGGGGAGCGCGAGACGAGAGCGTCGCAAAATACGCCGTAAAAAACGAAATGACCATACTCACACTCGATACAGATTTTGCCCACATTTACCACGACGTTTTTCGAGGCTCCCTAGGAGTCATCGTCGTAAGAGTAAAGCCCTCAACACCATCCTATATAATCGAAGCCCTTGATGCAACCTTAAAAAAGATAAAACTAGAGGAAATCCAGAAAAAACTCGCCATCATCACAAAGAGAAAAGTGAGAATAATCACTTAGGATCAGAACCACCAAATCAATTGTGCGTGTGCAAAAACTCAAATTCCCAACGCTTTCACAACGAAATAGATGCAAAAGCATGCTGAGAAATCCCTCGTAAACGGATTTTGAAAAAGGGTTTTTCACAACACAAAATCTTCGTTGAGGCTTGAAGCGTTTTACATCAAGTGTGTAGAGACTCGCTGACATCTAAACCAGCTCTCTCGCACATCCATAATAAATCATCGACCTTCCGAAAAGTGTCTACATCCGCTCTCTTTATGCCTTTTTTCAAGAGATACGCTCTCAGAATGATCTCGAAGGAGTTGTCTAGAGATATTAAGGAAAATCTCCGTTCAACGTCTCCTCCCCTTTGCAGGAGACCTTGGGCAAGCGCAAATGTGTCGGTAGTCCCTTCCAATAGCCTTTGTTTGTCGATTTCCGTTCCGACCTCTTCTAAAATAGGGATGATCAACCGGGGCAAGGTAGCTACCTTTCAAATCTGTAGAATCACCAGAGCCATATAGCGCGCGCTGTTCGATTTGTAGGAGCTAAGAGTTGATTTAAATTAATTCATAACACTTAAGAAAAGGCTCTACATAAACCTCTATGAGCAATCTCCATTCTTAGCCTTTTAGGTCCTAGCCTTCGCCATGTTCGATTTCAACTAATTGCAGCCATGACTCTCTCTACATTTTGTTCAAACAATTAGGAAGATAGGATTGTTTCCTCTTGCCAAAGCCACAACGTGCCTCTAAGTGCTTTCATAAGCGGTACGGCAATGATGGTTGCAAACACAGCTTGTACCAGTCTGATGGCAGGATACACGAAGGGGCTCACCACAAATAGAAAACGGACGGTTTCCAGTTGCAAGCCGAAAATTCCCCCGTAAACCACTGGTGTTGCGAAAGCGAGCGACCCCCACATGTTGTCAGCTTGGTTTCCGATGAAAGCCAGCAAAAAGTAAAGAAGAGACGAAGTGCCCGAAGTAGACAGTCGCTTCGCAAATTTTGCGCAAGGCAGGATGAGCAGCAACGCGATGATTTTGTCCCACAAGACAGCTACTCCGACATAGAGATTCTCAGGAAGAGGTTGTGCGGGTGGTGTGAACAAGAAAGCAGCTATGAGAAGACCGAACACGAGAAAGCCAGCTTTCCATTTTTTGTAGTATATTAGCCCTGTTACCAGAGCATTCACGGGTGGAGACAGTAAAAACGGCATGCCGGAAGGGCTCATGATTCCCGGAGGCAAAGTCCACGCAACGAAGGCTCCAACGAAAGCCGTTAGTGCGCCTAAATAAGGACCGAGAATGAGACCGAATATGGAAGCAATGAGAGCTTCCAAACTTATCTTGATCTCAGGGATGGCGATTGCTGGGACGGAGGGAGTTATTAGGGAGAGCACATAGTATAAAGCCGCAAAGACGGCTACCAGAGCAACGTTCCGCGCGGATAATTTCATTCATACTCCTCTGTGTAACAGATTTCATTGTTGTGTAATTTTTTACACTTAATTATTAAGCATTGTCCCATTTTTCTTTTTTGGGCAAAATCTCGTCTTCTTCACGATCATGGTCACAACTAGGCCTTCAACAATTCCAACTACCGCCATGACCATGTCCAAGCTCATTTAGACGTGTAGGTACGAAGCGTGTATTTGTAGAAGTTACTGGTCTCCGGTCGGTTGTCCTCATGGCAAGAGCAGGTAGCGAAAGGCGAAGTATATGTTTCTCATTCTCAATGCAAAGCTGAACTTGGTCTTGCCCTTTCGAGTCCTGAAGTCGACTGGGACCTCGCGTACGAGCAAGCTGCTGGAAAGGGCCCTGGTAAAGATCTCGAGTTCTATTTCGAAGCGCTTGCCCGACAGTTTTGGGTACAAGACCTCAACGGCCTTTCTCGAGAATGCCCAGTATCCCGTTTGCACATCTGTGAAGTGTCTTCCGAATCTCATGCCCAGGAGGAAGGAGACGACCACATTCGAGGCATAAGTTAGAGGATCCATTGCTCCCGGCTCTCTCTTGCCCCGAATTCTTGAGCCGAGTACGATGTCAAGGCCTTCTTCCCTCAGCACCTCAATCATGGTGGGGAGCTCTGAGGGGATGTTCGTACCGTCGCCGTCGATTATGCATAGAGTGTCTGAACTAGAGCCTAGGAAGAACTCCATGCCCGTCCTTACGCCGCACCCCTTTCCGTTACCGAATTTCTGAATGATTACCTCGGCGCCGTATGATTGGGCCACTTCTCGCGTACGGTCGGCGCTTCCGCCATCCACGATTAGGATCCTGGAGAAGTGGCGGCGAGCTTCCTCTATTACGGTGCCTATGGCGTCCTCCTCATTTAAAGTCGGAATCATCAGAAGGGCACTAGACAATGATTTCACAGAGTTATGCGAGTGGACACGATAACCCTCGCTGTATACTTTCAGCCTAGGATCGTTGCTCAAAGCGAAATGTTCTCTTGCCACGCGCATCACTTCTGCGTCGTAAGCCTTATTCTTTCTCTTTTTGGGCTAAAAACGTAAAAAACCTTTTTTGGTGGTTATCCCATTTTTAGATAAAAACGAGTTTAGGCGTTACGGTGTTGTCTAAAGCCCGAGTCATAATCCACACAGATCTCGATTACTTCTTCGCCCAGTGTGAGGAGAGGAGAGACCCTTCTTTAAGGAATAAGCCTGTGGTTGTCTGCGTCTACTCCGGTAGGGGCGAGGACAGCGGCGCTGTCAGCACGGCCAATTACATAGCGAGAAAGTACGGCGTAAAGGCAGGAATCCCCATAGCACTGGCCAAAAAGATGTTGAAAAACGTGAACGCCGCCTTTATACCGGTCAATCACGAGTTCTATGAAGCCGTTTCCGAAGAGATAATGGAGATCCTTCGGAGCCACGCCGATCGGTTCGAGCAAGTCAGCATAGATGAGGCCTTCCTCGACGTAACTAAG
>Ga0315314_1004778_pt1 | contig 10032 bp, 8 predicted proteins | sample TDP9_MG_FD_203631 | JGI IMG/M metagenome (GOLD analysis project Ga0315314, IMG submission 203631) | Freshwater sediment microbial communities from Lake Towuti, South Sulawesi, Indonesia - TDP9 | ecosystem: Environmental > Aquatic > Freshwater > Lake > Sediment | place: Indonesia: South Sulawesi... | reverse complement strand
GGCTGCAATAAGTACCTCCGGGATATAAATCTCACCATTTTTGAATTTGACTCCAACCCGATCCATGGCCTGGATGAGGCCGTCTTTTAAGATGGTTTCGGCCGTCTCACCCGCATCCAAGGCATCTTGAGTCAGTTTCTTCACTTCCTCCATCTTTCCCTGGGAAAGGGCACCCTGGAACTTTCCCTTGTCGATCATCTTTTTCTCCTCCCAATAGTATGCATTATAAAGCCTGACCACATGATGTGCCAAATAAAATCAAGCAAATCTATCCTTCCGTAAGTCAAGATTGTTCTACTACAGCGCTTCCACCTACACTATGCTTCATTCCGTCAAATAATCGCTCTCTGGTTAGTTGATTAGTACTGGCCAACGTAAATTTAATCAAATATCTCAAAACCCCTTCAAAACAAAAACTTCTTTTCCCCCAAATGAAAGATGGAAACATCTGAGTACCCAGTGGCCTCCTTATAACTTGCCAAAAAACCAGCCATGGCGGAAAATGCAATTAAACTTCTCTGTATAAACCAATGCTTGATTAAACATCATTTTATTGCACCGACTTGCATTCCCTTTATTAAGAATCTCTGCAATATCCAAATTAGTATTACTATAGGAATTAAGTGGATAGTGGCAGCAGCTAATAATGATCCCCAAGCTACTCCCATGATGGCGCCCAAAAATTCAGCTAAAGTTATCGGGGCAGTTCGAGATGCTGAAGAAGTAAAAACGAAAGCAAATAGATATTCATTCCATGCGAAAATGGTGGTGAACATAGCGACTGCAACAAGACCTGGTGTTGATAAAGGAAGCACTATTCGCAAGAAGGCTTGTAGTCTTGAACACCCATCTACCATAGCTGCCTCTTCGAGAGCGACTGGAACGTCGTCTATGAATGTCTTCATTATCCACGTACACAAGCTGACTTCAAAAGCTGAATAGAGCAAGATTAAGGTAATATGCTTATCAATCAATCCAATTCTATTGAGTAAAGGAAAAACAGGGATAGTAATTGCTATAGGGGGGAGAAGTCGTACTGCGATCAAGAAGAATGCAGGTAATTTAAGCCATTTTCTCCTATAACGAGAGAAGGCATAAGCAGCGGGAACAGCAAGCAATAGTGTTAATGAGGCTGTGCCAACCGTAATGATGGCACTATTTTTCAAGTTGTTGAAAAATACGGGCCAATTTTCAATTACATCTCGGTAATTATGAAATGAAAATGGCCCTTTTATTTCAGGTGGATAATTCCAAATATTCGTTGGTAACTTGAAAGAGCTAAGAGAGATATAAAAGATTGGGGAAAAGGCCCATGTTAAGGCTAACAGAAGCAGGAGCCAAAAATTGAATTTCTTCAGTAATATATTCGGGCTTTGGATACGCATACTTACCTGACTATTTTGATCAGCTGATTGTTTCTCAAAATAACTTACATAAATATCGTTCTATACATCTTCCTCACAATAGATATTGAAAAAAGGGCCGTAAGAACTAACATAATCCAGGCAACAGCTGAGGCACTCCCGAACTCAAAATATCTGAACCCTGTTTTATACAAGTAAATTGACAAAATTTCCGTACCATGGCCGGGACCTCCTTGAGTTAACATCCAAGGTATTCCAAATTCTCTAAAAGCGAAAATCAACCTAAATATCAGAGCGACAAGCAATGCAGGTGTAATTAAAGGTATTATTATATGACGAAACCGTTGCCAGGCATTGGCTCCATCCACGAGACTTGCTTCGAGGATTTCTTGGGGAATGGAAATTAGGGCGGAGTATGCAATAATTTGTATGAAAGGAGAGGATATCCATACGTTTGTAATAATAATAGCTATGAAAGACGACGGAGTCGTTCCAAACCACTTTACTGGCTGAATGCCAGGCATGGACAGAACATAATTAACGACTCCGTAACTCGGATCAAGGAGATATTTCCATATCACACAAGCGACGACAGGACTTATTGCGTATGGCGCTATGAGTAAAGAAGTCCATATCCTCTGGAGAGGAAATCCATGAAACAGTAAAAGCGCGGTTCCAAATCCAATAAAAAATTCAAAAAAAATGGTAGAAGCGAGAAAAATGATATTGTTAATTAGTACCTGTAAAAAAACCGGATCACGTAAAATTTTTGAATAATTAACTAGGCCAATGTAAATCGGTAAGAAACCCGGCGAGTACTTGGTGAAACTTAGAAAGAAAGCCCAAATCTCCGGTATTACTATAACGACAAATAACAATGTTACTACCGGAACTATGAGCAAATAAGGAATTTGTGTTTTAGATAAAAGAGCAGTTTTCACAGGACAACTTTATATACAAGTGGTGAATATCTTGAAGGTAATTATAAACCCAACTTTATAGTCGAAGTGATATTGCTATCTCAAAAAATGCTATTTCAGGAACTCATTTGCATCAGTATAGACTACGAAAGTAGGTTCTACAAATTCTTTGAACTACTCTGGTAGTGGGATTAAAGACCGTTGCTCTATTATCAGGCTCTAACTGAGCAATATAGCTTAAGGATTTCTGCCCTGCCCTTTGGCGGGGCAGATCGATATTTTCAAATTATGAAGAACGGATTCTAAGGCAACAATGGCTTTATTTTCTCAGTAGCCTTTTTCATTTCATCTTCTGGTGACTTTCCGTGAAAAATAACCTCGTGGACGTTCTCTCCAATAATGTCTAACGCCCTACTTACATTTGGAAAAGCCGGTATAGATTGTAATGCCACTTCAATTTGTTTCTTTGTAATTTTAGCTCCGGGGTCAATTTTGATATATTCAGGATCTCCCAAGACAGAAAGTCTCGGTGGTGGATTGCCAGACTTAGCCATTTCAAGGTGGGATTCCTTAGTCGATAAGTGCCTTATATATTCCCAAGCTAAGTCTTTTCGCTGAGACCCTCGTAAAATTCCAATATACCATAGGAACATAAAACTGGAGCCATAATCGCGGATATGCTTTAGATTCTTAGAGATGGGCATCAAGCCGGGGACTGCTTCCCCCGCTATCTTAGAAGCTTTCGGATCATTAAATGTAGGCCAATAATTAGTTGCCTCTATGGTCATTGCTACCCGGCCTTGCTGGAACATCTTTATGTTTTCAGCGTAGCTATACGTAGCCATATCCGGAGGTAATATGCCTTCCTTAAACATTTTCTGTAATAAACTAATGGTCTGTAATACTGGGAGTTCTGTAAGTGCGATTTTGAAGTCTGGAGTAATTAGATGAACATTCTCCCCCCACATCCTTGCCATTCCAACTAAGGGTTCAAATAATTCACCCCTGGTTGCTCTCATGGACCAACCGTAAACCTTTTCCCCATCAGGGCGTACAAAGGTGCATGCTTTAGCCGTATCATAGAGCTCTTCGGCTGTCTTTAGGGGAAAGTTCATGCCACGCTCCTTGAACACCCTTTGATTGTACCACACCCCAAAACACCCTGCCCTTATAGGAATCATGTAGATTTTACCGTCCAGTACAGCGCTTTCAATCATCGGCTTCGGCCAATCTCCTGGCCAGCCCTCAATCGGCCTATCTTTTAAGTATGGATCAAGAGGTTCTAAAAACTTACTTAAGACTGGTATAGCCCAAAATGGCTGGATATGGAAAATGTCTTCTTCGGTCCGGCTTAAAGGACCAATGCGAAAAATTTTCTCACGAACTTCGGAGGGAGTATAGGTATGGTAAATGATATCCACATCGTACTTTTCCTCAAATAGCTTAATTAGGTTTTTGCCTTTCCCCTCACCTCCCCCTGCAACTGTTTGGTGGACGCGATGCGCAACTAAAATCATTTTTTTCCTTTCTTTACCCTCCGCTGTGAAATTCAATGAGCCAAGAGTGGATATTGCAGCTGCTGATAGGCCAATTTTTTTTAGAAATTCCCGTCTATTAACCTTACCTATTGGGTCCCTTTTCCTTAAGTGACTTTTTCTCATAGCTTTATACCTCCTTGTGTAATTTTTTGACTATAGATTCCTTCCAAGTGCAGAAACTTCTGAAACGGGCCTGTCGGTGAACAGGGGTTCATTAAGAATTTGATTGCCTTCCTCCTTTGACACCCCGGCATCCAACTCCAAAAATGATGCATAACACAATGATTTTCCCAGAGTGTCAATCCAACTCCATGAGAAGGCGGAAGCCAATATTTTCTAAGAAAGGAAATAGACTTTAGGGCAACAAAGGTCTTATTTTCTCCGTCGCCCTTTTCATTTCATCTTCAACTGATTTTCCATGAACAACTACATTTTGCACGTTTTCTCCAATGATGTCTAAAGCGTGTTGTACATTGGGAAAAGCCGGCATAGGAGGTTTCGCGACTGCAATTTGTTTCAGAGTGATTTCAGCAGCGGGGTCGATTTTGATGTATTCGGGATTTGCCAAGACAGAAAGCCTCGGTGGCGGATTGCCAGATTTGGCCATTTCAAGGTGGGACTCCTTAGTTGCTAAATGTCTTATATAATCCCAAGCTAAATCCTTTCGCTGAGATCCTCTTAAAATGCCTTGGAACCAAAGAAACATCGCACCATTAGAGAAATCGCGTATATGCTTTAGTTTTTTGGAGATGGGCATTAAGCCCGAGATTGCTTCACCTGCTATTTTAGAAGCCTTTGGGTCATTGAATGTCGGCCAATAGTTGGTTGGCTCAAGAGTTAACGCGACACGACCTTCCTGGAACATCTTAACGTTTTCGGCGTAGCTGTACGTAAACATATCGGGAGGCATTACGCCCTCTTTAAACATTTTCTGCAATATGCTAACGGCTTCGAGTACAGGAGGTTCTGTAAGGGTGACTTTAAAGTCCGGTGTAATTAAGTGAGTATGATCTCCCCCAAACATCCTTGCTATTGCCACTAAAGGTTCAAACAGTTCGCCTTTAACTCCTCTCATGGACCAACCGTAAACCTTTTCCCCATCAGGGCGTACAAAAGTGCATGCTTTAGCCGTATCATAGAGTTCGTCTGCGCTCTTTAAGGGGAAGGTCTCGCCACGCTCTTTAAATATTCTTCGATTGTACCATAGCCCCCAACACCCTGCCCTCACAGGGATTAGATAAACCTTACCCTCTATGATGGCACTTTCAACCATCGGCTTTGGCCAGTCTTCTGGCCAGCCTTCAATTGCCTTATTCTTTAAATAAGGATCAAGAGGTACCAAAAACTTAGTCAGAACTGGTATTGTGCGTGATTGTAGAACATGAAAAATATCTTCTTCTGTTCGAGTTAAAGGGCCTATACGAAAAAGTTTCTCATGTACTTCCGCAGGGGGATAAGTATGGTAAATGATGTCTGTATTGTACTTTTGTTCGAATAGCGCGATAAGGTTTTTACCTTTACCCTCTGCTCCAATCGCAACTGCTTGGTGCACGCGATGTCCAACTAATACCAACTTTTTCCTTTCTTTAGACTCGGCTGTCAAATTCAATGAACTAAAACACGATATAGCACCAGCTGAGATAGCCATTTTTTTGAGAAATTCTCGTCTATTAACCTTGCCTATTGAATCCCTTCTCTTTGAGCGGCTTTTTCTCATGGCTTTACACCTCCTCGTGTAATTTTTTGGCTATTGACTCTGGCCCTCTGCAGAAACCTCTGAAACGGGCCGGTTCGTGATTAGCCAACAATTAAAGTCTATGCTAAATCTTTTGTAAATTGATTGGTAACTCTCCAAATTCCTGGACCATCTCTGTAATACGGAGAAGCCTATCAAATTTAGCATCGGGTGGAGTGGTATCACTTATACCAAGAATGAATCGGTCCCCCGGAGCAATCTCCCTAAATAAATTTTTCATAAACCGTTCAAACTCTTCATCAGACATACTCTCTTCAAGAAGAGCTACAGATGGGACCCCTCCAAAAATTGTTACCTTTCCTTTGAATGCTTTCTTCACCTCGCTGATGGTGACCTTGGTCATCGGTTGGGGACAGACTGCTTCGGCAATATCCATTCCGCTTTCAGGGATGAGGTCGAGTAGGCCTTTGTTCTCTCCATCGCAATGGCAAAGCAAAAGTTTCCCTTTTGAGTGGAGCATGTCAGAAAACTTCTGGAGGTACGGCATGATGTGATCTCGAAAGAAGGGTGGGTAGGTGATCATCTCATCAAAGTTGGCTCCGAGAAAGATGACTTCCGCAGGTGAATCGGTGAGAACCTGGAAAATTTGATCAAAATAAGGTTCCATGTATTCGCAAAGCTGTTGCATTTCCTTGGGATGGTCGTACATCTCAAAATAGAAAGTTGTAGCATCGAGAAATTCCTTCATAATATGGTGCATGGGACTGCCGGCAACGTTTCCAAATGCTACAGCAATTCCCTTATCCCCTACCTTTTTATGAAATTCTAAATAGTTTTCATAGTCGGGAAGAACCTTAGCGTTTTCAAAGATATACCCTACCGTTTTATAATTTTTAGGTTCCTTGATAACGTGCTCGGTGATCCAAGGAAAAGAAACTCCCGCTTGCTTCATTTCTTCGCTATAAAGAACTCTACAAGACACCGACCCTAAAGGAGTGTGATACGTGACAAGAGTGGTATCGCCTTCTTTCTTGACCTCCCTATCAACCCCAACTAATTCTGGTCGGTAGGCCATCCCCCAGAGACGATAGACTCCTATCCCGCGGTCGATATTATCTTCAAAAGATCGCACTTTTAAGAATTCAGGCACAATTTTATGATACCCACCGCCAATATCATCGGTTATCTCATCCAGGGTGGCGCCCCTACGATATCTTGCAGGCAGCGTGCCTCGCATGGAGTTGGAGTTGTGCCACAAGTCTATGCGAGGAGCCCAGGGCAATTGGTCCGCCCATTCCCCTCTCGCAGCTTTAAGCATTCGTTCTTTATGCGTCATCATTGAAATATTGCCTGGGAATTCTTATAGGCATTATCGTGATTCCGGAAAATAATGTCTTGCTTAATTCTGCTTATTTTTGGTAAAATTCTGCTATCCTTGCTTGACCTCTTCTCATTTTTAATTTAAGATTGGTTTGCAATGATTATTGAGAATGTAATCAAAGAATGTCAGATCAAAGGAAGGAAGAACCCGAAGCTCCTCATCCTTGGGTGTGCCGTCATGGAGCAGGAGCTCCGGCAGTTCCAGAATGGTCAAACGGAATTTAAATTTTTTGACTATGGCCTACATCGCACTCCGGAAAATATGGCCAAGTCCCTTCAGACGGAAATCGACCGGGCTTCTGAGGGTGATTATGATGGGGTCGTTTTAGGGTATGGTCTTTGCAGCAACGGTATCGTGGGTGTCCAATCTCAGAACAAACCGCTGATCATCCCTCGAATCCACGATTGCATCACTCTCTTTCTTGGTTCTCCTGAATCCTACAGGGAACAATCGGCCAAACATCCTGGGACTTACTACCTGACTCCTGGATGGATTGAGAAGGGGCAAACCCCCATCTCTAAATATGAATCCTATGCTCAATCCTATGATGAAGAAACAGCAAGGTGGGTACTTCACGAGGAAATGAAGAATTATACTCGGATTGCCTTCATTGACACGGGGGTTTATCCATTAGAGCTAGAACCTTACAGAAAGATTGCCCATCAGAATGCCGAATTTCTGGGGATCAATTATGAAGAACTTCCTGGATCTCCTCTGCTTTTTAAAGAGTTGGTTTGTGGTCCATGGGGAAAGGACTTTCTCATTGTGGAAAAAGGACAGTCCATCCAACAGGAGATGTTTCTTGATTTATGATCCATCGGGAAAAAAAATTTAATTCAGTCAGGATTCAACCTGGACTTGGAGAAGAAAAATTCGAAATGACCTTCAACAGACTCCAACAAGCGGTTTTCTTACGGGATTGCAAGACGGTCAAAACATTGACCGAAAGAATGGTGATGGATGGGGTGGATCTTTTCGAGATCCTAAATCAGGGATTAATTCCCGGGATGCTTGAAGCCAGCGAACGGTTCAGAAGAGGGGAGTTTTTTATTCCAGAACTGCTCATGTCGTCAAGGGCACTAAAAATCGGTTTAAGTATCCTGAGGCCACTGATCCAAGAGATCAGAGAAAACGTTTTAGGAAGAGTGGTGATTGGGACAGTCAAATTCGACCTCCATGATATTGGGAAAAACTTGGTCATTATTCTTCTCGAAGGAAATGGTTTTGAAATCATTGATATAGGTGTCGATGTTTCCCCTGAAAAGTTTGTGAAGGCAGTGGAGAAAAATAGAGCTCAAATCTTAGCCATGTCCTCACTGCTCACATCGACGATGAGCTGGATGAAATCAACCATTGAGCTTGTTCATGCCTCAGGAATGAATGGCTTGGTGAAGACCATGGTAGGTGGTGCCCCCGTCACGTCCATCTTCGCAAGAAATATTGGCGCTGATGCCTATTGTCGGGAAGCCACTTCGGCCCCTGCTTTGGCAAAAAGACTCTTAGGGATAGAAGCTAATGGCCAGACATCCTTTGTTAAATAAATTAAAAGAAAATCCAGAGATTGCCAGCCAGTTATTTTCCTTCAGCGTCACCACCCAAATCCCTTTACGCCTTATCAGCACAAAAGGAGAGAGGATCTGGCAAGCAGACTTTCCCCAGAAAAAAAGACACTTCTGTCGCCTACTGCGACCCGAGGGTAATGGGGCCAGAATATGCGAGATAGTTTACAAAAAGGCAGTTCGGGAGTCGATTCGATGGGGTGAGGCGACTATTGGGAAGTGCTGCTATTCTCTCATGCAGATGAATGCTCCGGTAATGCATTATGGAAAACTGGTAGCCTATTTAATCGCCTCTCCTTTTCTTTTAGTCAATCCTTCAGAACTTCAGCCTGATGAACTGACCTTTCTTCAAAAGGTAGGGACCGAAAGGAGAAAGGACTTTGAGAGAGCCCTTTACTCCCTTCCTATTGTCAGAGATGAAGAAGCCAATCGGGCAGCCAAAGTCCTTTTTGAACTTGCTGATCAACTCTCTATCCCCGATCTCGGCTGTTTACATAAAGTCCATGAGATACAGGAACTCCAGGGGAAGATTGCAGATCAGATCCGGGATCTGAAGACCCTCGATAGAGACTTAAACCCCAGTTCTCTTACGAAACTTTCCTATGAGCAGGAGAAGGAGATCATTGCCAAGATCAGATTGGGGGATAGGGTAGGGGCAAAGGAGATCCTCTATCGGCTTCTGGCCATCCTCTTAGCCCAATATCTTGAGAATTTTGAACTGCTGAAAATCTCAATGTTGGAGCTGCTCATCCTCCTTACCCGGGCGGCCGTTGAGGCAGGAACGAAAATTGAAGAAGTTCTGGGAATGAAGTACCGATTCATCACCGAATCGGCAAGCATCAAGGAACAGGAAAACCTCTGCCTCTGGGTGGTTCAGGTGCTTGAAAAATTGATGGACGGGATTTATGAGACCCGACATGATAAAAATTATCAACGGCTGAAGAAAGCTCTTGATTTCATCGATAAACATTATGGCGAACCTTTAACCGTGGAACAGATAGCAAAAGAGGTTTATCTCAGTCCCTCACGTCTCAGTCATATCATTAAGGGAGAATTGGGCTTAACATTAGGAGAGTATATCTCGAAGGTGAGGATTGATAAGGCAAAGGCTTTATTAAAGGAGAGAGAACTCCCTATTTCGCAGATCGCCCTTGATGTGGGATTCCCAGACCAGAGTTACTTCACAAAGGTCTTTAAGAAAGTTGAGAGGTGTACCCCTAAGGCCTTCAGGCAGAATACCTTACAATCTGCCGTTTCAAATTGAGACATGCTGAATGTTTCAACCTACCAATTTCATCATCAAGGGTCTCGGACGCCATCGGAAGGGGGTCGTCCTTCCCACTTATTTTTTATCTTCTCTACATAATTTTTCGAGTTCGAGATATTTTGGCGGAAAGGTGGCCTCCCAATTCATGAAGAAGGGGATGGGGTAACGGACCCCTCCTTTATGGGTCCCTTGGAGTCCCGTAATGATCTTGTCGATTTGAGAATAGGGAATCGCAAAAGCCATTTCGAAGTCCTGAACAAATCCAAAGACTCGATCTCCATTGCAGGGAAGAATGACTTGGCATTTT
>Ga0315314_1004777_pt1 | contig 10033 bp, 11 predicted proteins | sample TDP9_MG_FD_203631 | JGI IMG/M metagenome (GOLD analysis project Ga0315314, IMG submission 203631) | Freshwater sediment microbial communities from Lake Towuti, South Sulawesi, Indonesia - TDP9 | ecosystem: Environmental > Aquatic > Freshwater > Lake > Sediment | place: Indonesia: South Sulawesi... | reverse complement strand
GTACCCAACAGTCGTGGGCATAGCATTTAGCGATATTAAGAAAGCGGTGAGGAAACCAAAACCCATGCTTCTAACCATAATCGCGAACTGGGTCATCGCTCCACCAATAATGACATTGTATGCAAACTTGCTCCTTAGTGATCCGATGCACAGAGCCGGCGTTATACTGCTCGGCATGTCCCCATGCACGGCAATGGTCATGTGGTGGATGATGTTGGCTAAAGGAGATCTTGCTCAAGGGCTAATAAACACGGCTATCAACGCATTGTTGATGGTTGTTCTCTATGCGCCTCAATCGGCGTTCTATCTTGGTGTAAGTGGCATACCCGTACCATGGGATTTGATCGCCATGAGCGTGATCATCTTCATAGCCCTTCCAGTGTCTCTAGGGGCGGTTTCCAGAAGGCTGCTTATAGGGAGAAAGGGGAAGGAGTGGTTTGACTCTGTTTACCTTGAACTTGTGCGTAAGGTATCCATCGTTGCGTTGCTCCTCACTTTAATCGTCATGTTCTCGTTTCAGGGAAGTATAATCCTCAACGATCCGCTTCTTGTGGCTTATCTTGCAGCTCCAAATCTGCTCCACTATGTCACGATGATTGCCATAACCTACACAACCTCTTGGCTGTCGAACTGGGACTACCCAACGTCAATAGACACCACTCTCATCGGTTCGAGTAGCCACTTCGAGGTCGCCATAGCGGTTGCGACAACTCTTTACGGGCTTAATTCAGGCGCAGCCCTAGCCACAGTGATAGGGCCTCTAATGGAGGTTCCGTTAATGCTGTCTCTAGTCAAGTTTGGTCTACGAACACGCCATCTGTTTCCAAGGAACAAAATGAAAGTTAAGATGTGAGAAGAGCGGAAGCCTAATGGAAGAGAAAAATGAAAAATACCTTGGCGCATTTATTATAATTGGTTAAAGGGTGAAAGAACATGGAAGAAGAAATCAAGAAGTTTGTTAAGAAAAGATATAGCAAGATGGCGAAAGCGGGACAGTCATGCTGTCCATCATGTGAATGCGAGTCTTCTCTTATTGAACTTGGTAAGAGAATAGGTTATTCTGAGGAAAATCTGAGAAATGTTCCAGAAGCCTCTAACATGGGTTTGGGATGCGGAAATCCCGTTGCATTGGTCGCATTGAAGGAAGGCGAGACCGTACTTGACCTCGGTTCAGGAGGTGGAATCGATGTTTTTCTTGCAGCTAAAAGAGTTGGACCTAAAGGAAAAGTCATCGGGGTTGACATGACGAAAGAGATGATTAAGAGAGCGAGATCTACTGCAAAAAAATACGGCTACAAAAACGTTGAGTTCAGGTTGGGTGAAATAGAGAATCTTCCAGTTGAGGATAACTCGGTCGATGTCATCATCAGCAATTGCGTGATTAACCTATCTCCAGACAAAGAAAAAGTGTTTCGAGAGGCTTACAGAGTACTAAAAAATGGTGGAAAAATTATGATTTCCGACCTTGCTACAGAAGGAGAAATCCCTGAAGAAATAAAGAAAAGCTTTGACGCGTGGGCAGGATGCATTGCAGGAGCCTTAGAAAAAAACGAATACTTAGACACGATAAGGAAAGCAGGGTTCCAAAAAATTAAGGTTGTTTCTGAATCGAGTTATGACATTGGTGTTTCTGAAGAGCTAAAAGGTAAAATAAAGAGTGTGTCAGTTGAAGCATACAAAGTAAGCAAATAGTCTGCGCGCACCAAGTTGCTTGGAAGTTCCATTAACGCCATCTCTTATTGAGTTTGGTCTACGAACGCGCCGTCTTTTCCAAAGAACAAAAGAAAATCTATGACGTGAAACGACCAAAATTCAGTGAAAGAAGTTTTGGGCTTCTAACTGCCTTCATCGGAAGGTTTTTAAGTCATGGTTGATATCAAATTTGATATCAATAGTGATGGACGGAAATAAAATGTGCGATAGAGATAATTATCATCCTCCACCACCATTTAGGCATTGGATGAGACACTTCGCTGCAGTTCCAAAAGGATTCCTAAGATATTACGTTCTCAAATTGCTGAACGAAAAGCCCATGTCTGGTTCAGAAATCATGGACGAAATTGAAAAACGAACTAAAGGTCATTGGAAGCCGAGCCCTGGCTCCATCTATCCACTAATTGCATGGCTGCAAGATGAGGGATACATAAAAGAAGCCGAAAAGGAGGCAGGCATAAAGCCATACACTCTCACTGACAAAGGCAAAGCATTCCTAGAAGAGCACGAAAAGAAAAAAGAAGAATTACGCAAAAAATTCAGATTCTTCATGCCTCCATTCCTTGAACTACCATGGCAAGACTTCTATCCGGAAAAAACAAGAGGCATAGCTGAAGCCAGAATAAAACTGGCAAAAGCAATGTGGAACTTTCGCGAAAAACTTGGAAGAGCATATTCAGGAAATGCTGTAGCAGAGGCAAAAGAAGCGCTGGAACAAGCTGCAAAGAAAATTGAAGAAATAACAAATAAATTGGAGAAGTGAAAAGCCTATGTCCGCTTCCATAATTAAGACTGAGACTTTGACAAAAATTTTTTCTGGCAACATAAAAGCCGTAGACAACGTTTCATTTGAAGTTGAGGAAGAAGAAATCTACGGTTTTTTAGGTCCCAACGGATCTGGAAAAACAACAACAATCCTCATGTTAATCACATTACTGAAGCCAACTAGTGGAAGAGCAACTGTTTGTGGCTTTGATATAACCAAGGAACAAGCTAAGGTTAGATCATGTATAGGCTACGTTTCTCAAGACACTGCTGTAGACGAGAACTTGACAGGAAGAGAAAACCTGTTGCTTCAAGGTCGCTTCTATCACCTGCCCAAAGAAGTCTTGGAGAAACGTATAGACGAGGTCTTAGAGATGGTTGACCTCACTGACCGCGCGAACAGCTTAGTATCAACATACTCTGGCGGAATGAGAAAACGACTCGACATCGCAGAAGGATTGATTCATAGACCAAGAGTATTGTTTGTGGATGAACCTACACTTGGTTTGGACATACAGACGAGACTCAAGATTTGGGAATATATACAGCGTCTCAGAGAAGAAGCCCACATGACAATCTTCCTAACAACACATTACATGGACGAAGCAGACAAACTATGCGACCGCATCGGCATAATCGACTATGGTCAAATCAAAGTTGTTGGAGAACCAAACGAACTAAAAAGCCAAATCGGAGGCGACATAATCACACTAAGATTCACGAATGAGACAAACAGTTACGCCAATCAAGCGCTTGCAGAAATAAAGAAACTGGCAGCAATAGAAAACATTGTGCCAACAAAAGAATCCTTCAGCGTTGTGGCAAAGGATGGAGAAACAACCGTTCCAAAGATTTTTGAAGTAGCAGGCAAGGTAGGTGCCACAATAGAGTCGATTTCGCTGAAAAGACCTACATTAGATGATGTTTTCATGGCTCATACTGGAAGAGAACTTCGAGAAGAAACTGGCAGCAAAGAAGACTTGATGAGAGAGAGAATAAGAATGAGGAGAGTAAGAATGTGAGTGTTTTAGGCGACATATGGAACGTATGCTGGAGAGAACTCAAGCGATTTAGGCGTCAGCCAGCTAGAATATTCATGTCAATCGCACAACCAATAATATGGCTAGCCCTCTTAGGTAACATGATGCAAGCGATTACACCAATGCTTGGTTCCGGCATAAAAAGCTACTTGGACTATATGGCACCAGGAGTCGTAGTCATGACAACACTATTTGGCGGAGTCTTCGGAGGACTCTCAATCGTCTGGGACAGACGTCTGGGCTTCCTAAACAAGATGCTTGCAGCACCAATATCAAGGTCTGCAATACCAATAGGAAAAATGATAGCCTCAAGCCTAATATCGTCCCTTCAGGCAACATTGATACTCTGCGCAGCAATAGTTATGGGAGTAAATGTTGCAACAGGTCCACTTGGCATCGTCGCTGTGATACTGATTGCGATGATTCTATGTCTTATGCTTTCAGGCATATCACTTGCCTTAGGGGCGGTCATCAAGACCCATGAAACTCTGATGGTTGTGATGAACTTCTTGACAATGCCACTGATGTTTACAAGCAATGCATTATTCCCGAAAGAACTGATGCCTAGTTGGCTTCAAACTATCGCTGACTGGAATCCAATAACACACACAATCACACCGATCAGAACTATAACTATAACAGGCTGGGAATGGGCATCAATATTGCCAGATGTGGCTAAAATAGCAGCATTGACTCTAGTAATAATGGGTATTGCTACGATGCTTTTCAGAAGAAGCATATCCTAAGAACAAAGCCGCTAAACTGAAACCCTTAACATCTTAGTGCGTGCCTTTCTCCTAGTTCAGAGCAATCTAGCTAAACTGTAAAAATTTTTTGTGAAATTCCATTGAATGCGCACACTAGCATTTATAGGTCTCTCGAATGTTCTACGCGCATGTTTTCCTCTTCAATATTAAATGTATCACATCTGGTCCTATAGTTGAGTATTCACCAGTCACCTCGCCTGATAGCACCCTCGTCTCCCCTATCCGATTCTTGAAGATTGAAGTTTCAGGCAACCCTTCAGCTTTCTCCAAAAATTTCTTAACAGCTTCTGGAATTCGCTCAGTTTTCAAGGCAAAGAGACCTTCTGCTACCCGCTCCTTGGCCAGAACATCGGCATAGTTGCGAACTATCGATTTTGAGAAGGCTCTCCATGAGTCGGGATGGTCAAACATTTCGAGACCAAGCACGCCATGAGAATCAATTATCGCAATTCCCACTTGATTATGAATGTCTGCTGGAACCTTAGAAAGCATTTCTTCAACTTTCTCGTTGAATTTTGCCATTTCATCGAGGTTTGCAACAAGATTATCTCTCGCAATGGGCATCGTTGAATGAGCATCAATACGCGTGCGTTCAGCAGAATCTCTTCCCAAAGTAGGCGAGATCACAAAGCCACATTGCATACACACAAGTTCAGCCTCATAAGATTGAAGAAGATTAGAAGACCCACAACTAGGACACTGTGTTGCACTTGAACGAAGGCATCTAACAGATGCAGCATTCCAAACCGTTGCCTGACTCTTAGACGGGGACACCAATATATCCTCAACTTTTCTAGGGACTACGCTAGACACTGAAAAGGCAGAATGAGGTGAAATTCCATGAGTAGCATGCACACAGAAAACGTCAACCAAATTCTCTTTTCCTGACTCCAGAATCACTCCCATACTACTAGTTCTCGATTGCGTACCTTGCCCTTTGAAGATCGTACCGGCCCTAACGAAAATTGGTTTTTTCACATCTTCTATTTTGACACTGACACGGTTAATTCGCCCAGAATCAACGACGGTAATTTTGTCTTGAGAGATTTCCTGAATCACCACATATTGCCGGTCTCGAACAAACATTTTCAGAATGGGAACAACCGCAGACAAACACTCTGAAGCCAGTTGCCAGGGCTCACCGAACTGATATCCATTCCCTTCTATGATACTTCTCAGCATTGTTCTTAGAGTGCTGATTTCTGTCCTACGGTTCTTTTCTTTCATGATCCACCTAAACACGTATCCACCCCAAAAATAACACGCGGGCGTATTTTACCCCTATTTAAACCCCTCGTTCACGAGTCACCCTCAAAGCATATACTAAAAATTTTGCAAAATTCTATAATTAGCTCGGATTGTGACTTCAGATATCCCTACTGCTTGTGCTAATTCCTTTTGGGTAATTCTCTGACCAGCCATAATGCTTGCGATGTAAAGAGCAGTTGCAACGGTTCCAACAGGATTTGCCCCTTTTGGTAAACGATTCTCATATGCTTTTCTAAGTATCTCACTTGCAAGTATCTCAACCTCTTTGTCGATTTTCTTCTTTCTACTTAGATGAACTAGATAGTCCGTGTACTGGAGCTTCGGCACTTTCAATTTCAGCTTCGTGCAGAGTTTTCTATAGCAACGTGCGACTTTTTCTTTTTCCTTCACAGAGAGCGCAATTTCAGATAGACTTATTGGCGCACGGCATAGTCTATGTGCGGTATAAAGTAAGGCTTTAGCAACAATCGGAGTGGAATATCCTCTTGCACCGCCAAGCTTACGCATTGATTTACAAATCTCAGCAGCTTTTTCTTGTACAAGTAGAGGGGCATTTATCTCTACGAGTGAGTTATCAAGGTATCTTTTTATGCCATGAAGATTCAAGCGACGAAGTGAATGATCTCTCGACTTGAAAGCAATAATATGTTTTCTCGATGGAGCGCAGAAATTAAAATCGGTCTCAATTTGCCTTTCTTTGAGAACAAGACCACACTTGCTACAGACAGTTTCTCCTCCTTCGGGGTCATAGATGACTTGATGAAACCCTTCCTCACATGCTGAGAATCTGTCATTCCACCCCAAATTGCTGTTATCCCTCCTACTATATAAACGACTATAGCGGCTATAGTAGATCTTGGCGATTCGCCTTGGAAATACGTAAAACCACGATTCAGATAACTCAAAGAACAAAATTAGAACTCTTGAGAATTAAGGGAGAGTTACTTAAAAAAGACGGTGTTGATAGAACATTCGATGATCTGATTCAGGAACTTGTCTTCTATTGGACAAGAGGCACAAAAAAGGAAGGGTATAAAAGTTGAGGATGTTCATCGTTCGCATTCTTTGCTAAAAACCAGATACATGGACAAATCAATGTAGCCGCTAAAGATTAGTAACATAAACGTCCTTCCAGTGGAATATCACGCAGCGGTTTCATTTGCCAAATGCACGCACAACGTATGCTGGAAAACTTTCTAACACAAGGGTTGGTATAAATAGATAGCTTGTATTCTTTGCCTACACAGAAGCGGCTCAGAGGCTGGTTTAAACTTTGTCGCTTTCTCTTTTGCTGAAGTATATAACATCGCGGTCTTCTGTGTAACCACATTTCTTGAACAACTTCATCGAACTATTATTGGTGTCTTCGATTAAGGCGCAGAAAATCTTGGCTCCCCTCTTTTTCAACACCTTCTCGGCTTCAGCTATTAGGGTCTTAGCGATTCCTCTCCGTCGGCATGTTGGATCCACTGCTAAACGGTTGATCCAGCCCTTCCTCAAATCCGAACTCGCAATGGCTGTGCCTATTAGTTTGTTTCCTTGGTAGGCTCCTATGAAGAAATCAGGGTTTGCTTCCATTTCAGAAGCAATAGATGATTTACTGTCACGACCTTTGGGTTTGTAGGGCAGAGATGCCCGATTCCACAACTTAACAATGTCATCGTAGTCGTCAATTGTTAACCTGCAAACCTGCATAAAACCACCACTCAAATTCGACAGATCCAGCCTTCTTACATACAAACCTATCTTGAAAACATTTTTCATATTCACCACCGATCCTCCCCCTTCTAGAAGATGGTCTCACACACTCACAAACCGTCAAAATCAAAAACATTAATCTAAACTACACCCCCATTTCCTCCCAGAAGTGCCCCACCAATGCAACACTTACTAAAACACTCCACAGTCCACGAAGCCCTCCTCTACAAAAAACTACAAAACAACAAAGTAGAATGCGAACTATGCGAAAGAAGATGCACAACCGCTCCAAACCAAAAGGGCTACTGCAAAACAAGAACAAACATAAACGGCAAACTCTACACACTGGTTTACGGAGACCTCAGTGCCCTAGAAAGCAGACCAATCGAAATCAAACCCTTCTTCCACTACTGGCCAGGCTCAACAGCCCTAACCTTCTCCACATGGTCATGCAACTTCGACTGCATCTGGTGCCAAAACCACCACTTATCAAAAACAGAACCAAACCCAGCAAAATCCAGCTATTTTCCTCCCGAAAAAATAGTTGAAATGGCTTTACACAGAAACGATGAAGGATTATGCGCCAGTTTTCAAGAACCCACAATACTAACAGACTGGATTGTTCCAGTGTTCAGAATAGGCCACGAAAAAGGATTATACTGCTGCTACGTTTCAAACGGCTACATGACCCCAGAAGCCCTAAAGTTGCTACATGATGCTGGCATGGATGGGCTAAAAATCGACATAAAAGGCGACCCAGAAACCTACCAAAAATACTGCGGCGGAGCAGACGTAGAAAAAGTCTGGAGAAACGCCCAAGAAGCAAAGAAAATGGGAATCCACGTAGAAATCGTAAACCTGGTCGTCACCGATGTCAACGACGATGAAGAATGCCTAAGATGGGTGATAGAAAATCATCTGAAAAGAGTAGGACCCGAAACCCCCTTACACTTCACCCGATATTATCCCGCCTACAAATTCCACAATCCCCCAACAAACACTGAAACCTTAGAAAAAGCACGCGATATGGCGAAAAAGGCGGGGGTGCTTTACCCATATCTAGGCAACATTCCAAACCATGAATATGAGAATACATACTGCCCAAACTGTAAAACCCTGCTCATCCAAAGAATGGGCTATCACGTAGTCCGCTACAAAATAACCGACAATAACAAATGTCCCAACTGTAGTCATCCAATTCCAATCACAGGCAGATACGCTAGAAAGAGTCTCTTCAGTGTTTCAATGTAACCACACTAATAGTGTGCTAGTTTACTCCACACAACGCTTACTAAACAGGCTGTGTTCTCATGAGCAGCTTTTCTATGTTTTCCAGTCGTTTCTCAATTGCATCCAATCGATCCAGTATTTGTTTAAGCACTCTGTTAACATCTTCAGTGGGGACAATGGGCAATGAAGTGGGTGAGGGCCATCTTCTCTCTTCTGGCAGTTCAGGTCGCCTTGGCAACATTGGAGAAGGATACGCAGCCTTTTTCTCGCTTTTTTCAGACATTTTCACCACTTCCTAACTTCACTAATATATTATTGCAACCGTGTTATTAATACACCCACACAGTTTAGTCGCGATAAATGTGATAGTTCAATCGAGTTTTTAACAGTCAAATATAAAAGAAAGTACCTAATTACAACTCAATCTCGGAGCTTGAACCCAAAATCTGGGCGAGAAACTTCTCAATTCATTTCACTCAACTACTCTTATGGACGATTTTCCCTTCTTTTCCTTCTTCTCTTTTAACTCGGTTTTCTTTTTCTCCTCCTTCTCATTCTCCTCATCCACGATACGTATCAATTGCTGCTTTTCCAGTCCCTCGATTCTAGCCCCAGGATATTTTTGCTCAATATCCTTATGCAACTCCGTGACATCTACATCTCCATAAGTCTCAACCCGAACAACAGGCTTTCCTCCTTCGTCATAAGTCACCGAAATCGAATAGCCAGAGCCACCTTCAACAGGTTCTCTTCCAAACAAGAACCCCTCTTCATCAAAATCGAAAAAATCAAAAAACCTTCTTCGTTTTCGCTTTGACATATTTCTCGGGATATAAAAGGGGAAAAAGCTTGGATTAAAATTTTACTCGATGCTGTTAGTTTGGACGAATAGAAGTAATGCCAGAGAGAAAGTAGGAGAGTTAAAGAGGCACTTTCTAAAAAAGAAGGGATTGAGTTGGTTGAGATGAATCGTGGAACTCAACAAGATCGTGAGATGCTGAATGCTATGCCAAAAGAAAAACTACTCGACCTGTTTTTCCTCCATATTAACAACCTATGGAGAGTAGATGGACTGTACTTTCTCGGAATTGAAGAGAAGTTTGGTACGGATGCCGCAACTCAGATAGATGCGAATTGTTGGAGAGTGATGGGTAAGCTAGAAGCAAGGGAACTGAAGGATGTTTTTGGATTTAAGGAAATCGATGTTCCTTCTCTCTTGAGCCTTTTAAGGAATACGAGTTGGGCTTTAGATCAAGACAGCAAAGAGGTTGAGGTTGCAGAGAACAGAGGGGTGTTTAGGGTTACTAAGTGCAGAACTCAAGTGACAAGAATCAGAAAGGGGCTCGATGTATTTCCGTGTAAGAAAGTGAGGTTTGACTATTTGAAGAGTTTCGCTGAAGAATTAAATCCCAAGATTGAGGTGGTGTGTAAGATTTGTCCTCCAGGTCAGCGTCCTGAAGGGATTTGGTGCGAATGGGAGTTCAGGTCACGCTCTAATTAGTGGCTCTGGGTCTGTGAGAAAGGGTCAAAATTATTTTTCTTCTTCTTCAC
>Ga0315314_1004776_pt1 | contig 10034 bp, 8 predicted proteins | sample TDP9_MG_FD_203631 | JGI IMG/M metagenome (GOLD analysis project Ga0315314, IMG submission 203631) | Freshwater sediment microbial communities from Lake Towuti, South Sulawesi, Indonesia - TDP9 | ecosystem: Environmental > Aquatic > Freshwater > Lake > Sediment | place: Indonesia: South Sulawesi... | reverse complement strand
GCTGGATCTGCAGAGACTGCGGATACAGGTTCTCGGAGACCTTTAACAACGCTGCCGTTAACGCTCATTTTCAGCCTAACGGCGATACCCCCCTCTCTTTTTCAGACTGCCCTGAACATTCTGAACGCCTTCAGAAACTTCATAGATTGATTTTAAAAAGCGGAGCGGACAAACCTGTCTTTTGCCGAGTAAGCGCCTCGGACAACGGGGCGAAAAACTTGGTCGAAGTGGAAACCCGAATCCAAGAAAAGGCAGCGGGAGCCACAGCGAAAACATCAGAAGACATGAAAAGCAAAATCGTCGAGTACACTTGGTGGCTAAAGAAAGAAGGATACAGCGAAACAACCATACTCGGAAGATCCAGACTACTCAAAATACTCGTGAAACGCGGAGCCAACCTATACGACCCCGAATCAATCAAAGATGCCATCGCCAAGCAAAACTGGTCCGTAGGAAGAAAAGCCAACGCGGTCGACGCCTACTCCTCTTTCCTCCAAATGGCTGGAGGAGAATGGAAACCGCCTAAATACACACGCATGGACAAAATGCCTTTCATACCAACAGAAACCGAGGTAGATCAATTAATCGCTGGCTGCAGCAAACGTATCGGAACATTCCTTCAGTTGCTTAAAGAAACGGGCATACGCTCAGGCGAAGCATGGCGCCTAACATGGAAAGAAGTCGACACCGTAAGCAAAGTCGTGAGAATCACTCCAGAAAAGAACAGCAACCCACGAATATTCCACATCAGCCCAAAGCTGGCAGCCATGTTTGAAGCCTTGCCACGAATCTACGGAGACCGAGTGTTTTCTACGTCTCAGCAACCCCTTGACCATCATCGCGACAACTTTACCCAGCAACGGAAACGCTTGGCCTGCAAACTGAAGAATCAGAGGCTGATGCAGATAACCTTCCATACGCTTCGCCATTGGAAAGGAACCATGGAATACCACAGAACCAGAGACCCATTCCACGTCATGAGCATCCTCGGACACAAAAACATCAAGAATACGCTGAAATACATCCATCTCGCCGAAGAATTGTTCAAAGACCAGCAAGATTACGTATCCAAGGTAGCCAAAACCGAAGCCGACGCCTGTATCCTAATCGAGGCAGGATTTGAATACGTCTGCGACTTCAACGGCGATAAAATCTTCAGGAAGCCTAAATATTGAAGCCTTTGGCAAGGTCAACATTGTCAGTGGGTCAACATCGCCACGCCGAACCCCCCGGCAAATTTTCCATAGTGGTGCGGGGGGTGGGACTTGAACCCACGAAGGCCTTCGCCAGAGGATCTTAAGTCCTCCCCCTTAGACCTGGCTCGGGTACCCCCGCCGACAGTTTATGCTTCTCATAAAGATTATTTAACTTAAACCTTACCAGAAACAAGCAAAACAACAACACCCACTCCCACAACTTCTGGAAGAAGAAGGCTAAAGGGATTTGTCACCTTCTTCTTTTGAAATTCAGTTTCCAGCAGAGCAGCGTGTTAGTGTTACTAAGGCGCAGTCAACACTAACAAGCACACAAATTTCACAGCCCACAGCATAAGGCAATAATGCAGGAACACAACATAACAATGAGAACAGAGCTGACCCATCAATGTCAGGCACAGAAACCCTCATCCCATTCCTGAGAGAACCAGAGAAAAAAGACCAACCCACAATCATCGTCGACACACGCGAAGCCACCACCGCACCAAAAATCACCAAAGGACTAATCGAACTAGGCGCCACAGTCAAAACCGAAACCCTACAAAAGGGAGACTACGTGATATCAGATCAAGTTGCATTCGAACGCAAGACCGTGCACGACTTCGTCTACACCCTGACACGCCGCTTCCTCTTCGAACAACTCTTCAAACTCAAAGAGGTCTACGCCAAACCCTTCATCCTAATCGAGGGCTACATGCCCATAGTCTACAGGTTCAGCAAGATTCAGCCAGCGTCAGTCTGGGGCGCCATGTTCGCCTTGGCTAAACAGGGCATCAACATGATACACACAAACAGCTACAAAGAAACAACAGACTTCCTCTACACCGCAGCCAAACAGGAGCAAATCACAGAAAAACGCAGACCAGTGATTCATCCAATAAAACTCAACGAAACTCTCCAGGATCAACAGATATTCTTCCTCGCCAGCCTGCCAAACATCGGGAGAGAAAAGGCAACATCCATACTCAACTCGTACCAGACACCGATGAACGCCCTGTTGAACACCGACAACTGGAAAAAACAAGCCTACGGACTCGGACCAATAATAACCGAAAGAGTCAAACAAGTCCTGCACACACCATACACACAACAAAAGAGAGAATAATAGAGAATAAGAGAACCCGCAATGTTCAAAAAAATCCTAATCGCCAATCGAGGCGAAATAGCACTACGCATAATCAGAACATGCAGGGAACTCGACGTCAAAACAGCAGCCGTCTACTCAGAAGCCGACAGGGAATCGCTACACATAAAACTCGCAGACGAAGCCCACTTCATCGGAGCCTCGCAGCCAACACAAAGCTACCTGAACATTAACAAGATTATCGAGACAGCCAAAAAATCAAAATCACAAGCCATACATCCTGGCTACGGCTTCCTGGCGCAGATACCCGAATTCGCAGACGCATGCGAGAAAAACAACATAAAATTCATCGGACCCGCCAGCACAGTGCTCAAAAAAATGAGCAACAAAGTCGCAGCACGCAAAACCATGGCGAAAGCTGGGCTCCCTATCATCCCAGGAACCATGAACGCGGTCAAAGACCTAGACGAGGCGAGAGAAGCCGCAGAAAAACTGGGTTACCCCATCATCGTCAAAGCTGTCTATGGCGGAGGGGGTCGAGGCATGCGAGTTGTCAGACGCAAGCGAGAATTAGACAAAGCCTTCGAGCTGGCTCGGTTAGAGGCAGAAACCTCGTTTGGGAGCTCTGAGATTTACATCGAAAAGCGGTTGGCAAACCCAAGACACATCGAGTTTCAGATACTCGCCGACGAGAAAGGCAACGTCATACATCTAGGCGAGAGAGAATGCTCCATCCAGAGAAAGCACCAGAAACTCATGGAAGAGACGCCGTCACCGATGATGACCGACAAACTCCGAAGAACAATGGGAGAAGCCGCCGTCCACGCCGCCAGAGCGGTGAACTACACCAACGCGGGAACCGTTGAATTCCTGGTCGACGCTCACGGCAAATTCTATTTTCTCGAGATGAACACTCGACTTCAAGTTGAGCACCTGATAACCGAGATGGTTACAGGCGTTGACATAGTGAAGGAGCAGATTCGAATAGCCGCTGGGAAACCCCTGCAGTACAAGCAAGAAGACATAAGCATAAACGGTCATGCGATAAACTGTCGAATTAACGCCGAAGACCCCGACAAAGATTTCACGCCGTGCCCTGGAACCATAACAGGCTACCACGCACCGGGCGGGTTCGGCGTCAGAGTTGACAGCGCCCTGTACGCAGGCTACACGATTCCAGTGTTCTATGATTCGCTAATCGCCAAGCTGGCTTCGTGGGGCAGAAACCGTAAAGAGATAATTCAACGAATGAAAAGAGCCTTAGAAGAATACCGAATCGAAGGCGTCGAAACCACCATTCCCTTCCACAGGAAGATTATCAACGATGAAGATTTTGTCAAAGGTCAAATCAACACAGGATTCGTGCAAGAGAAAATAGGAACCGTTGCCTTAGAGGGGAAGTTAAAGACCGAGGACGTTGCTGCTCTGGTTGCCGCCGTTGCTTTTTCAAAAAGCAGGGGTAAACCACCGTTAGCCGTGATTCCTCAAAGAAAGACCCCATTAAGGTCGCCGTGGAGAACCCGTGAAAACCGACGCTTCGAACATGAAGCCCTAAAGTGGGGTAGCTGAATTGGGCGAATACAGCCTTCTAATCAACAAGAAACAATGCAGGGTTAAGTTGCCGAATTCAGGAGAAAACATCGCCTTTAGAGCTGAGGTTAACGGAAAAGCAGTCGAAGTTGAGCTTTCCGAAGGCATAAACTATGACAAAGCATTCTTCATTAAGGTCGATGAGAAACCCTACAGAATAGAGCTGGGCAGGCAAGAAGCGGGCAGGTCTTTCATAGTTAAGGTTAACGGCGTTTCGCATTCCGCCTTGTTAGAAAACAAGAACAAGGCCGTTCCGCAGGCGTTAAAGCCGATCCTGCTCACTATTGAGAAAAAAACCGTCAGAACCCAAGCAATGGCACTAGAAAAGGGCGTGATAGCAGCGTCTATGCCTGGAAAAGTTGTTCTCCTTAGGGCTAAAGCTGGAGACTCCGTGGGTGCGGGCGATGTGCTTCTTGTGCTGGAGTCGATGAAGATGGAGAACGAAATCGCCTCGCCCATAAGCGGGGTCGTCAAAGAGGTCAAGGTTTCCGAAGGCGAAGCCGTAAGCCTTGGAGAAATCATGATTGTAGTCAGCGAGACCTAGAATACTTCTTCCACTAGTTGTCATTCTTTCAGCCGTTGCAGTAAATGTGAAAATTTCTCTGAAGGAAACTCAGCTTTGGATTTTGCAGCCAGTTCTTCACCGATTTTGCAGAAGAGTTTGGTCAGGGCAACTATGGATTTTTTGATTTCGTTCTTCCTGTAGAGGCATAGGCTCTTCCTAAGCTCCTTCTCGACATTGGTTGGTAGCACTGTTTCGAGTTTTCGGTATTCTTCTCCAATCTCTTTGTTCCAGAGCAGTTCTGCTAGAGTGACCGTTCTTTTTCTCAGTGTTTCAACCTGTCTTATGGACGACCAGTATTCACCCCTTCGAAGCATGTTGATGGCGTGGAGAAGATTGTATAGCGCGAATTCACTCTGAACCTTAAGCTCGCTTCTAGGGTCCCGTGGATATTCCTTCACTTTGAGGGCTTTTCTAAGCAGCCCAGACTTGTCTAGGGCAATTTTGTATCGGTCGTTGAAAACCTCGGCTTGCCCAGGATTAGTGTAGCAGATGTCTATTTCAACGTAATTTCTATAGATTACGCCCAACATCTGGCAGTTAGGCCACTCAACCTCGAAAGTAGACAGGACATCGCCTATGCGTTGGGCAAGCTGGAAGCGTTCTCTGTGCACCTCTTCATAATGCTCATCGCCAACTACAATGTACAGGTCGATGTCCGAGTGCTCATCCATGGTTTCGTCTGCCATCGATCCCACGAGGTAGACGCCTTCTACTCGAGGGTCAGCGCTCAGGAGGCTGATGCACCTGCTGAGCATATTCCTCAAGACTTTCACGCCCTTGCTTTGCGACATTTATGTTCCTTCCAGCGTTCAGAATGTCTTTTCAAGAATTGCTGTATTTGAGGTTTCGTAACTATTCTTTTTGGAGTTGGGGAACTATTTTCTCGTAGAAATTCAGCGACTCTGGGTTGACTAGTGCGTCTCTGTTGGTGACGGGTCTTCCGTTTACTATGTTGGCTACTGCGCTTTCGACTTTTTTCATGTTAAACGTGTATGGGACGTCTGGTGTTTCGATAATCAAGGCGGGAACATGCCTAGGAGACGCCTCTTTTCGCAAGGCTTCTCTTATTCTGTTCACCAAGTCATTGGTCAATTGAAACCCAGTTGCCAGTTTGACGAAGAGAATGACCCGTTGGTCTCCTCTCCAGTCTTGTCCGACCACCATGCTGTCGGCGATTTCTGTAAACCTCTCGACGACGTTGTATATTTCCGCTGGTCCTATGCGGACGCCAGACGGTTTTAGAGTGAAGTCAGATCGACCAAGGAACGTTATTCCGCCCGTGTCGCTGTGAATCAAAATCCAATCGCCGTGTCGCCAAGCCTTGGGATAGACGCTGAAGTAGGCTTCTCGATATTTTTTGAAGTCATTATCGTTCCAGAAGTAGAGGGGCATCGAGGGTGCTGGGGCTTCACAGACGAGTTCGGCTTGTTGATCCACGACCGCTCTGCCTTTTTCATCGTACGCCTTAACCTTCATCCCTAAACCTGGACCCTGCAGCTCACCCGCGTAGACAGGCTGAATTGATGTCCCGATTGCGAAGCAGCCGTTGATGTCTGTGCCGCCCGCGATTGAGTTGAAGTGCAAGTCTTCCTTGATTTCTCGGTAAACGTATTCAAACCCTTCAGCGGACAGGGGTGAACCAGTCTGGGATATTTCCCTCAGCGATGACAAATCGTAAGCCCTGCCTGGTCTGGCGCCTACACTTCTTAGATAGTTGATGTAGCTTGCGCTGCAGCCGAAGATGGTTATCCTCTCATCTTGAACTAGCTTCCACATGGCGCCCCAGTCAGGATAGTTCGGGTTTCCATCGTACAACACAACCGTAGCTCCCACCGCCAGAGAGCTGATCAGCCAGTTCCACATCATCCAGCTTGGGGTTGTTATATAAAAGATCCTGTCTTCCCTTTTCAGGTCACTGTGAATTATCAGCTCTTTTAGATGGTTTATGAGGATCCCCCCGGCTCCTTGAACCATGCACTTTGGCTTGCCAGTTGTGCCCGAAGAAAACATGATGTACGCTGGATGATCGAAGGGCAACTGTTCAAATCTAATCTGTGGCTGTCTTTCTTCAGATAAGAAATGACTGTAGAGAACAGCCTTTGGAACAGAGCTGATGTCTGGTTCTTCCTCAATGTAAGGGACTACTATGACCTTTTTAAGCGACGGTAACCCCTTGGCGATTTTTTCAACGTTTGGCAAGAAGCTGAAGGCTTTCCCCTTGTAAGAATAGCCGTCAACGGTGAACAAGACCTTCGGCTCAACCTGACCGAAACGGTCGAGGACAGCAACCGGACCGAGCTCCACGCCGCAGGAAGACCATGTGGCACCGATGCTTGTTGACGCAAGCATGGCAATTGGGGTCTCGATCAGGTTTGGCATGTAAGCGGCTACGCGGTCTTTAGGGACAACTCCTAACTGACGCAGCGGTTTGGCTAAACGAGCCACTGAGGCGTTCAGTTGAGCGTAAGTCACTCTTGCCTGCTCCTGCGTTTCGCCTTTGAAAATGAAGGCTGGGTGGCTGTCTCTGTATCTCAGGAGGTTTTCGGCAAAGTTTAGTCTTGAGCCTTTGAACCATTTGGCGCCTGGGTATCTTTCTAAGTCGTCTACAACCGTGTCGTATTTCTTAGAAGCTACGATGTTCGCAAACTCCCACACGGTTGCCCAAAAATCCTGTATGTTCTCAATAGACCAATTGTACAGTTGGTTGTAGGACTCGATTTCGAGACCGTGCTTGCTGTTGACGAAATTAATGAATCGGGTTACGTTTGCTTGTTTCTTGCGTTCTTCTGAGGGTATCCAGAGAGGTTTTCTCATCTCCTCACACCGCTGAATCTTGAGGACGCTTTCTTGAATAGAGGACCTCTAACCCTGCATTCCCTTTTCTTCTTTTTGGCTGTCTGAAGCTTCAATGCAGACTAACCCCTACCCCTCTCTAGGGAACTTACGATTTCACCGTTCAACCTCCGCACCTCACTAGACTTTAGGTTGAAGCACCATTTGTGGGTTTCTCAAATTGTTGGTTGATGGGAGAAGTTGGGAGAATATATTGTTGGGAGAGTTTTCCATACAAACGGTTAGCCAAACCCGAACCGACTTGTGGTAGGCTAAAGTAAGGGGGCTCTTCAACCATTTAAACAGTTATCCAACGTGTTGGCGAGCCACTTTGACCCGCCCACTCGAATCTAACCTCAATTCAAGGTTTCAGAGAAGGAAGACTTTTTGCCAAAAATTCCATAGACCGACTGAGGAAACAACCAAACCCATATAAAGCGATTTCACATTCCACGAACCAAATCGAACCCAACAGTTATCAGGGGTTTACGGTTTGGGTATGGAAAAAGGCGTCGACCCTTAAAGAGGTCTACGGTTTCTCCCATAAAATCGCCTATGTTTATTTATGGGATACACAGTCGAAAAAAATTTCGGAAAGTTTCGTGTATATGTGTACTTTTCTAAGGGGTCCCCTTACCATCCAACACAAAAAAATACCCGAGAAACATCAATCACCCGTCTTGGCTTCCCGAATCAATCACACTCTTCCAATAGGGATACATCTCCAGAAACCCCGCCTTATTCACATGCCTTTGAAAGTGATTCCAGAAACTAGACTTAGCCGCGTCAAAGTGAAACTGAGGGTTTTTCCGAAGCCACTTTAAACAAGTTTCCAACGGCTTGCCCAAAATGAAAACTTGGCTCTCTATGAACCCTCTTTCAGGATGCGTGCAGACTTTACAGCGCTCTTCGGTAACATACAGAGGCTCTTCATCAGTCATTCAATAAACCCCATTCTTCATCATTCCGACGGTCTTGGGGATACTAAAATCAAAATACCAAGGATTCCGCACAACCAAAAAACAAACCGTGCAGATACACCAATCCCCACCCGTCCGACAATTGAATCTGTGCTTTCTGCCCTCTCGCTCGCATTCCCCACTTCCCGTTTTCAAAATAACTCACAAATCTCGCCTCTTCCACTTTCGCCACTTCAAAACCAAGAAAACAAGAATCAAAATCAGTCTTAATACTTCCAAGAGAATTTATCACGAACCTTCCACAAACAATCTCGGCAATACCTGTCTTCCTCCGCATCTTCGACAAATCCTCAACAAACCTAAAACCTGCTAGGTCTACGCTTGCTGAAGCAGTCCCGACAATACACGGGGTTTTTTAACCTCCTTTCTTGTGCTATACCTAGTGTCCACAAGTTTCCGACTTTCCGACTTTCTGAGTTTACGATTAACAGAAACTTCGCTCTCCATACCTATCTAAGTCAACTTTACGATTTTCTTAAACCTTAAACTCTTAAACTCGGAAAGTCATAAACTGCCTGTCTTTAGACCCCATTCCCCGTACCGATGTTGTTGAAAATGCTGATGTAATGTTCTGTAGATTGTATCTGTTGAGGCGAATGGTTGTAATTCGTCTAGAATGTCTTTTGTTTTCATTGAACCGCTAACTAGCCTTTTATCCAACAAACTTTTCAGATACATTACCTTTCCAAATGCTATTTTTCTGGGCTCAAACAACTCGGCGGTTGTAATGTTTAGACTAGGCTTGATGAAGTCGTCTAGGTTAATATTGTCAGTCGAATTTTTCACCATAGTGCGAGCAATTGATTCTCTAATCAGGTTTCCAGCGGCTCTAAACCCGTAAACGTCTTTGATTGCCAACTCAAGGTTTTCCGATGTCGTCTTGGCTTTATCGAGGGCTTCTTTACAAGTGATTTCATAGTTTTCTGGAAGTCTAGGCGTTAAAAGAGGCAATGCTTCACAGAGGCCCTCATTCAATTTTAACAACTTCGCCATTTTTGTTCGTCAAATTTCTTTAAGGGACTCTTCAACAAGGCTTCGGCTTGTTTGTCGGTAATGTCGTACTGAACAAGTCTGAATCTGTCCAGAAAAGCGTTATCGTTTAGAATTTTTATTGTTTCAGAATCTAAGAAGTGACTGCAGATGACAAGAGTTATTCTCGGCTCGTATCTGAGGGTCCTACCATCGAAAACCACGCCGTTTTTTCCGTCTTTGTATTGGTCTATAAGTTCTTGCGATGCATTGGAGAATTTTATGAGGTCTCGGGAAACGACATTTCCTTCAGCAATTTTATTGATGTTGCCGATTTGCCTTTTGAGTTGATACTTGTCTAAGAAACCCGAAAGTTCTGTTATCAAAGTCATGTCGTAATTCCAAAACGCAGGAAGATAGAGTTTTTTTCCATCGTCGGATATTGAGCCGAAAGCCGCCTCTACAGTGCAAGATGTGAGGTCTTTGATTCTGAAGGTTTTTGGAACGCATTTACCGAAAAAAGTTTCCACCATGACATCTTTGAGGGTTCCTTGTGGACCATAAATGAATGGATGTTGACGCAAACGAAATGTGGGATACTCTGGTAATGGCTTCAAAAGGGAAGAGATAAAAGTTATTTCCAGTTGCTCGAAGACTTTTGCGCCGATGTAATCAAGTGCTGTCTGCCCAATGTCTTTCGCAAGTGAAATAGGGTCTGCGCTATGTTGCGTTTGATTGTTAGAAGGGAGAGAATTAATTTCAGACGGCGCTTCTACCGTTTCCATTTCGCTCCCCCTCTT
>Ga0315314_1004775_pt1 | contig 10037 bp, 9 predicted proteins | sample TDP9_MG_FD_203631 | JGI IMG/M metagenome (GOLD analysis project Ga0315314, IMG submission 203631) | Freshwater sediment microbial communities from Lake Towuti, South Sulawesi, Indonesia - TDP9 | ecosystem: Environmental > Aquatic > Freshwater > Lake > Sediment | place: Indonesia: South Sulawesi... | reverse complement strand
TGGCACCCAACAAAATCAGCCCTTGACAACAAAACCGCCCTAGACATCATTCTAAAATTATAAAAAGGGTTCTCTATTACTGGTAAACCATTAGTAGGTCGTTGCTCGAACTTCCCTATCGCCGACTTTCATAGTCAGCAGTAACACAAAGAAGATACTGTTGTCTCTTTAAAGAGGGAAACCTAGTCGTTCAAATCCCCCGTGAGACAGTAAAACGTTTTTAAATCGCCCCCACAGATGTAAAGGCGAAGCGGTCATGAGTGCCGATGATTTTCAGCCAGCGGTTTCAGTGGTGGTTCCCGTTCGAAACGGAGAAGCCACGATAGGTAGGTTGCTGGATTCCCTTCTTGAGGTGGACTATGACCGTGGGAAAGTTGAAGTCATCGTGGTTGACGGGAACTCGACGGACAGAACCCGGGAGATTGTTGCAAAATATCCTGTGAAACTCCTTACAGAGGAAGGGCGGGGACTAAACGCGGCAAGAAACACGGGCATAAGAAACGGCGGGGGCGAGATCATAGCCTTCACGGACTCCGACTGCCTCGTGCCGAGCAACTGGATCAGGAAAATTGCTGAAAACTTTAGGAATCCTCAGGTGGGATGCGTGGGAGGAAACGTTAAGGGTTACGGCGACGACCTCCTCTCCAGGTACGCCGACAACTCCCTAATGCACGTAATGCGCTCCTTTAAGGAGCGCGTAGTGTTAGGCATGATAAAGCTTTTCTTCAATTACCCCGCGGGCTGCAACATGGCCTTTAGACGAAGCTTCATCGAGGAAGTGGGCTACTTCAATGAGGCCCTCATGTATGGCGCCGACGATATAGAACTTGTTGAACGGGTCGGTAAAGCCGGAGGCAAGATAGCCCTGGATCCGGAGGTCCTCATTTTCCATAAGCACAGATCGACCCTTAGGGAGCTTCTGAAGCAAACTTTCAACTGGGGCAGGGGAGGAATGCTGCTGCTTAAAAAGCAGAGAAATCTCCTGTTTTCCACATGGCACCTCGTAAATCTCCTGGGATTTCTTGCAGGTTTATCCATAATTGGGGCCCTAATCTTCCTCGCCTTCACCACGGGGTTCATGGTCTTCTCCCTAGCCTTGCTCGGAATAGTTTTAACTCCCCCACTCGCCTCCGCGCTTTTCTACGCTTCCAAAGCACCAAAGAATAGAATCCTTGAAAGTGCCTTCATCTATCCCTTCATAGACCTCCTCAGGGTCTTCGCCTTCTGCATAGGAGAGGCATACCAGCTCTTTAAACCAGAAATCAGCTAATGGCAATTTCAAAATTTAAGGCAATCTTTGAGCTTATTCATTGAATTTTCATCCTCCCCTTAAGGACATGGTGCGGTGTGTCTTGCCTGTCACCTTTTGAAGGCTACGAGGAGAAGGTCTATCCAGATTTGGACACGACTCTTCTTCCGTGTTCATACATGGCAAATATGTTTTCTGGGGGTACATCTGGTCCTATGTTTGTGTCCGTGCCCAGAATGTATCCTTTCCCTCCATCCCTTCCTTTTACAGCTAAGTCGATGCATCTCTCCACGTCTTTCTTAACCGTCTCAGCCGTTCCGAAGGCGAGGGTGGTGGAAACTTGAATGCTGCCTATGAGGAGCAGGGGCTTGCCGTCCTTAGCCTTCATCCGGGTAAGGGCTGCAAAATCTACCCCATATTTTTCCTGAAAGCCCTGGAAGCCATCCGCACCCGCGTTTATCAAACTGTTCACTATGGGCGTTATATAACCATCAGAGTGCCAGATGATCTTGACCCCCGCATTCTTTAGTGGTTCAAAGGCCCTCTTGACGTAGGGGAAGTATATTTCATTCAGCACCTTCGGGGAGATCATGGGACCATGGGAATAGCATATGTCCGTAGCGGCGAAGCAAAACGGGGCTATATCTTCCTCTTTCATTGCCTTTGCAATAACCTCATTCATGCACCTCGCCTGCTCAGCGTAGTGTGCATTTAGCTTCTTTGCAGCGTTTCTATAGCGCATACACATGACTATGTAGGGCTTGTATCCGAACAGCCGAAAGTTTCCATCAAAAGTAACGGTGCTGGCACCACTCATCCATAACACGTCGTCTCCGCACTCTGCTTGCGCCCGCTTCATCCTGTTCACATAGATGAGATACTGACGTTCAAAGTCAAAGTCTGCCCGGACATTTTCTGGCGTTGGAAGGGCTTCGATATGCTTTACCACCCTCTCCGGAGTGAAGCCGCGCTCCTCCGCTCTACTGACTTCCCAACCCATATACCCGTGATCAGGGTTGCTCGTCATCTCAGGGGGTTTCGGTAACTGGATCCCCGTTATAACATCAACTCCCACGTTCTTGAAGGCTTGGAGAGCCGCCCTCATGGGGTTCTCCCACTCGTTTAACGTGAATCCATACCTCACGTGGATGCCACTGGCCCTTTCCAAAAACCTCGGGTTCTCGCACCAGCCCCCCCACATGGGAGGCCGGTCAACCTCCTCAAAGTTGAGCGCCCTAATCGTCCGTTCCCTACCGCAAAGAGGCAAAATATTTCACCGTGTTATTTTTAGGGCGCTCTTAAATAAGAATACATTGGCATATCCTAGAGAACTACTTTAAAAGCTTATTTTTTAGATAGTTGAGGTCATGACGCAGTCCCTGCACGGGGTCTGGAAGTTCTGGGTGCCACCATTTCTCATATTCCTCTACGATAAATCCGTCAAACTTAGTTCTCCTAATAAAATCAATGAATTCTTCGTTTGGCACTTCTCCCTGACCCAATAGAACATATCTGTTGCGATCGCCTTCTCCGATGAAGAAGTCCTTAAATTGGATAGAGAGAATATATTCCCGCATCTTTTCCCCTTCAATTATAGGGTTAAGACCAAAACGGAACAGGTGCGCCGGATCGAAGATGATTCGTACTCTCTCTGAACCTATATGATTGATCATATATAAGCAGGAATCTCCGTCCCATGCCAGCTCCCCATGGGTTTCAAACCCAATGTATATTCCGCGGTCCTCGGCTGCTTTACATGCTGTCTTACAGGTTTCAATGAAACGCATCATATTCTCAGAGGTTCTCTCCTTCGTCCCCGAGAATATTCTTACATGGTTCGCACCCAGGTCTAAAGCCATGTCAAGATGTGCCTTAAGGAGATCAACCTCCTTCATCCTGACAGCAGAGTCGGGGCTCACCATCCCTGAACCGACATAACTGTATATTCCGTAAAAATCGATGGAAAGGCTATTAGCAAGGTCTAAAAGGCGCTTCCTTTCCGCCTTTGTGCTATCTATCCATACGTGTCCATCTTGGCGAACCCGTATATCAACTCCATCAAAACCAATACTAGCTGAAGCCCTAATAGCTTCTTCAGCTCCATACCCTGGAAAGGCCAGTGTGGAAACAGAGAACTTCATATTTCTCAACCTCAATCTTTTAGTACCATAGCTATTAAAGTGGATATAAATTTTGGGTAATAATTTTTCCGCGGATTCTGTAACAAAAGTACAAGCCTGAAGGGCCGTGAACTGGGACAAATGATGAGAAATACGTAAAACTTTAATTCCACATCTCCCATTAACGCGATTATACGCTCCTGAGCTGTTAGGGGTAGGTGAAGGGTGCCGTCCTCCCGAAGGGGTTTAAGCATACTGCGACGTTCCTTAACCCCCAGCCGTCCCTATCATGTCCAGTGGTTCCTGACACGCCGATGCAACTACCGATGCAAAGGATGCAATGTCTGGCGCCGAAGGGGAAACACCCAGGAGTTGCCCGCCGAAAAAATTAAGGAAGGACTAGACATCCTTCGAAGGCTCGGTGTCATGGAGGTGGTGTTCTCTGGTGGAAACCCCCTCCTGCGGGACGACATCGGCGAAATCCTCAGCTACGCCTCAAAACACTTCATAACAACCGTCTATGACAATGGAAGCCTGGCAGCGGAAAAAATTGACGCCCTACGCGACGTAGATTTCGTTGCCATATCCTTAGATACTCTGGACGAGGAGCGGAACGATTACATAAAGGGCGTGCCAGAAGCCTGGAAGAAGGCCATGGACGCCATCCAGAAACTGCATGAGGAGAGGATCTCCGTGGCTGTTTCTCCCACAATCTCTCGGCTAAACTTAACCGAGATCGTAAGCTTCACAAGGCATTTCACAGACCGAAACATTCCAGTTTGGTACTGCCTATACGGACACGACACCACGGCGGAGGATAAGCTTTTTGGAATAGGAAAAAAGGTCGATGAATTTGAAATCTCAGATAAAGAAGCCGTGGCCAACGTTTTCGACACCCTTGTAGAGATGAAAAAAGAGCGCAACGGAATTTTCATAACCACCAGAACGCTGGAAGCCCTGAAAAAGCTCTTCCTAGACGGTCAGAGAACCTGGAAGTGCAAAGCCCTCCAAAGCTTCTTCGTGATTGATCAGCTGGGCAAGGTGGCAGGATGCCACTGCCTCAAGCCCGTGGCCTCCGTGTTTGAACTACCCGACACTTGGAACAGTCCAAAGTTCGAAAGCCTAAGGAAGGAATACAGCGAATGCACAAAATGCGCGTATCTATGCTACATTTTCTATTCCCTCCACTCCAGCGTCATGGGCAACGTGGAGGTCATCCGAGACCAGTGGAAAAACGCCAAGATGCTCCTACCCCAAAACCGCGCCCAAACCATAAAAGATGATTAACGGAGGGAAAGATCAATGGAGATTAAGGTTGTAAAGATCGAGGCCCCTAAGGATTGCAACATAATCCTCGGCCAATCCCACTTTATTAAGACGGTGGAGGACCTATACGAGGCCACGGTGAACTCAGTTCCGGGCGTCAAGTTCGGCCTAGCCTTCTGCGAAAGCTCCGGGGAGTGCCTAGTTCGTGCGGACGGAACAGACGAGGAACTGAAGGAAGCGGCAGCTCAGAGCATGCTAAGCCTGGGCTGCGGCCACGCCTTCCTAGTTTTCCTGCGCAACGCCTACCCAATAAACGTGTTAAACGCCATCAAGGGGGTGCCGGAAGTCTGCACCATTTACGCGGCGACCGCCAACCTCCTAGAGGTCATCATCGCAGAAACGGATCAGGGGCGGGGAATCCTCGGCGTCATAGACGGCCTGAAACCAAAGGGCATTGAGGACGAAGAGGGCGTAAAGTGGAGGAAAGGGTTCCTAAGGAAAATAGGGTACAAAAAGTAAAACAAACCTTGGGTGCTACAACCCACTTTTGGATGATCTCTCTTTTCGGACCTTTGGCGATTTTCTATTTGGAATATTTTTGTCAACAATCTATTAATACTTAGATAGTTTGCTCATAAGAATGTGGGATTCGTTAATGCAGATGGCCGTTGTAGGCAGTCTCCCCCTGCTCGAAGGGTGTGGAGAATATCCTTGGTCGCACATTAGATACTGGGCCAAGGAGTTGGTTAATCTTGGCTTCGACGTAATTGGAACGGGGGAACCTGGGTGGAAACACGGATATAGAATGGTCGAAAGGTTCACGCAGGATTTAGAAGGCATAGAGATAGCGCGGATCGGAGCGTCCTTTAAGAGCCATTGCCGCGGAAGCATAAGGGCGCCCAAGGAGCCGGAGAACGCCAAGGAAGTTTTAGAAAACAGGTACCTAAAAAAGATCGCCTCAAGCATGGGGGTTAAACTCAAGGCCACGATAACCGATCCCGTAACCATAGGATTAGAGTTAATAGGCAATGATAGCAGGCTCCTTCGTTCCTATCCAAAGTTCTTCGCCGATTTGACTGGGGCCCTTCAACCCATCGTAGAGGAGATAAGCAAGGCCGTTGACATGGTTCAGTTTGACTGCCCCGCCCACGCGTTTAGACCCATCCGGGAGCCTTGGCGGTACGTTAACGACCTAATCGACTACACCTTGGGGAAGCCCACTTGGCTCCACATAGACGGCTCCTTAAAGGGGCTTTTCCCCACCCTTCTATCAGATTACCATGCGGATGTCCTCTGCCTTAACCTATTTGGGGAGGAGGAGAAGGAAAACCTCTCAGCCCTAGAAACCTACAGCGGCAAACTGCAGAAATGTGGCAAAAAGGTCGCCGTCTCCTGCATAAACACCCAAATCCAAGATGATCCATACGTGGTGGAGGGGAAGGAAATCGTTATCTCGCGCCTAGAGAAACTAAAGGGAGCCCTTTCGGAAAACTTGAACCCTGTAGAAGCCATTATGCCTGGATGCGGATTGAACCTCTTGCCAAAAACAACCCACCAAATATTAAAGACCCTAAAGGAGGCCATTAAAGAAGACGGAAGGCAATAAATACATGTTCCAATTTGCATTTACAGGGCTAGCATATACCCAGTAAACTCTGATAGGTCAAGTCTTCTCTTAGCTAGGTCTAGTTTAATCATGTAGACTTCCATATCTAAGGCTCCAAAAACAAGGGGAACTGGTAAATTATCAACGAGAAAGGCTTCAATGCCTATTCTCTTTCCTTCGATCTCCACTATTAAGTCGCAAAAATATTTACAAGTAACCTTGTGTCCATCAGCCACCGTAAACTCCCTTTGGATTAGCAACCCCCTTGGCGTGGAAAGTTCTTTCGCAACCTCATTCTTAATAAGCGATCTCGATGCACCGCTGTCAAATAGCACACCTATCCTTTCCTCTTTCTTATCTCCTCTTACAAGTAGCCTTTGCCTAATTATGCCCAAGCCTATTCTCACCTTCTCTTCTAAACATCCAGTTTTTAGACCTCTATTTTAACTTATTCCTATTCCAGAAATTGTCAATTTTCTGTTCGTACCACCTATAACTAACAATAGCAAGGGCAAAATGCTGTCAAGCCCTGCTTTAGTTAAACAGGTTTGGGAGAAGTAAACCTCATTTAGAGAAGGAAGGGAAAGGAAGACTGTTTCTGGAATGATGTTGCCACCTAGTTAAACAGGTTCTTTCAAACCTGAAGGGCCATTATCCCATTCATGCTTTAATCGGGTTCCTTTTTCACACATTTCTTGTGGCAAGGCATAAAATCTTTATTTGAGGCTTGCATCCCCTAATTGGAAGGAAGCGGCCATGGGGAAACGTCACATATCCAGGGAAGAAGTCGAGCATGTTGCTTGGCTTGCGCGCATAGACCTATCCGAAGAGGAGAAGCACCTCTTTACGGAGCAGTTTAACCAAATCCTAGACTTTTTTAAGAAAATCGACGAAGTGGATACCGAGGAGGTTCCGCCGACCTACCACGTTTTGGACCTCATAAACGTCCATCGTAGGGACGAGGTCAGCCCCTCCCTAGCAACCGAGGAGGCCCTTAAAAACGCGCCTAAAGGGGAAAAAGGCTTCTTTAAGGCACCCAGAATCGTTTGAGGGGCAACAGTTATGCGTAATTTTTGGGAGCTAACTGCCCAAGAAACGGTGGAAAAACTACAGGGGGGAGAGATGACCGCGGAGGAATGTATCCTATCGATTTTTGAGAGGATTAGAGGGGTGGAGGGAAGGGTCCACGCCTTCCTAACCTTCAACAAGGAGGAGGCGCTTGAAGGGGCGCGGGAAGTCGACGAAAAGGTTTCTAAAGGAAAGCCCCTGGGAAGGTTGGCTGGCGTCGCCGTGGCCGTGAAGGATAATATATGCACCCGGGGAATCCGCACTACCTGCGCCTCCCGTATGCTGGAGAACTTTGTTCCGCCCTATGATGCCACAGTAATTGAAAAGATTAGGGGTGAGGACGCCATTATCGTTGGGAAAACTAACATGGATGAGTTTGCCATGGGCTCCTCCACGGAGACCAGCCACTTCGGCCCGACCCGCAATCCATGGGACCCCTCCACCGTGCCTGGGGGCTCCTCCGGAGGCAGCGCCGCGGCCGTAGCATCCGACGAATCCGTTTTGGCCTTCGGCTCCGACACGGGGGGTTCCATAAGGTGCCCTGCGAGTTACTGCTCTGTGGTGGGGCTTAAGCCCACCTATGGCTTGGTCAGCCGCTACGGTTTAATCGCCTACGCCAACAGCCTAGAGCAGATAGGTCCAATCGCAAAAAATGTTTTTGATTGCGCCCTTTTCCTCAGCGTCATGGCGGGCTACGACCCAATGGATACAACATCTGTGGAGATGCCATCTCAAGACTACACAAGTTTTCTCAGAAACGATGTTCAGGGGCTTAAGGTCGGCGTGCCCGAGGAGTTCTTTGGCGAAGGAACCAGCCAAGAGGTGGAGAAATGCACTTGGGATGCCATTTACAAACTGGAGGAGCTGGGAGCTTCCTGTCAGGAGGCGTCGCTTCCAACCCTTAAGCACGCCCTTCCCGCCTATTATCTTATTGCCATGTCTGAGGCCAGCTCCAACTTGGCTAGGTATGATGGCCTACGATACGGGTATCAGACCAAAGACGCCGATTCGGATTGGTCAACGGTCTACTCCAAGGATAGACAGGTGGGCTTCGGGGCCGAGGTGAGACGCCGAATAATCTTGGGCACCTACGCCCTCTCCGCCGGATATTACAACAGATACTACCTGAAGGCCCTAAGAATCAGAACCCTAATCCGAAGGGACTTTGAAGCAGCCTTCAAAGAGTTTGACGTACTAGTTGGACCCACCATGCCGACTCCTCCCTTCAGGGTTGGGGAGAAGATTCAAGACCCCTTGGCTCTGTACATGTGCGATGTGCTAACGGTCCCCGCAAACCTCGCAGGGTTGCCCGCCATTTCCATTCCCTGCGGTTTTTCTGGCGCCCTACCCATAGGCATGCAGATCACGGCTCCACCCTTCCATGAAGACCTAATCCTAAGGGTCAGTTACACCTTTGAACAGAACACAACCCATAAGGATCAAAAACCCCCATTAGGATGATTTTCCCGCACACCCCTTTTTTGTTTTGAAACTCAAAATTTTAACCATAGACCTTTGCGTGAAATTTTTGATAGTGATTTTTTCCATAGCCCCCCTCCCCCTATATTTTCTGGGAATTGAAGACAAAAGCTTGGCAAAGTCCATGTGTTGGGGCCAGGTCGCCGCAGTAGGCCGAAATTAATCCTCCTTTCGGTGAATACAAATGGACATATCCCGCAAAATAGGTAAGTGCTGAGATGGTTGAACTGAAGGTTTCAAAGCTGGTCAGAGCCAAGCATTATATGGCTTTAAGGAGGGCGGGCAGACGGGTTCTATGGTAGATGTGCCGAATACGTTACGTCGCTCAGAAGAGAGCTGGGCTGCGGGTGCTCAGCTAATTGTTTCCTTACGTAATCTTGAAATATGAGGTTTGAATAAAAATTGAAAGTTGGGCTTCAACTACCTCTGCGACATGGACGGCACCAAACTCTTCAGGAAACAAAATAGGAGTTTAAATAGGGGTTTACATCCAAAAATAGGGGTGTAAGGATCGTAAACCTCCGTTGAAGTGAAGGCCATGGCTCTTCCAAAGGTAAAGATAGGTCTCGAAACCCATTGCCAGTTAACCAGCTTAAAGTCTAAGCTTTTCTGCAGTTGTTCCTCGGATTACCGCGGTAAAGAGCCCAACAGTCTAGTTTGCCCCATTTGCCTGGGGCTTCCCGGCTCCCTTCCTGTTTTGAATGGGCGGGCTGTGGAGTGTGCGTTGATGGCGGCGTTGGCACTGAAGTGTAAGGTTTCTGAGAGGATGTTCTTTTTTAGGAAGAATTACTTCTACATCGACTTGCCCAAGAACTTCCAGATTAGCCAATATGATCGGGCTGGCGGCGTCCCCCTGGCCGTGGACGGCGAGCTCTCCATCGAAGTGGACGGGAAACGGAAAGAGATTCGCATCAGCCGAGTCCACCTGGAGGAGGACCCAGGGAAGCTCGTTCACTTGGGACCCATCGATCAGTCGCCCTACACCCTGGTGGATTACAATCGATCAGGGATTGCCCTTCTGGAGATTGTGACAGAGCCGGATCTGAGCTCTCCAAAGGAAGCCAGGGTTTTCCTCCAAAGGCTGCGGTCGATTCTGGAGCACCTCGGAATCGTTGACGGCGGTTTGGAGGGGGCCATGCGGTGTGACGCCAACATTTCCCTGGCTGGTGGAACCCGGGTTGAAATAAAAAATATTTCTTCCTTTAAGGAGGTGGAGCGGGCCCTCTCCTTCGAGATCATGAGGCAAAAG
>Ga0315314_1004774_pt1 | contig 10038 bp, 12 predicted proteins | sample TDP9_MG_FD_203631 | JGI IMG/M metagenome (GOLD analysis project Ga0315314, IMG submission 203631) | Freshwater sediment microbial communities from Lake Towuti, South Sulawesi, Indonesia - TDP9 | ecosystem: Environmental > Aquatic > Freshwater > Lake > Sediment | place: Indonesia: South Sulawesi... | reverse complement strand
ACTGCGGGTGAAGCGGAGACCATCGTCGAGGCTACTACCATCTCCTACACAATCGTAGGCGATGTCGGCTCCACCTATCACGACTGGCTTCCCCAGGAGGGGCTGGCGAAGGGTAGCCCCCAGGGCTCGGGCTAACTCTTGGTAATAATCTCGCCCCAAGCGAATCACTTGGTCAGCCCCATACCTTTGGACTACCTCCTCCTGGAAGGGGTATTTGGCCAGGACGATCACCTGAGCCTTGCTTCCCAGGCTCCGCAGGGCGGCCACCATACAGATACCGATGACCCCGGCCCCGATGACGAGAACCGTATCCCTATCCTCCGGGTAGTTTCTCAGCACGGCGTGGAGGGCTACGGAGAAGGGTTCCACCAGGACGCTGTTTTCATCGTTCACCTCCGGGGGCACCTTGAAGAGTTGAGAGACATGAGCCACCAGATAAGGGCTCCAACTCCCTCCTGTGTCTCGGCAGTTGCCGGTCAAGAGGCCAGGAGCTATCTCCCCCTCGGTCAACCGCGCGCAAAGTCCGGTATCGCCCCTCTGACAGGCCGGACAGAGGTCTGGGAAGCCGCGCACCTGGCAACTCAAGGTGGGATCGACTACGACCCGCTCACCTTCCTTAAACCCTTTCACCTGGGAGCCTACCTCAGCGATGGTACCCACGTTTTCGTGGCCCATGGTGAAGGGGAGGGAGATGAAGGCCGAGAGTGCGGGGCTATTGTAGAGAAGGATCGTGTTCATGTCGCTGCCACAGATCCCACCGTATCGGACCTTTATCTTAGCCCAGTTCTCATTGGGCAAAGGTGGCTCCTTTACCTCACCATATCGGAGACAGGAAAGGGGGCTCCAGAAGATCGGCCGGTAGAAAGGGCCGATGGTCTTGGAGATGAGGTAACGAGGGATGCTTTCGATAAACTGTATCGCCTTCACCTATAAAGCCACCATCGCGAGAATGGAGAAAGGAGTTCCAACTAAGTTAACACAAGGGAAAGGACAGCGTTACGGGGAAAGCGAGCCTTTTGCCCTTCCGCGGGTGCTTATAAGGCGAGTCAAAATAGGGATACTTTTGATTTTCTCTTCCTCTAAGATCTCCCAATAGATGCCTTTTGGCTTCTGGAATCGAGATAGAGTGACGATCACTTCTTCGGGGGTGACGATGAAATCGACGGGGATATCGTGTATCTTCATCTCGATATCGTTGGAGACGACCTGTAGCCGATGTACCGTGGTGACAACGGGTGTCTCTTCGTCGATGATCCCTATCTCTCTCGCAATGGCGTATTCCAGGTCTGAATAACCCCCACCCTTCCCCACTCGAGCGCCCTCTTTAGTTACAGCCACCGACCCAGCGACGACAAGATCTATGGGATCCATCTCCTCGGGGTTTACCGGCCTTCCCAGTCTGAAAGCCCCTCTAATGGTAGAGGCCTCTCTGAACTGTCCCCTTAGGTGGGAAGGGTCCAATTCCAGAAAACACCTTTCGCTTCGCAACCTCGGCACGGCCATATAGAGTATCTTACCCTGAGATAAGGCCAGTTCCCGCGCCGGCCTTTGGGGCATGTCCGGGTTAGCCTTTATCCGTTTGGCTTCCCGCCATACCTCTATCTGGGAAAGCCTTCTCGCCGCCCTCTCTGCCCCTTGAAAGTTGGGGATCCTCCCCTTAGTTCCAGGGAACCGGGCGACCCTCTCCCTCTCCAGGAGGCTCCAGATCCTATTTCTGATCCCCTCTTTGGACATAGGAAGAACTCAATAAAACGTATTCTATCTACTGAGCCCTTCAATATGGAAGTATATTCGAGGAATACCCCTTTGTAGATAGTCGCAGACAGCCCCTGTTAAGGGTGCTCCGTTGGGTCTCAGCGCCCATCTCCAGTTGTCCAAAGCAAGGCCCTTTATCCCTATTTACGGAAGAGGGGTGCAGATGCGAACTTTGGTAAAGAGTGCTCTGTTCGGGATGGAGTTAGTCTATAGAGAAAGACACTCACTTGAAGGGGTATACATTGCCTGAAGAAGTAAGGTGGTTATATGGCCGCTTTTACCCTCCTGGCAAATGCTTCCCCGAATTCAAAGGCTCTCTTTATCTCCTCGTCATGGGGGGCGAATTTGAAGGATAAGCCCGCTTCCACTACCTCTATGCCCGCTTCTTGGAGATCTTCCTCCATCTCTTGCACAGCCTTAGCGGCCCATCCATAGGAACCGAAGGCCGCACCGATCTTGCCAGTTGGCTTTAGGCCCTTTAAGTCCTCTAGAAAGGCGGCCATATTGAGCAACATCCGCTGATTGTGGGTTGACGACCCTACTAAGATGCCCTTGGCTTCCAGAAGTTCTTTAATCACCTCGCTGCGATCGCTATGGGGAAGGCCATATAAGGCCGCTTCCACCCCTTCGCAGGCGACCCCCTCCCTGAGCGCTCGGGCGATCTTCTCTGTGCTCCCCCACATCGTCTCATAGACAACCAAAACTTTTTGCCTGGCTTCGCCCTTGGCCCACCGCACGTAAGCCTCGATGATCTTCTCAGGGTTCTTGCGCCAGATGAGGCCGTGGCTGGGGGCGATGGTGGAGATCTCTACCCCCATCTTTTGGACCTCTTCTATTTTCTTAAGAACGAGGGGGCTGAAAGGCCAAAGGATGTTAGCGTAGTAGCGGGCAGCCTCATCGAAGAGAACACTCTCATCTACCTCGTCAGCGAACCTCTGGGAGGTGGCCAGATGTTGCCCAAAGGCATCGTTGGGCAAAAGTAGGGCTTCTTCTTTGATATAGGTGAACATACTATCTGGCCAGTGGAGCATGGGAGCCTCGACGAAGGTGAGCCTCTTCCGCCCCAGGCTGATTTCGTCCCCTGTCCCCACGACCATGAAATCCCAGTCGCCTGGAAGATACCTACTCAGGCTCTCCACCCCTCTCCTACTACAGACTAGCCTCGCTTGTGGAGCCAACTTCATCACCTCAGGGATAGCCCCGGAGTGATCGATCTCTCCATGGTTAGCGACGACGTAGTCGATCCTCCCGGGGTCAATGACTTCCCTGATCCGCCCTAACATCTCTCCCGCGAACTGCGAGGCCACGGTGTCTACCAAGGCGATCTTCTCGTCCTTTATCAAGTAGGCGTTATATGTTGTGCCCCGAGGTGTCGTATAGGTGTAGCCGTGAAAGTTTCGCACGTTCCAGTCGATCGCCCCTACCCAATAGACCTCTTCTGCAACCCTTATTTCCACCATCTAGCCTCCCTTCTTGATCGTTCTCTTTCCAAGATGCGAAGATGCTTCGCCGCGGTATAGTATAGCAAAAATTGGTTCCTCTTTCTATATGTTTATACAATCGCTGGCCTGCCTTTGGGCACCTTCCGGCGCTGAAAAAAGAACGCATATCGTCAGGCCTGACAGCGCCCATAGAATTGGACACTATGCGCTTTGAGTGGTAGACTCTTCTTGGCAGAGATCCACGGAGGTGCCCTTGAAAGATGAACTCCTGCGATCTATCTCTTATTTCTCCGGGCTAGATGAAGCGACTCTTGAGGCCCTCTCTCGCGTCGTTGTCCGGCGACAGTACGATGCCGGACAGGTGATATTTATGGAAGGGGAACCTTGCGCTGGCCTCTTCATAGTCGAAAGCGGGAGGGTGAAGGTATTCAAACTCTCCCCTGGAGGGCGTGAACAGATATTGCACATATTCGGGGCGGGCGAAGGCTTCAACGATGTAGCCGTCCTCGACGGCGGACCAAATCCGGCTAGCGCTATGGCTTTGGAGCCCACTTCGGTGTTGGTCCTCGCTCGTCCTTCGATGGTGGATCTCCTGGAACGTTACCCGGCCCTCTCTAGGGCAGTGATCGAGAACATAGCCAGTCGCGCTCGACATCTCGTCTCCTTGGTGGAGGATCTCTCCCTGCGCACTGTCGAAGGACGGTTAGCCAAACTCTTGCTCGAAGAGGCCACTCGGGAAGTCAATCGAGAGAGGGTTCCTCCGGGCCTCACCCACGCACAGATGGCAGCCAGGTTAGGCACGGTGCGGGAGGTGGTCACTCGTTCCCTGCATAAATTTGAGGAGGAGGGGATCATCAAGGTCGAGCGTCACAAGATCGTTATCCTCGATCGGGAAACCCTCGAAGATAGGACTATCTTTTAGAGTCGCGGTGTGACGAAAGTCACAGACAGGGGAGCGTTGAACTGTTATAGTGAGAGAGGTTTAGTGCTCCTCATTTTTTCACATTCTTTGGCCTGACTGAAGCGACTATATGCGCTACTGGTAACGGGGAGATGCGTCAATTGCCACGTGGTTGAGGAGTTATGGAGTCATGGAGGAGAAGAGTAGATTCATAACACCCGTCATCGATGAGACCAAATGTGATGGTTGTGGCCTCTGTGTGGATCTGTGTTCCCTGGGAGCCTTAGCGCTGAGGGATGGGAAGGCAGTGGTGGTCGATCCTGAGGCTTGCTTGTACGAAGGGGTGTGTGAGGATATCTGCCCCCAGGGCGCTATCGGTCGCCCCTTTGAGGTGGTTTTCGCCACTTGAGGAAGGAAGATGACGATCTCTGCTTATCTCCTAATCGAGTGTAGTATAGATCCTGCCGATGTGGTGCGTGGCTTGCGCAAATTATCTGGGGTCAAACAGGCCCACGCCCTTTTCGGCCCCCTAGAGGCTATCGCCTATGTGGAGGGGGATGACCTAGAGGCCCTAGGGGAGGTCATAGCCTCCTTCTATTCTATCGAGGGGGTCAAGGGCACCGATACTCGCATCGCCAGAGCGGAGTAGTTATCGGGGGCTTGAGTTTGCCCCCTTGCAAAGAAGGTTATCCTTTGCTTGGCGGCTCTTATCGAGGGAGGGGGTTTGTATGTCCCTTTATCAAGGGTGCCCTGGAGCCATCCGCTTTAGGGAAGCGGTGCCCGAATATCTCGATTGTCCCGAATGCGGGGAAGAGATGGAGATCTGGTCAGATGAACTGGTGGCCCGCTGTCCCCATTGCCGGACTTTAGTAAGAAAAGATCGAGGCCCCTCCTGCATCGACTGGTGCCACTACGCCGAGGAATGCATCGGCCTGGAAGCCTACGAGCGTCTTCGGTATCCTCCCCCCGAAGGAAAGGGACCGAGGAGTAAGGTCAGGGGAAATCACGTGGCTGGGTCAGTATAACCCCTGCCAACCCCCAAAATATCAGCGTGGCAACCCTTCATCTGTCCTCCAGGGCGGCCACTCCAGGCAGGGTCTTGCCCTCCAAGAACTCCAGGCTGGCCCCCCCGCCAGTTGAGATATGGCTCATCTTATCAGCCAGGCCGGCCTGTCGCACTGCCGCTACCGTATCGCCGCCCCCGATGATAGTCAGAGCCTCTATCTGGGCTAACTTCTGGGCTATAATCACCGTGCCTTGGGCGAAGCGGGGGAATTCGAAGACGCCCATCGGCCCGTTCCATATCACCGTCTTGGCTGAGGCCAGCCTCTCCCCAAAATGCTCGACCGTCTTGGGACCGATATCCAGAATGCGCCAGCCAGGGGGCACCTCATCAACATCGACCGTCTTCGCCTGCGCCTGAGCGTCGAAGGCATCGGCCACCACCACATCGTGGGGCAGTACCAGTCTCTTGCCAGCCTTGGTCATTATCTCCCGGGCCAAAGGAAGGCTCTCCTCCTCCACCAGCGACTCCCCCACCTCATAGCCCTGAGCCTTGAGGAAGGTGTTGGCCATCCCCCCGCCGATGAGTAACGTGTCTACCTTGCCAAGTAGGTTTTCGATAACACCTATCTTATCGGAGATCTTGGCCCCGCCCAAGATGGCTACAAAGGGGCGTTCCGGCCTCTCCAGGGCCCTTCCCAAAAAGTTCAGTTCCTTCTCCATCAGGAAACCGGCCACGGCTGGCAGGTAAGCCGGCACGCCAGAGACCGAAGCATGGGCCCGATGGGCTGCGCCGAAGGCGTCGTTCACGTAGACCTCGGCTAAAGCGGCCAACTTAGAGGCAAAAGTCGGATCGTTCTCCGTCTCCTCCTTGTGGAAGCGGAGGTTCTCCAGAAGGAGCACCTCGCCAGGCTTTAGTCTGGCGGCGGCCGCCTCCACTTGGGGACCGATACAGTCGTCCACTTTGACCACTTCTTGACCTAGAAGTTCGAATAGACGCCGGGCCACAGGGTCCATCCGCAGATCTTCCCTAACCTGGCCCTTGGGCCGGCCCAGGTGGGAGGTGAGAATAACCGCCGCCCCCTGCTCCAAGAGATAGTGGATGGTGGGGAGGGCAGCCTTGATGCGCGTGTCATCGGCCACCTCCCCCCCGGCTAAGGGCACGTTGAAATCCACCCGCACTAAGACCCGCTTGCCCTTGACCTCTATATCCCTTACCGTTTTCTTATCCATATCCTCTCTCCTTTTACATCCTGTTCTGGAAATAGACTGGCTCGATCAATCCTAGGCCACCATTATGTTGCCGCGGTGTGAGCCGGTAGCGATCAGTAGAAAACTTTAGCCAGATCGTAAAGTTCGAGATCGACCTCTTTCACTCGTCCAGTCACCTCGGCAAGGGGCAGGGCGATGATCTCGTTCCCTCTGAGAGCCACCATACAGCCGAATTGCCTCTCTTGGAGCAGATCAACCGCCTTCACCCCGAAGCGGGTGGCCAAAACTCGGTCGAAGACCGTGGGCGAGCCGCCCCGCTGTATGTGGCCTAGAACCACGGCTCGACTCTCGAAGCCGGTCCTTTTTTCTATCTCTCGGGCCAGGCTCTTGCCTATATCCCGGCGGTCTAAGCGCACATGGCCGAACTCGTCGGCCTCGCCCAACTCCTCTTCTCCCCTCACCTCATAGATCTTGGCCCCCTCCGAAACCACGATGATGCTGAAACTCTTGCCCTGCTCTTCCCACCGCCGCTTGACGTGCTCGCAGATGAAGTCGAGAGTGCAAGGTCGTTCGGGTATGAGGATGAGGTCTGCTCCGCCGGCCAGGCCCCCAACAGTGGCCACCCATCCAGTGTATCGCCCCATCACCTCTACCACCATCACTCGATGATGGGCACTGGCCGTCGTATGGAGCCGGTCGCAAGCCTCGGCCACTACCGTTACCGCTGTGTTGAAGCCGATGCAATAGTCTGTTCCAGGCACATCGTTATCCATCGTTTTAGGGATGCCCACTATCTTGACTCCTGCCTCCCACAAGGCTTGGGCCACCCCCAGGGTGTCATCGCCCCCGATGGCTACTAAGGCATCCAGCTCTTCCTCTCGCACATGGGCTATACAGGCCGCCAGATCGCCTGGCGACTTGCAGGGGTTAGTGCGGGAGGTACCCAAGATAGTACCGCCCACATGCAATATCCCCGAGACGCTGCGCAGCGTTAGGGGCTCCAGAGCCCCTTGCACCAAGCCATCCCATCCGTTTTTGACGGCGAATACCTCGTAGCCATATTGAAAAGCCCGCCTAGCCACCGCCCGGATAGCCGCGTTTAAGCCGGGGACATCACCACCGCCAGTAAGAACCCCGATTCGCATCCTAACACCCCATCATATTAAGAGACTCCCCTTGGCCAGGAGTTGACTCAGGCCAGGCTCAGCCGTAAACGGCCTGAGAAAAGGGGGCTTATCGCCCCCTTGCGATAATTCCTCTATCCTCTCGGAATGGCCGGACAGAGCCTCTCTGCCCAGGAACAGAAACGACTACCACCCTTTCTTTACCAGGTAGTTAGCCAGATCGGCCACGCGCACCGAGTAGCCCCACTCGTTGTCGTACCAGGCGACGACCTTGACCATGTTGCCGCCCAAGGTCCGGGTAAACTGGGCGTCGATGATGCCAGAGCGAGGGTCGCCCTTGTAATCCACGGAGACCAGGGGCTCCTCGCTGTACCCTAAAATACCTTTCATCGGCCCTTCGGCCGCCGCCTTAAAGGCTGCCAGTAACTCCTCAGTCGTCGCCTCGCGCTCGATCTCAGCCACGAAATCTACGACGGAAACGGTCGGCGTAGGTACACGGAGCGCGTACCCATCGAACTTGCCCGCCAACCCCGGGATGACCAAAGCCACCGCCTTTGCTGCCCCAGTGGTGGTAGGTATGATGTTCAACGCGGCAGCCCGCGCCCGGCGGAGATCCTTATGGGGCAGGTCTAAGATCCTTTGGTCGTTAGTATAGGAGTGGACGGTGGTCATCAACCCCTTGACGATCCCGAACTGCTCATGGACCACCTTGGCCGCCGGAGCCAAGCAGTTGGTAGTGCAGGAGGCATTAGAGATGATATGGTGCTTCGCCGGGTCGTACATCGCCTCGTTCACTCCCAGAACGATGGTGATATCCTCTTGCTTGGCGGGAGCGGTGATGATCACCTTCTTGGCTCCAGCCTGAAGGTGCATGGCCGCCTGAGGGCCGGTATTGAAGACGCCGGTTGACTCCACAACGATCTCCACACCCAGATCTTTCCACGGGAGTTGGCTAGGGTCGCGCTGGGCGAAACTCCTGATCTTACGGCCGTTGACCACTAAAGCCTCGCCCTCGACCTCCACCTTGCCCGGAAAACGGCCATAGTTGGAGTCGTATTTCAAGAGGTGGGCGTTGGTTTTGACATCGAAGAGGTCGTTGATGGCCACCACTTCCAAGGTTTCGGGATACTCCTCCAACATGGCCTTCAAAACCTGCCGTCCGATACGGCCAAACCCGTTAATGCCCACTTTCACCTTCATACAGATCCTCCTTCTATAGATTTCTCTCTTATCCTGTTAAGTCCAGTCTGTGGGAACCCTTGCCCGCAGTCTAAAAACATCTCTTCATATTGGTCGTAACGCACACACAACAAGCAACTCTTGGGATTGTTGAGTGCCGCTAGAATTTTGTGCGCTTGTTCCCTGCTTATATTTCCTAGGCCTTGCATTGGGACTCCTCCTCTGATACTAGACAAAGTCTCAGCCTTTCACTGTCCCGCAAAGGACGCTTCATAAAGGGCTCCCAGGTAGGGCTGTTGTAAATACGAAATACCTCCACAAAACAACCTGGTTCCAATAGTGCAGCCCAATAGTCATGCTTGTGCTTGCGCTTGTGATATTTGGTCTTAACCAACATTTCATGGTATCTAACCCTGACTGGCATTTCAAAGACAATTTCATTCATTTCCCCTCCTCTTCCCCTGGGCCTTGTATTTCTGCTCCAGCCATCTCTTGTATTACCAATAGCTTATTATACCACATCTACCTTGATCATGTTGGTACGGCCGGGCCCGCCATGGGGGATGCCCGCGGTGATGATGAGGATGTCGCCGGACGAAGCCAACCCGCGCTTTTGGACAGCATCGACTGACCTTTCGATCACCTCGTCCGTGCCCGTGGGTTGGCGAACTACCACCGTTTCCACCCCCCAGACCAAGGCCAGGCGACGGCGGACCTCCTCGCGGGAGGTTACGGCGATGATGGGTGTCCGAGGGCGATAGCGAGCCACCATGCGCGCCGTGTAGCCAGAGGCGGTGGTGGTTATGATAGCCTTGGCGCTCAACTCCTGAGCCATCTCGCATGAGGCCTGACTGACGGCGTCAGTGACGCTGAGACAAGGCCTCGCTTCAAGATCACGCAGGATGGTGTAGGAAGCGTTACAATCCGCAATTTCAGCGATGATGGCCATCGTCTCCACCGCTTTGACCGGGTAGGCTCCCACCGCCGTCTCGCCGGAGAGCATCACCGCGTCGGTACCATCGAAGATGGCGTTGGCTACATCCGAGGCCTCGGCACGGGTGGGGCGCGGGTGCTCGATCATCGACTCCAGCATCTGGGTAGCGGTGATGACAGGGACGGCCGATAGGTTCGCTTTGCGGATGATCTCCTTCTGCAAGATGGGCACCCCGGCCGCTGGAGTCTCTACGCCCAGGTCACCGCGGGCTATCATGATGCCATCGCTGACTTCCAAGATCTGGTCGAAGGCCTCCACCGCCTCGGCTTTCTCGATCTTGGCGATGATAGGGATGTCGGCGCCTTTTTCCACGATGCGCTGGCGCAGAGCCTGGATGTCCTCGGCCTTTCTTACAAAGGAAAGGGCCACATAATCCACCTTTTGCTCGATGCCGAAGGCCAGATCACTCTCATCTTTGACCGTCAAGGA
>Ga0315314_1004773_pt1 | contig 10039 bp, 10 predicted proteins | sample TDP9_MG_FD_203631 | JGI IMG/M metagenome (GOLD analysis project Ga0315314, IMG submission 203631) | Freshwater sediment microbial communities from Lake Towuti, South Sulawesi, Indonesia - TDP9 | ecosystem: Environmental > Aquatic > Freshwater > Lake > Sediment | place: Indonesia: South Sulawesi... | reverse complement strand
CCTATAGAATCGTGGGCGGCGAACTCGTCCCATTGGAGAACGAAGAGTTCGAAAATAAGGTTGAAGACCTATTAAACTCCTATTTTAAGGATGAGCCTGAAGACCTCGTACCTTATCTTAAGATGTGGGCAAGGCTTTCAGAGTATCCAGCCGCAGATATGAGGCGGACGGCCCTCGATATTGAGGTTGCCTCGCCCGTGGCGACGAGGGTTCCCGATCCGGAGGAAGCTGCCAACGAGATCATCTGTGCTTCGCTCGGCGGGTCGGATAGGAAGAGGGTTCTGCTTTTGAAACGTTCTGGAATCGAGATGGGTGACCTTGGGCTGCCGCCGGATGTCGTTGTCGAATTTTACGAGGCGGAGAGGGACCTGCTTAGAGCGGTCTTCAGGGCGCTGTTAGATTATCCTTTCGTCATAACGTTTAATGGGGACGATTTCGACCTGAGGTATCTGTACCACAGGGCTTTGAATCTAGGTTTCAGAAGAGAAGAGATTCCGATAGAGCCTGGAAGAGAGGTGTGTTTGCTCAGCTACGGGGTTCACATTGACCTCTATAAGTTCTTTTTTAATCGGTCGATTCAGATCTACGCCTTCGGACAAAAGTATCGGAATGTAACCCTCGACGAAGTCGGTGAGGCCTTGCTAGGAAAGACCAAGATTGCGTTGGCGAAGCCCTTATCGGAACTTTCATACGGCGAACTCGCTGGGTACTGCCTAAACGACGCAGAGATCACGTTTAGCCTCACTGCCTTCGATGATGACCTTGTCATGAAGCTGTTGCTGGTTCTTACGAGGATAAGCCGTATGCCGATGGAGGATGTGAGCCGCCTCGGCGTCTCGAGGTGGATTCGGAGTTTTATGCAGTATGAGCATCGCCGCAGGGGTATGTTGATTCCGAATAAGGAGGACATAATCGCGGTTAAAGGCGAGACCGCCACGAAGGCCATCATAAAGGGGAAGAAGTATAAGGGCGCAATCGTCGTCGAGCCAGTTGTGGGGATCCACTTCAACGTAGCCGTCATGGATTTCCAAAGTCTGTACCCGTCCATAATAAAGGTCTTTAATCTGGGTTACCAGTCGATTCTCTGCACACACGAGGAATGTAGGGACAACAAGGTTCCAGATACTCCTCACTGGATCTGTAAGAAGCAGAGAGCCCTAGAAAGCGCTTTGATCGGTTCACTTAGAGATCTCAGGGTTAGATGGTATAAACCTAAGGCTAAAGACAAGAGCCTCACAAGCGAGCTGAGGAGCTGGTACAACATCATCCAAAACGCGTTGAAGGTTATACTTAACGCCTCCTACGGGGTCTTCGGCGCCGAAACCTTCGACCTTTACTGTCCACCCGTGGCTGAAGCGACCGCGGCTATTGGCAGAAACGTCATCACGCAGTCGATCAATAAAGCGCGCGAACTGGGCATTGAGGTGATTTACGGCGACACCGACAGCCTCTTTCTCAAGAATCCATCTCAAAAACAGATTGAGAAATTGGCTGAATGGTCCAAGGACACTTTAAGCATGGAGCTGGAAGCGGATAAGCTCTACCGCTACGCTGTGTTAAGCTCTAGGAAGAAGAATTACCTAGGAGTCTTTGAAGACGGGAAAGTGGATGTCAAAGGATTAACTGGGAAGAAGAGGCATATTCCATTGCTTATAAAGAGGTCCTTCGACAAGATGGAGGAGCGGCTAAGCCAAGTGAAGTCTCCAGCGGACTTTGAAAAGGCTAAGAAAGACGTCCAAAACATCGTCCTAGAATGCTACCTAAAATTGAAGCGGCGGGAGTGGGAAGACCTGAACGATCTTGCTTTTGAGGTTGTTTTAGGGAAGATCCCTAAGGCTTATGATAAGACCACGCCGCAGCACGTTAAAGCCGCATTTCTCCTTGAGAAGGGAGGAAGAGAGATCACAGCCGGAGACACCATCAGATACGTGAAGGTTATTAAGGCGCCCCACGTTAAACCCGTTGAACTTGCAGCTAAGAATGAGATAGATGTTGACAAGTACGTGGACTATCTTCGTTCAACCTTCGACCAAGTTCTGGATGCCTTAGGCTTGGAGTTCGACGAGATAATAGGCTTAACAAGGCTTGAACAGTTCATGTCGTTCGAGTGATGTTTTCTCCGCCACTAACTTTCTGTGAAGACCTTCAACCCGTGAGACTTCAAGGGTTTGATGATGCCTGGTCTGCTTAGGAAGGAGAGGAGGCTGTAGCCGACTACGCCGATGGCGATTAGACTGCTCACGGTGATACTTACCGCCATAGCCGCCCATGCTGGCAGAAACCCTAGAATCTCCGGAGGCGGAAAGAAAATCCAGAGGTATCCGCCTACAATTAAGCCGATGGGAAGAGCCCCAACCACGCATGCAAGTAAACGTCGCTTTCTAAGCAAGAAGATGATGCTTGTAGCAATCAGATTAGCAATCGGGCCTAGAATCACATCCAAAGGGCCAAGCCAATAATACATGTTAGCCAAAAAGGCGCCCAAGGTCAATCCGAAGACTACGGGCCATCCCAGTAAAGCCGCCAGGGCCAGTAGGCAATCTACAACGCGAAACTGAACCGGTCCATAGGTTATTGCGCCGCCTAACATTGTCTGGATGGTGTTGACGACGAAGTACAAGGTTGCGAAGATCGCTGTTAGACTTAGGTCTCTTGTATCCACGCTTTCACCTCCGACACCGGGGTTTGTAAGGCGGAACGGGTGGAGGCGTCCCCACTCACCCGCCGTGACAACTCTTATGGTCTCTCGTTATTAAAACTTTTGCCCACCGTCCACGATGTTGTCAAGTAGCATATTGTATCTGTGACGAATGTTTCTAGAAAGCCTTAATGCTTTTTACGGTTGAGATATTTGCGAAATTGTGTTGAATCGTTTTGTTCTGGCTTAGGACGTCGAACCAGCGTTATATCCTGTTTCGCATTTCTATGGTTACGTCCTCCATCTGAGGTGCAGGTTTCTCAAGGCTTTGGAAACGCCTTCCCTAGTCTTCTAGACCACAGGCTTAAATACGAATGAGAGTTACAATTATCTTATGAAGTACGGTTTTTTAACACTTTGTTTTGATGGAGACATACGTTCAAGGAAAATGAGTCATGAACAGGTTTTCAAGTGGGCGTGCGAAAATGGTTTCGATGGTGTAGAAGTATATCTGCCGACTTTACAGGATCTTTCATGGCATTCCATAGACCATATTAGAAAAAGCCTCAAGGATTATTCTCTTTCTGTTTCCCAAGTTTCACATGCAACAAGCTTTCTGTGTTTGGATCCCTTGTCTAGAAGATACTGTAAACGTTATTACTCTTTAGCCGCGGAGGCGGCATCAATCTTAGAGGCTCCCTTCTTAAGGGCGACTTCCGGAGCAGAAATGGCAGATGGAGACAGAGTTGTAAGCCTATCTGCAGACGCATTATCGCCCATATTAGAGTTAGCTGACGACTACGATCTGTACATAACACTCGAAAATCATCCTGGAGTAGAAAACACCTACGCCGTCTTGTCAGCTATATTTCAAAAATGCGGGTCTAAACGGCTGAAGCTCAACTTTGACGCGGTGAACTCTTTAGAAGTAGGTGAAAATCCTCTAGGCGTCTTGAAGAATCTGTCAAACTTACTGGTGCACATTCATGCTTGCGACGCCGTTAAGAAAGAAACCTACGAGAAGATTGTTATTGGAAGAGGCTTAGTGCCATGGAGGCAGATAATGTCCCTCTTAAAGGATATAGGTTACAAGGGATACTTATCTATAGAGTACTTCGGCGAAAATCCTACACAAACTCTGATCCAGAGCAGAACTTACCTTAAAACCTTAGAGGGTACATAGCAACTTTGTTAAAAAATGATGCGAACCTATGAATCAAAAACTTGACAGCATCACTGTCCACTGTTAAAGGCTATTTTTGTTTGGTGCTTAGTAGGGAGATTATCTTTCTTCTCCCTGCACGGATATGGTTTGTCTGTTGCGGTTTATACAAGTTCGATGATTCGTCCAACGTTTTCTGAGATGGCTTTCTCGTAGACGATTTTAGCGGTCACAGCGTCCTGTATGGCTAATCCGGTAGAATCGAATACTGTTATCTCATCTTGGGAGGTTCTTCCTTCCTTCAGGCCAGCTACGATTTCAGATAAATCTCCCCAGATATCTTCCTTCTTGATGAGGCTTTCAGATAGCGGCACGTTTATCTCTCCGCTGTGAGATGCTTGTTCCCAGTCGTCTACAACGATTTTCGCTCTTTTCAGTATGGCGGGATCGAGCTCCTCCTTTCCAGGAGCATCAGCCCCGATACAGTTGAAATGTGTGCCTTTGGAGACCCATTGATTCATCACTATGGGGTTTTTTGAGGGAGTTGACGTAACTACGATGTCAGATTCTTCAACAGTCTCTTTCACACTTTCTAAAGGACGAATACGCCTTACCTCTTTTCTGTAAAACCCCCTCATTTCGGATACAAACCTTTCCCTCGTCTCACGGGTTCTACTCCAAACCCTCACTTCCTCAAGATCTTCATAAAGCGAGACTAATGCCATCAGTTGGGTTCTAGCCTGGGTGCCAGCTCCCACAAGTCCGATTACTCTAGAGTCTTTTCGAGCCAAATATTTTGCCGCTATTCCGCCAGCTGCGCCTGTCCTCATGGCGGTTATATGGGAACCGCCCATCACAGCTAGAGGTGAGCCGTTCTTCGGGTCTATTAGTATGATTGTTGCCATGACCGTCGGCAAGCCATACGAGGAGAGATTGTTCGAGTGAGAGTTCACAACCTTTACCGCAGAGACATCCATTCTCTCAAGATAGGAGGGCATGACTCTAAGGTCGCCGTCATATTTTTTAAAGAACAGATACGGCTTAGGCGGCATCTGTACATAGCCCAAGCCTTTCTCCTTGAAGGCTTCTTTCACAGCCGCCATTACTTCACCAATCGATAGAAGAGGCTTTATTTCTTCGTCCGTCAAGAGCAGGGTCTTCATATGCGTATCTCTACCAGATCGGTGTCCCTTCCTTCGGGTCCCTAACCATCTTGTAGAATTCTTGGATGAGCCTTCTTGTAACCGGGCCTGTCTTACCGCTGCCTATTGTTCTCTTGTTCACTTCCCTTATAGGCATGATTTCCGCCCCTGTACCTGACAGAAAAGCTTCTTCAGCCCCGTAAAGCTCATTTGGCGTTATGTCTCTCTCGATAACTGTGTAGCCGAGCTTCTCAGCGAGCTTCTTGATAGCCTCAGCTGTGACTCCGGGCAACGCTCCAGACGATCGAGGTGGCGTTATGATCTTTCCATCCTTTATGATGAAGACGTTCTCACCTGTTGCCTCGCAGATGAAGCCGCGGCTGTCTAAGATTAGGGCCTCGTCAGCCCCAGCGTTGGTAGCCTCGATCTTCGAGAGTATGCTGTTTAGATAGTTCAACGATTTTATCTCGTGGGTTGTGGCGTCTACAGCGTCTCTTCTCACCCAAGAGATGATCATGCTCATGCCTCTCTCCTTTTTCCCTGAATCGTACAGCTGCAACACGGGTTCCGTGATGATGATGACCGACGGTTTAGGGCATTTCCTAGGGTCTAATCCAAGGTCTCCTACGCCTCTTGAAACCACTAAACGGATGTAAGCGTCCTTCAGATCGTTCTTTCTAAGGGTCTCCAAAACCGCTCTGATCATCTCGTCTTTCGAGAGCGGAATCCTCAACATAATTGCGTTCGCAGACCTGTAGAGCCGGTCTATGTGCTCCTTGAACCTGAAGACGATTCCACTGTAGGAGCGGATGCCTTCAAAGACGCCGTCGCCGTATAGAAAGCCATGGTCGTAAACGGAGATCTTCGCCTCCGGCTTGGGATGATATTCGCCGTCTATGTATATGTAAAGATCTTTGCTCGACATGGTTTCTTCTCCCGCTTTTATGAATGTAAACTTTTTGCTTTAATCAATATATGTCTGTCTATTCTTAGAGGACAATTTTTCATAGATTAAGCTTTGTATGTGCGGGCATGAACTTACTAGCCCCTCTATTTGTATCCAAACACATGAAACACTTCAGCTAAAAAAGTCAAATGCATAAGAATTTTCAGGGCTGGCCCGCTGGGATCAACACCCAAAAAAGGTTCAAGTCCTTTTCGCCCCGGGATCTTTTTACAACCATGTTTCCATAGTGAGGACAAACTTCATAAAAATTCTTCTTACGCCAGTCTTCTACGATTACTTTTACTTCTGTTACATGCAATACACGACGGAACAAGGTTCCTGAAATAATCCGTTCCGCCTTTGGATATTGGGTTACTGTGATCCACTTCCCATGCGCCCTTTCTTCCGTATTGTGCATAGTTAGTGAAAGCCAGTTTCTTCCCACAATGCCAACAGTAGCCATTGTTTTTGTCATAAACTAGACGGAGTTCTTCGTCGGTATATCCCAAGTTTTCACCCCTCTTTAAGCACGTGGCCCAAAGCTGATATTATCATTTCAAAATTTAACCCTAGGGAGAAGGCTTGGACAAGTTCTTTCAGGTCCTCGTCATAAATAGGAATCCCTATCGTAAAGCCGTCCTTATGCCTTGCAAAAATATAGAGCATTGAACCAAAGTTGAAAACATAAGCTTTCCATCCTTGGGTATCTATCGTATGGGCTGCTGCATATAAGTCCAGATCAAAAATCTTGTACCTTTCCGCCAGACCTTTACTTACTGCGATATCATAGTGAATCTCGTAGATCACCGCGGTGCTGAATGGTCTCTCTATGACCAGCCCTTCGCCTCTCAACTCTGCAAGATATTTCACTAAGGTGGCTTGGCTTGTCTGTAGCGCTCTCATCATGTTTACTTGGGTTCGTTCGATAGGATTATAGTGTGTCAAGAGATAATCAACTACTCTTTGCTTCATTTCGTGACCTTGATCTTGCAGGGCGTAGGTCTGTCGAAGATTCGGGTATGTCATATTGATCAACTAAGTCAATTAACACAGTCACTTATTTAAGGTTTTCTAATCAAGTTGATTCTCTTTTCAATAAAATCCAAGGAGCTTCATTATGCGTCAAAAATTCCTCGTTTTCCATTTTCTAATTCAAATTCTCCAAAAAGGGTTTAAGTCACTTAATTATAACCTGAACGACATCAGACTTCACTTTTGTCATCAGACAAAACATTTGCCTATAATTTAAACGTGATCTCAGTAAGACTTTAACATGGTCTGGGTAAGCCCTGAAAAGCGCATGCTGCATACAGCTATCGATTCAATATCCTCCAATAAATATCATCGAATTGCACAGGAGCGATTCTTCCCTGATGTTTTTCTTTGATGAAATTGCGAACGAGTTCTTGAATTGTTACATAGCTGCCTTTATCTACATCTTCTATCGTATCGGGCCATGGCTCAATGGCATCTGGGTATTGCTTCCTAAGCATAGCCATCATCTTTGAATCAACAGCGGCGTTCAACCACTCCGAAATTTTCTTAGACCTTTCACAGTTTGGCAAATGAGAGTAGTAAACAACAACTTTCAGGGTAACATCCAAGGTCTTTGCAATTTGACCGTAGCTTGCCAGTTTGCTCTTTTTTATGGTTCGTCCATTCCTTTTCTTTTCCGCCAGGAATATGTTTTTTGTTCCCCAATCACAGAATTCTGAGTGAATTTGGATGAAGTGTTCCCCGTAGTTTGCATTGAAGATTCCCTCTGCCGTTTTTTTGACTATTTGATCATACAAGATTTTAACTGAGCCCTTTCGAAAGAGTCGTATCATAGCGGAAAACCCCAGTCCCATTTCGATTATGTTTTTAAATCTGACCCTTTCCGGCTCATCAAGTTCAGATGTTCGCCACATATGGCTTCTTACCTCCTCGCTCGCAGAAAAATAGATCACATCCGCTTATAAAAGCGCCGCAATGAGCTTTTCATTTTAAGACTTCAATAGCGCATTAACTTTTTCAAGAAATCTCTCCCATTCGTTCCAGTTTATATCCTCGTTTTCGACTTCAAATATGAATGCAGACTCACTGCCCAAAGTTTCCAAAACATGTTTCGCATGCGCTTCGGCTTCCCACATCGAGATATAGAGCATGGGTTTTCCTGTACTCATCGACGAATTGAGAAATCCGAGTTTATTGGAGAAAGAAAGAAAAAGAATCAAAGATTTGGATCCTGAAAATATTGAAGTAATAATGAAATAATCTGTGCCCTAGATCATTCAGATCTTTTTTATTGACAGTATATATTTTGGCTCTGCAAATTTTTCTTATAATCTTCACTTTTCCCTTTTTTCTAAGCCCCAAATATACTTTGAGACAATATTGCGATGGATACCAGCATTTGCAGCATTTTCTTCAATTGATAGGTTACTTTGCTATTCTATCAGCGTCACTAACAGTTCTTGCGCTTTTTGTCCGATACGTTCCGCGATTCGGTTAGCGATCTTCTCCCCCAGTTCACGAGATGCATATATTCTTGGGTCCTTCCCGAATATGCCTGCTTCTCTGCGTCCTTCTTCGCTCTCTAGGTCCTCATCTTTTATCTGCTCCATGTCTACGAGTTCCGGCTTCAGGTACATCATAAGCGAGGTTTCCCAGTGAGCCGCGTGATCCATTCTGTCGTCGGTTAAATCGTAGAGGTCTCCTTCCATCATGGCGAACCCTGTAGCCTTCCCGCCGGTAACCTCCTGAATTCTGTCTACAGCCCTTTGTATGGCGGCCTTCTGCGGGGCAACGTCATGTCCTGTTACACCTATGATCACTCGAAAACCCAAGTCGACGAGTCCCCGGAAGATCTTCTCGTAAAGTTCTTCGACTAGGGGTGTTCCAAAGTCTATCATCGTCCACGGATGCCACTTCCCAAGAAAACCCCAATAGGTCGGCGGGACGACTACACCTCCAAACTTCTCCGCCGTCTTAATAAGGATGTAATAGGCTTTGAGCGTATCGTTACCTAGAGGCAGATGCCGTCCATGCCACTCCAATGAGCCGAATGGACAGTACGCCACAGGGAACCTAGCTACGGCCTCATCCAATTCATGCGGCAACATCTCCTCATACTGAACCTTCCGCTTTCTCAACTCCATCCTAAACCCCTCTTTCACCTGTTAGTTATTCCTTTTCGCTTATCAAGTTTAACTGGAAAAGAAACAGATTCACTGAGTCCTCTCCGCCTAAACTTAGATAGTCTCTGTAACTTCTATCCAACAGAATCGCTGAACCGTTCCTGACCTCTTCAACCGTTTTAGTTTTTCTCTCTCTGTAACCTGTGAGGCTTCCCTCCTCGATGGAGATCAGTCCCGTTCTAGCCGACCTGTTATTACTGGGATTCGTTAGAAAAGCTATGCAACCAGACTCGTAAGTTTCATAAAGGTTTTGAGAGACAACGGCTAAATGCGTATACTGCGACTCTTTAGTCCATGTCGGCTGAGCGGAAGGAAGCTCCACCGGAGCCGAATGAACCCGTAAACCTTCGGCATTAACTTTCAATTGAAGCTCCCTTGGCTTAGAGTCAAGTCCTTGAAAGGTTTCAGCAATCCAATGTAAGCCCCTTGCATACTCGGCCATCATAGATAAAGTGTAAGTGAAGGCATCCTCGCCTATGGATACCGCGTGTATCCGCAAGTTTTTGCGACGAGTCTCCTTTGAGATGTTCAGCAGCTCCGTTTCTAAACCTAGGCTGCCCTCAAAGCCTCCGCTTCGATTCAATGACAAGTTAGCCCTTCCGTCCGTCAACGGCATAACTGTTCCCTTTAAATGTTTCTTTTCAAGAAGATTAACCGCCTCGGTGACGCCAGCTGCTATACAAGATACTCCTCTGACGGTTAGCCCCTTTAGTTCAGATTGAATCCGTTCCAAGTTTGCAGGTTGAAGATCAAGAATAACTTCGGCTTCAGCGTCGAAAGTGACTAAGCCCAACAGATCCTCCGAACTTAGTCCTCTGACAGATTTCAGCGCAGCCTCAACAGCCTGTTCCAGTTTATTGGGCTTTCCATAACCCATGCTTTCGCTGATATCCAAGCATAGGATGAGCGCCTGCAAACATAATCGCCGCTTTTAAGGAAAAAGAGAAGAAAATGTCTTCTGCGGTTAGAGTT
>Ga0315314_1004772_pt1 | contig 10039 bp, 11 predicted proteins | sample TDP9_MG_FD_203631 | JGI IMG/M metagenome (GOLD analysis project Ga0315314, IMG submission 203631) | Freshwater sediment microbial communities from Lake Towuti, South Sulawesi, Indonesia - TDP9 | ecosystem: Environmental > Aquatic > Freshwater > Lake > Sediment | place: Indonesia: South Sulawesi... | reverse complement strand
TATCGTTTTTGTCTTGTGAAGCCTGTGGAGCCAAGTCGTCGATGAGAGCCATCTAACGCATCTATATGGCGTATGTGTGTGCGCTCGGTTGACCTAGCCCCTCTATTAGAAAGTGATACTGGGTGATGGGGGGAGACAGAGAGACGGGTAGAGGGGGGTCTAGAGCCCTCTATTTGGATTCAAATAGGCTTCAAATATGAAATGTATCATTTGAAAGGGGTCTGGTGGGTTTATGTAGGTTTGTTAGGCAAAAACTATATTGTGTGCTTTTGGCTTAAGTAATTCATGATGATGAAGCGAAGCTGGCGTGCAACCTTGGCTGAAGTCTACGTGAACCTGCGTAGGTCTGGTAAGTTTACTGTGTTGGCTACGTGTGACTGCGAATTGTTGGGCAAGGTGTTGCGAGAGGGAAAAATCGTTTTTGAAATTAGGGAGGAGTTCTATAAGGGGCAGAGGGTTACGGTTGAGGAAGCTATAGAATTGTGCAAAGAGTCGACAATCGTCAACATGGTGGGTCAATGTATTGTGGAGGAGGCGGTTAAAGAGGGCTTGGTTCACCCCGAAGCTATATTGAAAATTAACGGCGTCCCCCACGCACAAATAATCAAAATGTGACTGGATATTTGTATCTAATTCAAGGTTTTCATCTGCGAAATGAATTTAGGATGCTCAAAGCATAAGACAATTTGGTGATTATGTCGATGACCTCAGAAACGTGTCAGCTTCGCGTTTATTCCGCTGGAGCCGTTGCTCCGCCTCTTCAAAAGGCCATTGATGTTTTTGAGAACAGGTTTGGAATACGTTGCAATTTGAAGGTGGGTAAACCAAGTAACCTTTTGGCCGCGATAGTTGTGTCTAAGCAAGGCGATGTAATCTCGTGTGGAGCTGAATATATTTTGGACGAGGCAGAAGACCGTGGATTGGTTATCAGAGGTTCAAGAAGAAGTGTGGGTTTTCGAAGGTCAGCCATAATTGTTCCTAGTGGAAACCCAGCTAAGATTACGTCACTTAATGACTTGTGCAGGGAGAATGTTCGCATTGGAATAGCTATTGATGGATGCTTGAAGGGCGTGTGGGACGATGTCGCGAGTAAGGCAGGATTAACTGACCTGATCAGACGAAACATCACTCATCATGCAGATGCATGTGGTTCACTCATGGGCTTAATTCATCAGGAGAAAGTTGACGCTATATTCGGTTGGAACGCCTTTCAATCTGTGTGGCCAGACACGTGTGAAGTAATCGAGCTGCCTCCTGAGCTTCAAGTCTTTAGAAGCACAGTGGTCGCTATGGTTTCTTACACTAAAGCTGCCCAACTGTCTCAGAAATTCATCGATTTCCTAACCTCAAACGAAGTGAAAAAGATTTATTCTGATTACGGTTGGATTCACAAGGGATAGTAATCTGGCAGGTATCATCCGATTTTTCTTTGAAGCACTTTAGCCGCTATCTCCAGGAGTGCAAAAGAGAATAGAGATAGAACTATGATGTCGAGCATGTAAATGAATGTGATTGTTGAATCGTTCATGGATACCCTCAACGCTTCAACCGAATACGTGAGAGGCAAGAAGCGAGCAATGACCTGCAATTCGGAAGGCATAAGCTCCAAGGGAACAAAAGTTCCAGAAAGAAAAGCCATTGGAAATCTAAGAAAATTAGAGAGCATTTGAGCCTCAGGAACCCACTTTGCATAGGCAGAAACCAATACACCGAGCGCCGAGAAGGATAATGAAGAAAACGCTATAGCAACAAAAACCAACATCGGATTCGCGACGGTGGTTCCAGAAACAACCGCTAATGGTACAAGAATCAAAGTTGAGATGACCAAACCGAAGAAAAAGCCTGCCAGCGCTTTTCCAAGAAGTATAGTAAAGAAAGAAACAGGTGCAACGAGTAGCCTTTCAAACGTGCCCGTCTGCTTCTCAAGGACTACTGCCACCGCTTCAATCGAGGTAGTCCCAAACAAGATTACTAATGAAGTCAACCCTGACACAATTAAAGTGGAATTGATTTGCCCAGCGATGGAGAATGCGAGAAACAATGAAATAGGCATCAATAAACCGTATGTGAAATTTGGCGCTTTAAAATAGTAGACTTTAGCATCTTTTTTGGCGATGTGGAACGCTTTTACAAAGCCATCAACCCACTTGCTTGCTGCTTCTTTTGCCATAGTTCTCCCTCAGATCACTCTCAATGAAGCGCTCTTTCAAGTATCAAGATTGCTGTTACAAAGAAGAAAACAGAAAACACTATCAGGGCCACCGTATCCACGAGGAATAATTGAGCAGTTATTTGACCTGTCATCGCTTGTCGTAGCATGTCAACCGCATATGTGAGTGGAAGCAGATAGGCTATTAGTTGAAGAAAGTTAGGCATAGTCGCAACTGGAATGAGTACTCCGCCTAAGAAAACCATTGAGACACGGAGGAGGGTTGCTGGGGGCATGGCTTCTGGTATATCCCGAAACGGAGCCGAGATGCACACACCTGACACTGAGAATATGAAAGCCGAGAGTATAACTCCAAAAGCGAAATGCAATGGATAGGCGAGAGCAACTCCGGAAAGCGGTATGACAATCAATGAATATGCTATTGAAAGAATCATGCCAAAAAAGAACCCAGCTAACGCCTTGCCAATTATTATCGTAATCAACGAAACTGGAGCCGCAAGCAACCTGTCGAAGGTCCCTGTTGCTCTTTCCAACGGCAATGCAACAGACTGAATTGCTCCAGCGCCGAAAAGCGCTGCCATCGCCACAAGTCCTGGTATGGTCGAGGAGATTTCTGCGGGTCTTCCAACAGAGAAAGCCAAATAAATGATTGCCGGAAGAAAAAGGCCGAATGTGATGTTTGGCCACTTGAAGAAGTATATCTTTGCATCTTTCTTAGCTATGTGAACCGCTTTTATTATGCTCTCTAGCCATGTCCTAACCAACGCTTTCACTCTTCTCTCTCTTAAGCTGCTCCTTTTCGGTTGCCATAACTTCTGGACTTAATCCCGTGATTTTAACAAAGGCATCCTCCAAGCTTGGTTTCAACGTGCTAAGAGACATAATCCTCAAATTGTTCTCTCTGCCAAAATCGATAAGGAGTGAGACGACTTCAGAAGCATCTTCAACATAAAGCCTAAACTTGTCCCCAACTCGTGAAACATTGCTCACGTATTTTAAGCCTCTGAGCTTACCCTCTAAGTTCTCCGATGGACTGAAAGAAATTTCGATAATATGTTGCTCTTCGATGGTAGCCTTGAGCTTTTCGGGATTGTCCACCACAACTATTTTCCCTTGATTAATTATGGCGACACGTTGGCATAGTTGGTCGGCCTCTTCAATGTAATGCGTGGTGAGAAAAACAGTTACACCATTCTTGTTTAGTTCTTTTATAAGATTTCTAATCATTCTCGAGCTTTGAACATCAAGACCAGCAGTAGGTTCATCCAAAAAGAGTATTTTGGGTTTATGAATTAAGGCAGCGGCTATTGTTAAACGCCTTTTCATCCCCTTTGAAAAATTGCCAACATGGTCCTTACGTCGCTCATAAAGTCCAAAGAGCTGAAGAAGTTCTTTTACCCTTTTATCTCGCTCTTTTTTGAGTACGCTGTAGAGTTGAGCCGCGAAAATGAGGTTGTCCCAAGCATTCATTTCCTCATAGAGGTTGGAGACTTCTGGCACCACTCCCACATGTTCTTTTGCTTTAATGGTTTCCTGAACGACATCATAACCTGCGACTTTGGCAGCGCCAGAAGTTGGTTTTGTCTGTCCGGTGAGCAAGCGTATCGTGGTGGTTTTGCCAGCACCATTAGGACCCAGAAGCCCAAAGATCTCCCCTTCAAAAACTTCCAAGTCCACTTGGTTAACGGCTAAAATGTCACCGTACTGCTTAGTCAAGCCTTGCGCTTTAACAGCAACTTTCATGTTCTTTTCCTTCGTAGTCAACTCATAAACTGCTGCGTTTAGGTAGCGCGATTTAACTATCTATTGAAGAGTGTTCTTAAGATATTTAAGTGAGACTTGTTGTTTCTCTTGTAACGAATAGCATTGAGGTGGCTGTTTGGGTAAGAGGAAGGTCGTAAGCGAAGAAGTAATTCACGACATGGTGCTTCCGGTAGCCAACGACGTTTTGTGTGTAGCCACGAAACTCTTGGGTTTTGACAGAATCATGGTCAAGTGTCAAGACGGACACGAACGCCTCTGCAGGATTAGGGGCAAGATGAAGCGTCGGGTTTGGATACGTGAAGGCGACGTTGTATTGGTTTCTCCCTGGGACTTTCAAACAGACACCCGAGGCGACGTTATTTGGCGTTACACTAGGGGTCAGGCTGACTGGCTGAGAAAGAATGGTTACCTCAGCATCTAAAAATGGAGATTAACCGTGTCTTATCGGAAACGTTTGGAGAAAAAACTCCTACGCAGAGAAAAGCGTTATGAAACCGAACGGCTGATGAGGGAAAAACGAAGCGAAGAATACGAGGTCTTAGAAGAGGTCTTCGACCGCTCCACCCTCATGAACATATACCATTTCTTAAACGAAGGAACCATCGACCAAATTCACGGTGCAGTAGGGGCGGGAAAAGAATCCAAACTCTACTGGGGAAAAGACAAGGATGGAAACGACCTAGCCATCAAAATCTTCCTGATGGTTTCAGCTGAATTTAAGAAAGGCATGATTCCCTACATTGAAGGCGACCGACGATTCGCCAAAGTCAAGAAGGACACTCGCTCTCTTGTTTTCGCTTGGGCTCAGAAGGAGTTCACCAACCTCAAACAAGCCTATGCGGCAGGAGTTAATGTGCCTAAACCGATAGCTGTGAGACAAAACGTGTTAATCATGGAATTCATAGGCGAAAACGGAGTCAGCGCTCCACTTCTGAGAGATGCGCACATAAAGAACCCTCAGCAAATCTATCAGCGGTTGCTGGTTAATCTCAAAAAGCTCTATCGCAAAGCAGGGCTGGTGCACGCCGACCTAAGCGAATACAACGTGATGGTATGGAAGAACAAGCCAGTGCTGTTCGATGTCTCTCAGGCTGTTTTGCGTGAGCATCCTATGGCTGAGCGATTTCTGCGTCGAGACCTCAACAACATAAATTATTATTTTAAAAGACTGGGCATAACAGTGTATTCAGCCGAAGAAACATACAGGAGGGTGACGGGTGTCGCAGCCTAGCACGTTTGTCAGGATTCCTAAAGACCGCATAGGCGCGTTGATAGGTCCAGAGGGAAGAGTGAAAGAACGCATCGAGAAGCAGCTGGGCATAAAAATGGACATAGACAGCGAGACAGGCGACATCACCTTGACACTTATGCCCAATATGGAAGATCCTTCAGTCCTCTTCCGCGCAAAGGAGGTTGTGACAGCCATTGGAAGAGGCTTTGCGCCAGACCGCGCTTTTCGACTGATTCGGGACGAAGACGCCTTGCTGGAAATCATTGACTTACGGGAGATTTTTGGTAGGGCGCCTTCAGATATCCAACGTTTGAAGGGCAGAATCATTGGGCAAGAGGGTAAGACAAGGAGAATAATTGAGGAGTTGACGGACGCCGACGTTTCAGTTTATGGACACACCGTTTCTATTATTGCTGATGCGGACGAGATGGACATAGCCAGAGAAGCCGTACAAATGTTGCTCCAAGGAAGACAACACAGCAGTGTCTACCGCTTCCTGCACAGAAAGAGACGTGAACTGAAGAAAAAGAAGCTGGAACTCTGGGAAAAACCGCCCGAAGACGTAGAGAAATAGAAAAGAGAAAGCGCCTATTGGGTGATTATAGTTTTTTGTGTTAAAAATTAAAAAGCATGTAAAGTGCATATTCTTGCGGATTAACTGACTGAAAGAAAAAATGACGATTTGAGAGGATACATGTGGCTGAGACGTTTGAGGAAATCAGCGCCGCGGACTTCTTCTATCGCAACCGAGACATAGCGGGCTTCACCAACCCAGCCAGAGCCATATTCTCGTCTATACGTGAACTAATTGAAAACTCGTTAGACGCAGCCGACCAGTCAGCCTTGCCCCCAGACATCTACATCAGGTTGTCCTACGAGGACGAGGAAAAATTCAAGACTGAACTAGAAGCGGAAAAGGAAGAAGAAAGCAAAGAAGAGGAGGAAGAAGCCGAGACCTTTGAATCCGGCGTTTACAGGCTCAGGGTTGAAGACAACGGGTCAGGCGTGCCCGCTCGCCATATACCAGCAGCCTTCGGTCAAGTCCTGTTCGGCTCAAAATACAAGCTGAGACAGACCCGTGGAACCTTTGGTCTCGGCGGAACCATGGCTATCTTGTACGGGCAGATAACCACCCACAAGCCAGCCCAAGTGATTTCAAGCACGGGCAAGTCAAAGGTTTACGTTTACAAGATCATGGTGGACATCCAACGAAACCGCCCAATCATCCTAGACCGCAAGATTCTGCTGAATAAGGAAGGTTGGCGCGGAACAATCGTGGAGTTCAGCCTGGAAGGCGACTTTGTCAAAGCCATGCCACGCATATTAGAGTACCTTAAACAGACGGCGCTGGTCAATCCCTACGCCAACATCACCTTCATCGACCCAAAAGGACGAATGTTCAGGTTCAATCGGGCAACCAAGCAGATGCCGACTCCGCCGAAGGAGACCAAGCCGCATCCTTATGGAGTTGACGTGGAAACCATCCAGCGTCTCATCCGCATCACGCCTTACAGAAACATGGTAGACTTCATGAGAAACCACTTCCACCGAGTGGGCGAGGTGACAGCACGCAGATTCTTAGACTTAACGGGAATGAGCACGGCAAAGACCCCAAGAAAGCTGAAGCCGGAAGAAATCGTTCGCCTAGTGCACATGATGAAACGCTTCGACGGCTTCATGGCTCCCGACGCTAGTTGTCTCTCACCGCTCGGAGAAGAACTGCTCAAGACTGGGATTTTAAAGGAACTTAAACCCGAGTTCATTGCTGTTCGTCAGCGACCGCCAGCCACCTATTCTGGGCATCCCTTCATCGTTGAAGCCGCCATAGCCTACGGCGGAGAAATCCCAAAAAGAAACGACTTTGTGCTGTACAGGTTCGCCAACAAAATCCCCTTGTTATACGATGAAGCCAGCGACGTGAGCTGGAAGATTATCAAGGCTATGAACTGGCGCAGATACCACGTTATGCCTGACACGCCCATCGCCGTATTGGTTCACCTGTGCAGCACCAAGGTGCCGTATAAAACAGTGGGCAAAGAGTTCATTGCCGATAGACCCGAGGTGAAGAGAGAAATTTTAAATGGCATTCGTGACGCAGCCCGTGAATTGCAGCACTTTCTTACTAAACAAGAGCATGTCGAAAGAGAGAGAAAGCGGTTGTCAACCTTCTCAAAATACCTACCCAAAATCGCCCAGTTTTCAACCGAGCTGGCTGGAAAGAAAAAGCCGCCGGACATATCCAAGTTGTTGAAGAGCGTGAAAAAGTATGAGGAAGAAGCAGACTAGAAGCTCAGCCGTGGAGAGGAAGAAAGAGGTCATAACCAACCTAGCCAATTTTGGCGGAACTCTCTACGACCAGATGGACAGCGGCACCTTCCCGTGGATTAAGATGCCAAGCCGCTCCATAGAAAACATATACTACAACCCCGAACTGCGCCAGTACGTTTTGGGAGACAAAACCGTGCGACGAAGCGCCCGCAACATTCGTCACATCCGACCGTTCACGCAGTTGGTTTGGACTGCCTACTTCGCCGACGAACTTAGCAAGCAAAGGAAGACATCCACGCTGCGAGACCTTTACTATTCTGCCCAAGCGTATGATATCGCCTTTAAAGACCAAGCCGAATCAAACAACGTCATAACCGACCTAGAAACCGTCGCCAACTTTGCCCGAGAAGACTTCAGCGTCTTTCCAGAGGAGCGCTCAGCCGTGTTCGGCGACTTAACGATAGAGTACACTGTTCCAGGCTATGAGGGCAAACGCCTAAACCTGGCGTCTCATCCAGACGGCGTCATGATTGGTCCAGCGCTGACATCAGCCGAGTTTGTCAAGACCAGCGCCAAAATGGTAATCGCCATAGAGAAGGGCGGCTTGTTCACCCGTTTCATCGAGGAGGAGGTCCACAAAAAATACAATTCAGTGCTTGTGTTGACGGCTGGGCAGGCGCCAAGAGCCACACGCCACTTTATTCACAGACTCAACAAAGAACTCGACCTGCCAGTTTTCGTCTTCACAGACGGCGACCCTTGGGGAATGCACATAGCCATGGTGATTATTTCTGGTTCAGCCAACGCAGCCCACCTCAGAGAGTTGACCACTCCAGACGCCAAGTGGAGCGGTGTGTGGGCTTCCGACATTGTGGATTACAAGTTGCCCAGCGACCCCTTGACCGACATAGATGTTAAACGACTCTATGAACTGCAAAAAGACCCCAGATACGAAGGCGAGCTATGGCAGAAAGAAATCAAAACCTTCTTAAAAATAAGGAAGAAGGCGGAGCAAGAGGCGTTCAGCCGATACGGACTAACCTACATCGTGGACGAATACCTACCTGCCAAATTGAAGGCGTCATAAACAAAGTTAAAATAAGGCTTGACTAAACCTATCTAAACCATAAAATGAATGGAGTTGTTCGCTGAGACATGAGCAGGGAAGCGCCGGTCGGCTTAACGTTCATGGAAAAACTCATAGGTTTGCTGCTGATTGCAGTGGGTGCGCTCTGGTTCTATACAACCTACACAAACATCGGAAGCCTCGACCCAACAACCGTGCTTTTTCTAGGCGCCGCCTTAGCACTGATAATTTTAGGCATAGTCCTGTTCATAGCCAAAAGCCAATGAAAAACCTCAAAATAAAATTCTGTTTTGAAACTCAAATCAGACGAGCGAGCCTTGTTCGTTCAACAAAGAATTCGCTTTGATGAACAATAATGAGAGGTTTTTCAAATAGTTGTTATTTTGTCGATTTTGCCAATGATAAAGTCCCAATGCTCTACCGCCATTCCGCCTATCGCTCCAGGCGTGTTTCCGCCCAACATCTTGTTTGTTCCAGTGGCTATGTGTATGCCCTTCATTTTTTCGTCTATGAGAGGGTTGCCCGTTACTTTTTCAAAGTCTAGCACTGGGTTCGTGCCTATGCCCAATTCGGCTATGGTGTTCTGGGCTTCATAAACTGGCTTTTTGGCTTCGGTCTCAGGCTTCGCCAGACCAGTATAATAGCGGAGTGCCTCTTCGTTTTTTGTGGCTGTGGCTTCCACAACCCGTCCGTTTTTGAACACCACATGAACGTCTTCCATTGTGCCCCGCTCTGTCACTTGGGGTATCTTCGTATAGAATTCGCCGTTGACGCTGTCTTCGATTGGCGCTGAACATATCTCTCCGGACGGTATGTTGGTTACCCTTATGAGAAACTTGCCGTAGATGGTGTTTTCTCCGATTCTTCCAACATCCTTGAAGATTGCTCTATCCTTCAACTTCATCGTAAGATTGACTGGATGATTTCCTCTTCTAACGATTCTGAGGGTCTTGCCTCGAAAAGCCTCTCCTAGCACCTTCACATACCCTGTTTTCTCTATCTCTCTTTCCAGTTCATCCCTTGTGACGCCCATTGCCCTGTAAAGGATTTGTTCCCATCGAGAAAGCGACAACCCCAACCTCTTGGCTTCATGCGCAACTGGAAACCCTAAGATGTCCCGAGACTTTATGACTCCCCTCACGCATCTTTCATTAAGCTCAGACAATCCCTTATTGACCACTTCGGTGAAGACGCTCACAGCCTCCCTTTCCGCTTTGGTGGGCTCTGTCCGTGGAGTAGCGTATGGAACAACCCAGTGCTGGGCAAAATCAACCAAGGCTTTGTACTGGCTCTCAACCTTTTCCAACGATTTCTTGGTGGATAGGGCTGCCAACAGCTTGTTTAATGATGGAGGGTCGCCCTGCAGGTTGTATATGATGCATGTTTCATAGCCCTGCTTTTCGAGAACGTAACCCATCTCAACCGCCAAGGGCAAGGCGTCGGGTCGAGCATTAAACGCCACTCTTTCTCCTTTCTCATACGTGCCGTTGTTGCCAATTATCCGTCTCACAGTAGTCTC